>Ga0181612_168062_pt1 | contig 10903 bp, 17 predicted proteins | sample HoacroProtozoa21_FD_119630 | JGI IMG/M metagenome (GOLD analysis project Ga0181612, IMG submission 119630) | Hoatzin crop microbial communities from Cojedes, Venezuel. Combined Assembly of Gp0051906, Gp0051904, Gp0051908 | reverse complement strand
TTTTTTTTTTCTTCCCCAAGACATATAGAGGGAAAAATAATTTTTTTTTTCTTTTCTGGCTCATTTCTCAGCCAAATTTAGATTGATAATTACATAACATTTTTAATAAATATGTATTGATCTACCTTTATTTTAATTTGGCTGAGAAATGAGCCAGAAAAAACACTTTCCAATGTCTGCAGTGTTGCTGTGAGGTTTTGTCCTAATCTGGTGCATGTTCCCTGTATTCTGTACCTGCTCTCACAGCTTGCTGATCCCCTCCAGCAAATGCTTGCCCTTCTGTTAAGCATACCTGGAGCTGAAGGTCATCCTGCACTAGCTGTCAGTGTGCCTAATGCTGCTTTGAGCAAATCCTTAGGCTGTGATCTTAAGAAGCGGGTAAATATTATTTCAGCCTATCATCAGGCTCCAGAAAAGCTGTGCAAAGTCATGTCTGTTTATTCAGAAGAAAGCTGGAGCTCTCTTATGGCAGTCCCCAGGTTATTCCACCTCTTCTAAGGACAATAGCATGCCAAATCCATGATCTTGATTACAGCAGCAGTTCAGATGTGGCTTGTTTTTAACCAAGACCTAAAAGGCCTGTTTTGCTGCTGTCTCCCCTGCCTGGAGGAGCAGGAGGCTGTGCTGTTCATATGAATGCAGGCTATTCCAGGCAGCTAGCTGCAGACAGGTGTTGTGGGATCCTCAGAACCCCCAACTGTATTTGCTCCTAGATGTTTAGCTTCCCAGAAGAAATCTTAGCTTCTGCCTCTCATCAGGTGGCCTTAACAGAGCCAGTTTGACTGTCCCGTTAGTGCCCCTTTCTTCTGTTGCTGCATGAAGTAGAGGGAGGATTCTGCTGTGAATGTATGGGTTGTGTGCAGGGTTGCCTTTGGGGGAGGTGAGGGGGGCAGAACTGAGCACCAAATAAATGGGAGAGCTGCAGGGAGAGACAGGACACCATTGAGGAGAAATGGGCTTTGCCTCCCTCATGCTTAGTGTGCTGCCTGCCCTGACGTTTTGGCGCAAGCACCGTGTCTTGGAAAGTACTGACTCCAAAGGGATGCTCCAAGTCTGTAGAACAGCGTCCTTCCTGGGGTCAGATGTGACCAGGCTTCTCAGTCTCTTTGTGACCAGGCTGCCCTGCTGTCTTTCAGGCTGACTGCTTTTCAAACGACATCCATAAATTGGACACCACAAACATGACGTGGACCTTAATCTCTGCCAAGGTCAGTGTCTGCTTTTCACTCTGGTTTGTGGAGGAATTCTCGTATCTGCTATTCTCTGGGGTTGCTGCACACATTTGTCTTGCAGCTTCTGTCTGGTGTGGTTGGGATCTGCGGGAGGGGAAGTCCTCCAGGAGAAGGAAGCCACCCCAACTTCCTCATCAAGATGTGTCATCTCCCTGGGAAATCTGCATGCTTTCTCTTGTTCTGTTTTACCCTGTCTCTGCAGGGTACACCAGCTCGCTGGAGAGACTTCCATTCAGCTACCATCATTGGAACAAAGATGTACGTCTTTGGTGGCCGAGCTGATCGTTTTGGGCCATTTCACTCCAACAATGAGATCTACTGTAACCGCATTGAAGTATTTGATACAGAAACAAACTCCTGGCTGGACCCCCCTCCAACTCCAGTGCTCCCGGAGGGCCGACGGAGCCATTCAGCGTGTGAGTGTGGGTCTGTTGAGAGAGGAGGACAGCATATGACAATTCCTGCTGGCCTCGGAAGGGGTGTTTGGTCCACTGGGTGGAGACATGGGTTAGCAAGGGGTGCACAGAGCCTGGCTTCTGTAGAAAGCTGCTGCCCACCGAAAAGCCTTGCGCGCAGCCCTGCACATGAAGATGATGTAAGCGAAGGTGGATAGCCAGCACCACTTTGCTTTGTGTTTGATGTTGGGACAGGAGTCTGCTGGGCTCTACGTTGGGTGGCACATTGATGCCTATTCTTACTCCCCACAGTCAGCTACAACGGCGAGCTGTATGTATTTGGTGGCTACAACGCACGCCTGAACAGACACTTCCACGACCTCTGGAAATTCAATCCAGGTATTTATGCTTTTAACTTGTTGCAATGATAGCACTCAAGGCTCTCCAGCGTGTGAGTGCTCAGGCAAGCATACTCTCCAAGGGCTAGGAGGCTGCCTGGGGGGAAATGACTCTTCTGACAGCGTCAACAGGAACTTGCTACTGTGTTTGGGATGCCTGTTCCTCCTCAGACTGTCTCCAAATCTCAGTTAGAGAGTGGAAAAGGAAGTGTTGCTCAAAGATGCAGCTAATCAAAGGGCATTTGGCAGAACTTCATCTTGTTCTTAAATATGCAGAAGTGCTGGCAGAAAAAAAGATACAGGGAAAGCAATGGGGTTAGGGGAGTGAGAGACCGTAGCTGGGGAAACCACTCAACCTGAGCTGCAGGATTGCCATACCACGCTCTCTTGGTACCAGACCAAACTGTGCAGCAGAAGGGGTGGTTCTTCAGCTGGTACCCTGAATATCAGTCAACTGTCGGCTGTTTTGGGGTCCTCGGGCACTTTTTGCAGTCCATTAGACAGATTTTGTTTGCTAATTGCCTTGCGTGGTAAAGTTACCTGAGAGCAGCCAACTTGCTGATCTATGAGCTAGTGTGAGAGCTCCTGAAGGTTTCGCTGCTGCGCATTAGTGATTAATCGCCTCCCCCCCAGCATCCTCGGCACAGAGCAGCAAGGACAAAGGCTGCTGTCGCAAGTTCACAGAATGGTAGGGGTTGCAAGGGACCTCTGGGGATCATCTGTTCCAAAGCAGGCTCACCTAGAGTGGGTTGCACAGGACCTCGTCCAGGCGACTTTTGAATATCTCCAGAGAAGGAGACTCCACAGCCTCTCTGGGCATCCTGTCTTCTCCACCTGGTTCTGTTCCCCACGCTCCCCTCCCTGCAAGCGAGCTGTCCCAGCAGTCTCCCCTCCGGGAGAATGCTCTGCACCCGCAGCGGCTGCCAGCAGATGGGGCCGGTGCCCGGGTGTCCCTCCCGCCGGGGCCGGGCCGGAGCAGGGGGCTGGGGAAGGGAGCCTGCCTGCCTGCTCCGGGAGCTCAGCCTTGCGCAGCTCCCTGCGCAATCCCGCAGGTTCAATCCCGACCTGCTGCCATGGCAGCCTGCGGGAGCTGGCGCTCGGGCTTTGCAAGCCAAAAGCCTCGACCTGCAGCTCCTGTCTCGGGCAGGCAGAGCTCCAGGGCTGTGCTGTGCGTCTAGGCGACGCTTCAGTAACCACCTCACAAAAGCACATCACTTTCTGCTATCAAGGAGGTCGGCAGGGAGGGTGGATGTTGGCTAGCTGGTGTCTGCGGGGCAGCGGGCCTCTGGTTTTGCTGTGATCTGTTTAAATTCATAACTTGCTTGTACCAGGCTCTTGTGACAAGCTGGTGCATTCTTTTCAACTCCTTAGTTTCTCTGTCTTGGAGGAAGATTGAGCCCAAGGGGAAAGGCCCGTGTCCTCGACGCCGGCAGTGCTGCTGCAGAGTGGGGGACAAAATCATTCTCTTTGGAGGCACCAGGTGAGTTGTGTGGGGTGGCTCTGAGAGGGTTTGCAATTCCCTTCAGCACAGTGTCCCTCCATGTTCTGCTCTGTGCTGTAGCCAGGTCTACTTTAGAGGCACGTGGCAACTGTCCATCTACCTTGCAAGTGTAAGAAACCACGTGGGTCAGGGCTTCTCTGGAAAAAGGCCAAGGGGGAGATTGGAGATGCCATGTAAGCTTGTAAAGCAACTGGTGACAAGCCTTCTTGTACAAACAGAGGCAGAAGTATGTAACGTGCTGGTCAGGAGGGGTTGTGCCATGGTTGAGCTTTCTATGAAAGGTGATGGGGAGGAGGGAGGAGATCCTGCCGTCGGAAGCGCAAGTATCCTAGTCTGCTGTGCTGTAGCAGACCTCAGACTGACTTATCCTCCCCTCCATGCTGCTCTGCTTCTCCCACCAGAGTTTCTTTCATTGGCAAGTGTGGTGTCTGCCAAGCCGCAGTGGGATGTCACTCAGCTGGGAGCTGTTTTGAGGAGCCCATACACACAAGGCAACATTCCCTTCTGTGCCAGTGTTCCTTAGCAAAGCTTCCATTCACAAAAGGGACCTGGTGTTAAGGATTCAGCTGTCAAACACTGGAAGTGATACTGTCAGGGTGCAGGGCAGCTGGATGTGGCCAAGAGCCTTCACAGCTGCTAAAAGAAAGGAAGTGGTCCATCACCAGGACATGTTCCATGCTGTCTGGAATGACAAATTGCAGCTCTGGAGCATGGGCCTGTTTGCCAGCATCTACCCTGCAGAGACATGTGAAATGCTTTCAGCCCTCTGCACGGTTTGGAAAGTTTTGGGGCTTTCTTTGGGACTCTGGCAGTGGCTTTTTGGGGATACTTCTGAAGACAGGTTGGGGCAGAGGACAAGGCAGTGCAGGTTCTTCTGATGGGCTGACCATGCCAGTGTGTGATGGACTGAAGAGCCTTCAGGCCTCAGGAGTGCTGGGGGTGTGTGCTCAGTTGTAGGATGTCCATGTGGGTGTGAGGGAGTGCTTAGTGCAGGTGAGGTATGCAGAGGTGCTGAGTTCGCCCGGTCTCCTCATCAGATACCAGGTACTGCTCTGTGCTTGGTAGGGCTTGATGGAAGTTTTGGATGCTCTCAGATGCTGTGTGTGGATTTGTGTTACAACAGCAGCTGAACTCTGATGTTAAGCCTAGGCACTCCTAGGAAATGCTGGCAAACCACAACAGATTTGCCACCAGCTTTTTGGAGTTTGGTCCACCTCTGCCAGGCAACACAGCAGCACCTTAGCACCTTGTCTTCTCCACTGAATGACTTCGGTATTCAACTTGCTCCATAACTCAGGTTCAACCCCAGCGCAGGCCAGTTCATCAGTGCTAGTTTGGGATGGGAAGAGCTGCTGGCAGCTAGGAATGCAGCCTGCTTGGACTGGAGGGGGAGAGTCTTGCAGGCTGGGGAAGGGGGAGCTGGGGGTAGGGACCTCGCTTGCTTCCTGTAACAATTATCCGGTGTATTCTGGAGCTGCCTGGCAAGATAAGGATTTTTCCAGGAAGTCTTTGTAATGGAGAACTCCCCGAGGTCTGCCTCCTGACCTGTGCTCCCCTGGCCGGGCAGGAGGAGGGGGAGCCTACGGTGTGGGGTGGGGGTGGGGAAATCCAGCCGGGCTCCTGGGAGGATGAGCCAGCTGGGCAGCAGCACTGGGGGACGGGTGGGCAAAACCCCTCTGTGTCCTACCTTCCCTTACAGGATTCACAAACACTGTAGACTGTTCCAGAGGCACTTCTGCAGGGTACCTGCTCCTGGGGCATCCAGATGCTTAGTTTCTTTTGTAGTCCTGCCCACAGCCTGGTCTTTTTGCTCCAGCTGTGGTCTCTAGCTGTGGCTAGCAGCAATCCTGTCACTTGTGTCCCATTTAAGTGACCAGAAAGTCATGTAGCACTGAGCTCAGTGTTCCCCTTAGCTGTGTCACAGCTGTGGCCCTGGTCTGGTGTCCTCCCAAACCTATCAGCACCTCAGCATGCAGAGACCATCCGTGAGAGAGAGATGGGATGCTGTAAAACAGAGTCCAGCTGAACGGATGCCGATCCAGGTTTGGCTTGAGGCTGTGTTCTCCCTGACAAGGCTTAGAAATGCCTGGCTCTGGTGAGGGAGCAGGGGCTCTCGCTGGGTGCTTGGTGCAGAGCATTTGCCAACACGCCGAGTTGCTGTGCAGCTGGAACGAGCAGTTTTGCTGGGCTCTGGCTGGCAGAGGGGTGCCCTGCATCCTGCTGTCTGGGAGTTGCGGCTCTCCTGGTCTTGAACTCCGGGCTTCCCCTCGCCGCTTGCAGTTTGGTGATTAAAACCACAGACGTGGTGCCTGCTGGCTTTCCTTTGAAAGATAAGAGATGGTCTAGGGTTTCCTGTGACGTGGATGTGAGATTAGATTGTGGCCTGGTGAGCGCACAGGGGGTGGAATTAAGGGGGCTCTTGGCTGTATCCGGGCAGATGGGACCCATCAGCAACAGGTCTTCTCTGCCACCAGTGAGCTGTGCCCCGCAGTTTGTGCTGGGGCTATGGGAACCCGGCAGGGCGCAGGTACTGTCTCGCGTCCTGTGAGATGTGAAGCTTAGTGGGTCATAGGTGACAAGTGACACTGAGGTGAGAAGTCATTGCGTGAGGTGCCGGCTAAGCAGTGAGGTCATGCTAAATTGCCTCCTCACAAACCAAAGCAGGGTTTGAAATACCTTTCCTTTCTTTCAAATTCTCTAAATAACTATCAGCTGTAGGAGTGTTTTCCCCTGGTCCAAGCACTGCTGTTCCAGCACAGGCTGGTGTCTCTGTGCTAGGGGAGGCAGTGACCGGTCTCTCGGGTGTTTTGGCTGTTCTGTCAAGACCGCAAAGGCAGGAAACCATAGGTGAGGCTCTCTGTTCCCTAGAAATGCCTGAAGTCATGCATTCCAGGACCAACGCAGACGGGAGTATCGGCAAATTCGGATTGTTTTAAAATGACTGCTGCACCGATCAGTGCCCGACACATGCTCAGTTACAGTCTTCTGAAATGTCATCCCCACTTTGGCAAAACCAGGGAGCTGTGGCTGGAGTCCACAGTGATTCCTGAGTCAGACTGAGAAATGTCTGCGCTTGCCCTGCCACACAGGTGTTTCCTAGATGTTTCCTAGCTGCTTTCTCTAAACTTCTCTTACAACATCTCAATGGCTGTGCCGAAATAGTTGCAGTAGATCTTAACCACGTGAGAAGCGGAACGATGAACAGCATGTGGCTGGGCAGAATCTGTTTCAGACCTTGTGCTGTTGCGCTTGGCACACAACTTCAGCTCATGCAGCAGAACCCAAAAGCAGTCCAGCTGCTGGCCTGGTTGGAGGAACGCAAGCTAATAACATAGGACGTTTTGCTGGCTGCAGGTTGCTAACCTGCGGGCTTTTGCTGGAGAGTTTGTGCTGATGCAGCAGGTACATATGGCTATTGCAGACAAAGAGGGAAAGAGCTGCCATTAAGCCAGGTGAAGACCTCAGCGTCTGCGACAGCTGCTTATTCTCTGCTGCTGCCTTTGCTCCTCTGTAGAAAAAGCTGAACTTCTGCGAAGCACCTTCCGTATCGTCCTCAGAGAAAGCAGCTTGGCTTATCGTACTCTGGCCCATTGCAGTGCTGGGGCAGTGTCGTACAGTGCGTGCTGCCTCTGTCTCCAGCAGCATCGGTGCTCCTGAGGGCTTACAGACAGGAGAATCCAGCTCACAGGTTTCCATGGCATGGCTCCTGAGTAATGTGTGGCAGTCTGCAGATGTTTCATGCAGCCCTGGGAAGCTAGAGCTGAGCTGGGCAGGGAGAGCACAGCAGTGTTGCCTGCAGCACATGGCTCCTTTCGTTGCTCCTCCAGGTTGCAGAAAATTTGGACGGTCACTAGCTGCTCGCTGAGTCTTCCACCGTCTCTGGAGACAGGTCATGGCTGCCATGATCTGCGGCCCTGTAGCACGACTAGAGAGCCTCGCAACAAGTCCTGTTGAGTCTCCAGCTTATCTTGCCTACTTCACTGGGGACACCAGCGGAGCTTTTTGGACTCTCTAGTGTGCCATTGTGTGGTGTCTGATTCTTCCTAGATCAGATGCCTGTCCCATGTGATGTTCTCCCAAATCCTTGTACTTCCCATTGCATGCCTCCCCTTGGCTGTGAGGTGAAGCTGGCCTGAGGTCTGTAAAAAGATGTGGTGTGGGCTGTGTCGTGCTGCCCCGTGCGGTGTTTGGGGACAGGTAGGGATGGCCTGACCCCTGCCTGCCCAGGCAGTTTGATCTGTATGTGTTTCCTAACACGTTATGAAGGCAGCCTTCCGTGACACAGCATTGCTGGGAAGCTGGTTCATCCCCAGCAGTGCTCTAGGTTCTCCAGGTGATGCCTGCCTGCTGTGGAGCAGCCCATGGGGCCTGTTTGTCACACAAAGAGTGGGACAGATGCTTGTGCAAGCGTGCCTGCCTACCTGCCTTCGGGAGCTGCTGTGACATCCCTTCTCTAGCTTGCTCAGAGTCATCCTCAGCCTCATCCCAGGGCTCAGCTTTGCCTCTCTGAGTGGAGTTCTGTGGAGGGTTGGATCCACGGAAATTCCTGAGCAAACAGAACCTTGAAGCAAGGCTCAGCTCTGGAGGCAGTTGTTTGCCAGCACCCTCCTTGTGCCCTGAGGGTGGGTGCCACAGTTCGAGGGGAGGCCCCAGCGTTGCTCAGTTGTTGGAGAGTGGTTTGGGAGGTACCTGGGGAACGAGGAGCATGAACTGGCCAGAGGCTGGGCAGTGTACGAGAAGGGAACGTGGATGTTCCCTGCAGAGCGGAACCTGTGTTTGGAGGTGTAGCAAAGCAACAGAGGCAAGCAAGGTGGGGGTGAGGCTCGCTGCTGGAGTCATCATGGTCATGTGTGAAGAGGCAGCTACCCTGCTCCCTACTGTGGCTTGCGGAGGAGATGGTGTGTGGTTCTGCCCCTTGGCTCTGTGCAGCTCTGCCTATTCCGCGAGGAGCTGGCAGCGTGGTGGCTTTGGGTGCTGCTGGGGGAAGCAGAGGGACAGGAGGGATCAGAGGGCACCTGCATGGGGCAGGCAGGCCAGTAACAGTCCTGGACTTGCTCAGCCCTTGGGGAGCCTGAGGGACTGTAACTGGTGTACAAGCATTTTGGCACTGACTGACACATTCTGCTTGGCTTCTGTAGCCCGTCTCCAGAAGAGGGAATGGGTGATGAATTCGACCTGATGGATCACTCGGATCTCTACATCCTCGACTTCAGTACGTGAGCACTCCGTGCCCAGCTTGCACCTCTTGCCGCAAGGTGCCCTGTGAGCAGGCCCTGCTGAAGCACCGTACCATGTCCTGCGTGGCTCCAGGTGCCTGCCTCTTGGAGCCGGGCAGCCATCTCTGGCTGGTGTACGTGGCCTAAGGCAGACCAGCCAGAGCAGCAGCTGGGCTCGCAGGCCTGAGCTGGGCTCATGGCTCTTCACGCGCTCCTTCACACAGACTTCTTGTGGGAGCACAGACAACCGCTCCAGCCTGTCCCTGCTGTGCACCCTGCCTTGTCCCTCAGAGGGATGGCCGGGGTGCTCTGCCCCGTTTCCTGTGCCTGGACACCCCCATAGTGCCCAGACCAGGGCTGCTGTGGCTAACTGCTCTCTTTCCGCAGGCCCCAGTCTAAAGACGCTGTGTAAGCTAGCAGTGATTCAGTACAGCCTGGACCAGTCCTGCCTTCCCCACGACATCAGGTACTGCATGCCTCGCTGGGAGGTCACCCCATGGGTGCCCCCTGTCCTCGGGGGGCTCCAGCCCTGGCTGAGGGCTGTCTGGGACCCTCCTGTGCGGCTCTGGGGCAGGCTGGGCTGGAGACCACGGCTGAGGCTGAGGCTCCAGCCCCGAGCGCTGTGTACGTGCTTTCTCTCAGCGTATCCCACCGGTGTGTTACAGATCGGAGCTCTCGGCCATGACAACAAACAGCACCATTAGCCGTCCCATCGTCTCCTCCCAGGACTGACATCGGCTCATCCCTCTGCCACCCTGCCCTCGCCCCGCCACACACTGACCTCTTGCTCCACTGCCTGCATGAGTTTTTAGCTCTTTCAAGCAAGGAACACGTGAGCTCAGTTTGTCTTGCCCTAGCCAGGCCCCCCTCTGCCCTTGCCATGCTTTGGGCAGCACGAGTGTGCAGGCAGAGCAGGCCACCAGGGAAGAAGAAATCGGCTCGCCACAGCAGCACAACTGTGAACTCCCCTCCTTGCTGATGACTCCAGCATCTCCTGCCTTCCTTCCGCTCGCCTGTGGAGCTGTAGCTGTGCCGGCCTGGTCCCCGGCCACTTCCCAAGGGCCTGAATCAAATTCTACCACCAGCCATGGCCCTGGGGTTGGCCTCAGGCTATGAACTGTTCCTGCGCCGCCTCGAGAGAGCAGGGACCTCCATGCCAGCGCTGACCAGCTTCCTGGCACCGGACGGTGGGTCCCAGCCCCAAGCTGAGCCTGGTGCGGGGGCCTGGGCCCAGCTGGACCCTCTGCCCAGCTCCCATTGTAAAAAAGAACTGGGGGGAGTTTTTATGAACACTGAGGCAGATGTGGTTTCTGCTGCTCTGTGTGTCCTAGCAGGTGAACGTCGTGGGGGAGAGGGGGTGTGGGAGGGGAGAGACCGAACCAGGTGCTTTTCCTCACAGCTGCAGACTGCTGCCGCTGAGCCAAAGCCCTGACTGGGGTGGGAGAAGAGGGGCTAGCCCCCCCCCCCCAGCAGCACTGCCCTGGTGTGCTTGCCTCCTGCCTGGGAGAGGGCAGGGAGGAAGATGGTGCCTGTCTCCTGGGCTGTGCTACCTCAGGAAGGTGGGTGCAGGGGCAAGACTGCGGCATGGGTGCCCCACAGCTCCCTCCCCCAGGGAGGGAGGTGGAGGGGTGTCTGGGGCAGCCCTCCTGGGTGGCACAGAGGTGCCCCTTCCCGTGGAGGTGAGGCCTCTGATGTGAAGAGGAGCTCCAGTGGCAACTGTAGCGAAGCTAGAGCCCAGGGAAGGGCTTGGCGTGGTCCCTGGGATGCCAGAGTCATAGGGCAGCAGAGAGATGGTGGTGGCTGCGTGCCGGGATCGGGTGGCAGAAGGCTCAGGCCCTCTCCCCTGCCCTGAAGGCTAGCATGTAGCCAGGGTGAAGTGCTGCTCACCCAGCAGCACGGTGTTGCCTGGGCTCCTCAGCTGGCGAGAGGTGGCCAATGTGGGTGCAGTGGAGCAGCCTGGAGTGGCATGGGAGCAGTGAAGACCCCGTGGCAAGAGAACAGAAGGCACCGGAACTGTGACAAGAGCTTGTTCTTCGTGTACTGGCAGCACCTCGCTGTAGTGGGTGACGAGCATCCATGGCAGGGCTGGGGCCTGAAGGGAGCCGGGGTGTGCTGACAGCACGTTTGGCTTGGGGAGAGCACCCCCCGGCCCGGCCCCCCC
>Ga0181612_155473_pt1 | contig 10903 bp, 8 predicted proteins | sample HoacroProtozoa21_FD_119630 | JGI IMG/M metagenome (GOLD analysis project Ga0181612, IMG submission 119630) | Hoatzin crop microbial communities from Cojedes, Venezuel. Combined Assembly of Gp0051906, Gp0051904, Gp0051908 | reverse complement strand
TGGGAGAGGAAATGGGAGATGTAGCTTGACTGTAGGCTGTTAAGCTTTTACAGGTAAAATTCTTACCTACTTGTATCATTTAAAATATTATTTTGACACTCAGTGCCATACAAAGCTGTTTGGAGCGCTATGTTGCTTTATTTCTGTTTGTGCTAGCAATTGGGATGCTGGTGGAAGTGCAGAATTCACGTTTCCTGCTTGCTTGGGATATTTTAGCTCACCAGAAGTGAACAAGTTGCAAGAGCACTGTTTTACCCAGGTGATAATTTCCTTCCTAACTACACTTTAGCAGAGAGCTGGCTTCTGCATGAAAACGCCACAGGTTTAATCCCTTGCTTTTCCTGGCCACTTGTTTTGGTTGCAGTGTAGTCAAATGAAATAGAAATTAACTCTTCCTGAAGATATTGCAGTCCGGTGAGGTTTTAATACTTAATGCATGAGCATTTATATGAACTGCTGTCATCAGCCCAGTGTGGCTACAATTAGCATGTGGACCCGAGGAGCTCGGACTGCAGCTATTGTGCCTGAGCACACCTAGCAGCAGAGCTTGCAGGCATCATCACTGATCAGCAGCAATTTTTAAACTTCAGTTTTAAAGCTGGAGAGCTCTCTTGGCATCTTGACTAGCTCATTAGTTTCATGTGGCTTAGCGTGGAAGAGGGCTGTCTTCACCAGCTCTGCTGCTCTGGCCCTTCCTCCTTCAGGGACTACACAAAGGAGCTGACTGTTAGTGATGGTGGTCGGCGGGCGAAGATGAAGAGGGAAGAATGAGGAAATGAAAGGTTTGCCCTGGGGCTGAGAGATGAAGGGACTGCTCTGAAAGTCATTATCTTGTATTTATAATTACCAGATGGGAGGCTGCATTAATGAAGAGACTTTTCAAATTAAGACCCCCTTCCTAGAAGGTATTCAACTCTGATTGGGAAGGCTGCTCCAAAGGAGAAGCAAAACAAATCTGGTTGAGAAAAAGACATCGTTTCTTCAATTTAAGGGATGAATTTCATAGACGTGTTTTGGGGAAAATCTTGCTGACTTGGCAAGAAAGAGGAGGAGTGAAAATTATATGTGGTTCGCTTTGTGGTCTGCTGCTGGGATCTGTGCTGAGAGGCATAATTGTGTCCGTATGTATACAAACAGGTTGAATTTCAAGTTGGTATAAAGTAATGGCCATAGGATTTCATACAGAGCTACTCAAAGGGTGGTATAATTCCAGCAGGCTTGGTGGGAATTGGATTAATCTCATTACTAGAGGCTCATGAGTCGTGTCCGGAGACTGACTTCCATGTAACGTGGGTACGGTCTGTTCACACTCCCCTCCAGCGTTGTCTTCTGTGAAAATGGTTTTGCTTCGGCGTGTCAGGCGAACTCCAAATGATGATGACTTTTGGTTCGATCAGGAAAGAAAGAGGAGCCTTTTACCAGTAAGTGAAGATCTTAACTTGAGAGACACTGATCGTTTTCTCAGATCTGGGTTTCTCCAGGGCTTACTGGCACCAGGTAATTCAAGCACAAGTTATCTTAGTGCCCTTGTTCTTAAATCTGTCATCGTGCTTCACTTGAAATGCAGTCAGCTGTCTGTGATGGGACAGGGTCAGGCCCCTCTAAGCCATCGTCCTCCATCACAGAGACAGGCCTATCAAAGCAAGATTTAAAATTGAATTAGAAAAGGATATATCCGCATGACTGTCGTTCACATTTTTAAAGAGAAAGGTTTTCTTTGAGAACCACATCTTTAACTGGTTACTTTATGTTAGCAAGATGACATTTCCATCCTCTCTTACACTCATAATGTAAACACTAGATAACGTGGTTTTTAAGGAACCCCCAGTTGTTGGCTTAAAAAAGGATCTTCGTGCATTCCCAGCTATTATGTGTGTTAGGCTTTGAAGAATAAGGATTAAAAAAGACAGAGATAACTTTACAGAACCTAATTTTATTATTAGCACCCACAATACCAGATGCATTGCAGTACCCAGAGGCTTTATTTTAAGCACACTACTCTGGAAAACTCTTTAAATAAGCTCTTCGGGAAAGTCTGGGTATTCTAGCATGTTTTGGGATGAGCATCTCTTTCTTAATTGTGAATTTTAATTACAGTAAAACAGACAAACTCTTAGGTCCTTGTTTTGAAAATATTATGTAAAGTAGTCGGGGTAGAACAGGGAAAGTCACAGGCTGTGTAAATCTTAATCTGTGTAAGTGGAAGTAGAGTTCGAGCCTGTAAAAATTTGTTAGAATACAGTGAACAGATTCTTAGTAATTCTGTATTTCAATGTGCACTTAATTAGCTTTACTAAAATGGAAATTGTCCCTAAAGAATGTAGCAGGTGGCAGGTTCTCTATTTAAAGAATATTTCCAAGAAATTATTTTCCCCAAAGACCATGAGTGGAAGGAGTGTGTGCCTTTGCAGTCTTTCGCATGTGTGCCTTTCCTTACCTTGCCTTGTTAAGTAAACAGCATATTCAAGTAAAGAAGTACAAACTTAGTGAAATCAGGTTCAATCCCAGACAAACTGTGGTGAACTCCCTTTTCTAGAGGGATGCTCAGTATAAAGGAAATGATGCAGAGCAATTATGTTTACAATTGCATCTTTTCTGGAAGGAGACTTGGTATTGGAGAGCAATTTCTGGCTGAGTCTGTGAGTGCTGAGACTGGGTTCAGGTGTGTCCTGTGAAGTGGCTGGGTGCAAACTCTTCAGCGCTTCCCAGAGCTGCATTTTCTCACTTTGTTTTGTACTACTGTTTTTCTCAGTTGTTTCAAATTATTGAAAATCAGCTCTGATCTTAACACGTATTCTGCTTCCTGAAAAGTGTCACGAAACCAGATCAGCAAGATGAGAAGGGGGCACAGGCCTTGATGGAGGAGAGCGCAGAAGGAAGGTCTTCTGGAGGTTTTCCATCTATGAACGGGCACAGTGTGCTGCTCCTGCAGCTGCAAACACGCTGGATCTTAAATATGAGTTAAAACGGGGTTTAAAACCAGGGGGAGGAAAATGCAGTCTTTTCAGTGAAACAGTATTTGACCACAAGGTTGTGGGCTGCGCTGTGCTGATTGCAAAAGCTGCTGTTCCTATCAGAGAGAAAACTGGGGCAATCAAGTCTAGAGTTGTGTCTTTACCTGGCACAAGTCAGGAACCGCAATGGGATTGATCACATGGGTACATGAAGAAATAATGATCATTATGTATCTGGGAAATGTAAAGTAAGGAGTTTCCCTGACTTACAAACACCTTGCCTGCTTGAATGGTATGTGTCACGTATTTACTTACATATGCAAAACGTGTATTTTAATACATGCTTATGCTTCAATAGTGATAATTTATTTCTGCTTGTGACTGTAGGCAAGACGGTGTATTACAAAGTGATTACATTCTTTTCCCTTTTCACATCTCCCACCAAAAAGTTAGGCGTTGATCCTGTAATAGGTTATATTCAGATAAATGGGTCCACCAGCAGCTACCGGTTTGCAGAATCAGAGGTGTCTTAAACACTGCTGCAGGAGGGCTTCTCACATTAAAAAGCACTGACAGCAAAAATAAAATCTGAACTCTTTTTTCTTTTGGGTGGGGTCTCCTCCTCTGGAAATGACTTGGCCATCTGAGATTGGACTTTTGAAAGATCTGTGTTCAGTTTTCTGTTAAAAACATTAAGATGATGACATAACTGAAGGTCTGGGTGAGATATGACTTAACAGTTAAACATACCCCCTGAAGGATTTGACAGCATGGTATGCAGAGGTCTTCTGATCAAGCAGCAGTTCACCGGATGCAGGAAAATAGCTCTGATCAGTGTGTGACCTTGAAAGTGGTCATGGGTCTTCCTCTGCCAGACCAGCTGAAAAAGAACAGAGAAGTCCTGTTTCCCAGCATAAGTCATTGCATTTCTGGAAGAAGTAACTGAAAGTGGGGTTTTTTGCTATTCTCAAATAACTGCAGTTCTCAGAATTTTACACGCGTGAGAATTGCTTATAAAAGTGAGCGGCTGTCCCCTCAAGATCTAGCATTTGAAAGATCTCAGTAATAGCAAGTCTTTTCCTTGAGGGCCAGAGCTCTACTTCTGTTTGATCAGCTTATGCTTTAAGGCAGGTGACACTCATCCTTACTTCACTTTTATGTTTTTATTTACTTTTCTTGTGCATGTTCACAGTGCTGAGTGTCAGATTTGAGTCTATCTTAATGGCATTTCAATGTACATGAAACCCAAAACTTCTTTATACAATGCCATATTAAAAGAAATGTTCAAAACCAAATAATGGTTTCAATGAGGCTAAAAATGTAGAATAATTAATTTTTAGAAATTGCAAAAGGCTAACACTTTTTTTTTTTTTTTTTTTTTACAAGGAAACAAAAAGAGAGAGATTAGTTTAATGAATGAGGCAACTTGTCATGGCCAGTGAAACTTAGGTTTCTGCTTGACCTCTGGAAATACATGGGAGACGCCTCTGCTCAAACACTGTGGCAGAAAACAAAGACATGAGAAAGCAGTATGTTGATCATTAAGCTAAAGTGGAAGGGCTGAGATAAAAGATTAAGCAATGCTTTTCACGACTGAGGTACAAATGTGTGCTCAATGTGAGGATGTCCTTTCAAGCCTGTTCTACCCACTTTATTGAATGCTGTTGCCCTGGGGTATTTGAACATTAGCAAGCAGGTTAGAAGGAGCATAAGTTTCTCTTTTTGTGTGCGAGTTGAGAAGGTTTTAATAAAAATTGAATTTGATACATAAAAAAAACCCACTGTTTAACATAATTCCTGAGAAATATTAGCTCTACAGTATTCGGCTCAGTGACATCCCATACTGCTTCTGAGTGTCAGGAAATCCACATTACTTTGCTCTTTTATCAGTACGCTGTTCAAAGAAAAGTTTGCCCTTGGCAGACGCTTGAAAGACTCCAAATATTTTCACATATTTTTCAAAACTTGGATAGCTTCCTGTGTGTTTGTGTTCTGGGCATGGTTTTTGTTTTTTTTTTGATGTCTGCTATGAAGTTTTACATAAAATAACTTTGCAATGCAAATTTTTTTTTTCCTCCGCAGATGAAATCATGCATCAGGATATCATTCCCCTCTATGCTGCAGATATTCAGGACCAGTTAAAGAAACAGTTTGCTTACCTGTCAGGTAAGACTCTGGTGTTCTCCTCTACAGACATTGCTCAGGTGTGTGGTTGGGCCTGTTGTGCTTTCATAGTTCTTGAGATCTCGTATAGAAGAAATTAATATTTTATGAGCAACTCAAAGTATAGACTACCGAGACGTGTTATTTAAGCATTTATGAAAACAAGGTGGTTTATTTTGTTGGTTTTTTTTTAAAAAAGAAGTATACTAGGAATTTTATATTATAGTTCATTTTCCAGTTTCCAGGATAATGGGATGGAATTGAGGGTAGGATAAAAGAATAAACAGGGGAATATTAGTAAAGAAGTGCTGATGAGCCCGGTACAGGAACATACAGTCTCCTGTAGTCAGTGCTAAGGGAGCTGCAGACACTTAGCCTGAGCTGTCCAATGCTTGGAGCTGACACAGGGCTCGAACACTGACTTAGAGCTCTTTGAGCTGAGTCCTCCCTTGCCCAGAGCTGGGGAGTGCAGTGTGGATGCCCTGGTGGTTACTGTGGTCTCGCAGTCCTTGGCCCACCGGCTGTGCTGCTGCTGGCTCTGCTGTCGGGTTCAATACTGAAGCCCAAGCTGACACCTTGGACTTGACCAAAGCAGTGTCTGAGCGAGCACCACAGTACTGTGTTCCCCCACAGCCTCAGTGCAGGGGGTCAGGCATGTGTAGCACCAAGTTCTGGATGGGGTTTTCAGCTTGGTATCACCACCTGTCTTTTGCAAAGGAACCTGCTTTTAGGCGTACAGCTGTCTCTAAAAGCAGCACAGCCATGTTCACGCAGCACAGAGGTCTTTGATGCCCCTGGATAACTTGTGCCAGGTAGGTGATGGGGGCCTACGTTTGTGCTGTGCAGGTGTTGGTTGCTGGGCTTGGTCTGTTTCGATGCTGGAACCATGGCTGGCAGCTAACGGGTAAAGGGAGACAGTGCCTTTGCTGGAGTTAGTGACCTGCCCTCCCTCCAGTGCACAGAGTGGGAGAGCATCAGTGGCTTTGCAGAGCTGCCCTGCCTCCTTCAGCATGAAGGAGGTTTACTGCTCTAGGCTGAAGCTGGTCTTGATGACTATTCCCTCTGCCTTTGAATCCCTCCCTACAACTGATTGAGACATGTGGGAAGGAAGCAATGTACTGCTTTGCTTGGCAGGAGTTCATTGAATGTGGTACTTACGGTTAACCATTAATTATTATTTATTCCTGCCACACAGGCTAAACTAAGTGTGGGTCTGTGGTTGTGACTGTGTTTTATGTGGGGTGGTGGCAGCACTTGAAAATAAGATGATTTTGTTGATGAAGTTGAAGTTCATGTTCCATTTGGGGTGATGGTGTTTAAGCTACAGTTCTTTCCTGGCAGTTTATTTTTTTTGACTTCCCAGGCTCTTTCTTCTTATCTAGGAGAAAAAAAAGCTCATAATAGTGTTATGCAAGAATTGGCCTATCTCGGAAACAGCAAGTAGGGTTTATGGTTTTTTTGTCCCTCTGAAGTAAGGGGAAAACTGGTGACTACAGTAGACTAATAAAATCTAATTGCGTCCAAGTGGAGATTGTTCACTTCTTAAAATTGTTGAGTTTGCACAGCCATAAGCGTCTTCAGCACTCATTACATCCACTGTGCAGTGAAGCTTAGTAATAGCAGCCGTTCCTTGCTCTATTTTCTTCTATTTATTCACCCTTGTGTCTATTAGAAGTCTGTTTTGTTTGCCTGAAATAGCAGAACAGCTGCAGTACTGTGGACTGTGTCTGTGCTCTCTGCTCTTTTTTATCATTCTTGGGCAATTTGACTGTTAGGCATTTTCATTTTATTTAGGACTTCAGTTCTTTTATCCTAATATTTTCCTGCAGGACACAGACGGTTAATTTTCTGTGCTGTACCAAACAGTGGTGTTATGGGTTCTGTGAACAAAGGAACAGAGCTAATATTCTGATACTCGATTTATATACAATTTGTTTGTTCTTGCAGTTGTGCTTATGAGTGGCATTGCTGGAATGCCACGTAAGACATTCACAGTGTGCGTGAAGGGGGCTTTTTTGCTTATTACTAAGTTGCCTTGGGAATAGAATCTTAGAACATGGCATAAATCTCATTAAAATGAAGTCCATAGATTACAAATACTTTTGGTAGATAGCATCTTTGCAGGTATGGTGAATTGCGTAATGTGTCTTGGATGCATTTCAGTTTTTATTTTCTGGCGTTTTAGCAGCAGCGTGACATATACTTGAGAATCGCTTCAGTTTCTCTAATAGGATGTATCTAGGTCTTGTGGGACGCTTGTTTGAATAGTGAATGAGACCTGGTCTGCTTCTGTGGCTAAAGGCTGTAGCCCTTCCCGAGCTACTTTCTGTGCTTTGGTCTAAATCAGGGTCACTTCTTTCTCTTGCTCTCTTTTCCTCTGCAGGTATAAAGTAATTTGTGCTCCTCATTCTGCTAGTTTATAATCAAAATGCTACAGCGACATCCAATTTAGGCTTGAAATGAAACAAAATAAAGCAAAAACTTAGATTAATGCTTCTGTTTTCAGTATATATAGCGAAGTGTAATGAGGTGAAGATGCTAGCTACTCGCACGGATGCTGATGGCTCTAGCTCTTGCTCAGCAGCAAGTATGCAGTCATATGTTCAGTTTAATTCTAATGGAGGGACAAGCTGTGGATGAGGTTTGTAATGAATCATTCACATAACAATTTTATAAGCCCTGAAGTTTATATTTTACCTCAGGCCCAGCTGTTTACTTTTTCCTTTGGAGATTTTTTTTTTCTGTGGAACAAGGTCCTTATCTTTGTAAGAATTGTTGTTATTCTTTTTTGTTGTTGCTAGGCTGTCTTAAACGTCTTCTCTGCATGGTTCACTGTTTCACCTGTCTTTTTCTTCCTTTAGTTAGTATTTGTGCAGTCACTTTTTCTTCTGCATTGCAAAGGGTATTCTACGTTTTTTTTTTTTTAATCCTCACGAAGGACATTGGAAGGTCCATTTAAAAGTCTCTGGAAAATATATTCCTTACAGTCCTTCATTCACATTTCAAAAGTATTTTCATACACGTTCATTAGTATTTTCTTTTCTCTTTTTCCTTGATTGGAAGGTTGCTGTGTGACTTTCATACCTAACTTTGCAAATATTTACCATTGCTTTACGCAGGTATGTTAAAACAAATGTAGATGAACAAGAGCATACAGACAGGTGTGTATCTTTATATGCGTCTTAAATTGTACAACCTATGTGATGTGCAAATGAGACTCTTGGCCACCACAAGTACTGAACCAATTATTTCGGCTCACTTTGCTTTGAATGCCTCTTTATGCATTGAGCAACTTCAAAAGATTTCCATTAAAGGAAATATAAATACAAGTCCATGCCACTTGCATTTTTGCTTATCAATTCTTAGTTTTTTTCCTGCAGTTGAAAAAGTTGGCATTGGTATTAGCTTTCAAAATGCTTATATCTTTGGCCCTTTAAATTATCATTCTAAATAATAACCTTCTCCTCGCTCTCTGTAACTATTTCCTTCTCTGTGCTCTTGCTCTCCTCTGTGGACATGACCTGAAAATACCTCACTGGTTAAACTGTTCCCTTTGAAGTATCCACAGGTGCTGAGTCTGTTTGTAAAATTGTGTTTGAGAACTTCTGAAGGGATCCTGTACCACATACAGTGCATCAGTTATTTAAAAACATGAACTTGATTTTTGTTGCCTGTAGAATATGTTCCAAGTGTATGTTGTGTGTTGACAGTAGCAGAGGTATGACTTCACAGTTTCTGTCCTGCACAGGTGTAGGTTTAACTGCTGGTTTATATTCACAGTGCTACACCATTGTCTGTGGAGATTAAAAAAAAAAAAAAGTAGTAAAGAGAAAGGAAAAAAAAAATGAATCCTTGGCTAAGAGATCTCCAGTTCAAATACATTCAGGTACAAATTTAGTTCTTGCAGTCTGATTTATAAGCCAGTATACTTGCTGCTGATCAGCCTGGGCAAAATGCAGCTTGTGGAAGTTTTGCTTGTAATGAAGAGAGAGTTTTACTTGTAAAACTTCTCTCTCCTTTGAAGGAGAGAATATTTTAATAAATGCCCCTTGATTCTGTTTTTCTTGGCAAAGGATATGCAATGAAGCTTTTATCCACTACCTCACTGAAGTCTATGTGTAATTTCAAATACTCTGACTCCAGTTAAGTATATTATGCAAGTAGAATGGAGAAATTCTTTATCAGAAAAACACAAACATAATAGCTGAACCACTGCAAAAGGTAAAGTAGAATCTGTAGTAAGCCCTTCTCTTATTCACATGAGGACCTCACATTTGACGTGACTGCAAACAAGATTCCTTTTACTTAAACTAGGTCTCTTGAACAAGACTTGTCGATCCAGGCCGTTTAACAGTGATGATGCTCTTGAATCTTGTGTGTGCATATTGATCAACAGAGAGGTCATAAGATTCAGGCTAGAAGACCAACCTCTTTGCTCTGTCATCACCTGCTTATGTCCAACCACCTTGCTTCCTTTTTGTGGGGTTGGGCAGAGTGCTTTTGAGAATACTTTTCTTCTGCAAACAGGAGCAGAATAACTAGGAAAACATTACAAAATCATCTCATGCTCTTTTTTTCCTGGAAATCTGAGCAATCTCCTTTGCTGCTTCTGAATTTGCTGGCTGTATGAAAAACCTAGCGTGTCTTTCACAGGGTTGTGAGGAATTACAGTTTTCTTGGGGGGGGGGTGTGTGTGTGAATGCGCACTTGTGTGTGTTTTTTTAGCAGCTGCACAACTCGTAGCTTTTGTAATTTTCCCTGTCAATTCTATTTTAAACGGAAAAGAATATTGATTATTTCTCATTTGAAATTGGGTTTAGATACCAGGTCATCACTGAGACTCTGGAGTAGTTTTTATGTGAAGCAGTGTTGCAGTTTCCTTGGCTTGGCACTTCTCTATCGCCCTACCTGCTTAATGAAAAAGTGAAAACAAATCCAAAAGAGATTGCAGCCGTGATGGGAGAAGTTAGATGTAACAGAGTATAAAGAATAAATGTTAAATTATCTAGGCTTATGGTATAAACTTTACCAGTCCTATCTCACAGTAGCACAGCTAATTTTCCAAGAATCATTTTTCCACTCCTTTCATGCACAAGATCATGATGCTCTGGGTCCACATAATTTTAACAGTTGGTGCCATTGTTTAAATAATTGTGTACAGAAGTTAGGAACATGAAGTGCTATTTCCTAAGCACAGGTAAGTCATTTTGCTACCTAGCCTGTGGAGCTAATCCAATTCAGTATGTTTTTAAAATGTGTTTCTCCAAAATGCAATGCTGTCACTGTTGTAAAAACTGTCCTTAGAATAAGGCTCATAGATGTATTTAGAAGAGTTCCACCAAACTGGAGATTTGCTAGAATTGTAGAGATTTAACCACTGAAAAAAATTTCCATATTTAGAGAGGTAATTTGTGTTTTCTTTGATACTAAATCTATTAAAGAAGTTTCAGTTGAATAGGTTGCCAAAGTCGGTTATAAATGAGTTAATAACAAAATTTTGCTTTAATGAAGGATCATGGAGATAGGGTGGAAGCAGATCTACTTAATTTAAAGAGGTGTTGAGGTTGGTTTTTTTTTTTTGATTGCTGATATACAATTCAGTGCTCTTTACTTCTATAATCTTTCCATTTTTACACTGAAAAGTAATAATCCTCTAATAAGGAGAATGGCTACAAGGATGGTGAGGAGACTGGAACATCTCTCCTACGAGGAGAGGCTGAGGGAGCTGGGCTTGTTCAGCCTGAAGAAGAGAAGGCTGCGAGGGGACCTAATAAATGCCTATAAAT
>Ga0181612_141266_pt1 | contig 10903 bp, 6 predicted proteins | sample HoacroProtozoa21_FD_119630 | JGI IMG/M metagenome (GOLD analysis project Ga0181612, IMG submission 119630) | Hoatzin crop microbial communities from Cojedes, Venezuel. Combined Assembly of Gp0051906, Gp0051904, Gp0051908 | reverse complement strand
TTTAATTAAATTCTTTGGGTTATTTATGTTGTACTGGCATGTATTGGAGCTTGGGTGCACTACAGCAAGGTCAGTGAAGGTCAACTAAATCAACACTGGAAAGCTGTCTGACTCCACTATTGATCAGCAGATACTCCTACTCACATAGCAAGTGCTTCTAGGCATGTACTAACATTAGCTTCAACATGGAACAGCTTGGCCCTGAACACCTGAAATCCTCATGGAAGCAGACATCCAAAATGCTCCTCTGAGATCGATTAGACACTGACATTTTAGACTCCTGGGAGAAACTGAGGTTTTATAGCTTGTCTTTTTCAGCACTTGGGGATACAATGGACATACGCCACTTTGTGGTCATCTGGTTTATTGTGGCTTTCCATTCCTGCCTTTTGAATGGTACGGAGTTTTCCAGCTTTGTCACCGCTGAACAAGAAGGAACCTTCCACACTGTTGAACCCTCACAGTCAATCATTTCCTACCAGAGAGCAATCTGAGGCACTCTTGGCCTGAGGGACGGGATTTCTCAAACAGCTGTCAGCCTTGGCACTGCTCTGTTCCCTCTGAGTTTAGTAAGACTTTTCATTTCAAAGGAAATGGGCACAGACTCAGACTAATGTTGAAAGTTTTATAAAAAACTTATTCTTCGTGTCACCTCTCTTACATGTCTTTGAATAGGATCCTCACCTTGACTATACTGGAATAGCTTCATTGATTTAAAGGGAACTGTAGTGATTTACACACCAAAGGACCTGTCTGCCTTTATTTAAAAAGCAGTTCCTCAACCCTTTGGTGGATATAGGAGCCTTATAATGAGGGTTTAGAGACCAATTGTCCAAACAAAATATAATAGTTTAAAAGTAATGAAATGTAGTCTTCAGTCATTAGGAATCTGCTGAGACCTGCATCTTCATAGATACTGGACCTTACAGAGATCCCAGGCTGGATTTCAATGAGTAAAGCCAGCTCTCAAAAGCTCTGTAGCCACATTAGTATAGGACTTGCAGCAGGGCTTGTTAGTATGCAGAAGCAGATGCCTCCACTCAGTATGAGGCAGCCCAAGTATGCAGGCTATATGGCACTGTGCTGTGCAATACAGACATATCCTGGATGGCAACACCAAGAAATTCTCCTTGTGTTTATTACTCTTAGGTGAATAAGACTAGACAGCTGCTTACCTTTGCTAGCTGTGTAGACTCAAGCTCTTTAAATACACTTATCATCACTGTACCCCAACAGCATAGCCGTTGCAACACAGGACGCACAGCAATTGGAAAAAACCTTGTACTAAATGCTCCTTCAGGAAAAAAAAACAGTGGTGCAACCATTCTCCAAACCCTCTGAGTTTAAAGCTAGTCTGAATAACAGCTGCAATTCTCAGCACCTCTTTTCCTTTCTTACTGAGGGGGAATCAAAACAAAAGAAAACCGAGGGGCTGAACTGCAAGGGTGCTTAGCTACTGCACTCATCAGAAGGTGCCCGGCACCGATACAAAAACATTGTGACTTGGAAATCAGTGGGAGCGAGGGACTAAAACTGGCACTAGGAAACCAAACTAACATTTGTGGATTTAAGACTAAGTGTATTGCTCAAGTTTTCACAAAAAGTTTGTGGCAGAACAAGAAATTCAGGTAGGATCTCTTCAGAACTAAAGCTAACACCCTTTTCCCTAGGATGTCCTTCCTGTCTCTGTGTAGCTGGAGGGAAACGTCTGAAAAAACCAGCACATTATGCACCACTCTCTAAAATGATTCCATGTTCTTGTCAGATGGTATATCTTCATGAAAATCCGTCTCTCATCATCTAACCAGCCCTGCAGCTCTCTCTGCATAGATTGTCGTATCTGAGCCTTTACTCTCTGTTTTGCCTTTGAAGATAAGACAGTGTGGTGTTATTGCAATATCTGCCTAAATTTCCTAACATGCCAAGCCAGGGGCTGATCTGCATTTCCTTCTCTTCCCTCTCTCACTTTGTTGTTATTGCTCTTACATGAAAATGTTTGAAGGCTGATCTAATACCCAGTGAAGTCCGTGGAATGACCCATTGACTTGACTAGAAGCTGGATCCAATATATAATAACAGACAATTTCAGAAGCAATCTGATTTAATTAGGTATAAATTTAATTTAACCTAATTTAGATTACCTAAGTATCAGGACTAGAGGTACTGCAAGCCAGTCCACACCATGTAATAGTATTGGATGGTTCAGAGACTTCGCCCCCTCCCACCAAGCTAGCATCATTGAGTTAACTATGTCACTGGGAGCAAAGTACTCATGTCAAAATAGTACTGCCCTCAGCCTAATGATTCCCCCAAGAGGCAAGGCTCATTAGCTTGTGCACTGTGCCATACTAATGTGCCATTAGCTGGGATACTTCCATGCCTTCGAACCAGTCTGTAAAACCAGAAATGCCCTGTGGAGCTAATAGACATGAGTCATTTCCCCCATCCCCATTAGAAATCAGGGTATCAGTCAATCCATTTGTTAATCTCTGATGAAAAGGTGAGGGATCAGCTGAAGAGCTGGTCAGCTATCTCTGGTCATTATGGCAGCATGGCTGAATACCAACAGAGTGCCTGATGTATTTTTTTACACCAAGACAGCATGTTCTTGTGTGGACAAATTAGCTCCCTCTGAGAAGTTCATACATTAGGATATGACCAATTTTTAAGGTATCTTTTATATGTGTGTATTTGTACTTGTGCATACATATATGGCAATAAATGCTTTCATATGAAATAAATGGAGGTGATTACAAACTAGCCATGTTCTGAGGAAAAGTTAAAAAAAGCGGAGACCTTTATAACCAATTTCTTGAGGTTTCCTCTGGTTTCCTGTTCTATTTCCAATGAAATCGCTAACTTTCATAGTGAAATACTGAAATTTCTTGGCATTTAAAATTTTAAAGTTATCCAACATTATTTAATTTCACTGATGTAACATACCTTAAATAAACACAGGACTGGTCTGTGGTACATAAAGAGTCCACACTACCGACCTGTGGATTCTTTCCAGACTAGGGATCCTCATTTCCCTACCACATAGTCAGCCGTTAATCTGCCACTAGGACAATTATTTATTTAATTTCTACAAAGTTTGCTTATAATCCACTATTTTGCTCAGACAGTTGTGAGTGATAGGAAAAAGAGCACAGAAGAATGCCAGCAGTCTCTTCAAAAAATCAGCCTAATTCAGTGCTCTCAAAAGCATTTAGAAATTCATCACTTGTCACTGCTGTCCAGATACTAGGATGATCATTCATAATCTACATCACCTGAGAAGCTGAACATATGGAATTTGTCAACATTTGCTGACTGCCTATGCTGATGGTTGCACAGTAGATCCAATTCAAACACGCCTTCATTCCTTTGGTCGGCTGGCCCTGTTCCTTTCAAGGATGACTAGATATTTTCTCAGCAGCCCCAGTTCTCCCTTTTGAGTGGCAACTGCTGATGTTTCAGACTTCATTGAATTGCAGAATTCAGTTTAGAAAGCATCTAGTTTCACCTCCAGTCGCTGGGCACCCTCAACACCTTTATCCATGCCTATCTTGGGGATCTCTTCAGCCTCCACAAGATCTCCTACTGTATTTTGTTTTGCATGTTTCAGCACGTAGCTCTACTGTACCATTTCACTTCTTTTGCAAGGTACCTTTTCTGTTATGTATGTACAGAAAGCTGTATCTTTTAAAATCTCTTTGAATATTAACTTACCTCATTGTACAAACCCAGTAGCTCATCTTTTCTCAGCCAAAACATTTTCCATATTTCCTTGTTCTGTTCCTCTAAGTGAACAAAGAGAACTACAAAGAATGGCTGTATTACCTTTTTTCCCCTGCAACACTTTCACCCCACTCTGACATTTTACTTTTTTCATATTCCCCATTTTTTACCTGCTATTCATATTGCTACCAGCACGGGGAAGCTATGGTACTACTAACAGCTCTGAATTCTGCTTTCTTTCTGGTGTCCCTGAGCATACGAATTTCTCATCTTCACTTGGGTAGACTTGAATTATTCTCTGTATGTATCAATTCCTCATTTTCTGGAAAGTTTAGCTAGGTTCCTAAACAGACAATTATTATCAGGCAGGAATCCTATTTAGGGATCAGACCTTGCTGTTCCTTCTTTTGAAAATACACAATATAGATCAGTAGACTTTTGAAAATGAAAGATGTTTCTTTAGCATCAGTTATAATTTAGTATCAATGCCCGGCTTTTGAAAGTATTTAAAACAATCAGAAGTTCGTATATATACCCAATCTTATCTAATGCTACACTTCCCTAATGCCAAGTTAGAGCTTTGGCAAAAGAGGTCTGATGGTTCTTTGTGTCTTTTAAGGTGCTGCTGCTCCTGGCTTTTAATTCCAACCTCTTCCCACGAATATTGTAATCTTCATCCTGTAACTGGTGGTAATTAGCATTGCTCTGTTCCTTATTTTCCTTTAAGACAGCCTCTCGGCTGAAGAGAAGGAGAGTTTGAATTAAAATGCCAGCCTATAAACTGGAGGGACTGAAATGCAGGCACATGTCCTCTTCTGGCAAGTCTTCCAGAGAGACAGGTAAAATTTCTGGCAGGGGAATGGGTTGTACAACTGAAAAACTGCAGTAAGATTCAATACGAACCTCATCTGCATAAGCTCAGACTGGCTTTTCTTAGAAACCAGAGCGCAACACTGCTGGCTTTCCCTAGACAGCCAAGGTGCTTTTAGCCCTTACTCACAGGCATGCCTCATGGGTTGTGTTTTTCATTTTTGCTTTCTTGCTTGTGAGAATTTTCTGTATCTCTTTGTTTACACAGAATAACGTAGCAGTCTCAGAAGCTAGCTCAGAGCAAGATGGCATGACAGAGATACTAACCAAGCTATTTAATCCTATTTGTTAGCAGAGCTAGTCAGCGTGGGTGGAACAATGTTCTGATGTAGATTCTTTGCACCTAATCCTGTAGCTACTGAGAAAGGAGTTAAAGAGGAAGATAGCCATCAGCCAGATTAAAAAACAACAAGGGAATTACACTGACTTTTGATACAAAGAAGGAATCAACTTGAAAAGAAATAAAAGGGAAACAGGAATATCTGTAACATGGGGGAAAGATCCTGGAAGGGAAACAGAGAATAGCCAAAGCCTGGTCTAGCATGGACAGAATGCCCAGCCAGTGTGGTTGTCTCTGCCTAGGCCTTATGGAGCAGCTTCTCCGTCCATGGTGAGCATCCAGCCAGTGGACTGGGTACAACGTGTAGGAACCCACACCTCCGTGGGCATGCATTAACTTGCAGGGTGCTTTTGCATTGGATGGATTGGCAGACTGTAGTGAGCAGCACAGATACGCATCCCCAGAAAGAGGTGTGTGAGCAGGGGAACCTGCATTCCCAGGGAAGGGGAGCTGTGACCCTCACGACCCGCTTGTACTGAGCGTGGGAGGCTGGGGAGGGGTGGTGGTATATGTATAAATGTGCAGGGCAGGGGGACAATTATGTCAGGATTTTTTAGAATTACTTCAAAAGGAAGTTTAGAAACTTGTAGGTGTTTATGAATATTTTGGAAGTGTCGGTTATTGTGGTTTATTTGTTGTACGGCGGATACTGATACTAAATGTATAGTCAGTAATTGCCAGTTAATTGCATGTCATAGATAAAACAATAAATCGCTTCAACCAAGATTTGATTTGAACTATGTGAACCAAGTAGATTTTTTTTGCAAAGACAAGTCTGTTCTTTAAAAATAAATAATACTCATTTTATTTTTAGGTATAGTCAAGATATTTTTGTACCATTTAGAGCAAGGGCTGGATGAGGTCCCAGAGGAGATTCTCTGCTTCTGTTAAACAGTCTCACTCCCACCTTGATGTCAGCCAGGTCATGAAGAAGCTCTTTCCTGCAGAGCTCCTTCTCTCATGGTTTTGTCCATATCCTTCTTTACAATACCCAATAACCATCACACACTGGCTGCTCTGTTTTACACCTTTTTGCTAGAATCTCATATCTTTCAATACGGATAAAACCCAGCCAGAATCCAAATTAAGCAAACTGCTGAATACAGAGTCAGCTGAGCAACAAACATATTCCCTATATTTATCATACCTCATTTTCCCAAGATTGGATTTGTTTCACACAATAGACAACTTGTGTTTACTTCATTTCTTGTGAGGACGCTACAGGGGAAAATTGTGGTTGTATTAACTAGGAAAGAATTTCATATCAGAATACCTGACCTGCAGAAAACTAAGGTAAGATTCCTCCACGACCAGATCTAACTAGACCATGTGTATATATGGTTCTGATACAAGGATAATTAAGCACTTTGCCCACAGTCTGTAGAAAGTCTCATCCTTTCCCTTAGGAGGTAAAGAAAGATTTTACTGAGAATACATTGAAGCAAAGAGAACTTCAGTGGCTACACTTAGACAAAACATCTGCAGCACAGTAGACACCTGAAATGTTTTCTCAATGTTGTTCTAAATTCCAGGCCAGTGTCCTAAACATTGAACTGCTCTTCCCTGGGAGAGGAGAGATCTGAACAGGAAAGCAAAAAGCCTATGGGATTTATCAGGGCATTGGTTTGCAGGAACTTGTGCCTTTCAGTGCCTGCTGTAGCCACAGGCATAGCTCGGTCTCGAAAGCTGGCTGCTGGCTGTGCTTTAACCATCTCACAAGAAACGTGACTCGAAGCTACAAATCAGCCAGGGGAAGGAATGAAAAAGCCGCCCTAGTTCGTATTCCACCTCCTCTGTAGGAGAAGAGCAAACACAGATTTACCAGAGGGGCCAAGGGACTCTGCTGTTGTGCCCCACAGTGAGGGATTTTGGACACATGCCACAGCTGCACCCCTGTGCTTGTGCAGTCCCTGAGGTCATGGTGTGCCTTGCAGTGCCCGGGGAGGACACTGACACCTACAAGGAGGCGGCCGTCTCCTCAGCTGGTGTGTGATTCACATGCGCTGAAGAGGAACCGTCCTGACAGAGTAGGCCAGATTTTTTCCCCAGAAGTCCATGGTTGAGCCCGAGAACAGAAGCCAGGGACAGCTGGACGAGAGACTGGCTTTTTGCCACAGTAAGAAAATATTCATATGTATTATAACCCATAAATGAAAAGAAGAAATAACAGGAAAATTACAGGAGAAGACAAGAAGATGTAGAAGCAAGAATATAAAACAGCAGAGGGATAGCATGAGTCAGGGGACGTAGGAGGGACACACAGGAACACAGCCCTGAAAGCCTGTGGTGGAGCTGGAAAGAAATTCAGAGAGATGGTAAAAGAAAAACAAAGCCCCACTGAAGAAGAGAGAGGAAGGCAGAAATTTAGAAAGAATGACATAACACATAAAAGGAAGAGGAAAAAATGAATAGACAAAAGGGGAAAACAGAGAGATTAAAAAAAAAGAGAGATAGCAAAAGCAGCAGTACGATACATGTTCTGCAAAACAGCCATTAACGTAATGGGGAGTGGGTTTAATTTTATTCCCTTTCCTGTGTGGCACACTGCTTTAAAATGACGGCTCAAGTTGCTATATAGCACATACACTTTCTTTTAGGTATTTATACATAATATTTTTATTTATCCCATTTCAGCATCTTCATAAATTAATGATTTTTTCATTCAAGAAATGCTGGAGGGAAATCAGAGGCACTATGTATGCAAAAAAAAAAAAACCACCAAGCAAAAAATCCTGCAAAAATGTAGTTCAAATTTTCTGTAAATCACAGTAAGCAATACTATTTCAGCAGGACATTAAAGAAGTTTGATTTTTCAAAGGACGCCTCCCACCTATCCTCTAAAAAATCAGACCATGCTGAAGTGTCCAGCTGGCAGTGAAAAGCTGAGACATGCTGACTTAGCAATCATGCCTGGAAACCCCAAATCACCAAAGGTCAGTTCTGTCACCGCTTTATATGCACCTCCCTGCCCTCACACACTCCCTGCTGAGGCACTGGACTTGAACATAGGCAGCTCTCCGTGTTCAGAACAAAGTCCACCTCAAGAGTGGTGTCAGCCTCCTTCTCCGATACAGCTGTTGGTAGTTTTTAGTCTAATGATTGTCTTCTGGCAGTATCAAATACAGACAGACAGCTATGAATGGTTGAGGTTTAATTGATTATGTTTCTAAAGATGTAAATGCACCCAGAGGCTTAGGGAATGGGATGTGTTTTAGAAGTACTAACATAGGTAAAATAAACAAACACATTATTTGGTTGGGCAGAATAGGGAGCAAACTTACATTAATTATTCCTTTCTTTTCATTATAACCAAAAAGCAGCTTGACTGAAAAACCCATTCAAGCAGTACTATAGAAGAGAAGAAAGCTCCTTCTGCAAGGTCACTAGCTGCATATTTTTGGTCCCACTTGTTAGAGAAACAAAATTAAAGTTGAGCTGAAGGAGAAAAATAATCATAACAATTAAAAAAATCACATACCACCATCACCTCCTGCTACAGATATGCATAGCACAAACTTGCTGCCAAAGTTGATACTGATCTTGGGAAAGCATTTGCTCTCTGTCTTCCCATTGGTAAAATCCCAGTGAACGTTCATGATTTTACTATTTACAGTTTCAAAACTACAGGAAGAAAGAATAGCATGGTCTCAAAATATGTGTGTGTGTGTGCGCATGTATACTCAAGCTCTAAAATTGCTAGCCCCTAAACAACTCTTTCAGCTGAGAAGTGCTACAGCTGTGCTTTCTCTCCATTTGCAATTTTAACCTCTTCATTCTTTTTAATGTATCCTGGTTTATTTTATGCTTAATATATTAAAATCTAGTTTACAGGTTGTGATGATCTACTTGTAGCCTTATTGCTAATGAAATTTTGCATAACTATAACCAGTCAAGGTGATTTTCCTCTTCCGTGGCATGATTCTGTGCAAAGGCAAAAAAACACTTCTTGAGGCTGTGATGTCAAGGAAACAATATTTTCTTAGAATAATGGTGATTGAGTACCTTCTCAGTTTCTTGATCTCCAGAAGGCTCTTCAGTCCCGCCGGTCTGGACTCACCCTGAATTCACTGCATACAGATTATCCCATCTAGAATAACAATCAGTTTACATTAGTGGCAAAAACTCATCTCGCTGATGGTATTTGTTGTGATCTCACCAGACGAGTACATATTACTGGCTTCATATCCATCAAATGGGTAGTGTTGTTCACACGATTCTTTTCTCTGGAAGAGTTTCCGTGTGGTAGTGGCTGAGATTTCTCTTCAAAAGGTATGGACTTGTGACACCAAGAATTACTCTCATTTGATCCTCCTTGTTCAGCTATTAAATTAGACAGTGCTTCGTTTTGCTGTATAGGTTCCCCAGTATTATAACACTGGCCTCTCTTCTTAGCCCTTCCTTCACTGACACGCCCTTAAACTTGCAGTTCTTTCCCAAAAGCTAAGCAGTTGCTAGAAAGAAATGTAGTTGTGATGTTACAATAGGGAAATACGTCTAAATGGATGTGTGCCGTCATGTTTCCTAAGCTGCTCCGGAGTCTTCTAAGCTGGTTTGCAAAAGATCCCCCAGATTTCAGTCTTTCCCGCTGCCAGGTTCCTGAGCATTTATCTTCTCTGTCACACAGCGCCTTTTTACCGCATCCTAGAGGCTGTGTCAGTAATTCTTTTTCTGCAGTTCTTGCCACTTTGATCTCTGACTTTCTGTCCTTCAGAGTGAATTACTACAATGCATTGTATTTGGGAATACGAGCCTTGGGCGAGACAAAAGCCGGTTCAGTCATCTTTTACTGATTTGAGGGCTATTGCAACCCTGACCAGTGGATTAAAGTCCCCATATCTGTTAATAAGCCAGAGCTTTACTAACTTCCAGATTCACCTGTAGTTTTGGTGAAGATTCAGGTTAGCGCATATTTTAGGCTTCCCTGTTCGTTTGTCTCTTATTGTAGCTTGCAGTTAACCATTTTACAACACAGGCATCTTAGGAGTTACTACCATACTACTAAATACATCGTTACTCTGAAAACAGTCTTAATATTCTGTGGTGACAGTGATGTTTCCTTCCACTCTTTTCTTAGAGTACAGACAGAACAGCTGCCTTTGACAATGGAAGCTATTATGATCATTTTAGTCTAATTGAAGAAACATTTAATCCCTTTCCAACAGCTATATAAGATGTGTCTTTGTGCAGACGTTTCTGTCTGCAGTGAGTGCCATGGCATTGGGCTCCATCCTAAACAATAGATTCCCAGATGCACTCCACTCCCAAAATAATGTGTGGGACCAAGCAAGAACTAGCTACAATTCTGCTGTTATTGCAACTGAAGGTGCATCATGCAGGTTAAGAGATACAAGCAAAACTGAGAGTCCCGCTACCCTTAGTATGATTCAGTAACTTTCCAATATTTTCACTTGGATCACAGAGAAAGCCAGAGGGGATGGGAAAGGTCTTCCACCAAACATACAAAGTCTCCGATGATGCTTTTTTAGAATCTTCCAGCATAAGCAAGCCACGTGGTTAGTGTTGGGGGAATCTCACTCTTGGCGTAATTATCCACTAATTTAAAATGCAATTCAGTAGGCAGTAGGCACAGTGCTTTATTAAGTGCCACCTTCAGAAGCATGTCAACAACATTAATACCTAACGTTCTAAGAAACATTTTTTGCATCAGAATATTCACAAGGGAATGGTAGCCCATACCAATATTAAAATCAGAGAGAGAAAATAATCTGATTTTGATAGCAAAATAAAAAAGATATAGCTGAATGCCTTGAAAATGGAAATGGGACATTGTATAGCACGAAAGCACTACAGGATCTTTTTTTTTTCTTCCTATGAAAAAGTAACGATTAATTTAGCATTAACCTAAAAGAAAATAGAATTCTTATCAGCTACTCTTAGATAATACCTTATAGCAAAACACTGAATTAGAGAGCTTTTGCTACTCGTGTTTTCCACAGATCTAGGAACTAGATT
>Ga0181612_100715_pt1 | contig 10904 bp, 7 predicted proteins | sample HoacroProtozoa21_FD_119630 | JGI IMG/M metagenome (GOLD analysis project Ga0181612, IMG submission 119630) | Hoatzin crop microbial communities from Cojedes, Venezuel. Combined Assembly of Gp0051906, Gp0051904, Gp0051908 | reverse complement strand
TGCCAGTAATCGTGTTCCAGCACAGGCTCCTCTCTCCATAGGTCCACAGGTCCTACCAGGAGCCTGTTCCAGTGCGGGCTCTCCACGGGGTCACAACCTCCTCCGGGCATCCCTTTGCTCTGGCGTGGGGTCCTCCCCGGGCTGCAGGTGGGCCTCTGCTTCCCCGTGGGCCTACATGGGCTGCAGGGGCACAGCCTGCCTCACCATAGGCTGCTCCACAGGCTGCAGGGGAACCTCTGCTCCGGTGCCTGGAGCACCTCCTGCCCCTCCTTCTGCACTGACAGTGGGGTCTGCAGAGTTCCCACTCCTCTCTCTGGCTGTAAATGCCATTAAGCAGGGGTGGGTGTGTAGGGGTGTGTGTGTGGGGGTGGTCGTCTTAATTATGTTATCCCAGAGGCGCCACCACCATCGTTCGGCCTTGGCTAACAGTGGGTCTGTCTTGGAGCCGGCTGGCACTGGCTCCATCGGTCATAGGGGAATCTTCTGGCAGCTCCTCACAGAGGCCACCCTGTAGCCTGCCCAGTCCCAAAACCTTGCTACGCAAACCCGGTACAACAGCACAGGAACTGACAAGACACTTTCTTCTTTTCCAAGTCCTTTGAATAGATCAAGTTAGGGAAGAGCAGTTGAAACCAGTGAACACCCATTCAGACTAATAAGAGAAGGTTCAAAATATTTCAGTGGAAGGCTGGAAAGCGTCTTACTCAAAGTCAAACCTTCCAAAGAAATTCTCTGCTTAGAGTAAAATTTATTGTGGTAAAAGTAACACTTCTTCCTCAACATTTACTACAGAATTAGAATGTTCTTTGAATTTTTTTTTAACAAATGTTTCAACTTTTAAACCATTAAAATAATTTCATTTAAAAATATTCATTTAAAAGTTACATCAATAGTATTAAGGAATGTATACTGATTTGTCTAAGCTAACATTTTGATTTATCCCACGTCATTTTATTTCTTAACTTCATTCAGCAGAAAATTCTAACTGGTCATTCATAATGAAATCACTGTTTGATAGAAAAGACGACCCAAGAAAATAAAAGCAAATTTAATCTTGAGATTAAAAAGCTACTCAGATTACTCCCATGAAAATGCTCTGAACTATTCTCTTGGACAAATCATTTCTGTGCTATAGTTCGCAGCGTGTATCCACTAGGACTGCATATTTAGGCAACTTCCACCCAGATTATAAACTGTTAAATTTCCCATGTAAAATTTCCATCCTGACTATTGCCAGCTGCACAAGGTGCTTCCAGTAGACACACAAGGACCCCTAAACTGTAGGCAAGCATCTCTGTTAATACACAACTTTTCAAGAGTTGTTAAGACCCTTAGGCATCTGGTTCCCATTGACGTGCTATCGTGGCAAGGCACCTAACTCCCTTAGGTGGTTTTGAACAAGTCAATCATATGCAAGTTTTGTCTGGAAGACTAGATTCATATTGTTCCTTTTCTAAGAACTATCAGATCCAACTCTTCCTACAAAAAGCAAGGAAAACAATTCCAGCCCCGAAGGGTCATAAGTTATCAATTAACAGAACTTCACACTCTTTCTAAACACTTGATGAGTATCAGCATTTCACAGAAAGAAGAACAAACAATAATTTTTCATTGTTTCATGACTTATTTTCTCCATGCAGAGTATAAAACTCCAGTACATTCATTAGAGAGTAATAATTCCTCGATGTAGTTGCAAATGTATTTCTCTCAAACTAAGGGAAGCTATTGTACAGTCAAGAAATCCGAGGATGCTTGAAGCAGTAGTTTCAACTAAGAACAGTGTTTTCACTGTTTTCATTAGAACAAATTGAGTTAATATGAATTTGATCATTTCCAGACTTAATACTGGCTGATTATTACCTTTTTCTTACCAAAAAATAAAAAGGGGACCTTTAATAAAGCAGACCTTTCTTTTAGACCTTTTCCTTAATTCTAGGAATTCATCTTCACCCAATCGGCGGGTATGAACTACATAGCAATTTTTTTCTGCTGGCTTTTAGGTTTACGAAAGTATCCTACATGCTACAATCTCATTTCTGCTGTTCGTTTTTTTTTTTAAATAAAAAACACCTCATTGTTATTCTTTTCTGCAAGTACAGTTCCTTATTTTAGCACTGCTCATTTCTTGTCTTGCTGGGAAAGCTAATGGTAATGTCTCAGGTTCAGCTATGAACTAGCATATTCTAATACATATATTACCTGTTTTGTGATGCTTTTTGCATGTACACAAAGGGTCCAACTTTGCCATTATACAAATCCTTAAGTGTGGTTCAGCAATGGACCAGGAACCAAATCAGACAACCAAACTAATATCGAATTAATATGAAATACACAAATCCTAACTGCTGTTAAAAACTAACACCAGATGAAAATATTCTGGTTTCTGGGCATTTTTAGTTATTAAAGACCAGTATTTTCTGAAAAATGTGGGAAAACTTCTTGTTAAAGAACACAATTAGGTTAAAAACTCTGGAGCTTAGAAAAGTTTTAAGTCTGTGTTTATTTACCCTGCCCTTTCTGCAGAAAATATCAGTATCAGGACAATATGACAGTTATGACAGTGGTTTCTGTGATAGGAGAAACTTACCATCAGGAAGGTCCTGTCAAAACCTGCCAGAGGCATTTCCCAGTGACAAATACACAACTCATTATTAACAAGAGGCCCTCAATAGAAACCAAAATTGTTTTACTGCATTATTGATCCTAAGCAGCTGGGTCAGTTTTAATGATTTGCTTTCAGAGGATGCTATGAGTATAGACAACAGAAACCTGTATTCCTTTATAAATGTTTAGATAAATAAACAAACAAAAAAACCCCTTAAACTCTTCTTAAATAGGAAGAAAAATCCTTTTAAAGTTTTGCATTAACATTTGCTTGATTCAGCCATTTATATGTTTGGTTTTTTTTTTCCCTGAGATGAAGTTCTTGATGTACTAGGATGGAGGAAAGTAAAATCTTTTAATCATTAATGAGATTAACATATACCCACCCCCATTCACTTAAGTAATGATTCTTACCATTCTACTCTCCCACATTTGCTTCACAGTGAAAAGGATGTTAATATGGAAAATTGAATTCCTTTGTAAATATTAACCAATGAGATTCTTAGCAAAGACTGAAAAAAATTTATGTATATATTCTGTGGTTTCCATTTCCTTGGCTTTATTGTTTTTATGTAAATTCTCCCAGGACATTTCAGGTTATATGTCTGGAAACGCCAGCCATCCAGCAGAGGAAAGGTTGAGAGAATAATGAGAAAAGTGCTGGAAGAATTCACATAAAAGCTTTGGAGACATGAAAATGGAAACAACAGATACTTAAAAGCATTATTGCTCAAAAAAAGAAATGTCTATCCAGCATGTGCATGTGTGTGTTTTAATGTAGCTATCTCTATATACACAGACCTGTATTATTCATAAAGACACTGTACAGATCTATGAAGCAGCAATATTAGCGTAGCTGATAATTTAAGATGTTCTCAGGACATTATGGCAATGAAAGTGAAAAATCCAAGTGAGTTATGTTATTAGAACCCAGACATACATATAAATAGCTTTATACATAGTTGTCTTGCATTGAGTTTCATATATCTTTTTATTTAAGTGAAAAATACAACCAACTCCAACATGAAAGTGTGTTTATAAGTTCTCCCTGTACTCTTGTGAATGACAGCAATTTAACGGTCATGGAAACACACAGAATCTATGAGTAGGAAAGAATTTTTAGATGCTATTCTTAAATGTATAGATTTTTTTCCCCCCAATAGTCTTCAAGACACTTCATTGTTAAATACTAAACCCATGATGCTAGACTAAGTTTAGTCCTAGCATGCTTGACTTCATACAAGTACCACAGCATTATACACCAAAATCACAAACCTTTAGACATAGCCAGTGTTTTATGATTCAAGCTTTATGGAATATTATTTTCAGAGGACTCTCATAAGATGGTCTCCGAAACAGACAGCTCTAAGATAGTTAACAGGTACCCTCAAAAGGGGGGAATAGATTCAAACTGCCTCAGAAGGCTGAATTTGTGCACCTGATCCTACAATATAAGTTCTTAACAAAAGTAGCTAAGAGTTTTCTTGGCTTAAAGGAAAAAAAGCCCAGAAAAAGTCATGTAGACAAATACTCTAATCAGTACATGCTGTGATCTATCAAACCTACCACCACCACAGACAGCAGATGAAACCTCTCTAAAAGGTATCACAAACAGTGGCAAGTGATCAAAGCACACAGCTTAATACCTTACCATTCATCAGCTGAGCAACATTAACTGACTACATGCATGCTTGTATCCCACAGCAAATGTAAGCTAAAAAGCATTAGCTCCAACAACCTGAAGGCAAAACTAGCTATAGCTAACAACCACAACTGGTTTTGGAGTGCACCCATGAACATTTAATGTGGCTCTTCTGGTGAGAGGGAGCTTCGTAAGCATGTAGTAACTTCACCACATCTAATCAACTATACAGAATCAGAAAAAGGTAGTACAATTTGCCATTCAATTTTACTTATTTTTATGTCTATAATACTGAAGAGCTATACCCTAGCTTAGTATAGTATAGTCCTGACTCATAGTAGCAAAATCAGAAATGAGACTAGGCAGCAAAGTCTGCCTGTTTATATGTTAGTTTCCTAAAAATTCAGTTTTGGTATAGCCAGACATAAGGAAAACTTGTAATTAGAGAATGGTTTTTAAGTTATCTCAGTAATAATGTGTGTTACATATAGCAGTCTTTCAACACATGGATTTTCAATCAATTTTCACTCTAGTGCATTATATAACTGCTGCTTGGTCATTGGCATCAATTACTCAAACCATAGGTCTAACTCATTGCAAATGAGCTTTACTATTAATACATTGATACCTTATGATAAGCATATGCAGGATTTACCGCGCTATCCTAACTGGAGCATAGCACAAAGAGGTTTCAGGGGAAAACCCCCTGCTGACAGATATGCCTTTTGTACAGCCTGAGGCTCATGCTCAAATTAGTAGGTTCAATGCCTTTATTATGCAATTTGAGCATATATTGTTCTGTTCTCATTCCAAAAGCCCACCACAGCCTTGTTAGTTCTTGAGATATGAGAGATTACACTGACCAAGAAATTCTAAGGACTTAATCGGAAGTTATGGAAGGGGCGACAGAGCCTGCCAGGTACTGACTTGACTAATAACCTCAGTTTTCCACAAAGTTTGTTGCAGAAATAGGAAGAAATTCTACAAGAATGGTCCATGAGTTCAGAATCATCAATATACATATGTCACTACATAATGAGTCTGGCATCCTTATTCCTAGCACGCGATTTGAGGCAGCTAAACAAACCTCCTTACAGTTAAAAAGCGCGTATTAGTGCCAGAAATATAGAAGATGATCATACATCTCTCTCAACATAGTCATTTTTGTAATTTGAAATAACAGCTCCTATGTAAGGAAAGGCCATTATGGAGTTTTATAATGCTAGGTATACTGAGTAAACAGAGTACTGAGTTTATATTCAGGAAAAATAGTATAACTGTGTTACAGCCAATAGGACTTCTGAGAGGAAGGAAAATACAACAATGGAATCCAGACTTCTGTCTACTTTGACCAATTTTGCTTCAAAACTGATACTCTTTGCCAGGATGAATTTTACTGGCTCCGTAACCAGAGTGAAAAAACTCTCTAGTTCCATAAAACTTCGTATGAATCTTTTACTTGACTTAGCAGCTTAGATAAAACAGTACAGTAATTCATACAAAATGCAGGGCTTGTGAAACTGTTTTGCAGTGCTTCACTGAAAAGTGGGCTTGTTTTCAGGGAGCTGTGGAAACGACTTCCCAGATTTTGTATCTAACACACATTTTTCCTACTTGCCCAACAACTTACTTTGCCATGTATCTTTTGACATCAGTAGATAAATACTCTCAAAGACTCTTTTCTTATTTTAATGCTCATTAAAGAGATTAAAATAGGAGATGATATTTATTGGGGAAAAAAGAAAAAAAAACTCAGAACCAAAACCCACAACACAAGAAACACTAGCTATCCCTGTTCACAGTATCATAGCTACTTGCAAGGACATAGCAGAGAGCTTAAACAATCCAATGTGTTGCAATTGTGAATCTGTACTCTAGCCAATACAAAATATGCCCTGTTCTCTCTTCTATCTTCTTCTTTGCTTTTAATTCAGACAAAACAGAGAGGTTACTTTTCAGACTGTGTAATGAAGTGATAATGCTTAAAAAATAGCTGAAAAATGCTACTTCAGCATATTTCCCCATGCTTCATAGAACGAAGCCTCATGCACTCACACATGTAGTCTATATGATTTTCTTTAAGATATCTCTGTGGGTTCCATTTCTTCTTAGAAAAAAATAAAGAAACTGCATAGTTTGTGTGACATGAAGTACACAACCAAACGCAGCCAAAACAGTATGAAAGGCTACTACAAGAGTCATTAATAGGGGGAGCAGACTGATATTAAACGACCAAAGACCTATGCGAGACCCAGAAGTGAACATAGAGTTTTCTTAAAAAGTCATCAAGCTAAGTAGGAAAGCACCACCCCACATACCCAGCTGCCTGAAAATCCACTCACTGTTCTATGTCCCCCATTTCTGTGCTCTTACTGCATCTTCTGACATCCTGACCCAACCTTTCCCGTCCCCTTCCCCAACATTAACTCTCTATGTCATCTCCTCAGTCTTGCAGTGCTTACCTCCTCAGTCTCTTCCTCGCTATCCCACAGACATTCCTTAGGCAGAAGACCAACTCAGCACTATACAGATATTTTTAAATAATGTCTACACAACTCAGCAATACTATCAAGTAGAAATAGATTTAGCATAAATTGATAAACAGTAACTACAAATGTAAACTTTGATGCTTAGTAATTTTGCTTTTGGTAGGAAAAGCCCTAAGGCTACTCAAGCTGAAACTAAGACTGATAATAGAAAAGAGCAACAACACTTAAAAGTTATAGGAAAATAATTCACCTGTGAGAAAGAAATCACGTTTGCTCAATTTACTTTGATTACCACATGGCACCAGCATCAGCAGATCAATCAACAGATAAATAGATTCCAGTCTTACAGTGGAAGACCCCAAAACACATTCTGAGAGTGGCTAGGCTTTCAATTAATAAGACAAAACTTGGAGTAGAAAGGGAGTTCCTTCAGTGGTGACTGTGGAAGAAGAATTAGTGTTTGTAAGGGCTACTGTAGTGTAACATTTTATTACATGAATTGTAACTGTCTCAGTGTTACCTTGTTTCTTCCTTGACTTCATCTTCTAATACTATCTTACATAGAACTCTACCAGTTCTTCAGACCAGCCTCTATTTTTCATTATATGCATCAGCTGTGCCCCATTGTGACTGGAGATTCTAAATGCAGCTGCACAGAAACACCTAAATAGCTCTTTTCATGAACCATTTCATTGCAGAGTTGTCAGACTGTATCGCCTTGATGAAAAATGCTGATATTTAGACTTCTCCTCCTAATCTGAAACAAAGCCAAGTGCTGAAATATTCAGGGTTTTTCGTAAAACGGAAATTCCATTTTTCAGTCAACTCTACAGAGACCCATTAGAACACACAGGCCATCTCCCTTCACATGCAAGAGTATTCCAGATACCATGTTACTCCAGTCTGGTTAGATTTTCACAACCTGTTTTTGTTAGTTTCCCTGCGCTGCAAATGTGATTATTTGATTTCTTTCAATTGAAACATACAGAGACATTCACAGGATATAAACCCATACATTTTATCCAATAAAGAAAAAGAACAGTAATGTGAAAGATTTCTTGTGAAAACTTTCCTGACGTAACAGGAAATATTTCTTCTCTTCTTTATGACATAGAGCATACGCACCTCCAAAACTATCCTTCACTAAAATAGAACATGGGTCTTTAATTCACTGAAACTTCTTCCTCTATGCCACAGCACTTCATTCAAGAGATCCTGTGGCAAACCTGAGAGGGCAAACTACATAACACACAATCATATTCCAACCACTTCAGATTTCTATCACTTTTCCATTTAAGTAAAGCATTAAGTAAAATATTCCCAAGTGTTGCACTCAACCACATGTAACTGAAAAGTCTGCATGTTCCATCTTCTCTTTAATGTATATTAGTGTATAATACGCTTTGGAATATATGGGCATGGTAGATGATAGATGAGTATGAATATACTAATAAAAAAACATTTCCATTGTTAACAATGCAACACATCTCTAGCCACCTGTAGCCAATTTTGTATTTATTACTCCAGAAATAGTTAACAGAAGGCTTAAAAGAGATTTTTCAGGAGAAAAACAAACATTTTAGAATGATATCTTAAAATACATTATATTCCTAGAGGTTGAGGGATTGTTACAAGCCCCTTCGACTAGAAGGGCCACAGAATTTCTCTCTAATTCCTGTATTAGGCCCTTAACCTACAGGTGGTTTAGACCATTAAGCCTATAACCCCATTGTTTTTTAAATAGATAACTGAAATAAGAAAATAAGATATGAAATAAGAAAATAGGGTAAGAACTCAGACGAGAGCTTTGTTTTCTTGAGAGCACTTGAGAAAGATCTTTCCTAAACAACCATCCAGGGCAGTCCAGGAGAGGGTTTGAAGACGGGACGCTGATATCTAAACCCTTACTTACAATTTTGTTATTCTCTCTTTCGCTTCATTTTGGAAGTATGATGTGAATTATAGAAGTCAGCCACTAACAGTTAGCACCTACCTTTAGGGCAGGGGTCTATGGCCCGGAGACAAGGTCTGAGAGTGTTCCTAGCAAGGCATGGGACTCCAACAGGTCCAGTGGCTCTGCTCACCCAATTCAGTTTTCCTTAGCAGAAAAAAAAAGCAGAAGCAGCAAGTTGTGGGCCTCCTTCTTGCCTTTCACCCATGCTAGTTTGAAGTCTGGTGTAACTCGGAGGCTACAAAAGTCGTAGCTCTTAGTATCCGAGCTAAAGGATATTTGCTACTGAGTCTATCACACACTCACTTCATCACTCAAAAATTTAGTTTAATAATTAATTTAGATTAACAGTTATTTTAGATAACAAACTCAGGGGAAACCATTTCCAGCACTAAGATGTATGGAAGAAAACACGCTTTCTGCATAAGAGGAAGAGTATTATGGTTTGCTCTACTGTATCGTATCACACCATTACAGTTTGGTTTCTGTTGCTGGTTCCTGTGATAAATTCCAGTCAAACTTTGTTCACTCTTGCCTTCCAGAAAGCCCTCACCAAAGCAGTCGCTCAGGCAGGCTGGCAGCGGCGTCTGTGGGTCCCTCGCTCCTGTCCCCAAGGCGTGGGTGTGGGGCCCTGTCCTGCCAGGCGTGGGTAAGGAGGTGCCCGGCTCTGCCTCCCCACAGCCCGGCCCCGGGGACTGCTGCAGCCCAGCTCCGGGCCCAGCCGACAGTGCTGGGGCCTCTCCGGGCCTCCCCGCCGCCTCCGTACCCGCTGAGTGGCCAGGATTAGGCCACAGGATTCGTGGGCTCCCTGAGGAGCGCCCAGCAGCTCCCCAGCCCCCCAGCCCGGCGCCTTCCCGCCGCTGCTTCACCCCCTCAGGAGCGGGGGTGCAGGGGGCACCTGCAGAAGCTGCCGGAAGCCGGGCCCGCCTGCTGCCTTCCACACCATGAGGGGATGCTGAGAGCAGCAGGTCTGTCGTGGGGATGAGGATGGACGGAAAGGGCCCGTCTCCCAGCTGAGCAGCAGCCCTCGAGGCGGCGGACGTGAGGGAAGCAGCCGGGAAGAGTCGCTCCAACAGGTAGGGTGCGTCCTGCAAGCTACGCCTAAGACCTCTAGCCTGCCATGTAAAACTACCCCTTGGCTGGCTGAGGCGGGAAAGAGAGAACGGGCCGCCTCTCCTCGACGAGGAGAGGTTGTAGCACGTTTCCACCATGCTCTCTGGAGACCATCTGTGTGGGAAACCCTGCCTGTGCTGGCACACAGAAGGCCAGGACAGGCGTCAGCCATTAGCTCTGAAGGCAGCCAGAGGCCTGGCACAGGTACCTGGGGAAGGCCAGGTACACTGAGGAAAAACTAATGAGCTACAAAGCCGTTAGCTGGCAGGTCAGTAGGGCGAGCCCAGCCGTGTGGGCTGAGCAGGGTTCGGCCCTGGCAGGGTTGCAGGCAGCGCTGGGGAGCCAGCCTGGCTCCACGTTGAGCTCGGCCATGGCTGCCCACCAGGAACAGGGCGTATCACAGAAACGGGGAAACACCCCCAAATGTGGGGCAGGGGATGTTCGCTCTTGAAGAGTTTTATTTTTTTAAGGGGTATTTAGGAATATTATTCTGAGGCTTATTCTAAGCTTCTTAGCTGTTTGTTTGTTTGGTTTTATAAATTCTTAATCCTGCTCGGTTTTTATTGCTTTAATTCGGCTCAATTTCCCCGCCCTTGGTTGAGGGATTAGCCACAAATGACCGACACAGGAGGCCGCTTAAAGGCTCCTTTAAGGGCAGAGCGATCCGCATCGGATTGACGTCAGACTCAGCCAATAGAGTTACGAATCTCCTCCTCTCCCGGTTCGGATTGGCTTCGGTTCCTGGCTGGAGGCGGGACTTCTGCTCGAACCGGTGGCGCCAAGGCCGGGGCCGCCCGCCATGGAGGCCGTACTGGAGCAGGTGGAGCAGCTGCCCGCGCTCCTGGCCGTGTCCCGCTCCGCGCTGGTGCGGGACTGGGACTCCCTCACTCTGGATAGGGCTCTAGAGTGGGCCCGGTACTTCCAGCACCTCCACGACCGCTTCCGCGCCCGGCCCCGGCTCCGGGAGGCCGTGAGGCGGAGGCTGCGGCGAGGCCAGCCCAGCCCTCTGCTCGGCTTCTCCCGCCTGGGACACTGCCCGCAGCTGCTGGGCCTGGCGCTGCTGGAGAACCGCGCTCTGCCGCCCGCCGCCTGCCGCCGCTTGATC
>Ga0181612_183354_pt1 | contig 10905 bp, 10 predicted proteins | sample HoacroProtozoa21_FD_119630 | JGI IMG/M metagenome (GOLD analysis project Ga0181612, IMG submission 119630) | Hoatzin crop microbial communities from Cojedes, Venezuel. Combined Assembly of Gp0051906, Gp0051904, Gp0051908 | reverse complement strand
TTCCATTCCCCTGCAACAGCATTATGTACTAGGGAAAGTCAGCTTAGCCTATAGTCATAGGTCTTGGCAAATTTACAGGCTACAGGCCAAATCCTGGGTGATGATGTGGACTAGCAATTCCACTTTGGTAGCTCGGTGTGTTTCAAGTGGCAATATACTTCAGCCTTCCTTCCTATCTTAACTACTGTAAGAAGTTTGGAACTGATCCATTTGGGATTGTACCTACTCCTGGGCTTGCAGTTTTGTCCTTGTTCCTCTCCAGTGCTTTGGGACACAATTTTCTATATACCAGTATAGGAAAAACACTCTTAACAATAGCATATACTCCTAATTGAAAGTCAACACACTACTGAGAGGAAAATGCTGATCTCTGCTACAGGAGATACAATGCAACACAAAGCAGACACTGACACTGGAAAGATCTGAGTACGCAGATCACATACCTCTGCTTCATTTGTTAAAAAAATGGATGGTATACAACTTGTTCCCTTCACGTCTAACACATCAAGAAAGCCTTTCAAATGACTTTCTGTCATGAGGAGATTTAGACAATTACAACATGATATAATGACTGTATAGCTAGCAACGCCCAAGCTAATGACACAAAAAAAGCAGACAGAAGGAAAAGGACCTGTTTTTTGCAAAAAATATTCACATGGTTCACAAGCTTGCTTAAGGTGAGGATGTCACTAAAGAGATTGTGCTCTCAAATGAGAGTAATAGGAGTGCCAGGTTGATGGTTTCATCTCTATACCAAGCGGGTAAGACAGAAGCAGAGATTTAAAGGTTTCCTGCTGCTCCCTGTAAAAACATATCCAAAGCTATGTGTTTAGGACTCTGATAAGTGAAAGCATGTTGCCAGCGTGAGTAATCATCAGGCAGGGTTGTACAGTGCCATAACTGCCCTCCGCATAATTTATCTGTCGGTCTCTCCCACCCCACTTACAAATAGATTCACTTCAGGATTTCACAGCCTCATGTGCCCAGCCCTGTTTCCCCAGGAGTAACGGCTTATGCAAACAACAGCTGCTACAGTAAAAGGTGACGAGTGAAGGGCCTAATGCGACGTCTGAGTGCTGGCAGTCATATTCTGGGAAGCAGGCAATACAGCAAGAGAATTCACTCAGCAGTGGAGGGGAGGCAAGAAGGTTTCCACCCCCAGGAGAGGCAGCGATTAGTCATAAAGAGCATAGGCCAGTTCTGGCCCTAAATTGATAGAATAGCCCGCCCCTAGCCCATGTCAGGGAATCACTTCTGTTGGGTTCCTTACACATCAGTCAAATGGATTATCAGAGATATCATGCAGATATCAGGTGAACACTCATTCCCTGTGAGCTACCTGGAGGTGAGCCACGGACGCCAGGGCTCAGATGTGGACTGGGGATGCATCACAGTTGTTTTATTAGCTGAACATTTTTTTTTGCCACGTAGCCATGAGCCTTTATTCTTGTCTCAGAAATCACAATCTTTTCTTCTGTGCTTGGGAACATTAAGCAACAGCATCTGCTGCAAAAACAATCTGTTTTAAAAGTTGTCATGAGTTGGCTTAGCAGTAACGGCAGGATGCCCTGCAATTGGGCTACTGGACTAAAGGAAGAAGTTTTTTATCATAAGCTGGTACTAGTAATATTGTGGTAGAACTTTTCCCTTTTCACAGAATCACAGAATGGTAGGGGTTGGAAGGGCCCTATGTGGGTCATCTAGTCCAACCCCCCTGCCGAAGCAGGGTCACCTACAGCAGGCTGCACAGGACCTTGTCCAGGCGGGTCCAGCTTCTTTCCAGCTGCTGATCTCCATTTCTCAGCAGGACCTACGAGGTCAAGCGCGGACCTGTGGTATCATGGTTACAGCTTCAGGATCTGCACTGGCTTGTCCAGAGAGTTTGGAGTGAGGCTGGAATGAACCCCTCTCTTATAGACCTACCCATTTTCACTGATGTATCATCTTAATTTTCTGCAGAAGCACCACAGGCTCACATGCTGGCTCCACTGTCATGAGATAAAATTTGCTTTTATTTATATCTTAGCTGCGTGACCCAGTGCGTCTGCTAGTCTAGTCTGTCACGCATAATTCAAAGTAAATAAATCCCATGATAGTTAATCATATATTGGGCACAAATCATTTACAAATTCAAACAGAATGTTCTCTTTTTTTGAAGGTTTAGCAATAGGGAAATTTAAAACCAGAGTATTTGAGCTGTGTCAAGTTTAATTTTCACTTACTAAGAATATTAGTTAGGATGATATTTATTTAAGAAATTTGACATTAAGAATTTATTCATTTCACATGCAAGTACCTTTGAAACCTTGATCTCAGTTGAAACAAAATGCTCTGTGGGATTATTAAATGCTGCTCTGTGAGCTTTGAATTTCAAATAAGAGCTGGGTTCAAAAGCGTCCCAATGGATTGAAGAGTAGATGGAAGAGGGCGACTACGAGCCTGCTGCCTGACCTTGAACACGCCGCCTCGGTGCTTAATGCTTCAACTTGCACCTTGATCTCTGCGGTGGAGTTAATTACACTTACCCAGCTTTGTACAAATGGAGCTAGAATTAAATTTTATTCTCTGCAGCATAACTTTGGAATACTTTTGTTCGTATCGGAAGCAGTCTGTAAGACCACTTTTGCAATTAGTGTTGTACACTGAAAACTGGGGAGCCTGGATTTGAGCCTTGGTTCTGCCACACTTTGCCCGTGTGGCTTTGGAAGATGCCTGATCTGGTCATATCGTGATGCCTGTTGGTGGGTTTTTTTCTCGTAATCTTCCCCTTTCTTGTTTCCAGAAGCTGTAGAAGGCAGATGGTTGGACACAATTTCTGAGTGCAAAGTCGATGCTAGCATATTTTTGAGATCCCAGGCATGTTATTAGTGTTGAGTCTAGTTCACCTTGCAGTTTTGCACTTCAGTGACCTCCTTTATGTTATTACAGTACAATTAAAAATTAATAGAGTTCTCCTCCCTCTTCAGTATTAGTTAAATTCTCCATATGCTGGTAGGTTAAATCGGTATTGAACTGTTTAATTAAACAGCAAAGTCTGGGGAGAAGTCAGGAGCACAGTCACATTAAAGCAGTTGCCTGTGTAAACAGCTGCCCATAAATCAGATTCTCTTGTATACATAACAGTTGTTAATTGAATAATTGCCTAAATTTCATCTCTTAATTTTTTCCTCGGGAAATGCATTACGTTTACTTGGAAGTATTGGATTTTTTAGCATGTTTTGATTTAACAAAGCAGAAGGTGCAATATGTGTGCTAGCAGGTATGCAGAAACTTGCAGGAGCTTGTGCCTGAGGCTGAGAAGAAGCCGACAGGAGGGTGATGCATGTGCAAAGGGGTGCCAGAACCTCTCTGAGAGCCGTTTCGTGTGGCAGCGTTACGGCTGTGGGCTGCGTTGGTCCCAGGCTGGGTCTGGTTTGGCACCTCCAAACCAGGACCCACGGCGATCTCTGGAGGTCTCCCACGGATGTCGGCAGCGGTCGTGTCCTGCCTGCTGTCCTGTAACGGACTCCGCAGGGCAGCCCCCGTCGAGCTCGGGTCCTTCGGCAATCCTGGCAGGACAGCAGCGATAAATCTGTGGGATGCCTGCAGTGCTGCTCAGAGCAGCTCACGCGGAAAGGTCTGTGCAGGGTGGACCTGATGAGACAGAGCCAAGCGGAGTCTGCTGTTCCTCGAGGTGAATCATGAAGAGATGCGTTAGAAATGGTACTGCCTGGACACGGGGGAAGGGCTCGAGGCTGCTTCCCGGGTGGGGTGAGGAAGCGTGTGCTGGTGTGCAGTTCAGAGCAGGTTCGGCTTGCGCTGCAGTGTCGCTGCCTTGCAGCAGGCGTTTTCTGCAGTCAGACCTACCTTGACTGCTCAAAGAGGTCTTTTCCTAAAGATGGGAACTGCTTAACAGTGCCATTTGAAGAGTGGAGCTAGACAGCATACGCGAACCAGTGCTAGTATGGGAAACGTCTTCTTTGTATTTTCTGCACTAAAAATGAAAGGGAGCTGAAAATATTTGCCTTGCTCTATTGATATCCTTTCATGAGCTCTTCCTGGGATGAGTAAGACCGTATCTTCCTGCAGAGCTGTTTTAAGCAAGATGCTGCTCGTGGGCTGCTGTTTCCAACATGGAAATGATCCCACATCCCTGCATACATCTTCAGATGTATACACAGAACGCAGCAGGTACTTCTGCGGCAAAGTCCAGCTCTGTCCCAGCCAAAACCAGTACAGCAAAGAACTCCTGTAAAGGCAGTCCAGCTCGTCCTTGGCGTGCCTGCTGGAGGAACGTCCATCTGGTCAGCTGAATCTCATACCCAGTGTTTTCTGGGAAGTGATTCAAAGCAATCCATCATGCTGCAGACCATGGCAACCCAACATGGGCGTCAGGCCTGATGTTTTCCAATCAATAGCAGGCAATTCTCAACGTGCACAAAAATATAAAACCTGATCTTTATTGAGCTGTTCATGTTTGCTGTTTTCCCCTAGACAGAGCAACAAATCTGCTGCTCTCTTTCTGTTTAAGAGGAGAAAATACACACCTTTGCAAAAGCTTCCTGCCTTCTCCAAGGCTCTGTCTCTATCCCATGGCTTTATAAATACAGAGTTGTTGTGAAATCTCGCTCTCTCCGGGGAGATACCCAGTTCTTTGCTTGTGCCTGCATGCGCTGCGTGTCAGTCCTTTGCAGGGATATAGTCTGGACATGAAAGCCACAGCCTTGGGGACAAGATCTGGTGTATAGCTCTGCCAGTGGTTCCTCCAAGTCCCACAGGATGCCATCTGCCCCTCCGGCCTTAGGGACAGACCGGAGTGTCACCGCTGGTTTCCTTCCCTGTCGGCGCCCAGGGACGTCTCCGGCTACGCCACTCACAAAGCATCGAGGGGAACGCTGAATTTAGGAGGGTGTAGCCCGGCACGTTGTGTTTGCGAGAGGGCTTCGCTGTGTAGTTGTGAGACTCGTGCCTGAGGAGCCCCAGCCCGCATTCAGCTGGCGTTGCTGCTGTGAGTGCCGGGCTGTGAAGGTGCGAGTGGAGGAGAGACAGAGAGCAGAGCAGCGGCGAGAGAAATCAATGGGGAAGCGCTGCGCAGAGCATCAGGCACGCAGGGTAGCGTGGCCTTGAGAAACTGGCTGAGAAGGAGAGACACTTGAGCCTGCACGCGAAGTAACACTTCTGTTTTTCCATTGTTTTGGGCACAAAAAGAAAAGCGATAGGAAGGAGTATGAGGAAAAAATGACCTGTGAAGAAAATTAAACTCAAGTTCCTTATAATAAGTGAAGACAAGTCTGAGCAAGCGAGGAAGGCAGTCAGATGCCTGAGTACTGCAAGAAGGAAAGCAACAACCTGTCCACAGCCCTGGTGAGTGGGCAAGGAGTAATTCGCTTCACAGGAGACAACGGCGAGGAGAAGACCAGGCTGAAGGAAGACAGTTCTAGTCTCCAGCACTAGAGCTCCTTGAGCACAGGTCGGCAGGCATCTGTCCGGATTGGCAAAGGTGTGCTCTGACCGGCCGGGGGTGGGGAGAGGATTCCAGCCCCCTTCGCTACAGCTGCCCGAGTCCTTGGTGTTCAGGTTGGCAGAAGTTCCTCTCAGTTTTTGGTTCTGCACGTTCAGCATGCCAGTGAAATCATTAACTGAAAGTGGCCCACTTTTGTGGGTGCGCAGCAGAAATCTCGTGAGCTAACCTAAAAGCAGCTCTCTGAAGCACAGAGATCAGAATGCTTTTATGTATGCTGGAAGCAGCTGTCTCATGGAGCAGAGCTGTGCTCGTAGGGTGGGCCTTTTTCAGGGGTAACAGCAGCATCTTCGCAGCCTGATGCTGCAGCAGTCGATCTGACTGTTGTATTCCTGGTGCCTCTCCACACAGCCAGCACCTTCCCCTCTCGGGCTGGATTTGTGCTTCAGTACTTACACTGAAGAATCTTACGTAGCAGCAGAGGATAATAACTCTTATTTGAATATATTGACATGTCTGCCGGGAGAAACCTTTCCTTAGCCAACCCAGGTAGGGTTCAAAACAAAACTTACTATGTATTTCAAATTCTTTTATGTGATCTGGGAGAAAAGCATCAGCTTCTGTTTGTTCTTGGTGTGCTGGATGTGGCTCCCTTATTGTCAGTGAGCCTTTGGCACTGCGTGGAAGAGCACCCCAAGGTTAGTGAAGCTTTTATCAGTTCCGTTTGTTTTATAGTAGAAAGGAGAAATCTGAATCTACATCTTTAGCTCCTGTAAGTTTGTGGAATGCCTTTGAAGTTTACTTTCTAGTATGCATATATAAAGAATCATGATAATTTTAGTGAAAATCTGCAAATACTGATGTTTTCTTCTTTATAACAATAATGATGAATTTTGATCACTCCTAAACAAGACCAAAAGACGTCGGACTCTCCTCCTGGTTTTATCAGTATAATATAAACACAAAGGTACCTGAAACACTTCAAATGACCGAGCGCCCAGTAGCTGAAGGAAGCCTCACCTGTCTGAACTGTACGTTAGTATCCACTGGTAATAACCCAGATTATCTGTGCTGTGTGGGTTTTGCTGGAAGGGAAAGTACGAACGGATGGCTACGGTGAGCTCAGTAATGTTCTCTGCAGCGCTGCCAGTAATCGATGTGCATTGGCCTGTACAGCAAGCAAAGCTCTCGTTCTTGAAATCACCCAGCAATGGCAAATAAGAGGGATTCTTCATGTCTAATGGGGGTATCAAAAATGCACACTGCTGACAGCGATGGGCTGACAGCCGGGCCAGCGTGGCGATGGCGTGGGTGCCGCGCGTGCTCACGGCCCCGAGCGGGGATGGTGGGGGGAGAGCCGGGACGGAGCCCCTTCGGAGCCGGTTCGCTGCCGAGCCCGGCGCCCTGCCCCGCAGCGAGGGCTGCTCCCGGCGAGCGTGGCTGCGGTCCGGCGCGGCTGACTGCGCTGCGGGTGCTTTCGGCCCAGGACGGGCAGCGGGGCTGAGTCACCGCCTGCCTTCCGTTAGGTGCCCGGGGTGCCTTGGGGGTGGGAGAGGATTTGGGGTGGCGAGGCTGGGGTCGGGTTCTGAAACGGCCTGGAAGCCATGGAGTAGGGGAGTGGCTGCTGGTAAATTATGAGAACAGCATCCGTTCAGGCCTGTTGCTGCTAATCGTGCCGCTCCGGAAGAAAGCGGGTATTTACAGACATTGCCCAGTAACATGCCGTAAATTGTACTGTCATGCTTAGGAGAAATTTGAAAAGATAAGGTGTATTCCTCCTGTAACAGTTCAGAGCAAAACTGTATGTTTCACTTTTGAACATCAGATTTCCTTTTTCAGTTATTTTTTAATAATCACCATACAGTCAGGAAGAGCTGTAGAAAACAATATGCACGTTTATTTTTTGTGTTACATTTTTATGAACAGCTGAGAGCAGTGAAAGGTAAGCCATACTTAAACTCATAAACCAAGATTGTTAACAATTTTATACGATTTATAGGGTTTATTTAACGAGCTTGGGTAATACAGAATGAAAATTGTTCCTAAAGGGCCCTAATCAACTCGAATATTGAACTGGAAAGCAGACTGTAAATTGTGTTTTAACTGGTGTCATATGGCCATGTACTTTTCATGGAGGAGGAGCGCGGCGGTGTCGTTACGCACGTACCTGGAGGGCTCTGACCACGCGCAGTTTGGTTTGGCTGCCTCGGTTCGGGACGGCGTGAGGCCGTGACTGCACACAGTAAGCGGTGGGCTCACGAGAATAACGTGCCTGCCGCCGTCTCTGCCTGTGCTGGCGGGGTTACAGCCGTGCAGTCGGTTGGTGGGCAGCGAGGCGAGGGGCTGCCGGGGCGTCGCGGGGCTGCGCGGGGAGCTGGGGGCCCGGTGCTGCCCGCTCTCCCTGCCGGCAGCAGGAGCTGCGTTCCAGTTAGCCAGCTGACACCTCTCGCAGAGCAGCCTTCCCTGGCAATTGGACAGAGGGAGAGCAGGAGCTGTGAACACAAATCCCGAAGCGCTGAGCTCAGCGGACACGGAGTGCGGTTGGCTTTGGTGGGCTTTTCCAGCTGTGACGGGTTTTCTTGCTTCCGCTGATGCTGGAAGGACACAGGCGGTAGCTGCACTAATGACGTTTTACGCCGGAGAACGTGGTTAGGACAGTGTATAAACAAGGGTAGCTCTCTGGGCTGTTTACTGTGATAAGCAGGAGTATTTTACTGAGGCATTTTTTTTTCCAGCAGTGAAGCCACAGCCTCTCTTTATTCTGCTCTTCTGCCGAATTTCTTCCTTCTCAGACTTGAATCGAGAACAGTATGGGAACACTTCAGTGTTAAAAAGTGCAGGAATGGTATTGATATTACACATGTTAGTAGGTGTTTAACATTTAAGTGTAAAATCAAGTAGTCATGAGGGCACAGTTTGAGGCATTTACCAATCTGAAACTCTTCAGATATCCTCAGTGGTGTTTCTGATTTTTTTTTTTTTCAATCTGACATTTGAGTTCAGCCATGACATGTGAACGTGAATCTTTGGGAGATACAAAGTGTAATTCTAGCAGTGTCGCTTTGTGCTTGAATTTTTCTGACAACTTACTCTTTGTATTTGTTCCCTTAACTGATGGCAAATACTGAGTAACAAATTGAGTAAAATGAACTTGTATGAGTACTTGAATGAGAGAAGATGATGCATTATTCAGGTCTGCTGATACTTGGGGACTCATTGTTATCCAGCTAGCATCTCAAAATGAGTAAACATAATCTAAATAATCAAGTGTGTGATTCAGGTCTAATTGAAATCAAACGAAACTGAAATCCCGTTGGCTTCAAGGAATAGAAGCAACAGGGCGCTTCCGAGCAGACAACAGGAGGAGAGTAAGAGATTTCCCAAGGGTGAGGCGAGCAACAGGAGTAATTGCTCTGCCATTCAAATAGGGGTGACACAGCAGAGGCACAGCACTCGCTAATTTTCCCTTGAAAAATGGAAATTTTCCGAGTATTGCCCTCTCCCCCATTCCCGTCGTCTTCTGTTCCCAGTGGATCTGCAGCGGGGGAGCGGCGTGGTCGCTCGGGCTGCAGCGCTTTTCCCTTTCCCGGCCGGGTCCGGGTGCCCTGGGCCGACGGGAAGGACACCGCAGCCCGGAGCTCGTGCGTTTTGCTACCTGAAGGCTGCCCAGCCCCCGGGGAAGGTGTTGGCAAGGAGCAAACCCCCGGCACAGCTTGGTTTTGCCACGGCCCGCCTCCGTTTTGGACGCTGAAGAGTCGATGCGACGCGGTCCCAGACAAACCTACGGCCGCTGCACAGCATCTCTGTCAGACAGACACGGCAGCTCCGTCACCCTCTCATCAGATGGAACTGAATGCCTACAGAGGTGGTAATTACAAATACCATCCAGGCTGCACGGGCTCATTTGTCTTTGTTTATCATCAGAGCAAGTCTATTGATCATTACTAAAGCATTAAATATCTTTGGAGAGGAACAGGAAAATCTGATTAATAAAGCCTGACATGCATTGTGAAATGCACTTCTCCATGAAAGTCAGGTTTGGTAGCTACCGAAATGACATGAAATTACTGTTCTATCACTCCATTGACCTAGCGCTGTTGTCTTGGGAGAAATGGCATTTCAGAGAAAGCCACTTTGGCTTTTTATTGCTCCGGTCTCTCTGTATATTTTGGAGCCAGCTGGGTCGCTTTGTGTTTAACTGTGAATGCACAGCTTTGAGACTGCATATGCTCTCTGGATCATGAACCTGACTGCAGCAGTGTTAGTGGTATGCAGCTAGTGTGATGGAATTGTAGTGAAAATCTGGTGAATAAAACTGCCGTAGAGCTTATGGTTCAAAGCCTGTTTTAGGAACAGGCAAGGCAGTGCGTGCTCTACGTGTGCCAGTGCCGGTCAGGAATCCAGTGGGTGGGATTGCTGGAGTGATTGCCTCTTCACGTTGGTGTAAACAAGCAGAATTTGAGCTTTTGCACATTGTTCTGTTACCAGATGTTATATTTTTATCTCAGGCAGGAAAACCATGGGCGTGTTTAGTCCAGACTGGTATTTCCCTCACTGTGCTCTTAGAAACAATTCATTTTGCCAGTAGTTTCACAGTACCTGTTAGCTAACAGCTAGTGGTTACCAGTTTTGCTTATAAGCTTCCTATTATCTAATAAATTTTTTTTAGAGAAATGGCCAGGAAAATACCGTGCAGGCTCAGTTTATCTTATGCTGAATTTTGTGAAATGTTGATGGGAACAGTTTCTCATATTCAGTTCTAGTGAGCCTTCATCGGTACTATATGTACAGAATAATTAATTTACAGTATGTCAGAGTACTTTGAAATCTGTCTTAGCTCAAATACGCCTTAAAAAAGTGCGGATGGTTCTCAGATGCTTAGCGAGTCCTTCCTCACCCCAGACCGGGGCCTTCTCACTGACACCTGCTGCATCTGGTAAGGTTACTCAGGCAGATATTCCCATTTGATAGATCAGTCTTCTGTCAGATTATTTGCCTGGCCTTCAGGTGAATCCAGCAGATGATAATAAAGTTATCCACTTGTTATTAAATTGGCATTTTCTTAAGCTTTTCCTTGTGTTACGCAGTAGGAAATCTTAAGCCACATGCCCAGCTGGTAGGTAGGTTGCATCATCTCTAGATTTTCCTCAGTGGTTCTGTGTTGCTTTATGCTCGGCTGAAGATTTGGTAGGTTAGTTTTCCCCCATGGGCTGTTTTTTAAGCACAGTATATCCAGTTTGTCTTCTTTCTTTCTCAGCTGTTTCTTAAGAATTTTGGTGTTGATTTAGAAATGGACCCAGGTTAGTGCTCTTTCTTCCAACGAGTAGTGAGATTGCATGACAGGCTTGTATCACTTTAAGACACCCATTATTAAAGGAAATAGACTCAAGGTTAACTCTTATATTCAGCATATTCCAAGCTGATTTATGAATTACTTCTCAGAATTGGTGATAGGGAACAGTAAC
>Ga0181612_157812_pt1 | contig 10905 bp, 7 predicted proteins | sample HoacroProtozoa21_FD_119630 | JGI IMG/M metagenome (GOLD analysis project Ga0181612, IMG submission 119630) | Hoatzin crop microbial communities from Cojedes, Venezuel. Combined Assembly of Gp0051906, Gp0051904, Gp0051908 | reverse complement strand
CGATAATACAGGAGTCATTTAGAAATAGAATCATAGAATCATAGAATGGTAAGGGTTGGAAGCGACCTTAAAGATCATCTGGTTCCAAATCCTCTGCCAATAGCTCAATGCTTCTTTCACACTGTAAAACTGAAGCTAACTGTAAAGGATTGTTACATGCACTTTTATGTGTGCATTCTTCTGAAAACCTAAATCTAAACAGCATAAAAAGGTGTCTTCCATACACCGTCCTGGAACAACTCTGATGCCCTCATGTGGGAATAAGATACTTTAACACCCGCCAACTTGGCTGAAAGTTCATGCTAGGAAACAAATGAAACCTTGCACAAAATTTGGGGACAAGTTTTTGGTATTATGAACACAATAGATTTTATTTCTGTTTCAAATTGAGCAGCAATATGTTCCAAATGCACCAAAAAGAAGACATAAAATTATTTGAGGCAAAAAGTCTTTCAGAATCCTTTAAAAATCAGGTAACAAACACATAAAATACTCATCATTTGTATGAAAGGCTTTACTTCCTATAATTTAGTATCTAAGTGTCAGGCTCTAAGTATCCTGAATTGTATTTTAGTTATCTATGTAACTTAAGACTGCTTTCAATAGTGAAAAAGTCATTAATCTCTTACTGTTTATTTCAACCTTCAGCTTTTATAAATATGGTCTTTTCGAGTGAGAAGCCCAAATGCTGTGTTCAGGGGGCAGGAGATTAATCAGAGAGTGAAAAATAAAATCTCATTTTCTTTTGTTTAAATTCATTCATATGTACATCCTGAGGTAGAATAAAATTGTAAAAACTTGCCATTTTACTAATTATCTGTCTGTAGCTTATTCTTCATGTCACACTGAACAAGAATAAAAAACAGAATTATTTAAACTGATTATGTCTGAATTTGGAAACATACAATTGCTACATATTTGTACTGAAATTGTATCAAGTCATTCCAGGAATAACCTACACTTCTAGACATACCATAAACACCCAGCAAGAAGAAATCCCCATGCACCAAAGACTTGAGAATTTGTGTGATCTTATGACCTGACTGTATTGGAGCTTGTGAAAAAGAAAGAGATAAGGGGCCACATGGTTTAAACCAATGGTCTTGGGTATTCTCCCCCAGATTGTCTGTATAAATCTGATTATATTCCCTACAGAACCCCTTTATTTCTTTTCCATGAAAAAATATATATGGCAAAAAAATGACCTAAAGAACTCAGCGGGTACTTTTCTGTTAAATGATCTGTGAACAGTCTATTTTCTGAGTGTATTAATTATTTCATCATAAATAATTTATGTGAACGTATCTGCCCAAGGGTCTACTGCAAACTATTCAGTTTGGTTACAGTATTTTTTTGACTGTATTTTATTTATTATTTGTGCTGTGTGACTAAATCACACGAGTTATATGGATTTGTTTCTGCTTGCCAATTACTTAGCTGAAATAAACCTTTGTAAAACAGAAGGCAAATCATTTAGCATGAATAGCATATTCCCAAACAACTACCATTGGTGTTATATGTATAAGAATATTCTTCTGAAGAATAGTAATTCCTCAATATTCATATAAACAAAAATCTCTTCAAAGAGTTTGCAGAAAAAACAAAAGGGTAAACAGAAGCCTACATTTTGGCCGGGCCAAAACCAATCAGAATTTTAGGCCATGAACATACTTTTTTCCCATTACTTGCTCAGCTTTGGTCTTTGTGCTTCAAAAACTATTAAGGAACTAATAAGCACTAGAATTACTAAGTCAGAAAACAGACAAATACAGCACAAGAAAAATACTCACAGTGATGCTGCAACCAGCATGAGAAAGGTCTCCAACTTTATGCACAAGTTTTAGACTGGTCATTCACATTCTCATTAGTGAGGAGAAGGAGAGAGGATCATTGAGATCCTTTTTTCCTACGGGCTGTATGATTTCCTGTTTGAAGAGATGCTAGAGATAGTATTGACAGTAGCTGATCCCTCAGCAAACTGCCTTAGCCTGGAATGGACTGTTACCTGTAGGAAAAAAAAAGCAATAGAGTCCATATAATTTAAAATATTACAGTATTTCACACTTATTGATATTTAAGTGTCTTTTATCTAACACCATTGGAAGGTACATCTCTTCAAACAACTATGCTAGACCCCACCTCCCAGTACATCTCAAGAAACAGGTACAAAGAAATTGAACTCTGCTCCAATAACCAGGAGACTCAGATGTGACCTGAAAGGCAGTCTTCAAAATATCACACCTCTTGTCTCCTTATTCACAGAAGCTTGTGTGTGAGCATTGTATAGTCAGGGCTTTATTTCTTTAAGGAATCATTGTCAGACGGTGAAGTAAACTATGAAGGGTAAAAAAAAAAACCTGCAAAGCAACAAGCATCTTGGAGCAATACCATTGTTTTATCCCTGTAAGAGTAAATACTAGTAGTGTCATAGTTTAATTCCTATACAGCATTTTCCATTATCAAGTGGGTTTCCCTGTAGGCTGAGGGTGACACATGGACAGACAGAAACAGCCTTGGAATAAAGTCAATGAACCATGCTCTAGTTTTGAAGATACTGTTTCAAATCCACATCGAAAATCTCAGAAACATTGAGTACTCAAGATGACATTTCTTTAGCACTTTTTTTCTGGATAACTACCCAGCTTTCACTCCAGTTCTCAAATATTCTAGGAAAAGGCTGTTCCTTTCTCCTACATCATGCGGAGGCCCTCATCAGCTTGGAACAGACCCTAAGATCACAACAGACCTGATCCATTACATTCCCACATTACTTTCTGTCAAACTGAAACCTACAGCTCCTTGCTACAAGCAACCTGATAAATGTTAGGCTCCCCATATCTTAAAACTAGTGCTTTTATTAATGGTCAATATAATTTTATTATATCCTTGGATCTAATACTTTTTATATTTGCACTTTTGCTCTATGTTGCAAGATGGATCTTTTTTTTCTATCTTTGCACAGTGCAAGTAGTTCAGTGGAATTCTGGACTGTGAATTTTGAGCAGCTCAGTGTTATAAATTACTCTTTAAGAATGTGTCATGGTTTAGTCCTAGCCTGCAACAAAAAAACACGTGGTCACTCACTCCTCCTCCCTGGTGGGATGGGGACAAGAACCAGAAGAAAAAGGCAAAACTTGTGGATTGAGGTAAAGACAGTTTAACAGAACAACAGAGGGAGAAGAAAATAACAAGCATAATACTGATAAAAAAAAAAATATACACAATGCAGTTTTCTCACCTCTGAGTGCTAAGCTCACTCTCAAGTAGCAAATTATCCTCTCCTGGCCAGTTGTCCCACTTAAATACCAAGCATGATACCACATGGTATCAAATATTCCATTTGATTGGCTAGTTTGGGTCAGCCCCCCTAGCTTCTTGTGAAAATTAACCCTGTCCCAGCCAAACCTAGGACAGAGTAAACACAAATCACACATTTTTGCACTTAAATTACACACTAAAAGAAGAAATTAGGCCAGGGAAGAAATTGCACTCACCAATAGCAGTATATAACTACGAAAAAATTAGATTTGAGTAAGAGGAAATTATAAAACATCTCTGAAATCAATCAGTATATTTTGATATTCTGGGCAACTCACTTCATAGTCTGCATGGAGATCTATCCCATGCCCATAAAGAAGAAGCACTACAAGCTTGATAAACATCTAAAGAACATAAGTATGAGAAAGTTGCATGAAAAATTGAATGCAAGATAATCAATATATTTAGTAGGAGAGGGACTTAGTTTAGGATAGATAAAAAGTACTTTTGACTGAGAAATATTGTTTGATTAACGAAGAAACCCTAATGTGGTGATAGGAGCAGAGTTGTGTCATGAGAATGAGATGTCCTGTTCTCAATCCACTTCAGTATTTTCATTACTAATAGGGCAGATTGCATGAATAATGGTCATGGTGTTTCTGAGAAATAAGATTTGAAGTTGCGAAAGACAACAAATACTGCAAAAGACATTACTGGATTATATTGAAACATAAAACTTCAGTAAGAGCAATAGTACGAAATTTGATAAAGAAAAGAAGTAAACCAATTCATCTGGGAAAGGAGAACCTAAAGCAGATAAATTGGGGTATACAAGCTAGAGGGTAACATTACAGAGCTGTATGGAGCAGTATAAATCGATTAAAAATAAATTAATATGAATATACTACTGCAAAAATGACAAATCCTGAAGTGTTATATAGTTCTAAGAACTGTATAATAAACAAGATAACTATTGCATTTTGAATTGGCTAGACCTCAGCTAGAGCGTTGGATTCAGCTGTGCACAGTTCATTTTTATTGCCAAATGCTTGGTCAATAAGAAATTTAGAGCATTCAAAGGAAAGTAAGAAACTGCAAAAACTATTTGGAAAATATGATACAAAACTAAGAACCTTAAGTCTGGAGAAAGTGCCAGTGGAAGATGCAGTAACTACCAGTACATAAAAGAATTTTCTAAAATGAAGGCACTCAATTTTTCTTATCAGCCATTGATGACGGAATATTATCCTAAATACTCCATAAACAGCGAACTTGTAATTGTGAGAACTACCAGCTTCTAGGGCAGCCTAACGGAGGTGCGAAGTTGCCACCTTTAGAAATAAGACTGGACAAAAACTGGTCTATAAATTGCTAAATCAGCATGATCTAATGCAAACAAACTAGACTACACTTATGACCGGTGTTGTGGTTTTTTAATGGCGGTTAGCAACAAGACATTTACTCATGATCCACAAATGCATTGTTATAGCCATGAGTATGCTAGTGTTTGCACAGTTTGTGTGGAAAACTATTAGAGCAGCTGGCTTGCAATGACATGCCAGTTCTATAATATAGTCTCCTATTTTTTTTTTTTTATAAAATAAAGCTAACCTATTTTAAGTTAGTGACAAACACTTTTACCCTAAGTGAGCTTAAAGGCAACATACCAAAGAGCAGTGATGAAGTTGGTTTGCAAAAGACAGGTACGAATAGATTCATTTAGTATAGCGCATCAAGAATTAACACATGATCTTTTGTTATTAATGAGAATGAGTAACTACCTGCCTAACTCCAAGTATGTTGTGCTGAAAAAATATTTCAGAGCTTACAAATAGCTCAAGTTTCAACAGAACAGAAATATAAAACAGTTTTGGCTCAAAGATCTCTTGAACTTCTGTCCAACGATTCTGCTTTGGAGTACCAGCCTTTAGAGAGAAGTATGTGTCATGAAGAAGTTCATGCCTCTCAAAAACTAATAAACAAAAACATTCCCGAGCTCTCCATGTCATTGTTCTGAGCTTCTGCATCTACAAGGAGTTTTGGATCATGGTCCACTTAGAAAAAGGAAAAAAAAAAAAAATGCTACTTATGTTTCTTAAGGCAAACTTCACTTGCTTATTCAGATGCCCCCTTCAGTGTTTCACTACACTTCCTCAGAAGCTCGTTTAAAATCACCAACAAAAAAAACAGAAAACAAGCAAAAACCCAACTCTTCAAAATAATGTAAAGACATCATGTGACAGTCAAACCTCTCATGTTTTCCTTTAATGGTCTAACAGCTTTGGAGGAGGATCTTGAAATTGCTTAGAGGTTGCTTGTCAGGAACTCCTCTTTTGTTCTCACTCACAAGCCTGGTGTTCAGTAAAGACTTGGTGGAATTTAGCCCAGATTTATTTAAAACTGAAATTTAATATGACTGAACATATTTACTCCTTTTCAGATTCTAATACAAACTATAGACAATGTTCCCCACAGCATTCAATGTGTTCTAGGTCAGAAAGAAAGCAGGATTTTGCTTGCTACTCCAAGAGAAGTCCAAGATGAACACTGGAATGAAGACCAAGGAACCTCTTATCAACACAGTGCCTTCCAAACATGCCGCCTTCTGGCACATCATCACCCCTGAAATGGAAACTGTCTGATTTGAACACACTGGAGACCAAAAGTGGTTGTTTGACAGAAAAAATGAATGGAGTAGACAGGAATGAACAGTATGCTAAAAATGAGAATGAAGGAGGTGAGAGAAGTTACAGTTGGCAGTGAGAGGAAATCAGAGCAGTCTCAAAAAGGTGAGGACGGACTGAGGAATACTCCAGCCAGAAGCCAGCACTGTGAAAGAAACAGTTTGGGAAAGACTATGAGCTGAGAGGAAAGAGTAAGTGTGGATGGGCTTTTCAGAGACACAGAGCAGAAAAGTAGTAACACATAGGTCAGGAAAAAAAATAAATTCATTCTATCCTATAGTGCTGCATCTGTAAAGCTACACCTAGAAACCCAAGTCAGAAACTCTTACAAGCACTAGCAGTTTTGGAGTAATTCCCCTAAGGGCATTCAGTACAGCTGGACACCAAACAGCTGGCTTGCAAAGCAACCACTAAGTCTAAAACTGCTTGTTTGGAAGATGATTCCAGATCAGCAATCCTGATGAAGTTTGTAGAAGTAAACCTGATTTTAATTTTAATGCATGAACTTATATTTACAAGTTCAAAGCCAAATATACCCAAAGCTTGAAACAAGGAAATGAAATACTTTGGTAAAATATTATGAATTAAATGCTATGAAAAATATGCAGAATCTGCATTTTATTTAAAATTAGCTACTAAAATTGGAACAATGCTCTTTTATAGCATAGATCAGACACACACACACACACACACCCCCACGCACCCACCCACCCACCACACACACACCCCCACACACACACCCACACACACACACACACAGAGAATAGGCCAAGACTCCCGTGGTCAATAACAGACCTCCATGTGCTCTCACCCTTAGAGACACATGGGCATTCTCACACCCAGAGCTGGCTGTTAAGAGATCCACTAACCTCTTGCTCCCAGGTCCCTTTACTTACTCATAAGATGGTCCAGCTTGATCTTCATTGGCCATCAGATGCTCATTCACATATCCACACTCGCTCCAGTTGCCAGCATCATGGATACATGGCCCTCCCACCCCTGGTCTGACTCCAGCTACCGGCATTACACACACACACACACACACACACACTGAATAGAGTCCCTTACCTAGGAAAGAGTTAAAAACGAATTTAAGAAGAAGATAGGACAGGCTGCACTGATCAGGCACGAAGGAAGGCCAGACAAGCATATCACCCACACATGACGAGCACTTTTTAGCTCCTTACCCCTCTACTTTCCCACACTTCTTCCTCCCCAGATCACCCGGGTCCCTCTCTTTTTCCATCTTCAGTTCCTCCACTAAATATCCGACGGTAATTCAAGCGGAATCCTGAAATGCTCTTTCCCTTCGTATCATAATATGTCTCACCTCTGGACAGCCACCACCCTTAGTCCAAAAGGTGACCAAGAAGGCTACTCCTGATGAGTCATCTTGGTGGCTTTCACACCCGGACAAAGGGGCTGAAGGTCCCCTGGGTCACGTCTGGAAGAGCCCAGACAAGGTCTTTGCTCGTCAGGAGTCTGTATTTTGTGTTCTCTTCCACAATTGCATGCCCCTGTTCTCTCTGGGCTTGTGGAGATGGGTCTTTGATAGTCTGTTGGCTCCTGGGATGGGCCTGGGGGTAGCTGGAGCAGGGTGTTATTTGGGCTTTGAAAAGTTACTGACATTGTCTCTCTGTGATCCTCTGGGCATGCAGAGGAGCTTTTATCACATAACCTAACAAAGTTTATTTCAATTATGAACCATAGCTCAATACTTTACATTAATGTTAGCAACTAAACAGTGGCTAATATGTCCCTGCTCGTAGTTTCCAGAGAGAGTATTCAAGTGTTTTGAAAGCTTCAAGTAGTACATCAAAGTGAAATATAAAGACATAGAAGACTTCTTTTAGGTCAATGTCTATTTTATCAGATGGTTTGTAAATTATTTATTCTTGAGAGTAATCCAGTCTAATTAGACATATTTATTCCTTTGAAACACTTGACTAAAATCCAGTTATTGTTCAACTCAGTAGTCTGAGTTTTGTCTTGAGTAGATCACACCTGACAAACAGCTTATTCTTCAGAAGTCTTTCCAAGAGAGAAGTTACGGTGATAATGAACTGTTGCTGAACAGCTGGTGCCTAACAGGAACCAGATATTTCCAGATTTAAAGATAGGCTGTTGATTGCAAATGCAGCACTTGATTTTTTTAAGAGGTCTGCAGTCTGATTTGATAGTACCAATGACAGAGCATATCCATGTTCCAATTTAAGCAAAACGCCTTCCAAAAAAGAGCCTACTTAAACTTTTCAATAAATTAGTGATTTCTCAATCAGTTGGTGATTTTTTTTGTCAGTTGATTGTAATTCTATTCTAACCCCATGCTGCCTGAATAACCTAGGTCAAAGCAGAAAATCAGATAGGTAGATTTTTTCACCTAACGCGGGGGATGAGCTTCTGGTAATGCTGATACTACTGGTTGCCTTTTTTTTTCTTTTACACTACTTTACATTTTTATTATAATTACTGTAATATTTCATAATATCACATTTTGTTAATGTTTTCAATGTTTGTGGTATTCACACTCATGTGCTCAGCATAGGCTTTTATGCTTACGTTGTTACCCAAGGTACGGCTGTGTATTTTAACTTTAAACATCTCACAACAGTAGATTTAATTAAAAAGAAATATGTGGTAGAACTTTTTTTGGCAAACATACCGAAATGTACTAATGACCACAATGTGTGTCAATTTATGCCAGTATATTTTACTGGTCATAATTCAACAATATTCTACAAAAGCTAATGAAGCCTCATATGAGGCAACAGAGTCAGAGAAAGGGGGAGAAAGGGTTCTGTTCCCATAACTCAATATATGCGACTCATATCAAAGCTGCGTATAAGTACTGATAAAGGCCTGCATCAGGTGCCCAGGAGAAAACAAAAGACTACTTCTTAACTACAGACTGGACTTTCTGGAGTTTATTGAAAGGGAGATTCCATAAACCAGATAAAATGAAAAGTAAATGGTGAAACGGTGTGAGTATAATTCTCCACTTTGTAGGGTTCCAAATATTTCCTTCACTTCAAAAATAAGAATTAAGTGAATGAAACAAGTTAAAAAACCCGTAGTTGTAGTAGGGTGTTCATTTTTACTTCTATATGAGCAACAGATCTTGTATTCTGGTTCGATAAATTGCACTGCTTTCAGACACAACAAAATGCTGTACTGATACTATCATTGCAATGGATTTCCATTCTGATGTATTTTGGTTTTCCCACCATAGTTTTCACAAATGAATGTTAACACAATTTCTCATGATGTACGACTCATTATTAGAAGCTAATATCCTATATCCAGAGGAAATAGCAGCCTTTAAACATGGAGCAGCATTGCTGATGACACTGTATTTATACAGACCATCCCACGCTATCTACCTCTAAGGTAAAAGACAGTACAGGCTTTTGTATTGCAATTTCATACAAAAAAAATTGCAAAGACATAGCAATAATGAGTATGTGCTTACATATAGAGAACATATAAAATCTTGTTGACTATTGGACCAGTATCAGTACTCAGAAAATTCTGCATAATCCCCAAGTTTTGCCATATTGAGGAGGTAAGAATCAGGATATTTTCTTTTTTTTTGTTAAGCTATGCCTGGCAGTGTTTGGCCTGTTAATCCCCCAAAAGCCTTTTTAGAATCCCACCATAATAAAATTAGTCTTCCCTTAAACAATACAACTCTTCCTCCACTGTTACTTACAGCATTGTACTGCCTACAAGGTACAGATGAATGGTAACTATGATTTCCCAGCCATCTAGAATGGCTTTTATATGGGAATATTCTAGAGAAGGGAAGCTTTCAACTAATACCTTATCAGCACAGTCTCAGCAAAAAATATTTGTATTCTTCTGTATCATATACAACACCAGTTAAGAAATGCTGCCAAATGACTAAATCATTAACCAGTCAGATGTATGCAGCACCTGCTTGTGTTGGTATACCTCTGCATAAGGCAGGAAATAGTGATCTCCAAGTTGCATAAAAATCTTCAAGTCAATCACAGAGCAAGGTATGTTGTTTACATTACCTTCTTTACAATAAAAGCAATAAAACAATAACAAATGAAAATCGGGCTTTATTTCAGCAACACTGGAAGATTCACATGGTAGCCTTTTAGTCTTTTCACCTTTGATTCCCAGTAACAGGAATAGCAATAACTAGCTCTCTTTGAAGTCCATATATCATTTATATATAATCTTTTACTGGAAGCTCGTATTATTTTTGTCTGAATTAAACATATTCCTCAACTAATTTCTCTGGTATTTAAAAAATTATAGAATCTTGTTGGTACTCCCAGTAAAGAAACCTGCAATTCGTGAATTCTATCCAATAATAAGTAAGTTTAAAAAATATCATCGAAAGTTTTAACTTCCAGTAAACAGAGGTTAAATTCTGCTTAATTCATTTCCATTTAGACATTCAAAACTCTAAAGCAATGGGAGTGTAAGTTACATTAAAGTCTGTCTGGCTGTATTTATGACCAGTACATGTATTACCCAAAGTTAAGATGGTTTAAAAAATACATGAAGCTATAACATACACTGTCAGATACCCAAAAGATTAAGATTAATTCTTTAGAATGCATGCATAATCTGTCTGCATGTGTATGCAGGCTGTCAGTGCAGAGCAGAAGGCAGGCATCTCTAAAAGCATGTGAGAAACCCTTGGTCAAGCAAAAAGGATTTTTTTTCTAACGATCTTACTCCTAAGATAGTTCATCTTTGACAAGCCACATAGGATAGACATCACCAAGAAATACAGCCAAGCAGTAATTTTATAAAAAGGAACTTATTGGTGAAATAGCCTTATATGATAGCATGACCGGCTGGGTAGATGAGAGAAGAGCCCTGGATGTTGTCTAACCTGACTTCTTCAAGGCTTTTGATGCTGTCTTGCATAACATCCCTCATAGGGGAAATCAGGAAGTGTGGGCTAGATGTGTGGACAGTGAGG
>Ga0181612_107888_pt1 | contig 10906 bp, 5 predicted proteins | sample HoacroProtozoa21_FD_119630 | JGI IMG/M metagenome (GOLD analysis project Ga0181612, IMG submission 119630) | Hoatzin crop microbial communities from Cojedes, Venezuel. Combined Assembly of Gp0051906, Gp0051904, Gp0051908 | reverse complement strand
TGATCCAGTTGAAGATGTCCCTGCTTATGGTAGGGGGGGGGGTGGAACTAGATAATCTATAAGGTCCCTTCCAGCCCAGACCGTTTTATGACTCTGTGATTAATACATAGAGGAAAATACATACCGATCAATTCCTGGTACCGCTTGTGGGTATTTTAGTAATAGATTGGATTTTTAAGTCCTGATTAACAAAGGAATCATAAGAGAGTCAAACTGTCTTGCATTTTTTAGGTGAGTTACAACGAGTTTCTTCTTGATGATAAGGATGCAGAAAACCTGGATGAGTTAGTTTGCTTTTTGTTCTCAAGATTTGTTATTAATGTAATTTTATTTTTTTTTTTTCTGAAGACTGGAGACTCCGGTCTTTGGGGATAGCATCAAGATAGTAAAGGTTTATAGTTGATGCAGAAATTTGACTTTCTGGTGTCCTGTGCAGAATACAGCCTATTCTCCCTTATATCATACGATGTCTCACTGTTGAATGTAGTTTTTTGACAATTTATAACTAAATCCATGGCGTAGAGTTTAATGCATGATGTGTACGTTTGGAGTTACTTACACTTCTGTCAGACAGATACTCTGTGTGTGTATGTGGTGGGAGAGTACACTGCAGCTCTGGAGATTTGTAAACCCTGTGTGTCCTGTGTGACTGGCCCACTTGTAGCTGCTTGCAGAATGTTGCAGACAGGAAAGATACCAGCCCGGGCCCAGTATGAGCACTTGCAAACCATTTTGTCTAATAGCAGCAAAGGATGTTCTCGCTCTCAAATTTGTTTGATATCTGATTTTCAACCCCCTTTTTTTTTTCTGGTTTCCATGGTAGCCTGTAACAGTAGGATTATATTTCATTTATGTGTTGTTTGGAAAAAGCATTTCATTTAGCTCTGATAGGTCATTGGCTACTTCCTTGGGATTTTTTTTTTGAGACATAGCAAATCATCCCCGATACCTCTTCTCTACCCCCAGTGGAATTTTGTAGATGCTCCTCATAACCCTCTTTTCACCACACTTTTTCATTCCAGTTCTTTCTTTGTATTAAAAGTGCAGTAATTAAGACCAAAGAGCGAAACTACATTCATATGATGTTTATGACCTAATCTTAGGTCCCGTGGTTCTCACCTGCTAACCCAGCTGTGACAGCCAACTTCTATCCTAAGTTTCTGAGATAACCTGCATTCAAATGGGGCCTTGATGTAAACAGTTTGCTGATAAGGAGGAGTGGCTGAGTTCAGCAGTTCCCAAGGCGTTATCACAGTACAGTCATAACTGCTGGGTGTAAGCTGCTTGCGCTTGAGAAAGACAGGGTGGCCTGTAACAATTGTCAGTTGGTTTAACTTGGCATATTACTTTATTGCTTTGGTTGTCTGATACTTTGGCCAGTGATTAGTTTGTAGCACTGATTTGCATATTATGTATATAATGCCATGATTATTTCTTTTACTTCCTTAAAGGCGAATATAAAAGTTGCATTTAGTTTTGACAGTGCTTCTGTGCTTGAATGGTAGGTTAGTAAACTTAGTGATTACAGAGGTGTTTAATATGTTTTAGGGGGAAAAAATAATCAGAGGTTGCGGAAGGAAGGAAGATTTATAGCATATTCAGAGTGAGTAAGTTAATTGATCTCAACTGTGTACTGCAGTAATATTAGTATAGTACAGTATAATGTAATGCATATTAGTATGGTGCACTATTTTAATTTATTAAGGATATTAATTGTAGCATACAGTATTTATAGTTGTGCTTGCTTGCATTGGCTTTGCTCCAGTTATGGTAGGTTATAAAATCAAGAGCAATACTACAGACCAGGTTTAATACCCAAGCTGTGAAGATGTGAGACAAAGTTAAACTGCAGGGCTTAGATTTACATTTAACACGCACAGATGAATGCACAGATGGATATCCTCTAGTTTTCTTTCAGGGAAATACACACAGAATTGATCTTCCTAAGTGGCTAATGTTTCCTAGCGCTCTGAAGGGAGACTAAGCAACAAGCTGCTCTTGGGAGCGGTGAGCATCTGCACTCCTCACCCCCTGGTAGTGTTCCTCTCTGCCTGCCTGTGTTGAGCAAAGCTCGCACTTCGGTCTGATCAGAAACAGGGAGAGACATTGCACTGTTTTGAAAAATGCATTTAACTCGTAGGTATTTTGAGACTTTCATCTCATGGAAACAATATAAGGTGGCAGGCATTTTGAAAATGGCAATCCTCTATGCATTTCGTTTTAGTTCTTATCAGCCTGTAATAACAGCAAAAAAAGTGCTAAATATGCGAGAAGAAAGTTAATTACATCCGTAAAATCTCGATAATAGGGAAAATTCAAGGAGAAGGGGAAACTTGAAACATCTGTAACAGTGGAATGAAGGATGAAGAGGTAAACTTATGCCTTTAAATGCAGGAAAGTATAAGGCAAAAGGAGGAAATTATGGATTCCAAAAATTAAGAAAAGGAATGTGCTCAATGAGGGCACATCTACACAGATGAGCTTAGGCAGCAGGAGAAGAGGAAGGCAGACAGGTGTACATCCCAGTGGTTTAACTTTGCTTCAGCAGCCGTAATGGCAGTATACTCATTTCATCTGATGAGTACATTGTGGGATTGCTTTAAGCTGCTGCAGAATGATAGAGCCAGAATATAGTGCTGAATAGAGGCATCAATTAAATATGTAACTCAGTTTGTTAATATGCTCATCAAGGAGTTGATCCATATTATAACACTCTTTGGTGTTTTTATCATGGACTTCAAGGAAAATTCCATGTGGGAGGACAACAAAGCAATTACTAGAAAGAGTCTGTGCTGACATGGAGTTACAGCAGAGAATGTAGGTACATGCAAAAAAATGGGTACTATACTGAAGATTCATCATTATGGTTTAAACTTAAGCATGCGAGCATATTACAGCAAAGACATCCTGATATTAAGACTTCCAGACATCTTAAACTGATAGTGGGGAGAGGGGGCACTGAGAAACTTTAAAAGGAAAGATTGCCTAAAGCGCTAAAAGCTGGGGGTTAAAAAATTTTTTTTAAAATTCTGAGCAGTTTGTTACTAAACATGGAGAAAACTAAATGCTCTTTACAAAATAAAACCTTACCTGTAGGTTATGTTAAAATATTTTATTTTACGCGAGTTTGGCTTTGTATTTTCCCCCTATAACACTTTTTCCATCAAGCTGTAAGACACAGCCAGAGGAGTAAGGTGGCTGCTTTATTCGATGGCCGCATAAGTGGTGTTTTGCATTCAGATATCTACAAAGAAGAGTATTAGTGGCATAATAATACTTGTTGTATTTGCAGGGCCCTTTTTAATCTGAGCAAAACACATAATTTCAACTAATTCTGATATCAAAATTTGTAAGTTAGAGGATCCAAAACAATCAGAGGAGATTGTAAATATGGATTTAAGCCATTTTCCAGATTAAACCTGCTTTATTTGCAATGATCCTCTGTGGTTTCCTTCTTTTCTTTTTCCTTAGTGTTACTTAATTAATATTTCCTCTGGAGTCCCCTATCTTTGTGTTAATTAATTTACTCAAACTCTTCATTCCCTCTTGTGTTTCATCCTTTATTTATTATTTGTCTCTCAGCACTTTTTTCAGTACTTGCTGGAAAGTGTACTGTACTTTCAGTACTTCCACTTATGTAAAGTTTTGGGGTTTTAATTTTTTTAAGTTTACATAGGTATATCTTTTTCTGTATTGTACTCTCAAATACTTGTTAGTGAATCCTAGACATCCGCTATTAAGAAACAAGTTATATGTTGAGCTTTCTCAGTTTTCTGCTCCTTTTTCCACATTCCCACTTGTATTTGTCTTGTCAACGCTTGTTGTGATCTGTGTGTGTCCTTCATTTTGCCTCTCCAAGTGCAGTTCCACGCAGCTTAAGCTGATCTTAAAGCTGCTGTGGTATTGCTTTTTCTCCAGCCTTCTCATGTGACCTGCCCACAGTTCATCTTATCTTAATTCTGAGGTGACAGTTCCCTCTCGCATTATAGTTTTTACAAGCAGATCCAGACTTTTACTGATTTGGGCTCTAGTGTGTGCTCTCCTTCTCTTACCCATGCCAAAACACGTTGACCAAATACTCATTGTGTTGTTTTAACTTCATTTTTAGTATTATGCTTCCTTTCGTTTTTCCATGGTACCCAAGTTGGAATAAAAAAAAAGGTTTTTTGACAGGGCTTTTTTCTGTAGGGTTTCAACTACTTTTACTTTGTACATCCCTTGTAAATAAAGATCCTGTCTCTGCACTGTAATTGGCTAATCCGGGCACAGAGTCGTTGATATAAAAAGCTTTTGAGACAGCAGATACACTAGCTGTGCCACTCCCTCTGGGGAGGTGTATTTCAGATAACGTATTATATGTTTAAACCATAGCTGTTACTGATTTCCTGCTCCTCCTCTTCAAATTGCTGAATGACTAGGCTCGGAGTACCTAGAAGATTTCTTGAAGTTCATGGAATGGAAGCTTGTAGTTCTTAATTTTGTATGATAGGTATGTATTTGCAATAAGGAAAAAGCAGGACTCTATCCTGAGCCCTCTTCCTTACCCTCTTCAGTAAGAAAGGGCTAATTCAAGCTCTTCCACATTTTCTTAAGTTTAGGAATTTTTTACATGCCAAAGGATGGTGTTACAGTCAGTGTACATGCAGTTACAATTGCTTGTGTGCTGCACTTTTGTAAATTCATCCATGAGATGCCTGTGAAATGGAGAATGTGCTGCTATGGACCATCTTTGAAATAGCTGAAAATGTCAGGACTCTTAGGAACTCAGAAGTGAAAGAAAATAGCAGTCTGCAGCATCCTAATGAGTTCCTCTTGTAGGACCGCCCTCTTTCTTCCTGCATGTCTTTACCTAGTTCATTGACTGTAGCAAGAGCTGCATACATCTGAGATACAAGAATTTCACCTACACAACTCCTGTTCACTTCCAAAACAGTTCTATTTTCTGTGGGTAGTGAAGCTAGACGAAATAGTAGACAGCCTGTAAGTTGGTGACTCATCAAAGCTGATGCACAGAGACTAAATCAAGGTTGCACAGAGCATCTGAAGTTTGGCACTTCTTAATTTCTGCTTTAGTTTCTAAGCACAAAGGTTATGTATTTTTCGCATGTGATTTCTCAGATTCTTTGTATTTCATTAGACAGAGAAAAACCTCCATGCCTGTGTTCAGATAGTCAAAAAGTAAAAAGGGGTGTTGGAGTGAGCTAACACATAAGACAAAACAGATATTTTTTTTTCTTAGCAAAGTAGGAAAAATGAGGAGAAAGATAAAGGCATTGCTTTGAGCAAGCTCAGCTAATTTCTGCATTTTCTTTTCACAGATCATGATCAGTAAATGCTTTAGTCTTTACTTTAGAAAGTGATATTATGAGAAGCAGAACTAATGAAGAGTTATTGCTAGTTATCTGTGTTGATCAACTTTACTGAATTATACAAAAGCCATTGAACGTACTTATGAAGTGTCAGACACTCTTTATGAGCGATGATGTCTGAATGCCACGTAACACTAAAAGAGGTTTAGGAGTGGCTTGTGATGTTTTGGAAACTAAAGAAGTTATATGGACAAACACTGCTGGGGAAGAGGCTGGTGTGCTCCAGTTGAACCTTTTCTTGAAAAAGCAGCACTGTTCACAGTATGGGTGTCCCTGTCTTTCTCCAGCCACAGGCAGAGGCTGAGAGAAAGATTACCAGAGATTGAGGCCGTGGTTCGTACTGTGCCTGAATGACCTCTTTGGCTTCTACTCAGCTACCTGCTTTTGTAAAATTTATTGGAACATTTTCTATCCAAGATGAGTCGGATTTGGTTTCAACAGTTCAGAATTTATTAAGCAGCATACGTACAGACAGAAATGCACGCAAGTCTCACTTCCTTCAGGCTAATAAAAAAGCGTAGAAACTTTCCTGGTGGATGGCAGCTTTCATTTAATGAGGGATATCAAATGCTGTAGATATAAGTTGTTTCAAAGATGTTTCTGTATCGCCAGTCTCATTTCATGAAGCATACCAGCTTTCTTCAGACCTGCTGTTGAGGTTCTTCAGCTTGCTGCTGCAGCTCTGTTTGCAGTGCTTACAAAGTGTCTGTTTTACTGTTGTTGTTTAACACATCTGATTTATTTTCCATCACATAAATGATATGGGAAGATACCAGTCAGTATTTGCCTGCTAGCTCTCGGAGCGATGACTGGGGAATTCCGAAAAGTAAGGATCAGCTCTAGGAAACCTGGAGGTGTTTTGGTCTGTTTGGAGGTGCTGTTGCTAATAAGATTTGGCATCGTATGGGTGCTGCAAACGCAGACGCTCCTTTTATGCCTTATCCTTTTCTTCCATGTGTTGGAGCAGCAAACAGTTTAAGTGAAATTGTGGAGGACCCATACCAAGTGTATTTCTTCAGAGCCATATTTGAAAAGATCTCATGCAGTTAACAGTAGCTTCTGTGAGGTAAATAAAGCAAGATTGGCTGTCTCAAAGGACAGGAGGCAGGTGGACAGGAGGCAGAGGAAGGTGGTTCTTCAGCAGCTGCAGGGGACTCACTTTTTTGGCCTGCTGAGGTCTGTCAGATCTTTGGCAAGACACAGGGGTGGCACAGCCCACAGAAAGGCCTGGCCTATTGCTTTGAGGGAAGAAGGGTGCTGTAAAGAATTACCTTTTTTTTTTTGTTGTTGCTTTGTTTTCTTTTTTTATGGGATACTGTTTTTTTTGTGGAGTCCAAAGCCTGTCACATCAGTTGAAGATCTTCTCTTTTTGTAATTTTTTTTTCGGACTTCTCTTTCATCTTCCGTTCTTTACTACTTCTGAGAAACACTGAGAGATAGGGCTAGAAAGAAGAGTAACAGAGAACTGAGAAAAGGATCAGTACTTCATCAGGGGAAGCAGAAAGACGGAGGGAAAGGGGGTGGACCCTGGCTATATAATCCTCCTGTGATTGTCTTTTGCCTCCTAATTTCCTGGTAAGTGGAGGTACCATGTTTTATGGAGTTTTGTTTTATGTATAGGGAGACATGTAGATAGTGACTAGCAAGATTTTTTTTTTCATTGATAAAGAACGTATCCTTTGGCAAAAACGTTTACGATAGGGTGTTGAAGGTTGACGGTATGTCTGTGGGTCAGTGCTGAGCTGTCCTGTCAGTGTGAACCTGTAGGTGGGACAACTACGTCCATGGAAAGTGGAAGGAAAGATGGACTTCTGAAGTGAATGTCCTTGGATGGACACTGAGGTCAATGTCTTTGGTGGATGGTGTCTATGGAGGAGAACTTGAAGTTCTTTAAAGCAGGAAATGTAAATAAGTAGGATGTGGTTAAAAGAATCTGCCTGGGTTTCCAGAAGGCCTTCAGGGCCATCCTCACTGAGAAGAAGCTGAGAGAGCAGAGTTGCTCAGTCTCGAGAAGGCAAAGGGAGGAGATCTTACTGCTTGCTTCAAGTTGAGATTGATGAGAGAGAAGGTGAAGCCAGACTCTTCATGCAATTCTGTAGTAATAGAGTGACAGTTAACAGATACAAGTTGAAACATGGGAAATTCCCATTTGACATAAAGGAAAACAGTTTTGCCATGAGTTGATCAAGTACTGGAGGCATGAAGGCTGAGAGAGGCTGTGGGATCACCATCCTGGGACATACTCAGAACTCACCTGGGCAGCCTGGACTAGCTGGCCCTGACTGGGAAGGGTATGGAGTAGCTGACAGCCAGGAATCCTGCCAAATGAAATTATTCTATAATTCTAGACTTCTAAGGAAAATAAGTAGCTGTGAGTTTGTCCTTGCATGGACAAACATTTGATAAAAATCAGAGGAAACAGAACAGGAATAAATCACCTGTTTTAAAATAAAAATTATCTATTTATTATTCTCAAAATTGGTGGATAAAACCTTTTAGCTATCCAGAAGAATGCATAATAAAGGATCTGTAGTATATGAAATCTCTTCCAGTATGGTAGATCAGAGATACGTTATTTTTCCTTTGAGGAGTACTCAGTATTTTTAAAGCTGCTCTGGGGTTTATTGTAATTTCTGTGAAATACTGTAGAAAGCAGAAAGAGAGTACATGATAAGTACAAAGTACTGGTACAAAGCAGGTGGTCTTAGCTGAAATCAGTTTATCAGACAGATAGCATATTTTCAAGGCCTTTGGTATTATATTATCCCACACTTGAACTGCATGTTATAACAAGAGACACCTGGTACCAAGCTTCAGTTCACACAGCAGGTACTCGGAAGATAACTAGGCGAATGGCCCGGGACTAGGGCTGCACGCAGTGACCATAGGCTCTGTGGTCTGTTGTTTGCGATGGCAAGAAGATTTTGACTCTGCCCTCGGCTACAGAAACGCTTGCACAGTTATGCTCTGTTAGTGTGCTCGTGTGTGGGTTGTCTGGCTCTTCTCCTGTCACTGGGCACCACTGAGAGCCGTTTGGCTCCGTTGTCTTTGCACCCTCCCATCAGGTATTTATACACACAGATAACATCCCCATCCAAGAGGGGGGAAGAGTTTAGGCCCACGCTGGGCCTCTGCTGTTACAGAGGGGAGGTTACGTGGTTGCATGTTAACAGTGCAGGTGACGGGCGAGTCTAGATGTGAAAACAGTCTTTGATAAAAGCGCTCTGAAAGAGTAGATAAATGGACTTATTTCAAATATTTACATTGTTGTATCTTACACTTCCAGCTCTACCTCCAAACTACCTGTGTTTATATTGCTGGATTTGAGTAACTTCTGACAGCGTGCAGCCAAAGTCTGCTTCCACATGGGCAGTGATAAGCTGTAGTTACGAACGTTTTGCTCTCGGAGCCTGCTGTCATTGTGAATAATTTGAAAATATAGCTTCTTTGCTGGCAGTGCTCTGAGAGGCAAAGTGAAGAATTAGAAATAAAGGACGAATTTGTATGTGTGTATATTAGAAACGAAGGAAAAAATCTCTCTCTCAAACTTATATTGCGTCTGCATCTTAAGCACTGAATGTAGTTCTGACCATCCCAGTTCCAAAAGGAGATACAAAATTAGAGAGAAAAACCCAACTAATGGGGAAAAGAAAGGCAAATAGAGGAACAGTTATTCACTCTTTGCAAAAAAAAGATCCCAGGGTTATCAGATAAAATGATGAGGCAGCAGCTTTAAAAATAGAATGAGATACTTTGTTAAGAGGTAGAGAGCTAGACTGCAGGTTTCACTGATGCACAGTTCTGTGGAGATGAAATGCATAAATGGATTAAGAGATGATAGATCCACCAGCAGCTATTAAATCCGATAGTCTCAGTGTGGTTTAACCTGCAGTTCAGGTAAACCCTAAACTACTGCCAAATGCAATATTCATCTAATGATGACTTGTACGTGCACCCTTGCTAACACGTAGTGCTGATACTAAGTACAAAAATCCATGTGTTAGTTTTTGTTTCATCAGATCCACGGGGAATGTTTTTCTTTACAAACATTTCCTTACAGCGCACGTGCAGGAGACTGCAGCAGTGAGTAGTGCTCACAGAAATGCATCTTGGAACCAGTACCGAGTAAGCAGGTGGAAAGTTTCAGAGGAGCGTAAACCTAAGAATACGTTGGAGTTAGTGCTTTCCCTCACCTCAAGCGCAAGTGTCCTCCTTGGTCACAGACTTCTCATTCTGCCAGAGTGAGCTGAGGCAGTGCAGGGTGGGATGCAGCTGCTGGATGACTGCAGTCATGGATGCCTCCAAGTGCAAGAGCTGTAAGACATTACCAGCAACAAAGCACTGCCTTTGGGATAGCAAAGGCTCCTGAGCTGCTTACTCACATTCATGTCATTTACTGTTGTTAGAGTCTGAAGTTACCTGACAAAAAGGTGGGTGCCTGGTGAGATTTATTACTTCAAGCCGTCAAAGCATGAAAAGATCTCTTCTGTGAAATCATTCAGTAGAAATACTACATTGCATGTGTAGAAGCTTTGGTTATTAGTTATTTGGCTTCGATTACTCAAGCAGTGGCATTAACATCAAGATGAAAAGCAGCTTATGCTTTCCAAATGCAAATACTGTAGAGCCCTATCAAAACGGTATTATCTGCCTTAAACTCAGAGTAAGGAAGTTTACCAAAATTTTAAGCCTTGAACCCATGAGGTGTACTGTTTCTTAATGCACTAAATTATGTAGACCTACTTCTTTTTCTACTAGTAGTTTGTGGAATTAGCAAGCTTTTTTTCCTGAAGAGCATTATTTGCCATTTTATCAGTTTCATTACTATGAAATCCTTTGGCAGTGTTGGCTGTCAACTTTAATTCTAGCTGTTCTGATAACTCTGTCACCTGCAAACTTTGTCTGCTTTTTTATCCTCCTTTCTTTCAAAGCATTTAGATCTGCTATTTAGCGTATTTCTGTCAACACCAATGTTTAGAAAGATCTATTGGTAAGTTAATTCCATTCTGCAAAATGACCATTTTTGCTTTCTTTGCTTTCCTGTCTTTTAATCTGAAAACTTTCTTTATTACTGCATATCGACTTCTCTAAGAACTAAGATGAGGGAGATTATTATAGGATTTTGAAAATGTATGTGTTGCCTAAATGGATGACTTTTAGCTGCTTATTTGTGCCTTACGGAGCTCCAAGGTGTTTGTGAAGCATTACTTCACAAAAATAACATCAACCTTGGAATAGGCCCCCCAGTTCTGTCATACATCACATTCCAGTCTGGCACATCAGTCACATCTAATGGTATGTGGTTCTTTGGGTCACTCCTGGATTCTTTATTTTTTTCCCCTTTTTTTGTTCTTCTGACACTCAGGATAGTTTAGGCAAGTAGCAAATTCTCACACATAACTGGAGCTTAGGAATTTCATAGGATTTGGTTTCTTTACAGTAGACATTGTTTCTATCACTTTTTACTAAAAGAATGTGTACTCTTTTTTTTGTTTGGTTTGTTTTGGTTTTTTTTAAAGTACACAGCTCTTTTTCAG
>Ga0181612_122793_pt1 | contig 10907 bp, 9 predicted proteins | sample HoacroProtozoa21_FD_119630 | JGI IMG/M metagenome (GOLD analysis project Ga0181612, IMG submission 119630) | Hoatzin crop microbial communities from Cojedes, Venezuel. Combined Assembly of Gp0051906, Gp0051904, Gp0051908 | reverse complement strand
GAGATGTTCCAGTCCCCTCATCATCCTTGTAGCCCTCCGCTGGACTCTCTCCAGTAGCTCTTCATCTTTCTTGAACTGGGGAGCCCAGAACTGGACACAGTGCTGCAGATGGGGCCTCACCAGGGCAGTGTAGAGGGGAAGGAGAACCTCCCTCGCCTGCTGCCCACACTCTTCTTGATGCACCCCAGGATCCCATTGGCTTTCTTGGCCCATAAGCTCAGCTTTGCTGGCTTGAAGGCAGCAGTTCTGGTGCTTGGCTGTTTCTCTGCAATGGGCTGAAGCCATGTGTGCTCTTCCCCGATTCCGGGAAGAGGGTGGTGCCTTTGCAGCTGTTTGTTCTTGGGAACTGACAGTCCCAGGAAAGCTGCCAAATCTCCGGCTGATGGATGAGCCCCTCTCAGAGTCTGAAAACCTTTCAGACAAACAGAGCTCAGCTCTTTAGGGAGCTGCATGTGGATATAATTCAGAGTGAGGGGGCAGAATTGAAAAAGGGAGCACTTTAAAGGATGGTGACAAAAATGCCTCTTCACATGCATGGTAGTCCCCAAAGTTGTGCTGGGAAGAGAGTCTGGGAAACTGGAATTTCTGGCCTGAGACAGGGAGAATATGAAAGGAGTTACGACACAGTGAAGATGTGAGCCCCTGACAGGATGGGGAAGCAACGTGCCTTAAGAACAGGCATTAAAATGAGCAAATTTGGAATGAAGAGGAGGAAATTATTCCTGTTACAGCTGGAGATCTGAGGAACTCCTGGCTACAGTGTGCCATTAAACTGAGTCACTTGGGAGTTAAAAATCTTCTTCTATGGCACTGTTTGTGGGTCAGTACTTCCAGCGAACTATTCTCAGCTGAAAGGTGCCTTAAAGGGAAGCCAGGTTACCCCAAGGCCTATGTGGCTTGGCTTTTCTTGGCTATCATGCTTATAGAGAGAGCAACAGGAGAGCAGAAAACAAACGGCAAAATCAGATTGCAAAGGCTGCTGGTCAATATTACCAAATTCAGGCAAATCGATCTCTGCCTCGTAGTGCTCACGTGTGGGTCTCTTGTGGTCCTGAGAAATATTGCTTGACTATCTCCAGCCAGCAGCAAAGCAAGCAGCTCTTGGTGACCTGTTGGTCTCTCAAGCAGGCTGTGCCTTGGTGGGTTATCCCTTGTGTGTCCGTTATCCCACAGGCAGGGAAGTGTCACTGTCCAGCACTACTGAATGAAGTGATGGCCATCCAGGAACGGGAGCACAGACTGTGCCAGCCATTAGAAAGCCTGTTGAGGGCTCCAGTGCAAGGCACATGGGCTCTTTGAAGCCTGCTGGGCTGCAGACTCCTGCAGACAAAGGAGACACTTGCCATTTTTTAAAGTCTGGGTATCGCACGTGGGATACTTTTGGCTTTTTGTCCAGACGCGAGGGCCGAGTCCTTTGCCATAGAGAACAAAGTGGTCCACAGGCTGCAGTCAGATCAGGCTGCTTACCACAGGGTATTTTCTTAGTCTCTGCGTGAGTTTGCTGACAGTTTACTGGGCGAGCAGCACAGTATGGCTTTCCCTCGGTGTCCTTAACTGTGTTGCTACTTCACCCCACCAGGCAATCAGCCTGCATCTGGTTGCATGTCCCTGTGACGTCCTCCTCTTCCAAAGTCTCCGTGCTATCAAACTGCCGGTGAGGGGCCTGCTGTCCTCCAGCTGCAGCTTCCATCTCTCTCATCTCCTCCACTGCTCCCCGCAGGGTGGGGAGCAGCCTGGCATGATGTCCTACAGATCTTTGGCCCAGGTTAGCTCTCCCAGTGCTCAGCCAGCATGCAAACTGCTTAGCTGGGCAGATGTTCCCTCACTTGCTCTGCTAAGTGGCATCTAGAGCAGCTCTGGAAAATTAAATCCTTAACAGAAGCTGTGGTGGCAGGTCCTGCCTGAATGCGTGCATTTTCAGCCTCTCTCAATGACACTTGACGCAAGTGATGTTCCTGCGGGGCAATGGCAGTGATTTCCTCCTGATTCTCACAGAGGAAACCTGTGCATCTGCTGGGAGCCCCTGCAGAGCTCTGCTTTGCAGAGCCCCGAGCCTGCCAGCGTGAATCACTTAGCTGGCCCTACCAGGCCAGGCCAATGCTTGCAGTGCTCCTGGAGAGCTGCAGCTGGGGAAGAGCAGCGAAGAGGGCAGAGCAAACTGTGGCTTGGTGCAAGTACAGGGGCCAGAACTGGGTGCACACAGGCAGGGGGTGGCTGGAACAGGTGGACAGAAATTGGAGTGCAGCACCAGGTGGTGGGCGGGCTGGCGGAGACCCAGGGCTCAGGGACCCTCCGTGCTGGGTCTTCACACCTGCCTGATGCATCTACAGGGAGCAAATCATGCCTGCTTGCCTGAGCAGTGTTGCACGCATCCTGGGTTTTCATGAGGACCATAATTGCACTAATGAAATGGCTGCAAAGAGCAAGACACAAACATGTCTCTCCCCTGTCATTTATGCCTGGATGGCCAAAGAGCTAGTGCCTGTGTTGGAAGGACAAGTGGGAGGTCTGTGCAGCTGAGCTGGCTGGGGAGCACAAAAGGGACACTGCTAATGGCACCAGCAGGTCTTTGGGTTGCAGTCATATAGCCCATGTGGGACTGGGGCCACATCCCTTCCAGGGAGGAGTCACACAGCCACCCAGTTCTGCTACCAATCTGGTAGGCGAATGTGTACACCTACTGCACCCCGGGCACAGCCAGGCTCTTGTGTGCTGCCTGACTAGGGCTGGCACACTCAAGCTGGGGGCTGGGTGACCGGTTATGGGGCTGCCTCTGCTCCCAGGCAGATCTTCTCAACTTCAGAGCAATCTTAAAGCTCCTCCAATTGCTCCTGCCTCCCTATGCTTTTCTAAGGTGTGACATATCTTTCTCTTTCAGGCATCACTTCAGGATGAGATCAAGGCACAAAGAGAGCCTGGTCTTCCCCAGCTGTTGCAAAAGCTGTGGGAGGGATTCAGCCTTTGTGTGCGGACAACAGTGCTTAAGTGTGGATAGCAAACGTGTTTTCTTTTTTTCTTTTTTCTTTTTTTCACAGGAAGTTCCGTCTGAACATGAGGAGGAACTTCTTCCCTCTGAGGGTGACGGAGCCCTGGAACAGGCTGCCCAGGGAGGTTGTGGAGTCTCCTTCTCTGGAGATATTCAAGACCCGCCTGGACAAGATCCTGTGCAGCCTACTGTAGGTGACCCTGCTTCGGCAGGGGGGGTGGACTAGATGACCCACAGAGGTCCCTTCCAACCCCTACCATTCTGTGATTCTGTGATTCTGTGAATATAGAGATATGGCTATAGCATCAATTCTCAGCAGAAGAGCAAATGAGCCCCTGAAATCAGTAGATCTTTTGTACCAACAAAGTTAGCTGGCATACACAGAAAGCAAAGAAACCTACTCAACTTGGCCTTCAGCCCAGGAAATCAGAAGAAAGATTAATTCCCTCTGACTTCAGCTGCCCAAATGGGGTCCCTGCATAGGTGCCTTAGAAGGGTGCTGGAGATCTGAAGAGAGTTCAAATACCTCCTGAAGATGGTAACCCAACAGAGCCAAGGACAGAGCCTCATCTCCACCCCCAGCTCCTACTCAACCCTTCTCAGAAAGCCTGCAGTGTGGAAAAGGCAAAGCAGAATCAAAGTGGACCCCACTCCTTTTTGAGGTGAATATTTACCTCTGTATAAGGTCGCACCAGTGGCAAAAGGGATATCTTGCTTGGATTTTTACAAAACTTTGTCTTGTTAAGGGAACAATAGGACTCATTTACTGTGCAACAGACTTGTCATAACATCTGCAGAGACCAACTGAAAGATATCTGCAGAGGGTATGAAGTTTTTGAAGATATTCTGGAAAAAAAATCTGGAATAGTATTCCCTCAGTAGTTATGTAATTCTAAGAAGATGTGTAAGAGTATTAGTTGACTTTGAAGTCAGAAGTTCTTACTTTGTGAATACCTGAAAACTCATTACAGGATAGAATTCAAGTTGGGTTTTACCCAAAGGTCATATTATAGACCCTCAAAGAAACTTTTTATGAGAGGCCACATTGCAAAAGCAGCTACTCCATTTGTCCAACCAGTAGAGTTCATGCAGAAGGTTCATGTGTTGGGGCTGGATGTCCAAGCTGAATTTTGACCAACTTTTAATAATGTCCTGCAGGAATCTGTACACTCTGGTAATGATCTCGCTGTGAATATATAAGTTAGTTTTGGTATTATCACTGAAGTTTATGCATAATGAATTTCCCTTTTTTCTTTCCAGAGAAGTCAGAGAGAGGTTACAGAGAGCCTTGAGTATGTAATACAGACTGTTAGAATAAGGCAGTTTGGAAGGAGCCCCTAAAGATATCTGGTCTGCTCTCTGCCTCAAAGCAGGGCAAATTGCAAAGTCAAATCAGGCTGGTCAGGACCTTGTCCAGTAATGTTTTGGAAACTACCAAGGATGTAGATATCCGCAGCTTCCTCGGGTCCCTCTTCCAGCACCTCATCATTCTCACTGGGAGGGATTCTGTGCCTGTGCCTAGCTAAAATAAACATTTCACAGTAACGAAAACAGTGTAGGCTTTACGAGAGAGCTGTTAAGTCACCCGGAGATTGCTAATTCATTTCTGAACTGCACCTAAGTAAGGCAATGTTGATTTGAAGGGAAAAGACAGGTTGCATAGCATCAGGCATTGTTTCAAGGCATGTTCTAAGAAAAACTAAAATTAGATTTAAATATCTCAGAAAAGAAAGTTGTTCTGGGCAATTTTAACAATCATTATGTAGAGCTGAATGGAGGATACTTTGCAAACAATACAGAGGTGATATACAAGAGATGGATAAATATTATCATGTATCTTTCTGGAAATAGCTTTCAGATAACTTTTCTCAAGAGATATTTTGGTCTGTCAGATCACATAAACAAAACAGGCCAAATGCAAGAATTGGTATTTTAAACAAGAGTAGTCTTAGCTTCCATTTTTTTACTCCTGAGTAGTTCTTGGAAAGGAGGAATTTATATGGAATTATTAGTGCAATTTTTCAGTGAACTCTACATGAGAGTCATTAGGAAACAGCTCTGCAACCAATCTGTATTTCTTTTGTTTGTAGTCCTGTGGTGGTGCATTGTAGAGGTATGCAGGGAAAATCTTTGCAGTAGAAGTTGATGTTTATCCCATGATTAGGATGCCAAGGTTTGACTTTGCAGAACCATAGAGAAGCCACTACTATTTATGTTAATCCTTAAACCTCAGAAAGGCAAACAATGCAGTTCAGTCTATTTGTCATATCCCATCATTTGCAGTATCAAAACTGTCCTGAGGAAGAGAGTAGAAATCAGGCAGGACCTAGCAACAGTAGGATGGTACGAATTTCTACCCTCTCAGTAGTCTGCAGCTCTCCAACTCATGTTTTCTCTGGAAAACGTGAATGAAGTCAAGGTGTTCCAAAAAGACAAACGATTTTCAGCTTCTGCATTTTGTGATTACTTCATGAGGGCTGGCAGAAAAGCCTCCACTGCAAGGGGCAGAACAGGGAAAAGGCTGTTCCTCATGGTGGCAATCCTCTTTATGCGTTTCCCCCTTGTAACGAAGCCTTGGACAAATACCTTGCGCTTAGCCACATACTGTGGCCTGGTCTCTGACTCCTCACAGGGCATGCAGGTGGCACGGAGAAGACCCTGGGCTATTCCACGCTAGATGTCAGTCTTGGGTGACTTTTAGGTCAGAGTTTGTAGTTAATTTTTGACTTATGTTTCACCAGCAATGGAAATGCATCTCTAGTGGCGTGAGTTTCAAAATCTGCGCACACCAGCCCTTTTGAAAACAAGCATCTCTTAAGGGGCCTGAGGTCAGTCACTCCATGACATTAGTCATGTTTATGGCCTGAGCAAGTCAAGGACAACTTGTTTTCTACTTGTTCTAACGTTCCCTCCTTCCTCCTCACGCGGCTCTGTATAGTAAATGCCTACATTGCAATGGCCTCCTTGTGCCACACTCAAACACACTGAATCACTTGCTGAGTTAAATGGTCAACATAAAGAGAAATCCTCAGTTTTGCAACTTTATATTTTAGCCAGTGATACACCTACAATTCTGAAATTTTGCTCAAGACCTATGTTTTCTATAAACTGTGAAAACTTAAGTCGAAAATGTTGGTCCAAGTAAGTGTCAGGTTCCCACATTTTTTATTTCTTTTGTTTGCATTCACTTTGACTGTTGGCAGTCTGATCCCATTGGCAAAGTGCATACATTCAGGTCATATCTTAGAATGAAATAAATAACATCCAGACAAAAACAATAACAAAATTCATTATCTTACCAATCCTGGAAAAATATACATAACTGCAGCTGTTCAGGTTCAGCAAAGAACTTTTTCTGGTTTTCGTTTGTTTCTTTTTTTTTTTAAATACCCACTACTTAGTGAGTTCTTGGTTTCCCCCAAGCTATTAGCAACCAGTGTACATTACGTACAGCACATTCAGGCAGTGGCTAATGCCTTTGCCTCCAACATTTATATTCAACAGTAATAAGGCTTGAGCAAAGCACTAAGTTGCTGTAAGTGGATAAGCAAAATCTATTCTGATTCCCAAAGCTGTTTTTAAGTGGTAAAGGGAAATGAATTTTCTTGCTTTTTTTCTCTGCTCATATAACTTATTCAGGCAAACTAAGGAAGGTAAGGATATTTTTCGCTTGCACAAGACTATGTTTGGCCACAATTTGCACTGTGCCGAAGCCAAGCAAATTCCAAGTGGATTGAACTCCTTCTGTGCTTTGTGTTTCTGTCACTTTTGTTTCTACCAGGACTAATTAAGCATATTGCAAACAAATTTTGAAATGAAAGAGGAATGATAAAGTTCCCTGCTTCTCAGTATCTCCAGAGTAAACCAAACCACGGACATTAAGTTGTTCATGTTCATTATAACCAGATAAACACCCTCTGGTCATAGAGAAGGGCAAATAGGTTAAAAACCTCCTCTTCTATCAGTAACTTCCTTTCAAATTGTCACACATGCTCTGATGTTGGCATTCCTGGATAATATGGGATGGCCTATATTATTGATGAAAGGCAGAACTGTGTTGTCTTGTACAAAAAAGAAGTTGGGAGATATTTTTGGTCTCCTATCTGGACAGATCTTCAACTAATGTAGGTTTATACCCACGTTACATTGAGGTTTGTTCCCTTCATTGTGCTATAGCATTAGAGACCATAGCAGTTAGAGGTATCCCAGGTGGATCATGGCTTGGTTGCTTGTGCTGAAAGGCAGGTGTGAAGGCAGGTCAGACCCTGTTCAGTGGTGGGGGCAGGGCAAAATCTTCTCCTGGAGTTTACTTCACAAAGTCCTACCTCTTTGCTCACATGAGTATCCCATCTCTGATGGCAGATGGCCCTTCAAAGCCCTGGGGTAAAAGGCCTTGTCTTTTTATCCTTAGTCTCCTCACTGTCTCATTCAGAAGTAATCAGCTGGCATCTGATGTTCCCGAATAAATCACCTTAGTATCCTAAAATATCTTGTAAATAACACAAGAAGTTTGATTTAAATCCAAAACACTTCAGAACACTCTGAAATACTGAGAACATCTTCTTGCCCAGGGATCCTTTTTCTCTGGAATCCTTTCACTATCTAATTTATTTTAACATGCCTCTACAACAGACACAGGTGACTAGTTGACTGTGAGAGCTGGAGAAGAGGCAGGTACCTTGTAATCAACATGTTTCCCAGGCAATCTTGAAGGCTTTTTACTCATCTGTGCTGATTTTAGGCACCCCAGGCAAGGGTGGCCAATTCTTTGCATAGGTACCTTAGCCTACAACGAACCACAAGCAGCAGGGTGGCCTGTTGTTAGGTAGGAAATGGCCACTGTGGTGCCAAGGTTCCCTTATGGACCCAGCCCGAAGGACCTGGTTCAGAGACACTCTTTGTCTCTACAGAACAGATGTGCTTTTTCCATGCCAAATGACAGCTGAATATCCCAGGAGTATTCCTTTGCTCAGGAAAGCCTGTGCCATGTTCAGTTCAGCACTGCTGAGTCACCTTATTAGTATTGGCTTGGGTGTTCGCAGTCCTGACTGCTTGAAACCAGCTGGTGGAACCCATGCTCATGTTTGGGTTGAGTGAGTGATGGTTCTGGGGAGATAGTCTCTGGTAGGCATCTGTCTCTGGTGCTGGGGCTCACAAGTCCAAATTCCCCATTACATGGAAAGAAGAAGAGAGGGATAGTCCTTTACCTAGGCCACATAATACCCAGCTAGGTTGGGTGTTAACTAGGCTACATGATACCCAGCCCAGTTGGTCTGGGGATATCTATGGAGACAAGCAAGCAAAGCACAACAAAACCCAAAGGTACAGACAAAAAAACCAAAAATGCTGAGAGTAGGGGCAATGCTTCAGATGCACCTTTCAAGGCCTTGGAGAATACCCTCTATGCAGCTGGGATTGAGAGGACTGAAAATAGTTGACTGTAGTCTTTCTTCTAACAGCCTGGTCAGGACTCACTGTTTAATGTGTATATGGAGAAGGAACTGCTCCCAGTTTGTATGATAATGCATGTGTCAGGTAGCCATCAAGGGAACAGCAAAAAACAGCTAAACCCCTGTGTCCTACTGTGAAAGGACTCAAATACACAGCTTTTGCTTGTGTGCTGATCACTGGACTGCAAAGGTATTTTCCCATCCTTGGATTTTTCATAGCCCAATGACCTTAAATTTTTTTCCACCCAAGGGCACAGTTTCAGTAATTAAGCCTAGAAGCTATGCCTCTAGGTGTGAGACCAAGTCTCACATTTGTTGTATATTTAATGCCTCAGGTTTTGCTCATTTTCAATCCAGATCAGCACTGCTCCTTCCTACTATGTCCTGAGCAAGATTAGGAGCCCAAAACCACACTTGTGAGTTAAGCATGCTTGGAGGAACCCTGCTAGATTTATTTGAGTGCTTTCAGGTGGTGGGTAGGTTTACCTAAAATAAACAGAAAAGCACACAGGTAGCTAGCTTTGTAAACATCCTTTTTGGTGTTATTAAAACATAGGCAGCTGAGTAGACACAAAGAATGTTTCCAGGGATGGGGCGTCTACCACCTCTCTGGGCAAGCTGTTCCCGTGTTTCACCACTTTTGTCCTTAAATATCTGTTAACCAGTCAGAGAGTACTTGCTTCCTCCAAGACCTCCATCTGTACTTAACTAACCACTTTTTACTAAATTCAACAGGGGGTAGGAAACTGAGTAAAAGACAGCTATGAGACTTGGGGTACATCAGCACTACACAGTTCCACAAAGATATTTGAACTTGCTCCAAGCCCAGCAACACTTTAATGCTGGTTCAATGCCAAAGCTGTTTATTCCAGTTATGTCAGCTATGCATTTCCAAAACCCAAGCACCATGCTAGATGGTATAGCACAACTCTGCTGCATTAGTAGTGCAAGGAACTACACGACAAACTCATATCCAAATATACAGACAACTCACTACAGTTAAGTGTAATGCAGAAGTTGTACACCAATGACTACCTAAATGGTCCCCATCCTCCAGAACCCAAATCCAGATCATCCGGAGCATAATTTCACTCAAGTCAGTAGAGACCCTGTGGAAGTCAATGGAGTTACAACAGATTAATTTGTCCCTTAAAGCTCTAATAACAGGAAATAACCATCTGGCTCTACATGTCTGCTTTATTTAATTTTTGTAAGACACAGAGTGACAGTCTTTATAGAAAGACAGATGATTATTTTGTACTATCCAAGCATCTTTTCTCAAAACCAGGCTTTATGCAGCAGGAAGAACGCATGCACGCTTGTTTCTCTTACAGATGTCTGTCTTCTTTTATGAAAGTGGAAGTTTTATATTATTGTGGTTGATGTCAGTAAAAATCTCAGTTCCCATAATCCCTATTCCAAGTAAGTGATGCAATGCTTGAAGCCTGCAACTCTATTAAAAATAAATAAGTAAAATAAATAAGTATTTATTCAAGGATCACATGCCCAGAGGGATGGACTTAGCTTATTGTCTTTCTGTGTCATTGCCTTCTTTGTTTTGTGAAAATGAAATTGATTTGCCAAGTCTTGGCAGATAAAAGAGGCATATTTGCTCACAGGTACTTAGCTACATGGGTTCATGCCAATGTTAATAGAAGTTTTATAGCCAGATCCCCACAGAAAACATCACAGGAAATTTACCCTTTCTGAGAAATTTGCATTTTCACTTGCAACCTAAGGTGTGAAAGAAATAGTTTTAAGTTAAGAAAAGGGGTTTTATCAAAGAAATTTGTAGTAGTGGTGTTGTCCCTCCCCTGACAGAAAGCAAAATGTATGCAAAGACTTTAAAGCAGGCATTCATTTATGTAGCCATGTTCATAAAGTCTTGAAGGAGCCCCTTTTCATCTGATTCACATCGATAGGCACAAAATTGCAGCAGGCTTTATGCCTCTAAAGAGAATACTGTAGACTGCCAAGTCTGGGACCCCATCTTCCTACTAAACCTCTTTAAAACTGTGCAAAACTTGCAGCTTTCCAATTTACTGGGCTGATGTCTTGAGTCTCAGTAGGGATAAGTTTACATGAATGTAAGGCCAAAAGCAGAAATTGAAGGTATCTTAAACTTCTTTAAGAGAAATTATTAAGGCTGTTTCTTATGGCTAATACAAATGTTTCTCATGGGAAAACTGATGGCAGTGTGGGTTTCCTGTGTCTTTGTATATAAACCCCATTTGAGAGCAATATTCAGTAGGCAGGAGGCTGAGCCACTAAAATAAAACCCCTGGAAAATACAACTGCATTAGAAAGGCTAATATTTGCTGTTTTCCTTTTAATGATCTGACTTTGTAATATGGTTATGATGGGATTTATCAGAATTAATTCCTTGTATACAAGAAGCATCCCATTCCCCATTTCACCATCTGTGGTATCATGCTGGGTTTTTAATAGATTTCTGTGGAAAAGATATAATT
>Ga0181612_118624_pt1 | contig 10907 bp, 6 predicted proteins | sample HoacroProtozoa21_FD_119630 | JGI IMG/M metagenome (GOLD analysis project Ga0181612, IMG submission 119630) | Hoatzin crop microbial communities from Cojedes, Venezuel. Combined Assembly of Gp0051906, Gp0051904, Gp0051908 | reverse complement strand
CGCCGTTCCGGGGTTACTGTCCTGTAGTCTCCTCGTTCGGTGTTCTTAGGCACGGTTTGAAGCTCGTTTCTTCCTTGCCTTTGTTCTTTTCTGGTTCTGACTCCTGAGAATCTAGCTTTAAATTGTTTTTCTTTGCTCTGTTTTACATGAGGGTTTTTTAATTGTTGTTATTGCATGTTTAAACTTTCCTTGATACGACTTTGAGATCTGCCAAACTTTGTAGGTCTCTAGGTTCTCTCACAACAGAAATAATTCCTGGGGTTCTGTATGGTTTCATAAAAATTTCAATGAAATCATAGGAACTTTAAAGTGTTTCCTCTCTTCTGAGCCACCTGCAGATGTTTTCTTTAGAAATAAAAAGCAGTTTCTGTAAAATACGAATTTGACAGGAATTCTGGGGCCCAGAACACTAAATTGGGAGAAGGTTTGTCCTGGGAGAATGAAGCTTGTGCTGGAGAACATTGTGTATGTAGTGTCCCAGGACCGTGACTCGGAAAGAGCCCTGCCTGGAATCTCAAGGAACAGTGCCTCTTTAGTGAGATATATGGCTTCATAATTAGCCCCTTGCATTTTTTCATGAGTGCTAGCATCAGCGTTCTATGATGTGTTTCCCTGATTAACAGCTGCTTTGCAACTATTTCCGTGTGCCACCGATAACCATAGTTGTCAAGCTGGTCCTGGCAGAGCACTGATTTCTTACCAAAATGCAGCGTTTCTGTTTGAAGGGGTTTTCTTGTTCATTGCAGTGCCAGGCTTTTAAGTCAGCCCTTGTTAAAGCGTAAGTTGGCTTTAGTCTGCTGCTTGTTAACAGGATTCTGGGTATCTCCTTTAGAGTAGGAGTGCAGAAACCTTTCACAGGCAATTTAATCTTCTGAGCCTTGCAAACATACAGCCGTACGCTGAGGGGGTGTTGCTGTAGGCTAATGTATTGATCAGTTCCGTTTGCCCTATAGCTGTGGCCTTCTGCTCTGGCTGAAATACGTTGAGTGTTTGTTGATACTGCCATATTATTATTTTTTAATACACTGGAAAAAAATTAATTCCAACTTCTTTTACATACGTCATGTATATTGCCAGTGTTGATTGCTTCCGCACATGTAATGTAAACTGTCTGTGCATAGTTCATGGCCTGTGCCGCCTCTGCTTAATGAAAAGAAGTGTTGCATTTAAACAGATACAGATCCACTCAGAAAGACAAAATACCATCCCTTGCAACGTATAATTCAAACCCAACCTTTACATCACAGGTCATCTCAAAGTCTCAGTCCATCAACAAATGCTGTTTAGTAATAACCTACAGAGGGTTCCCAGTATGCGGAAATCTATTAGAGCTCTCACGGGCTGTGCTGCTGGGGGCTTTTGATTCTCTTTTCCACGTGGGACTCTGTTACCAAATCCTGTGGAACTTTTATTGATGAAGGTGATTTTCTTTTACATTTTTGTTAATTCATTGGGGGGGTTGGTGGTTTTTTTTTTTGAGGTGGTAGAAAGTGGGCATTTGCAGCAGTATTTTAAATTTCATGGTTTATTTTTCTAATGCTAGTAACTGATAAAGTAGCTTAGATTGCTTCATTGGAAACCCGGCATCTTTGAGCATAGTGAGAAATAAGGCTGGCTTTACATTCCCCATTAACACAAAAGGGAGGGAGATTAGGAATGAAGGACCTTGGCTATAACGTCCATGTGCTGTGCTTTGGCCCAGAATTTTGCCAGCCTGCTGCACTCCCACAACACCTGCAATAAAGTTCCTGTCTCCATTTTATATCTTTGACATTGAAGCAGAATATTTGGACTGAATTTATGTAATTTGGCCAGACACAAATATAATCCGTGAATAGTTACATTCATCTTCTAATTAGAAAATCAAACTGTAGGACAAGACTTGCTGCAGGATTCCACCCACCACCAGCCAGTCAGAAATACGTCTTTGTGTGTCATATCACTGCAGGAGAAGTGGCGGTAGGATAGCAAGTTTATGGAATTGACTTGCTTTTAAAAGCCAAATACAGCGTCTTTCATGAAGAGAAATACGTACCTGATCCACTAGATAAAATTAGTTTGCTGGCCAGTGTGTGCTGGCAATCTAAGAATCAGAGCAGTGATACAGTGCACATTATTTGGCAGTGTCTTAATACTATAAAAAATGGGAGAAGTGTTACAAATGATACAGAAATAGTATGGAACAATGTTACCAGCTGAGTCAGAGTGCTATTTGCTGCATGATTTTTTTTTGGCTATACAGAGGACTGCAAAGTCTTCTCGTATTCCTCCTCCTTTTTTTGTTGTTTAAATTATGGACTGCAGTTGCCCTTGTTTGTGCAAAGAAAATGATCCGTAGAAGGCAGGAAAGTTCTTGTGTATGTTTGTTGAAAATATTGGCATTTTGACATGGCCAAAATTGCTTCATAAGTTGCTCATGTGTGTAAGATGAATTATAAAAATGAGGAAGTTTCAGCTCAGCCTATAGGAGGAATGTTCAGAGGTAAATGCAAACACAGATACGAGAAACATGGGATTATTGGGAGGAGGAATACACGTCCAGGATTGTTTTTCAAGAAGTTTGTTGTTGTTTCTAATTTTATTTTGTTTTAAGAGTAAAAACGTTGTGAATAATGGAGGAAGTGATGCAGAGGAGAGATAAAATAGAAGTTTATTTTGGAGTGAAATTTACTGCTGAAGTGTTTACATTTTTACAAGGCAAAAATAAGTTTTAATAAAGGGTTAGAATCAATAAAATGTTTACATGGTTGTGATTGAAATAGCAGAATGAAAAATACTGGTTATTTCTTACAGGTTTTTAGTGCTTAAAAACTGATAATTAAATATGAGAGCTTGCAGAATTTCAGGTCTGCAGGCCGTTTGTGTCTCTAGCCCACTAAATGTGGGAGGGAGTCTTGAGGAGTTTCTGAAGAAACAAACAAGTAATTATGGTTAGAGGGAAAGTGGTTTTGATATGTTCACATGTCTGTTGGTCTGCTCATTTGGGCATCTTTCTTATTCAGCATATTACCTTAAGGTTATTAGTTTGGGTGCTTTATATTTCTGCATCTGGCATAGCAACATCAGCACAGTTTAAATCTGTGATTTGCCTGTCACCTGCGTTTCAGCTGGAGACAGATCAAGTGCACATAAATGAAACCAAAGTGTACTTTATGTGGGGTATTTTGCTGTAGCTTTTTACGGTTCAAAATTACTGAATGTAAACTTAAGGAAAAAAATGAAGGAAAATAAGAAAAGGAAAATAATTAAAAATACCCCATTCGTTTTACCCTCCAACTTTGAAGTGTGCTGGGACTTTGTCAAATTCCCGTTAAAATAAATATGTCAATTCCATCTCTCTTCCAAATTCATTTATCATGCTTTTTTAAAAGGTGTTTTCTGCTTTACCTGATGTTTAAATTGGATTCGCTCGTTTATGCTGTTCTTTGCTGTATCCCCCATGTTTTTCTTAAATGAATTAGTAATGACAGCGTACTCCATCATACCCTCTCTACAGCCACTTTAAGGGAAGCCTGGTGATCTAAACCTTTTAACCTATTAAAGATGATTTTCCCCAATTGAATCAGACCCACCACAGGTGTAATAACTAATCATTTAAACTACACCTGCTATTATGTATTTTTAAGCCATTATGCGTGTTGGATAGATGATAATTCATGTTTATTGCATTGTCCAATGGATCCGTTTTGCCTACACTAGCCTGATTAATGTATTTAAAGAAATAAGAGATGCAATTTAAAAGAAAAAAAACATTGATGGAATGCACTGAGGAGTACATTGAAAGTGCCATTAAACCCATCAGAACTTTGCTCTCTGACCAGAAATGCATATTCGAAGGGTTTGATTCAAACACAAAGTGAAACTTAGTGATTTCAGCAGTGATGCTATTTTTTTCCTTCTTTTTTTGCTGTGAAAAGTTCTGAAAACCATTTTGGGACTGAATTCCAGAAATTGTATGTTAGGACAAACTCTTCGAGACCTACTTAACATAGGTCTAGCATATACCACCATTTTAGGAGAAGGTTTATGCCACTGTTTGGGGGAAAAACCTCTTCCATGCATACGCATGGTGATTTTTAGTTCTAGAGGAAGGAAGTCATCTCTTCCACTAGTTTGTGTGGATGTGTCCATCTCCTAAGTGCTGTTAACCTCAGGCGAATTATTCCCCCTGACGCTACTATCAGAACAGATGTCTTTGTAGAAAAGTAAAGTGAATCAGCTGTTTTTCACTAGTGCAACAAAGTGTAGTGCTGTGTGTAATAGTGTAGGAGAGTATGTGGAAAGTTGACCTACCGTATGAAGAAAAAAATCAAATGCCTTTCACTGGCAGTAAATGGAAATGTAAAAAACAAGTGCCGTTGTCGATGCCATTGAGTATTATCCCATACTTCACCCTTTGTTTGAATAAGTGGTTTGTTGCAAGTGCTCTGTCACCTCAAAGAAGGATGTAGAAGTCAGTCTTTTGTCTAAAGTAAGCTGCGATTTGTGCTGGTGTGGCACATACATTTAGCCACTCACCTACCCGTTTATGTCATGAAAAGTGACTTTTTTTGATATTTTTGTTATGTGAGCCAAACCATGTGAAGTTGCTTCTTTTCCAGTCATGACAAGCTGAGGTTTATTTATTGCTTTCCATAAATTAGAAGGATGGCAGAAGAGGCCTTAATCTCTTAGAATTTGCAGGGAGCTTTGAGTCGAGTAGAAAGGAAGCAGTCTCACTGGCGAGCCTACTGTTACAGATCACATACACACTCTCAAGGTTGCCCTCAACTGTAGGAGCCAACTTAAGTGAGAAGATCACAGTAGAAATGACAGAAACCCCTAAGAATCTTAATGGAGTTTTTGTACAGATTGAGCTGCTCCAAGAGTAATTCAACAAGATACTTCTAGGTGTGAAATACCATAATTGTGCTGTCTGATTAGAGTTGGGCCACAAACTCTGATGCTTGTTGAACCATTTCTGGAAGTTGGATTACTGTCAGCTCCAGACCGTCCTGATGTGTTGGGTGCGATGCCTTACTTTGCAGTACAGAATGCATAATGTAAAATAGGAATTTGTCCGTTCCTAACTTGGATCTTTTCTCTCTTCTATTTCTCCAATCCTCCTACCCTCATCAGATTGCGACAGCAGTGAAGTTTTTACAGAATCCACGAGTCCGCCAAAGTCCTCTTGCAGCCAGAAGAGCATTTCTGAAGAAGAAAGGTATGGACTCTTAAGTTCATGGTCTCAATGAAAATGAGGGAGCTTGAGTTAGCGTAAAGCCAAAATGTATTGCTATGGAAAATCGGATGTTAAGGACAAAGGAAGTAGTCTGTTTCAAAAAAAGATGTGAAGTTTATAAAAAATACCAGTCTCTCTTCTTCTAAACTGGCTAGAGCAATATTGGCACCAGATGTGGAATTGTAGAATACAGAAGACATATTGTAAGTTTTTGGGTTAACTATTATCAGATCTTTTCTGAAGTGAGGACAGTTTAGCGTTGTGGACTAGTTGGTCAGTTCTAACTTCAGTGACATTGGCTTTAGAGTGACCAGCTTCTAGGTGAAAAGGTCGAATGTTTCTGAAGAAAGCCAGCGAGAGGAATGAAGGGCAAAGGACTTGGTGAAAGTAAAAAAGGTCAGGTTAAGGTCAAGCTTGGGGTCAGCCTGGCTTTCAGGCTGAAATGGTAAACTACTGACGGAGTTTAGTCCTTTTCTATAGCAGGGATAGAACAGATCCTGACAAATCCTATATCGTCTTAGACAGATGGAACATACTTTGACCATTGCCTACTGAGAATTTATTTTCCTTTCTGACTCATAGCAGAAATATGTTTTGTTCTTTTTTTTTCTTTCTAAAGTTTTTAGTCTGCAACTTATAGTGCATTTCAGGTGAAGTTCAGTCCATATTATGCTACCATCCTGGGACCATATTGCTTAGATCCTTACCGCAAGATGTAAATAATAAGGACAATCTTATCTTGGAGTTAATTACATGCACTATGGAGCACTTGAAGCAGTTGGAATGATACTGAAAACAGAAATTCCAAACTTCAGAGAGGAGTGACCCGCTTATAAATTGAAGTAAGAAATACTTCAGGATACATCAAATTCTGTAGCTAAAGATCTTGAGTTTTGAGAAGCAGGGAAGCCTGTGAAATAGATGTTACTCTGTTTGGGGTTGTGAACTGTTTATTGAGACGCCTGAGACCTGATGTCATGAGATGGAGAGTTCAAGTATGTGCACCACTTTGCTCATAGCAAAGGACCTAGAAGGGAATGGCAGTTTTGTGTTTTAGCAATGGTGTCATGACAAGTAGTTCATGTGTACATCATTTTGAGTGTGATCCTTTCACTGCTTGTCCCAGTGCCAGTTGGAGAGCATTCCAATCACATAGGTATGTTGCTTCCCCTGCCCTGCCATCAGGGTGGCATTAAAATTTGAAGCCTGTTGGCTGCTGTGCTCCATGAGTTTTTCCTTGAAATATGTGGACCTATGGGGAGTAATTAATCATAAAAGCTTGGGGATTTCAACTCTATCATCGAAGCAATGAAGCAAGGGAAAGCTGAGCCTAAAAGCTGTGCTGATTACCCGGGGTAACCTGATACAAAATCTATTGTTGCCGAGAGATCCTTAGCCCCCAGTATATCGTGCAATATTATAACTGCCTGATCTTCTTCTATGCTGACAATGACCAGTTATTCCTCATTTTCTCTCTCAACACAGCTGGGTTAGAATTTCATTTACAGAAGGTATTTAGAGCAATTTAGAGACAAATGTCTCTGGTGTTTGCTCTGCACTTCCCCACCGCAGGCTTTGCTGAACAGTTTTTAGTATCAGGAGCTCCATCTAATCTGTTTAATTTTAATAAATCCCTGACTGGGAGAAGAGGAAGGGTGGGGAGATGGAGGCACAGAGAAACTGTGGCCCGACTAATACTTCTTATGAATTACTTGGCTAATAATCACTAAAGAGCAGAAATGGTTTGGTAGAGCTGTTTGTTTGTTCCTGTTTGTTAATTACCCCTCCTTGCCTTTGTGCTAATTGTTTGTTTGAAAACAGTAGGAGATAGGAAGGAGCAGGGTCCAGCAGACCCTGTACCCAGCAGTCACTGGAAATATGTCCATATGGAATCTGACCACTGAGTTTACAACATGATCTCTGTTGAGTGGTCAAGAGTGGAACGTACGTGCTGTCATAGTACCTGTGTGCTCTAGCAGGTGGAGGCAACTGTTCTTGAAACGTAGATGTCGTGGCTACTTTAGTTCTGAGTAAATGAGGGATTACACAGTTTGGTAGGCTATTCCCCCTATTCTCTGATATACAGTCGTTGTCATCCCAATAATAATGTTTATTCCCAGTTTACAGATAGTTAGGCTGTCTGGTAGAGAAGTCGTCACTGCCAGCCGAAAAAGCATTTTCTGTTGAGAAACAGTTACAAGAGTCTCTTTTAAAATTATCTTTGTAGGAAGTAATGCAGAGATACCCTTATATTTTTCACAGTTACTCTGATCCAGTTTTTTTCAAGCAGAAATTGCAGTTGAAGATCTTTTTATAGACCCCAGAAGAATTTCAGTGGAGGGGAATTTTCATATCTATAGATAGTTGTACACCACGCATGAACTTGTCTTTTGTAGTTACTTTTGTGGAATCCTACAGGAGAGGTCTGTGACTCCCTGCTAAGTCTGGGTAAAAACTCCTGCAGTGGAGAGGATGGTGCTGGATCAATGTGAAGGGAAAAGACCAGGTGCCCTGCCCCTGCAGGAGCCTTCCACTACCCCAGCTACAGCCTATGTAGGCTACAGGGATGGTGCTGGGGCATTAGCTGTGGGAGAGCTTCCAGGTCCTGCAATCCTGACTTTGCCTAAGAAATTTCACTTCTGAGACTTGCAGAAGTGGTTCTGCCTTGAATTATAATTTTTTTATAAGCGTCTCCTTCCTAAAAAAGACCAATCAAATTTTATTTCCTTTTAATATTATTTAGTATTTAATATATGAACTGGGTTTGTTTAACACATTTCAGTGCAGTGAGAAATGGAAGTTTCTTCAGAATCATCAGCTGGACTGGGTTTGGTTTCTCGTGAAACAGTAGTTGCAGAGGCTGAAAGTAGGCTTTCCTGGTTACATGCAGGTCAGGGGTTTGCTGAACTGCTCTCTCCAGACATGGGATGGTAATGCTGATGACATTTGGGAGACTGAGAGTGTCCTGCATTTGTAAAAGGTCTTTCAAAACTTGGATGAGATTTCTCTGTTGTCTTAAGCACTTTTAAACTCCCAGATACAGAGGCATTAATGAGAAACATGAAGTTATTAGAATCATTTATCATTTTCTTTGAAGCTTACACTGGCATTTTCTGTAATTTATGACATTTCCTCCTTTTTATCATGAACTTCTTCAGATGAAGGGAAAAACAGCTGTTTCCCCTCAGAGTATCTGAAAGAAAAGAAAGGAAAAAAAGATGCTGTTTGTTTTTTGTCCAACTCGCTGATTCTGCTGATGACATGCCACAGAATCAGCGGCGCCTTGGGAGTAATTAGACAGCATGTGGGGTTTAAACCCTTGTGGAAATGTGTCTGTCATCTAACTGTTGTGCCTCAGATGTCCTGTACTGCTCAGTTACCCATCCAGTAACTCATGTGGCTTGTTAATTTTGTGTACTCTGAATCTGTAACTTCTGGCGAGATGGAGAAAGGGGGTGGAAGTGCACTGTGGATGTGGAGCTCTATTTTTCAGGGTGCTAGTCTTTTGGGGCAGGGAAAAACTGCTAGGTTACAGATTTATTGTGTATTCCTGGATGAAGAACTTTTTTCTTAGTTGCTTGTTCTCTTCATCTGTAAAATGAATACAGTAATGCCTTCCCAGGCTGGGGCTGTGGGAACAGAGAAAAGCATATGAGGAGCTAAGAAATTATAGTGATGGGACAACAGAAGTGCGTTAGGGCAAGTAAATGTATAATTGTTCAGTTATATTGGGAAAATGTCCACCCAGAAGGTTGGACAGTGTTCAGAAGATATGCTACCTGGATTGGTCTTTTGTGTATATATAGGTGATGTAATGGGCTATGTGCTTCCAAAAGCAGTCACACTCTTGCTTGGTGAGGTGAAGTGGAGGTTGTTGGAAGTGTTGCCCTTTTACATGTTGTATCTACTAATCTGTTCATTGTTTTGCCTGGTAGGAAGTGAGTTACTACACAAGGTTTTCCTGTAGGTCTTGCATGTCTTTTTACAGTGCGTCAGGGTTCCAGAAAATTTTGCCAGTGCCAAGATGCCAGGCCATGGTGATTTCTGAAGGGATGAATAAATTATTTAGTTGTACGTGTCCCTTCCCAGTCAGAGCTCAAAGACACTTGATTCCCTGGAAACAAATGCTGTCAGCCCCAGGATCTCCGGTAGAAAACTGATTTAATTTTCTTCCTCTTTCTGTAATCAGCATTCTTGGAAGTTGAACCCCTGTCTTTCCTTCTTTGCCAAAGAAACCCAAGTGGATCACCTTGAGGACCTGAGAGAAGGGGGCACAGCCCACTGTTGGAGGGCTTTAAAGGAAGTAAATTCTTCAGAAGATTTCAATTTAACCCTCTTTTATTACTTTTCTTTTTTGTAATTTAAGTCCATTTCATGAGGCAGTTTGCATGTCCTTGAATGGAATCTCGTTACCATGAAAGCTTTTTTAGCATTGATTTCATAACAGTCTTAATTTAATAGCGCCGTCATTACAGAGAGGCCCTGAGAGTGAGGGCCTAGCTTTCCAGGTCACTGACCTTTTAATTACAAACCTTGTTCTGATGGTCAGGTTATCGACTGGACAGCTCCCAACTCCTGCCCCCAGCACGAAGATGAAAATAACTGCCTTTCCTCCCCCACTTCCAGAAAAGGGAGGAAAAAAAAAGTAACCTCTTGTGTTTCCAAAATTAATTTTCTCCTTCAGCTTTACTTTGTAATTAATTCTTTTAACATGTCTCAGTGAAGCTTGAACAGTTTTTGCAAAGCTTTTCCTTGAGAAGAAAATACAATGCAAGCCAATAGAGTCCAGTGATAACTGATACAAAAAAAATGTAGTTAGTAGCCTGTGCTGTCAAAATGCTTCTTTGGGCCAAACCGCTATGGCCCTCCAAACCTCATGCTTTTCTAGAAATACCATATTTGATACAAGAATGTGTGATTAGGCCGTAAGTGTAGATTATTCAAGGAATGCTAGATGACTTGTCCTTCTCTTCAAACGTGCTGACAGACTATGGATTTAAGAGATGGTGAAGAAAAGGAGTGAAGTCTCAACTTCACTGCACAACTGATTGTGTGAGTGAGCACTTGTCCTGTTTTGTACTTGCAGATCGGGTAACTTGTTCTCTAGCTGTCTAGTAAGTGTTTTGTGCCAAAGCCTGTGCATATCTTGTCACTTGCCCTTGCAAAGCTGCACGTGAGACCTGGAATTCAGATACTGATAACAAAAATTTATTCCAAGAATATACTTAGTGTATGAAGCATCTAGAACAAATTAACCCACAATGAGAGAAAATTCGCTATCGTAGGTGGTACCAGGGAGGGAGTGCTTTCTGGTTATTAAAGAAGTTTGGAACAGGTGTTCAGTAGCATAAAGTAAGTCTAACAGCTTGTGTAGACTTAGAAAAATGATTGTACTGGTTAAACGGAAGTCAGTGCATTCTACATTTTCATAATGCTTTTCATTTGAGGATTTTAGAGCACAATGTACCCATTAACCACTGAAACTTTGCAGCTATTTGCGTGGAACATGTTTGATCGTGTGTATGGGTTATCTAGATCTCACTGTGCTTTCCACTAAAAAGCATTCACCTCTGAGGTAGAGGACAGTAGCTGCTTAACATCACTGCATGTTTTTTAGGAGAAGATCACTATCAATACAGGCTGGGGGATGAAAGGATCAAGAGCAGCTCTGCTGAGAGGGACTTGG
>Ga0181612_116316_pt1 | contig 10907 bp, 4 predicted proteins | sample HoacroProtozoa21_FD_119630 | JGI IMG/M metagenome (GOLD analysis project Ga0181612, IMG submission 119630) | Hoatzin crop microbial communities from Cojedes, Venezuel. Combined Assembly of Gp0051906, Gp0051904, Gp0051908 | reverse complement strand
GAAAAATAAGTCCATAAGATAAGGGTTAATTTTAATGTTACTTAGATTTTTCTTTTTTTATTCTTCAGAAGACAAATGCCCTTCCTTGTTTGTAGTAAGCTGACAGGATATAAGCTGCATGTGAGATGCTGGAAGTCACGTGCCAGCAAATGTTCCAGGCTTGCACAGATGAGTACTTGTGAGATGACCTGGGTTAATAGCACTACTTGGGGCTGTTGTGTCCATTCCACTGTAATAACAAATTCCAGTCAAGACTTGAGACATCTTCCGCAACAGGACATCCTTGAAAAAGAAAGTTAATCTGAAAAGTTTCTTCTAACAAATTATACTCTCTTCTGATAAAAGTCCTTGTAGTCAGTGAGTCTTTAACCAGATTTTGTGCCTAAGATACAGTGTCAGAATCAACAGAAGTGTACTATCTTTCCAAATACAAAACAAATTATAAATATGACTCTAGGTAAATTCTGTTACAAGTTGGTCACACTTTCCAGAACTCAAAATACTATTATCACTGAATGATTCATTTCTTTTACAAATAATACTAATCTAAATCTCGGTTGAAACTGGAATCTGACCTACTGTCTCTAATCTGCTTACTAGGCAGAGGGGGTTTATTTGTAGTTGCTTAGATAGCAGCAATTTTTAAGTAAAAGTATGCCAGTGGGGAAGAAAGATACTTCTACTGTAAAAATGCCACTGAAGTATTTGCATCCTGAAGTACATTCATAAACCACAAACACCTTGTACATTGCAGCGCACAGATCTTAACTTACTCTGATTGAGCCACTGCAGTCACTACTAATAAAGTGAACTAAGTTATTTTGGTTTTATGGTTATTAACAGAACTTTTACTAAAAGGTTTTAGCAAACACATGGCATCCCTGAAAAGCTGAAGCCTTAAGAAAGCACTACTGACTTGGTATCAGTCTCCTAAGCGTGTAATAGGCCATTTTGCCAATGTACAATTCTAGATAAAGAATAAAAGTAGAAGATCATAAATTACATTTGTTTAAAATCAAGATCTGGTGCTTACATTTTTCTGCTGGTGCAGTGCCTATGCCCCATTAAAATCTCAGAAAACAGGGTAGAAAAACTAGTTATTTGAGAACTAGCAAAATTGCTTGTTCTCAGCAACTGAAATGGGCCTCAATTTAATATTGATACTCCATGTGTTCGAGTTTTACTGGCTTCCCCCACTTCTCTCCCTGCTAATTAGATTGGTGCTGCCAGCTTACCATCTTTGGACCAAGAAACATATTTTTACTTGTGTATTTATACTGTTTATCTGTGCTTCAGGTTTGTCTGTACTTTTTTAGGAAAGGGAATGAATTTCAGTCTTAGCCCTAGATTTCAGATATGACCTATTATAATGTCTGGAATCTGTCCTCACTAGCTCTTCCTACTGATGCTACTACTTTAAGAGTGTTTTTTGCTCTGATAGTAGTTTTAAAGCATCTTGTTCGTCACTAATCACTAGTTCAGAAGAATCCAATACCAGCTGTTATCTGCACGTAATCTGCATTATGTCCTGCTCTGCTTCAGAATCCCTCAGTTGCTGTTAAGTCCAGCCAAATCAGGCTGGCAGGTGCTTGCAGCTTCCTTGGTCTGAAATTGAGCTCTGTGTAGACTGAGAGATTTGTAGTCTGCACTGTAATGAGCCAGTTGATTTAACGAGAACTTTGTTCAGTTGCATAAAGGTTAAACATTTCTTCATAGAATAGTAATTTCTGTGGATTTCCCGTGTGATTTTATTTTCCTTAAAATTGCAGTGTAGGTTTTATGGTTTTATTAAAGCAGAGGGTCTTGCAGTGAATGTTTAGTAGTTTTTTGTGGGTAAAGGTGAAGGCTAAACCTATTTTTATATTAGAAGCACCTGATGTCAAGTAGGTAGAAGTGCCTTTGAGCTTAAGGTATTTTTGTGGTTGTTTTTTCCCTTTCCACTGCTTTGCAAATAATCTTTACCATTGTACTCTGTATTCTCAGTTGAGGCACCATCTTGCAGAGTTCAAGATCTTACTGTGCTCTATTTGGGCTGGATTACTCTGCCCAGCTTTTAAGTTTTGAACTAAAACTCTGCTTTACTTCAAAGTAGATCACTAACAAAGATGTCTTTAACAGGGACCATTCACGCAGATGATACCACTGATGCTGTAGGACAGTCTGGTAACATTCCACTTCTTTTAGCTCATCCCAGTAGAAGAGACTATGATGGTTGGCTTTGAACTGCTGATAATCAGGAAACGCCGTTAGATTTTGCATGGTTGGAGTGCCACAGGCTGGAAAAGGTGGCGTATAAATTTGATATGTGATTTGATATCGTTTATATATTGTCATATGTTCTCTCCTTTCCATCAACTTTATATTTATTCAACTTACAGGCCTATACGTAGGTGCCTTGGACACTGAATTTTCTGGTTTTGACTTGGAGAAATTTTAAGACAGTAAAGTAAGTTTTGCGCCACTGTTAGCGGGTTTACTGACCGCATGCTGAAGAGCCTACCGCAAGCTGTGCTTTGTGATCCCTGCTGAGTAAAAGCCGCGCACATTTTTCCCGTTGCAGTCTGTTCTCCTGGTGGAGCAGAGCACATCTGATAATGAGTCCAAAAGCAAGTGGTAATGAAGGTAGCAACAAAATGCAGCATAACTATGGGTGCCAAGGAAGAATGGGGAGGTAGGAAAGTTGTCCCAGTTTTGTTCTATCTAGCAGAGGGTGTTTAGTACAGCCAGTTTTCTTAGTGTCCTGCTGCGAGATTGCTTTAGTACGTAGACAAGTATATAATTTTAATGTCTGAATCTGCTGCTGACCTTTTTTCCTTGTTCTTAATGTACTTTGAATCCTGAGGGTTAATATCTTGCTTCAGATTTAAAATTTAAATAAAAAGATGAAAATGCATGATAAACTGACAGCATGTTACCCTATCTATTAGAGTATGAAAATGGTGCAGAATAAAAAGCAGTTGTAAAATGGTTAAGCAGGCAGTTTCCATGTTGTTGTTGTATTTTCTGAAATAGCCAAGGGGCATTTTTAAATACTCTGGAAAAATTATGAGAAAGATCTAATGTGTGTGTTGTAAATAACAAAGAACACTAAACACAGAGGCGAGCTCTGCAGAATATCCTAAAGTATTTTCACATTCACAGCTCGGTCTCGGAGAAAATTGTAAATGGAAGGGAAGGACTAAAAAACTCTGGACCATGCAAGCATTAGTAATGAACACTATGTCAATACCATGTTCCAAGAACTTGGTGATGTAAAAGAACTGTTGACATTTGGGAGTTTGTACAGGGGTTTTTTTGGAAGAGTTGAAGGTCAAAATAACTGATGCCAGGCTGCGTATGAGCTCTAATCTGACAGGTGAAATACTGACACCACTAGACTTTTCCAGTTCTGCTGGTAGCAGTGCCTCTAGCTGCGTGTGCTTTGTCAGAACAAGACGGGGGACAGCCAAGCGAGATGGCTAAACGGACACATACTGTCAAACGGCAGCTGTCTGTAACATCCAGTTTCACTTGGCTAAGCCCTGATTTGATCTTTTTCTCCTCCCTTTTTTTTTTTTTTTTTTTTTTTAAAGCACCTTGTAATCTGTTTGAAATGGTTGGTTAAATTAGCACTAATAGTCCAAAAGCAGAACTTGACAGGCGCTGCTTTATTGCCAGCTCCTCATACAACCCATTTTAAACAAAGCCTGTTTTCAGGGTAGAGTGGTTACACATTTTGCTTGTTTGCTTTTAATTTCCATTAGACTTTAGTGCCGAAACAGTCTGGCCGTACCAGTGACAAGGCTGAAAGTTGGCTTGCTAACAAGTATCAATGTTTGCCTTAAAAAGCAATTTGATAGAGTTATACAAAAGCCCTCTCCAAAGAGGGAGGCACTTTAAAGCAGTAACCACACAATAAAAATACTTAATTTCACTTTTGGAGACCGCTCATTTTTAAATTGCTCTGGGTGAATGTATTCCATTGTATGCTGGAAGAAGAGATGTAGCAGGTGATTTTGTGTTATGCCTGCATGAGGTGGGAAGGGAAGCAGGAGAATTGTACAGGTACGGAGGGTACATTTCTGCTGGTAGGGGAGCAGAGTGTTTGGAAATTCAAAATTCAAAACACATGTTTGAATTTCAGATCCTGGTCTGAAATTCATGGCATGTGTCTCACGCTCATGATCATGGGTGGAAGGCTGTGAGTACTTGGCTCGTTGCTTTGTTTTAGACAGATACAATGCCAGAGTGTTCACATCCTAAGTGGGATAGAAAAGTTGGCTGATCAAGCACATAACTGATCCTGGAATCTGAAGATTTATTTCTGTACTTTGAAATTCTTTCTCAGTGAATGATTTATTTTGTATGTGCACCGTTAAAAACAAAGAGGTGCTTCTCCCTTCTTTTAAAGTTGAGGAATAACAAGATACAAAGGATCCCTCTAAACTGCAGGACCCCAGGAACACTTTCCAGCTCTCTCTTGGGGCTGGGTCCTGGCTTCTCGCTGTATTTGTGTGCACGCAGTCCCTTTGCTCCCCCTTTCCACACCTCTGTCCATCTTCTCATGTCAGGCCTTCATGTGCAGGCTGGGTGGCCGAGGACGTCGGAGCTCGCTTCCTGCCGCATAGCGTGGGCACAGCTACATAACCTGCATGCATCCAGTGTGACCACACAGAAAGGACAGACTGTTCGCTGCGTTCAGGCCATTGGGAGTGTGGCTAAAGCTGACTCCTAATTCTTTAGAGATTTGCAGTGATTTCTAGCATTGATCAGTTTTCAGTTTGTGTAAAATAGATGTAGGGAAGAGCAAGGAATGCTTGGACAGTAGGATGGATGTTTCCCAAGCATGAATCAGCTTAATTCTGAATCATGATACCAAGTAATTCCTGTAAGAGAGATGAAGCCTGTAGTGCCTGATACGTACACTCGGTCAGAGGTAAAAAAGTTTCACTCAGTCATTTTTAAGTCTTTTTACAGGTCGTGTAGGGCAAACAGTCTTTGTAGAGGGGGAAAAGATGTTGCTGTGGCTGTTTCTCAGGTGGTGTTGGCATCACTGGCATCTCTCCAGTCACCATTCAGGTGCAGGGGTATTCATTGAGTATTATGTTTTCAAAAGCAGAGTGTCTTGCTTTATTTCGGTTGGTGTTATAAAACGTAAAAAGACAGTCTATATGAATAAATTTCCTTCTTCCAGTCACTGACTATTTAACTCACTCTGGTTGGGTTTGGGGTTTTTTTTTTGGTTTTTGTTGTTTTGTTGTTTTTTTGTTGATGTTACTGTTTTTGTGTTGGGGCTTTTTTGTGTGGTTTTTAGTTTGTTTTTTTTCCATTTTGAATCCTTTTCTGGCTTCTGGGCAAGGCATATTTGAACTAGTTAGCTAACTCTTCTGCAGGCTTAGTGCTCCTGGTACTCCCAAGTTGTTAATGCTCATGCTCATGTAGCTGCTGTTAAGAGAAGCTGCATATGCCCACCATGAGAAGCTTCACTGCCAGAAGGTAATCTGGTGTACTGCTCAGGGACATCACGGTGCCTTTTGCTGACATTATGCATTGGTTTAGGATTTATGTTTAAGGGAACTCCGTTTATTCAGACAGCAGAGTGGCTGGCATTTACTAATTACGTCAAATTTGTGTATTTGTGTAAGGAGGGTAGTGTTGACAAAAGGCTTCTACTTACAAAACTTGGTAATTTTGTTATGTAAAAAAGATTTCAGTTGTCTGCAAGCCTATGCTGACTTAGAGCTGTACAGATAGCAATGTTTTTTTCACAGAATGGCTCAATGGAATTGAGATTTGTTTTTGTATTTATACATCTGTCCAGTTATGTTAAAATACCTGTGAACTGGGCTGGATGTCTTACATCCTGCCACTAGCATGAGAGCAAATGGCTTGGAATGACTTGAATACCAGTTAAAATAATCCTAAATAAAATTATCACACCTGTACTGCAGCACAAGCAGATGAACGGTTAAAGATTATGCAACTTTTCTGCTGGTTAGTGGTGGTGATGATGATGAGGATAGTTAGCACTTCACTAGCCCCATACAACTTCCATGGACTGCATGCAGAGTGCATTAGTTAAATGTGAACTGCTCTTTCAGTTTACTTTTACTGTATTCAAGAAGCTTGAAGCCTTTTGTTACATGGCAGTGAAAAAAGATGTAACCAGCATGACGTCAACTTGCAATCATCTAGTCAAACCATAGCAAATAATTAATTGGATTTGTATGAAAAAGAATAAGTGCAAAGATAATGGTGTGGGACAGCTCCAAATTGAGTAATTGTGTATCTTTTCCTCATTTTCTGTATGGAGCAGAACACACTACTTGTACCATCAGTAGAAGTGTAGGATGATTTGACAATTGCTGATTTCAGTCAAGTTGTGTCAGCCACCTGCAAAGAGTATGGGCCTTAATTTTATTCGTTTCAGGCATACAGAAAATATTTGCCGTGTTGGAATAGAAAACTGGGAATTCAGAAATGGGGTGGATGTTTCTTCCATTCCAAATATTAGGTGTCTTCTGGTTTCTTTGTTGCTTGATGGGCTTGTCGTGTTTAATGTCACAAAAAGAACTGTCGAGAGGAGGTGTGGGTAGGGAGGAGGGGATTTGTTTTATTAAATGCCTCTTCATGACGCTTTCTGAAAGGCAAGCAGTCAGAGCTGGAGGCTTTTGCAAGTGCAAGTTTTTGTCCTAATTACGAGCTGCGTATTTTCTTTTTTTATAAAATGTATCTTGGTTTGCTAATCAGTATGTGATTGCGTTCTTTTTGCTCTTGTTTCTCAGGCAATATTATCCCCAGTGGGCTTTTTTGTCGCTGGAAGGGATATCCTTAAGGTTCAGCCCCACCTCTAAGTGTCTCATTTTATTTAGGCAGTTGGGATAATTCAGTGTATGCTGGAGGCAATTCTGTAAATTGAAATTGCAGATGGAAATGAGGTGGAACCCTCTGTTTCTCTTAAATGCATCAGACTGAGCATTTTCTTTCGGAAGTGTTTGAAGGCCAAAGATAATAAATGAGGACTACAAAATAAATGGATTTGCTTCTTGCGTTTCAGTGCTTTGATGCTGTCAGGGATCTGCAGGAGTGGCCTGCCCACCACCGGGCGAGCTGGGACCCAGGCTGACGGCAGGGCAGGCACCACAGGCACCGCAGGTATCCAGACAAGGGGGACGGAGGGGCACCAGGACCAGACAAGGGGGTCAGGGGCCTTCTGGTGACCAAGCTGGCAGCCATAGGGCAGGTCCCCCCTCGGCAGGATGTGAGGCCAGGCACGGGCAATTCAGAGGAGAGCTGGAGGCAAGCTGCGACGCCGGGCTGACCACCCAGGAGGCTTATGGGAGTTGTCTGTCACGACTGAGCTGTTCCCCAGTGTTCTGAGCCTGGGTTATGGCCGCCCTGTGGCAGAGCTGGCCTTCAACATGGGCAGGTGAGCTCCCCAACACATGGGGTGTGGAGACTGCAGAGCCTGCTGGTGCACTCAGGACCCTGGCAAGGTAACCTTGAGACATGTATTTTTCAAACTATTCTTCACAGTTACTAAAGATGGAGTTAGCTTTTTCCTTTTTTATTTTTTTAGTTGCCTCATTATACCATTCTCTCTCGATTCCAGTAGTTCAGGCTTTCAGTGGAGAAAAAACTGAGACTGACATTAAGCCATGAACACAAATCTGAAGGGTGCACGGGCAATTCCCCTGCTACCTCCTCCAGCACATTGGGCTTCTACAGCCTGCAGCACCCCCTTGGCAGGCTGCATTGGTTATCCTGACAAACCAGGATAACCAAAGTCCATGACTCACTGCAACAGACTACATCCTAAATTGAGAACTGAACCAAACTGCAAGGACTTTATAAATAGCATTATTTACATATTTACAAAGGATGCTGAACAACTTTGTGGGATAGCACAGACTGCAAATAGGAAAGACTTCTTATTTTGCCAAACAGTCCCAATTTGAGGCTACAGAAATGTTCTTAAAGCGTTTCCCTGGGAAATAAGTGCCCTTTATGTCTGGAGGTAAGACTAACCCAGCCATTCTCCATCTACGGAGCATTTTTCACCTTTCGTGAGTTGTCTGCACAGCTTCCTAGCAGGCAGAAAAACAAAAACTCCCTGCCGAGAAAATCGAGGCAGAGTTGTCGTCTTTGTTTATTTCAGCAACACATGGTGGCTTGCACATCGTGCTCCTGCATGCATGGACACGCGTGCACGCACGTTTCTTGTCTTGGGAGTGCAAATGGAGCACCGTTTAGAACTACTGATCATTCAGCCTTTTGTTCAGCCTGTTTCTTGCAGGCGGGCGCAGGCCTGCTGCGCCTGAGGAGCTGGAGGCTGCGAAGCCCGGGTTGGTGCTGCTCCTGGCGTCAGCCAGGCTCTTTGGCCGAGGTGAGCACGGTGCCGAGGGCTGCGACGTGACTTCGGCTGGCCTGGGGGTGTGAGTGAAGCAATCTCTGCCTGCAAAAGGCAGGTGCGGTATCGCCTGGCTTCTTGGGGTTGCCTCTCCAGCTAGGATAAGCAGGAACGTGTGGCAATATGTGTCTTTTGTACTCAGGTGCTGCCTTGTTGCATTCCTTTCTGGTGTAACCTATTGCATGGCTCTCAGGCTCTTCGTAAATTATTCTAGAAGGGATGGTTTTACTCATTCTCTTACTTGCTGGGTGGATTGAGAGGAACATACTCAAATTACACTTGGAAAAATGTGTTTGTAGCATTTCTTGCCTGTTGAAAGTATTTCAGATCATCTGTAGCTTGATCATACTATCATTGGAGTCTTCAGAACTAATAGTTCTTTGATGAGTGTGTTTTCTTCATCGCATAAAAAGTCACTATACATACTCAAGCAGCAAAATAAAGTTTGTGAATTCTTTTTTTTGTCTTTCTTCGTTTTTCAATAGCAGTAACTCCCACGAACTGGTACAAGGCTTGGTACTGTGCAAGCAGTTTTTCACTCTTAGAATGCTGCTACTGAAAAGCAGATATTGTGTAAAGTACCATCGATCACTGCCGCGGTTTTATACAGTTTGTCACCATTGTTCTTCGTATAGCATTGAGTCACATTTAGAACTATGGTACAGCTCACAAGTGTTCAGCGGGGGGGGAGTGGTTTGGGTTTTTTTTTTCTTAGAAAGTAAACCTAATTATTTATAATCTAATACCAGTGATTTGTCAGTGTATAGAAAATACGTCTAATGTGGCCTAGGCTAGATGAGAACAGGTTTACTGATGTATTTAGAAGTGTGTAATGTGGTTTGTAATGATGGAGAGTGGGATGGAGTTTCTAAAGACCTAGAATAGCTGAGATTAGACACCAAAATATTAATGCAGAAATCTAAAAGGCTGTTCTGACAGATGGTTAGCTCAAAGGCAGAAATGGACTTTTGCCGTATGTCTAGATTAACAGCTTTGGGATTTCCTAAAAATTTCCTGGATTTTTTTCTGACTAAGAGCATACTGTATCTCAGGTAAAACCCAACTGAAATACTAGATATATATGTCTTTAATTATAAAGAGATAAATTGCGTAAATTTTTGTAGTTTTTTTATAGGGACTGGTATTCCCGCAGTGCCACAGATTTTGTTGTGCTCCCTAGATATGTTCCTAGGACCCATTACCTTGTGCTTTTGGCAACTAAGAATCCAAAGTCTACTACAGGATTCAGATTTTTCCGGAGATGTATTTTTTTCTCATATAGCATTGATTTAAACAAACTGTTTCCCTATGAATGTACTGTGGTGATTCCACCAGGAGTTTTGTTTCCATTTGGCAGATTTTTCTGGCTGCATTGATGGGGATGCTAATTGACACTGCCATCATTGCCACTTACCACAGTAAATATGGTGGCAAGCACAGTAAATGCTTTTCTCTATGCAAAGCTTGCCTCAGTCTGTTGTAATATGTATATATAAACTGGTCTCTGTACATACATTGCGATAACGTGCATTCTGGGGTGGGGGAAGATAGGACTGAGACTCTAAGAAATGTTTCTTTCAAAGGTGAAACAACCTGAAAAACTGACAATTGAAAACTTTAGCACTTGTTGGAGGTTGGAGAGGTGTAATTTTGCAGAGAGGGAGCAAAGCATTTGTGTGAGTTTTCTAACTAGTTTTTATCTTAAATTTACGGATTGACAGCAAGTGTCAGTTTGCGTGAAGAAATCATATCAATTTAATTGAATTTGTTAAAAGAAATTTTCCTCGTGTGTGTGCGCTTGTACCTGGGAATTCAGCAAAGGGAAACAGGCTATTTTGAAGATCTGAATTCACATGTTTTAGGCAAAACAATAATCAGATAAGGCATAAGATGTAAGATAAATTAAATCAACTGCCATACTGAAGACCACCGAACACGTAGTAGAGAGATTGGTCTGTGACAGCCTGTGGCTTTTGTGTTCAACCATGTTGGTCCGGAGTATACTGGCATGAGGGAGAAGAGACTGACATTTGTCTCCGTATGTATGGAAGGAAGTTTGGTATGAAGCTAAAGTATTATGGTAGGGTGAACAATGGTTACTATTTCTGCAAGCAGAGTGGAGAACAGAAGACTTCTTTAAAAAGTATCCACCATCCAGACCTTGAAATAAGCAGAAGTGAACATGGGAAGGTGAGAGGAGTAGGGAATTTTAATTTTTCTGCCTTCAATTAGTATGCAAAAAGTACATGAAATTTGCATATAAATAGTATGTTCTAAAAGTAAGCTGTCCATATTGATAGATGTTACAGTGTAAGATTCAGTCACGCACTGGATTTACAAATAATTCTAGCAAAGAACAGTAGCTGAGCTGCACTTAGATTAAAAGTAGTGAAAAATGACCACCTCTGTGCTAAGCTCATCTGATTTTCCTCTGATCTTCTAGCAGAAGCATATTGAGGAGCTAGTGGTTTCCCATGCTGTGTGCTGGAAATTAATCCATGGAAAGAACCTGCAGTAG
>Ga0181612_160571_pt1 | contig 10908 bp, 1 predicted proteins | sample HoacroProtozoa21_FD_119630 | JGI IMG/M metagenome (GOLD analysis project Ga0181612, IMG submission 119630) | Hoatzin crop microbial communities from Cojedes, Venezuel. Combined Assembly of Gp0051906, Gp0051904, Gp0051908 | reverse complement strand
TGCGCGCTCCCGCGGGGCTGAACTGTGCCCTAAGTGTGATTTCCTCCCCCACCCCCCTTCGGTGTTTTGGGACCGTTAGGGTACCCTCCGGCTCGGGTATGTCACAGCCTCGGGAGAGGGCAAGCATGTGGTCGGTTTATCTGTCGTATCAGGCTGCCTTTCGGGAGGGTCTGAGGAGTGGGAGAGGTGAACGCATTATTTCTTGCTCTCCAACTCATTTAAATGTTGGAGTGTGACCCCGCGTCTCGAGTGATGAATTTCACTCCGGCTGAGTATCGGTGACGCCGGTTTCTGCTGAGACTTGCGCGGTTTCTTTACAGTGGTGTTCTGGCCACATGTGGTATAAACACACAAAAAACAGGGTGGTGTGTTGTGGTTTTTTTTTTTTTTTTTCCGAACTACGGGAGGAATGAGCTGTAATTATATTAGGGTAGTTTCCATACAATACCACTTCCTAATGGCTTACCTCGGGAGTTGCAAGTCTGGTTTTATCTGTAGCGATAGGAATGGAGGGAAGTTTGTATCTTGACCCCAAAATGTTATGAGAAAGTGGCATATAATTTCAGAAGAGAAAGTAGGGCTGAAGTATGAACAGAAATGCTAGGGCCTAAATATGGTTTTCTGTTGCTTCTGAATGCGCTTTGCGTTCCGCAGTTGGTATAACTTCCTGCGCAGCAAGCGAAGAGTTTAGTTTTCATAAAATTGTGTTTCCCATCACATATCCATCAACAACCTTATGGTTATTTGAAAGTTAATGTTTGCCGTAGGAAGTTAAGCCCTATTCTGCCTTTGCAGCAATACTATGAAAGCTGAAAGTAGCTTAATAATGGTGAAAATTGTCTTGATTACAGTCATTTATTTTTTGTAACATTCAAACAAATACTGTAACATGTATATGTAGTAGCTGTAGTGGTTTTTTAAATGCAGTTATAACTGCATTGAGACAGTTTCTATATTGTTCAAGGAGAACGTGAGCTTTATAATGGCAGGCAGGATTGCCTTTGTAAAGGTCTTTGTAATAAAAGTTTGAAACTACTACTTTGAAGACAAACCTTCATTTAGTCACTTGGAAATCAGGAACTCACACAGTGTTAGTTGTAGGAATGGCTCATTAAGTTTATTTACATCTCCTAATTTCTGAAGATACTGTTCCAGTGAAAACAAACAAAACAATCTGAAAGTAACTTTTGAATGTTTTAATTTTGCTGCTTATAAATTATTCTTCTTAGGGATCTTAATGGAAATAACATCACAAGAATCACCAAGACCGACTTTGCTGGTCTAAGGCACCTTCGAGTTCTGTAAGTTTTCTCTTTCTGTCACTGATACTTTTTAGAACTGATGCTACAGTTTGCTCTAAAAACCATTGAACTAGTTATCTTTCCGTTTATAAGATGGATGGGTTGTCCCTTTGTAACTATTGTGCTTCTGCATCTGAACTTGCAGCCCTTCCCTCGTGTTAAACACTGATATGAAGAAGTTAGCAATTGCCTTAGATATTACTTGTTAAATTTTTTTTAATCTCTCCTTAAGGTTGTAAGATAATGTGAAGGTTTAGTTTGGCAGGTAGCTTACAAGTAAGAGTTGCTAAAATTGGTTGAATAACTGTTGGAGTGACTTCAGTTTAAGGTTAGAAAATTTATATAGCTCACACTGAAAATGGGTACTTTCAACCTGAGCAAAAAGAAATTAAGGAAAATAGTTATTCCTTTACTGAATTTAAAAGTGAGTCCCAAATGGTGATTATTGCTTTTCTATAGTTTGTGGGCAAAAGGAAACACTTTAACACTGAATTTGGGGAAGGAGTAATTTGCTTTGGATTTTTTTGTAAATGATTTTGTTTCAAGCATTGCGAAGCTTTTAAAATTCTGTGGAGCTTTGGGTTTTTTTGGGAAAAAAATCTAACTAATACCAGCTTAAAATACTGCAGAATTTACTTAGGTTGTTTGTTAAGGCTCTTTAATTTGAGCAAGTAGTCATATAAAATCCTTTTCTGTTTCTTTCTGAAACAGAGTATCGTGTTGTAGTAATTTTTTTTTTTTTACAGAACACAACTACTGTTATGATTACAATCTCTGTACAGTCTTTCACTTATGTTTTTTCCCCACGCTACAGCTCACTGTTTTTGTTTTGTTATTCTCGTGTGAGATTAATATTGCTTTCGTACTGTTCAACTGGAGTCTTAGAACTTGCTGAAGAGCAATGATGCCTGTACGTGTTTACACATGGCATGTATGCGTAACTTTTTAACTTGGGACTCTTAAACTAAATGAGCAAATGTAATATCTATTCCTATTTCTTTCACGGAGGATTATTTTTCCCCTTTTGGGTATATGAGCCCATGTAAAGTGTCGATGACAAGGTTAAAGTGGATGTCACTCTAGAACAACTGTTGTACCGTTTTGTGGTCACTTTTAAATGACTGCTGCTAATGCAACAAGTTATCTTGGTGCTATTGAAACTTACATATAAAAATTTCTGTATTTCAGTCAGCTCATGGAGAACAAGATCAGTACTATCGAGAGAGGAGCTTTCCAGGATTTAAAAGAACTGGAGAGGCTGTAAGTATTTTTAATTCTAAATGTATGAGATTTTTTTTGATCAAATTAGTTGTGTGTTAAAGTGTTCAGGCCTCTGATTTTTTCTTGTTTGTTTTTTTTTGTTGTTGTTTTTTTTTGGTTTTTTTTTTTTTTAAAAAAAAACATCTTGAGATATTTATCCTTATTGAGATACAAGAGAGGAAATTCTCAAGGCAGTATATATGGGACTCGGGTAGGGGGGAGCTTTCATGAGCAGTCCAGATTTGAAGTATAAACTGCAATTGTCATGTAGGAAATAGCTTGAATACTATCAAGTATATTCCCTTGAATGCACAAGGGCTTCTTCAAACATGCATACACCTAAAAAATCCTGTTCTCAGAGGTATGGCGTTAGATGCTAGTGTTGGAGATGTTGGATATTTTATACAATGTCTTATTGGAAGTAACTTCTAGTTATAAACTGTTGTCTTGTTACATAGTATGAAAGCAGTAATTGAATTCTATTCCAGTTCTTACATGATGAAAGCTTTTTACAAAGGCTTAGAAAAAATGCAAACTGTTAGCTTTCAAAAATGTATTTGGACTTTAAAAAAAAAGGCTGACTACTTCAGGGATGAGAGTATCTTGTCTAGTGAAGTGCAAACACCTGCCTGGCTGCAGTAGGATGTAAGAAATGAGTAATTCCTAAACTGGTTTAGCTTTTTACAATAACTGCTTAATTTTCAGTAGTACTTCCTTATTTTGCTGCGTTTTCTCAAATGAAAATATCTTTTGAAATGTATTGTTCAACGTATGACATCTGACTTGTTAAAGGCAAGATGCTGATTGTTGGATGAAGTTTCACTCTGGAGCTAGGAAAGTCTATGAATGCCACTGTATTAATGTATGTTCACATAGAACTTGAGTAGTGTCTTTGTTATCAGTCATCTCAGTTGCTGCATTTTCATTAGATCAGTTTTTCATTAAGCACACCTAGGTCTTGCTTAGTTTTTAATCTGCTGCTGCTTTAACTTCACAAAGTTATTTCTGCTTTACTCTGTCCAAAAGCAGCATTGGCCTAAACATTCTGTTTGTGTTATTATAGTTATGCTCTGTATCCACAGCTGCTGTGTATTTAAAACAAAAAAACCACAAACCATTATGGTTTGGTTGGTCATATAGACAAAGCTATTCAAGAGACTTAGTAATCACCAGGGTAATTATGATATTTCTATAATAGATGAAATTTCATCTACTTGAGATAATTACCACATTTTTTTCAAATAAACAAAAGTGACTGTTTGACCTAAAGAAAGTGTCATTATATAGTGCAGCCTTTTTTGAATAAATTTTAATGAGATTGATTGCTCTTAGCAATGCATAGTCAGATTTTTTCAAAGTTATATTAAAGCAGACTCAATGCAGTGCTTTTTTACAATGTGTTTTAAACTTTGTACAAAGTATAGGGGTTTAGTACAGCTTCTCCTGCTGAGGGATATATTGGAATAATATATACACATTCCTAAATTTGGTTTATAGTGTCTAGTTAAAAAATTAAACAGCAGGATAGTTCATATTGCAAAAGTAAGTACACATGCATGAAACATGAATAAACATTAAAAGATCCATGCTTTCACTGTGAATGTGGTTTGACACGGAGACACCAAATACTTAAGTTTTAAAACAGTATATAGTGAATTTTTTCTTGGTTATCTTGAATCAAGATTCCACTATGTGATTTGTTAACAATGTTTCAAAATTTATTTTAACTTGTCATAATTTTGAGGCATTGAATTGTAGGATTTCTGAAGTACAGAACTGTAATACGAAAAAAACCAACTTTACTATAAACTTGCTTGTTTGTAGTGTTCACACTTTGCCATTTCTTTTTTTTGGGGGTTTTTTTTCTCTCTTGAAAAACCTGAAAAATCTTTGCAAAACAGTAGATATTTTCCAGTGACATAAGATACTAGTTCTGAAGAGAAATCCTGATAGTTGTGGCTACTTTTGTGGATTATTTTTGTTGCCTCTTCAGCAGGCAAACTATCACAGTTGACATTTTAGTCATATAGACCTACAAAGTTAGAATCTGTTCTGTCTTCAGAATTTTTTTTGCATCTGCTCCAGTACTCATCAGTTTCTTTAATTTGCTGGAATTCAGGCAGTGTTAGGTGTGTGGGTGACTTGTAATTTGAATATATATGCAGGATGTCTTTAAACCGCCCCAGCTGTTGGCTAAGAGCAAATATTTCATATTTGTGAGGAAAAGCTGAGAAAATGCCTCTTATTTACAACTGCCAAGTCCATCTGATGAAGGCGCATTGTTATCTGACAGCCAGTTCATCTCCTTGGGATTCTGAAATTCAGAATGATTTCTCGGGAAACTTGTGGGTACTTTCTTAAAGTATTTTCTTTTATACATAAAATAGAAAGCACTTTCTTAAAGTATTTTCTTCTATACATTAAATAGAAAGCACTTTAAAGCTTTTAATTTTTTTCAATATGTGAGTGTAGGAAGTCACACTTTCCCTGTAAGTGTAATGTGCCAAACTACTGTCAAAGAATACCTGATGTAGTCCTGTTAGCGAGCGAATGGAAGGTACAAGTGAACCTTACTGCAACTTAAGCAAACTTAATTTGGTTTATAAGGTTGTTTACATGTAGTATTTCTTATGTTGGAATATCTTGTGCTAGCGCTTACAGGCTGAATTTTAAAAGTGTTTCCTGTAGTTCAGTACTCTCTTTAACGTAAAGAACAGACTTTCACGGTAGTATCCCTTTGGGGAAAAAAAAGTAAATCCATCTCTCTAGGTTAAGTGGTACCTTTGAATTTTTTGTTTTTGAACTGGAATTTCAGTTACAAAATAACTTCTTTTTAGGCCAATTACCCTTATTTCCAGGAAACTGTTTGGTTGATCAGTGATTTACTCATTGTGAATACTCATTTGTAGATCTGTAAATCTGTAGATTAGAACTCTTTTGTTCTGCAAAACACTGAATATCTTTAACTCCCTGTATGGGAAGTGGAAATTGAAGACCTGAAATGCTTTGTAAAATTAATCTCTGAGAGAAGAAGCTCTCAACCTTCTCTTCAGAAGAAAACTATTGAAGATATGATTTGATGAAACCTATGTATGCCTCTTTCAGGTGGATAGAAATGTTTCTCCTATGGTTTAGTTAAGCAACAGGAAATCTCTAGCGTGCTAAATAGCTTTGTGTATATACTGCTACATACATTTAGACCTAGTATGCTCCATAACAGGAATTTGTGTCACACCAGTGTATTTGTAGAAGTGCAATGGAAACCAAAACCACAATAAACATCGCCATAACAAGTGATTGTTACTGCTGTAGCTTTAAAGTAAAAATGTTTAGTTAGCAATAAATGATCATATAGTAGTGCCTACTATGTAAGAGCTGGGAAGGAAAACAAGATGGAAACTAGCAACTTAATCAGCTAGATTTTAGAGTTGTGGAAACTTGCTGGGTTGCTGGAGAGACTCTGGTGAAGCTGGAGGTAATTTTGCTTTTATGTTGGATACTCCTCTGAAGCCTTTGGCCAAATAAATGGATATACACCACAATTTCCACTTAGTTACAATCTCTGGCAGTCTTGTCTGAAGGCTCAGCGTTTAAGGAGGTACTAGCTCTGGTCCAGACCGATTTGATACAACACCGCCTGAGCTAGTAAGTCTGCCATGAATATGGCTTTCTTTACTGCCTGTATCTTGAATGGCTGCATTCCGTGGTCTGTGTTGTGTAGATGATCTGTCTGCTGAAACAACCTTCTGTGAACTGTTTTTCCAGTGACACAGCTTGTACCTTTGTGTACAGCCTGAGGCGGTGTCAAAAACTCTTGGATTAATTACAAACTTGTCTGTCCTATATTTAACATCCGCGAGACTTTCTGTATTGACTAGTAACCTGTATTATGAGCCCATATTCCTTTGAGTAAGGCCTCTAAAAAGCATATGGCTTTTCAGTATGTTGCAGATCCCATAAAGAAAAGATTGGGATGTGACCAGATGTTGTCTGAACCTCTCTTACATAGACCACACTAATGTATTAGTGAGTTTCACTGTGCGTCATGGCAGGAAGGCACAAAGGGTCAAGGCATGGAGAATTTCCATAACCTTTAAGAATTTCCAGAAACCGCTGCTTATTATGGGAGACAAAACCTATTGAAATGATTCCTTATGAGAACGTGAAATGAAACACTTGTTTCTTCTCTCTTTATAAAGCTTTCATCTTGGGTGTAATGTTTATAATAGTTTGAAATAGTCTCTTAAGAAAACAAGTTGAATATAAACTGAAAATCTCCACTTTCTGAAAACTTTAACACTATTATTAGACACAGCCTTAGAAATTACTTAAAAAGTGTAGTCAATTTGTCATCCCCAAGACCACCTTCTGTGGTGTTGCAGCTACTGCTCAAAGTATCCCAGCGTTCTTACAAGCTATTGTCAACTTGAGGGAAGTATAAAATTTGGTTGAAGACAGCTGCTATAGACTGTTGAACCAGTTCTATTATAAGCTACTTAGGTCTAAAATTTCTGTACAGTTCTTTGTACTCCAGAAATACAATGTAGTCGGGTTTTGAGGGCTAAATATGGTCTTCACTTGTTTACATAGCAGAGCAGCTACCTTTTCATTTAGGTAAAAATATTTTTTGGCTGATAGGAACATTGTTTTTAACCATAATTTTTCTATGTCTAGTAGCTGAGATGCCAGCTGTGATCATTCCAAGACTATGCTGAACATCGAAATGATGTCAGGATAGGAAGAGCTTACAGCATTCGTTTGAAAACTGCCTGCATTTTTCTTCCTGTATTTGTGAATAATGTGTTGAGGCAGCAGTATGCCCCTAAAATGCTAATTTGGAGTCTGATTCTGCAGACATTTGCCACGTGAATAACTTGGTTTGCATGAGTACTCCCACTGACCACTCTTGTGAGAAAGGTTGTGTGGCCTAAAGTTTCCAGGCCAAGTGCCTACACTTTTGATACTTGAGTTAATATAATTTATTTCTAAAATGTCTATTTTTTAGCTTAGGAGCTCTAAAGAGCTATCTATGTAGACTTAAACTAAGAAAAAACCCACAAACGGAAAAAAAAACCCATGCCCCATGAAACTGATTTCTCCTGAAAACTAGCGTGGATGTAAAATGTTACTCATGGGCTCTAGAACAACTGCAACTTCTGAGTTTCTATCTGAGCTAAATATTTACATCCCCCCATACCTCCCCAAAAACCACCCCCTCTGAGCTGCATGATGTGAGTAAGCTGAAATCCTGAATTCAAAAGAATGCTGTAAGGGTTGAACTTCAAGTTGGTACTTGAAATAGCTTTTAAACGGAAAGCACTCTGTTGTATTTTCACGCTTCTAACAATGTATTACTGAATGATGGAGAAAAGTATTTCAAGAATTAAATGTTTTGTTACAGTTCATGCATTTTTCTAAATTTTTACAACATAATTCTAAAACTGAAGAATTGTCTGTATTTGCTGTTTGTTGGGGATCTATCTCTACAAGTACATTAAAACAAGTTATTAAAACTTAAGAAGAGAGCATTTACTTAGGAGTGTATTTAAGAGTGTTTGACTGAGTAGTAGTGAAAATCATTGAAGTTTTGTTTGTGCTGTGGATGAACAATTTGAAAGTTACAGATGTATTGAGGCACAGAAGTGTATTTTAGCTACATAGTTTCCAGGAAGAGTTTTTTTTCTCCATAGTAAACACACTGAAGTACTACTTGGATCTCTTTTCTGAATATAAATCTAAATATGAAATTGTTATGTTTGCAGCTTGTGCAGCAAGGGCTTAATTATAACCTCAATACATAGAGGTCAATTTTGTGAAAGATATTAAATGCAATTCAGTATAATAAAGTAGTTTTTAGCTGTATTTCACATATTACATGTTAGTTTTCTGTTTGGGCTTTAACCTAGTTTGATAAATGTGATAAACTATTAAGCTGTGTTAGCAGGTTTTGAAATTAGAAAACCAAAATTCACTTCTGAGTTAACGATCTCTGAATGTATGGTGTTTTACAGAGCATCTCATCTTAGAAAGGTATAGCAGGATGGACTAAGAAATAAAATGTTCCGTCTAGGATAAAAGCAAACACAGCTTGTCTTGAGCAATACTGCCCACGAGGCCTGGCCAATTATCGTGGGAATTAGCAGCTGTTTCAAAATAGACTAGATAAACTAGTACTGTTCTTTTTGTCTAGTCTGGGAAGGGGCCACACTATTATGTGTATGTTCTTTCTTAGTGAGCAGACTTACTGTATCACTGATAGGGTAAAACATGCTTTCCAGAGATTAAAATAAATCTGTGCTAACTTTTTGTTATGTATAGATGCGTGACATGAGATTGCAGTTTTATTCTAATTATTTGACTAGCTCTATCCATAAAATGTAAATTTCGAGTAGGAAAATAGTAACGTTTTAAAGAGGAATAGCAGGATTTTCAGTGATTCTTTAAATGTGAGCTGTGCCAATAAATTAATCCCAGAATAATTAGTTTTGGTATGAACTCTTTCTTTCTGGTTTTTGAATCTCTAGTAGAATATAGCCCTTTCAGTGGTAGAAAAGGAATCTTAAACCCCCCAGATTTCACTTCTACAGAGCTACATGATTAAAGTTCAGAGGCAAGGACTTCTGGAAAAAAATGCCAAATGTTGTCTGTTTTTATGATGCAGTTTTAACTGAAGCCAAATCTGATTTCTTTTTTCCCCCAATTTACAGAAGCTTAGTTGTGGAGTTTAAAGGCTAGTGCAGAGTTTTAGGACCCCTGGTTGAAAAATGTTGTGTTAGCAGTAGAGTCACTGCTACTGTTCCAGGAATCATTTGTGTCACTGTCACAGCTAAAAGCACAGCCAGTAAATGAATGATACATCAACTTGTTGTGCTTGACTATGCGTAGTCTTGATGAAAGCAGCTTTTTTGGTAGTAAGGCTTTGTGTTATGTGGTATGGAAGTTGTACTGAGCTCTTAGAAGGAGTTCTTATGTCTTTAGATAGAAGTTAGTCTCCAATTTAATTTCTCACTGAATCATAGTCTTCATTTTGGTGTGTGCAAGTTCATTACTGAAGCCTGAGAAGTAATTTTTCAATTAGGGTACATTCTGAACAGTTTCTGACTACTGCAGTCAGGAAGGTCTAGATAGGACTGCCTACAACCTGAGGTGTTAATGCATGTGCTTGTTTATTAATGCTGCTTGATGTTTTGATTTTTATCCCCTTTAAAGCATTGATACTTAATCACCTGTCTGGCTCCGGTCTGAATATATGAGCATTTGAAGGGTTAATACCTTCACGCATGTGTGATGACTAGTGGAAGAATAATGAGTTCAGGTAGAGAATATGTTTTTGAACAGCCCTGAAGGGGGTGAACAGTTATTCCTTGTTAATTATGGATGTGAAAAATCCTTCTTTTAGCTAATCCTACATAGTTGAAGGGCAAGGCATAGCACATTCCTCATCTTGGAGCAAGGAGGAGACCATGAAGCCTGCGGTGCTAATCACTTACCAAAGGAATGTGAGACCATCATACACAAACTGTACTGGGGCACCGGTATTTACAGTTTAAAAAAAAAAAAAAAAAAAAAAAACACCAAAAAACCTACAGTGATTATTCTGCATTAGCAGACTTTTGTTGAAGCAACTTCAAGTATCTTCTCTAAAAATGTCTGTTAAATGAGAAATAGACAAAGGCTGTCTTGGAAGACAGTATTTAAAAAGATACCATGTCCTAATGGAATTTTAAAAATTAGATTACAGCTACATTTTGATTGCAGAATACTACAAAATATTTCATAAAACTTTAAGTCCAAGAGCCGTATTCTTATTTTAAAAGCCTTGTAAATGTTCGCTATTATTTTTAGTATATTTTATTCATCCGAGTGTCTTTTCTCATGGGACTCCTTTTATAGGTCTAGAAGTCAAATTGCAGTGAGAAGTCCTGTTTGTTCTTTGCAGACCTCTTTACAAATTCCAGGGCAGAAAGGCTGTTTATTTTTCCCACATCTGTTTTGTGCTCATCCTTTGTGACATTGTTTGCTGGATGCTCTTCTTTCTCGCTTCCTCTGAAATGGGTAATTTGCACTGTTGCAAAATGTTGAAACCAAATCTGATTGTACAGAACTGTTGTGTCAATGGTTTTTTTTTTTTTCCAAATAGTGTTTTGTTTTTGGAAGCTATTTTAAATTGGTGCTATAGAGCGCTGATATTAATCTTAAAGCTGTACATTGTAGTTTTACTCTGTAAAAATCTTATTTATCTGTTGCAAAGCCAGTTCAATATTTTTTTAAAAACCAGATTTAATGTTAGATGGCCACAGGTGAAAACTGAGTTGTCATTACACTTTAATATAACATATTTCAAAGA
>Ga0181612_148365_pt1 | contig 10908 bp, 8 predicted proteins | sample HoacroProtozoa21_FD_119630 | JGI IMG/M metagenome (GOLD analysis project Ga0181612, IMG submission 119630) | Hoatzin crop microbial communities from Cojedes, Venezuel. Combined Assembly of Gp0051906, Gp0051904, Gp0051908 | reverse complement strand
CCTCACCACCCTCACAGTAAAGAATTTCTTCCTTATACCGAATTTAAATCTACCCTCTTTCAGTTTAAAGCCATTAACCCTTGTGCTATCACTCCATGCCCTTGTAAAAAGTCCCTCTCCAGCATTCTTGCAGGTCCCCTTTCACATAGTGGAAATCAATCTTGAACTTCCCACTCTCAGCTTCATACAAACAGACATGTAAGTCCAGGGGATGAGAATGAGAGGCTCAGACATGGCACAGGTTTGCGTTTAGTTTGGGACTGAAAAGATAGCCTAGCACTTAAGTTCTCCCAAATAATAAAGATCATTAGCTTTAATTTTATTTTCTTCCCTCATCAATGGTTACAGCTACCATCCTCACTACATTTAGTTGCCTTTATCTTCTCTCATAAAAAGCACATAAGATGGAGAAGTGCCTCTCTCAGTCTCAGACATTTTTAGAGCAGGACTGTGCTATCATTGTGCCTTGCTGATAATCCTCAAATCTATTTCTTGCAGCACTGTTAATGGAACAGCATCCTATTTGTACGAGGGCAGTTTTCAACAAAAGCAGGATCTGCCCTCTGGGATTCATATGCTCTCACTTTAATTAAAAAGAAATCCCATTAAAACTTGCCACTGCCACAAGTGAATTAAATTAATTAAAAAAAAAATAGAAGACAGGAACAAAACTGTTTTCAGGAGGCAACTATTGCAGCTTAAAGCCATACACTTTTAATAGTATCAATTGCAACTTGTGACTTGGAAGTATTTTCCTCAGGTCTGAGGAAATCCACTGAAGTGGCGTAACAGCAAGTAACACTGTGCCCACCAAATCTACCCCAGGGAAAGGAATGCTGCCTATTTTTAGGTCCAATTCACTCAAAACTGCACACATACTAATGATAGTCATAAAAATTTTACTTCCAATGCAGAAACTGTTTAAATATTTACTTCCTTAAAAAGAAAAAAAAGAACAAACTCAAAAGCAGAATAAAATTTCTCTACCTCAAAATCAAATCACATTTGGGACATCTTTGTTTTAAAGCTTTCAATAACTGAGGCAGGATGCATTTGGTTTCAATTTCGTACTACTAAGGAATATGGGTTCCTATTAAGGAATATGTTGTGGATGAACTTTGCAAGGGTGTGCAACTGAACTAGGTGAATGATGGCAGAAGATTAGACACACATCAAGTTCCTGCCAGCTCTACTGATTGCTCGGTCCTTCACCTGTGGCTGAAGAACCAAAAAGAGATTGCAGATAGAGGGAGAACAAAAGGGTAGACAGCCAGGCTCTGCTTCGGTGGCTCTGTGCAACTGCACGGCTGGTAGTTGCAAGAGACCGGTGAAGGAAAGAATTGCACTAGCAATAAAACAACAGTTTTTAAACAGCATTCAGTGGTCAGGTTGGGGTGTAAACCTTAGTACTTGCTGGGCCAGGTGTGTGAGCTGTTCGGGTAAGCAAGCAGCCCTCCCCGGGCCGAGGCAAAAGGGAGAGAATAGACATGTCCCTGGAGAGGAAGGCGCACTTACTGCTCGGCTCACCCCACCCCAGCCCCAGCGGCCATCAGGGATGTGGGAGAAGGTTCGCAGTGTTCCCACTGGAGCACAGCCCAGCGTGAGGTCACGATGGGCTAGGAAGAGGTCTTCTCTTGGGTCCAAGGGCAAACTCAGGCTGATGTAGGCATATCTACACAGGGCTTCGACCCTGCAGCCACTGGTGCCTTGCTCATTCCTCCAGCTGCGATGCTGGCTGCGCCGAAGCAACCACAGCCTTGGTGCAGGACAACATATTAACTTAATTAAGCAATGCCTTGACAGCCATATCTTCAGTGCAGAACATGATATTAGCTTAATTAAGCAATAAATTACTAAACCATATGAAAGCTGTGACAGTGGTCCAAGCTCTGTTGCATTATCAAGCAGCTGAATAAGTTCCCCCCTCACTTTTGTTGTGGAGCAAAGAGGACATAGCAGGGGTGGGGGATGTGGGAGTAACCTCTTCCTTTGCATCACTGAAAGTGGTTGTTTGGAGTGGGAAGATGCTGTTTACACCATGGCAGAGAGAGGAAAACCTCTGGTGGTGGTTTCTGAGCTGGCTCCAGATTTTGCCAGGTCGAATGTCAACCCTCATTTACTTTTCCACATCCCTCTTGAAACCATGACCACACAGCTTCATCTCTCCCTGCTCTGTTCAGGTAGCCAAAAAGTATTGCCAGCCAGCCCTATTTCCAAACTTTGCTGGCCTCTTCCAGTAAGGAAAAAGCCACCACAGGAGCACTTGCATTGCCATAACCCACCCACCCCTTTTCCAGCTGTTAAGCTTCCTTATAGACCTCCTCCCTGGATAGTGGTCTACATTCAGTTATCTGCCGTGGCCATTTCCACGCTCAGCTGTGCTTCCCATACATGCTCTTTGTGCTAGACTTCCCTGCAGGCAGAGTAGGTGACTTCCAGGGTGATCCTGAGAATCACAGATACCATTTTTAAAAAGATGAGTACACAGAAGGGGATTAAGAAAACCCACACCATGCAGTATATATGTGGAGAGAGATTCACTAACACAGCAGAACAAAAAAGCCAAGCAAAAGAGGGTGCTACCTCCAATTTTTGTCTTGGCTGAATATGAAGTGCTCTTCAGACTAGCCAGAGGTCTTAAGGACTCCAAACTTTATGACAGTGTCATCTGAAAGGTTGCCCAGCTGTCCTTATCTTCAGGTGGAAATCTTCTTTTCACATCTCTCTTCCAAAACCTATGCAAACTACTGTTCCTTAACATACCACTGAAAATAAACAAATACTGGCAATTAGCCGCAGTACCAACCCACTGTGGGAAGCAGCAGGCGGCAGTCCTCTCACTCCGCCCCTCCCACTCCTGTCCATGCACTCTGAAATCTCCCACATTTTAGGAAAGCTCCCACCCACATGGAAAAAAAAAATCATAAAAATATGGACTGCCCACTCTTGCCTTCCTAGGCATGTCTGTTTTTTCATCCTTATTCCTGAACATATTCATGGTCAAAACCTGACCATGACACTGGCACATACAGCATTTGTCAGAATCACTCTCACCTTGAGAGCTCTGCTCTTGAAGTGAAACAGACTTCTGCTTACCTCTCTTAAGGGGTAAAGAGGATAAACAACAGAATTCTGGCAGGACAGTGGTTTTCCACGTGGACTATCACTGTTGCAGCAGCATTCATGACAAAATAGGACAGTTACGTTAGATCTGCTCTTGTCAGTGCCTCCCTCCCTGACAGGGCTGCTCATCGGATTTGGGTGGTGGGCCTGGACGCTGGCTGGGGTCACAGCAGCATAACGGACAGCAAAATTTGACCTGAATAATCTTTATTAAAAACGGCAGAGGATCCCCTGTGCTCCGCAAGACCCCGAGAGGGCTTGAAGGGACATGAGGCATGCTTGCAAACTCACAAAAGTTTGACAGAGCAACAGAAAGAATTCCTGTTGGTTTTCAGAGGACTGTCTTCATTTATGGCACACCACAACTCTTTTCTTTCTCACCTTACATTAAGGCAGCATTAGAGAGGGAGAGAGGAAAGCAGAGGGGGTCTGTTCATGCTTGCCAGAAGGCACAATCAGAGTCCTATGAACAGCAAAAGAAACATGCTATTATCACTCATTAATGGATTAGGAGACATACATGATCGTTTCTGTAGAGAATGTGGATTATGGACCATCTGTTGATCTGTTTCACCCTGGGTAGCTCATGTGAGCATTTCTGATAGGCATAAGGCTGGACAGCATGCTCAGGCTGCATTCCTTGACTGCCTTGCTCCCCGTGGAGACACAGCTCATCTGGAGTGTGTGACATTCCCTAGCATCCCGTGCAAGTCAGTTTTCATTGCTATTAGCTATCCCTTGACTGCTTGAAATGACAAAAGGGTGTTTGGGGAAGAAGGTGTGAGCTTCAATCCTGAGGATTAGAACTTGGCAATGTTGGACCTAAGGGAAAAGTTTTAAACATGCACAGGAGTGTAAGGAAGCACAACCTCAGTCACGATGTTATTTTCTGTCTTCTGCAGATAAAGAACCAACAATAGGAAAGCGCATTTTGAGAAGAGCTGGCTATTAACAACTCCTTGCTCTTTCAAAATGTTGACTTGACCAAGAAAGCATTTCTGTCCTGCTAATGCCTTTCTCTTAGATCTTCTCCTTCCTTCTGTCACCCAGTTGTTCAAGTCTACCTCTATGCTGATATTTCAGTGAGGTTCTAGTTTTAAGCAGTGTGTACAGGTGAGTTAATTCAGACCCAAAGACTTCAGGCAGCTTGCCAAAGTCTTGCTAATTAGTTGGCTGAGCAAGGAGTATGTTAGCTTTATAGCAGCACTTACAGACTTAGGCTGTATTAACAAAAAATGCTGCCATGTGAAGCTGGAGGGTGTACAAGGTAAGAAACCTCTGTGTAAAAATAACAGAAGATAATTCACCGATCAGAAAGACTCCAAGTTAATGGTGATCAGACCAAATCAAAGTTTTATGACAAATGGATTCTGAGCAAGATACTCTTTACCAACTGAACTAGGGAGTATCATTTGAAATTCAAGTGAATGCAAACTCAGATCTGATTTCAAGGAGAATTTCCATCTGGAAAAAATGTGAAGAACTGCTGGCAAGTAATGGATGTATTGAGGGCTAGTAAGATTCCGAGCTGGAAAAATTTATGCATGATAATGGTGAAATTTACAAACTGCAGAAGATTAAATCTAATTGGACTTGAAGCTGCTGATAAAAAGCCTTAAGTTTCAAGGCAAATGGCAAATGAAACTGTATTTGAGTAGAATCCTTTCCATCACTGCATTATTTCCCTAACCGAGATAACTGCTGAAGCTACGACATGTTTATGAGCCCTTACTGATTCAAACTTGTGTCGTTCACTGCTGTACCTCAGAGATTTTCAATTGCTTTTGTGCAGTGCTGTCCCACATATTTTCCATTTAGCTTCTGTTCACAGATGTCAACCTTTAAGATTTTTTTCCCCCTGCATGTTCAATACTGTCCCAGTTATGCATCACTAGGGAAATTTCAAAAATTTTCCAGTGAGTTATCTTAAATGGCTAAAAAGTAGTAAGGGTCATATGACACAACATTTTCTGCTGGCTTTAGATTCTTCCTATAAACTTGATCAGGCTCATTTTCTGATCTAAAGCACCAACAAATTGATCAAAAGCAGGAGCAGAGTGGCCCTAATCAGATTTTAGACCAGGCCACCTCTCTCTCTCTCTTTCCCCCACCTCTAATTTCAGCTTCTAATCTTAAATCAGTCATGCCATCTATATGGCAATGGCAATTAAATCCAAATCTACCTGAAATCGACAGAAAACTTCTTGCTGGCTTCATTGTTCTCATATAGTCTCCACCGCCTGGCAAGACCGCTGGAAACCCTTCCAGAGCAGGACATACCACGGGCACTGTTTGTTAGGCAACTCTTTCATTAGCATGAAACAGGCTTTAAAGAATACGTTGAAATGGGTATTAAGTCAAGGAAGCTATAAATGCTGCTAACCAAATGTTTGGCACACACGTCCCTTTCCAATTATATGAGTGCTCTGAAGACACAGCAACGTGGTGCACCACGCACAGATACTTCCAAGTCATCTGCACCTCTCCAGTTAAAAAAACCCAGTCAGCATTCAACAGCAGGCACACAAGTAAAAACAGCTGTATGAAAAGACATGCATTGACATGGAGATCCCTTTACAACTTTGCTTCATGTGGTCAGCTTTATGAGAATGATGAGGTAACACAGAAGTAAAGTGTTTGGGAAGGAGCCAGAAGCCACTCACATTTTGGGACAGTTATCCTCTAACAAGGAAATTAAGGGGACACTTACTTTGAAATTAAGTAGCCCTTGTAACCTCCTCCTGCAGAAGCCCTTGCAAATTGCTGTGGTTAAATCTTCTCCGAGACTGATTCAGCCTCAAAATCCTCATGCTTCCGTACTTAGTCTATTTTAGGTGACCTATCAGTACATGCAAATAAGGTAACTAAAATACACCAATCTGATAATCTAACATATCTAAAAGGCTAACTTCTGGTTGTTTTTAGTTGCATACATTCATATTTTTGCAGGATATAAGCGATGTTCTACAACTTCTATACTAAAACCAGCATCTTGAACTGAATGTGCCATATTCCTTTAAACTCCTCTTCAACAGATCAAAGCATCTGGTAGACAACAGACATGCTTAGGAAAGCTGTAAGAACTAAGTACAAGGTCTTCTTAAGTCACTGTTGTCCGATGTGCCTCTAGAGAGGCTACTGCAGATTTGAAATCTTGCCCTACCACAGCTCTGCTGAAACGGGATAAAGCCATGAACCCCCATTCTGCATTGATTATCACCGCATACTGAGCCACGGGCCAGGCTAAGAAACTGAAGGGGCTTTGGATCAGCCCACGCTACCCGCTTATGTCATCCTTGCACTTTTCATGGTAAGCCAAAAACCAGTGAGCAGGCAGGTGACTACTGCCCCATGAGTGAGTGCAGCTGTGGCACACCGCATTCTCACCGCCTCCCCACCCATGTCAGCTGGGGTTGCATGATTCAAGCTAGCAATTAAGAGCACAAAACAATTATTCTTCCTGACATCATCCCAGCCTCAGACCGTGAGAGCTTCCTTTTGCCCTGCCTCTGCCTCACTGCTTCCTCCAACCACTTCCCAGGCTTCATCTTATGACATTTTCAGGGTGGAGTAACACAAGCTCAGAACCACCAAAAACGCTGTATGTTTTAAATTATTAATAGTTCCACCTATGACCAAGGAATACCCAGTTCTAGTAATTCAAAAGTCTGGATAAGCAATAAGCAATATGCCTGATCCTGCCCTGCTGCAATGGAATAAAAGCTGGTAATCTTTGAAGGCTCCTTATAACTTCTCTGACCTGCAGAGGGGATATAGTTATGACTTCTAAAAGTATGCCCAGAAACAGTGAGAGTCAACCTAGGAGGCTAAAATTGAGAACCTACTCCACATTTTACATCCTGCTCCTCTTCATCTGTGGAAGAGGAGCTGACTTGTTACCTGCAGTCAAACCAAGACTTGTAGAAAATTCAGCCTATCAATAAAAACCATTAAATAATGTTTGAAGTTTAAATTTTGCTGAAACTAGTAAGCAAAGAGACAAAATGATTTTGTTCTTTGCTGGGAATTGGCAGCCCTGTGGAGCCTATCAGTAGCAGTGCTGTCTACTGAGCAACAAGCTGTATCGGCTTTCTTTATTCTCTATTTTGTCCACCTAAGATTTTGGGACAGAAACTGTACCTTATAAAGGGTTTATATAATTACTTAAATCCAATTTCCAATCTTAATTAGGGATGCAACGATGAACTATTAATAATATTCAGAGCAGCATTAACCTACCCCTGCTATTTCACTTGAATGGTAACAGGAACTAGACCATCAGGGAAATAAATTAAAGATGGTCTGAGTTTTGAGAGAAATGTCAGAACAGGAGCTTGGGATCTGCATTCCTGCAACAGCTTGTGTCTGTGGGAAATCCCATGGGTACAAAGGAAAACAGGAAAAGGTGGGATGGTGGGCCTAGTCAGTCTGATAAAGTAAAATAAATGCACAGGACATCACAGGATTCAGCCCCTGCTGCAGAGCGTGTGCTTCAATAAAAGTAACTTCAACACAAACTAAAAAAGGCTAGTGTCAAACCTAATACATACAGAAAGGGAATATACCCCGCCCTGCTACCACTCTTAAAGAGCATTTTCCTATTGCCTTGATGGGAGTCAGGCTGGACCAGGAATTAATTTCTTGCAGCAGGTGTCAGAGGCCAACGATGGTTTACTTGGTTAAGAACTCTCTAATAAAAAGCCAAAATGCCAAATACATAATCGCTACTAACTGACAAAACCAAGTTGTAGTCATACTCCTCAGAAAAACCACAAGACTGCACCCTGCATGGCTTTAGTGTTTTGCCAGAGCAAACTCAGTTATCTGCTGGAATAAGTATCAGACTGCTTCATAAAGTGCACTGTAAAAAAGATTTCATTTTCACTGAACTATGAAATTAGCCAGAGGAAACTCCGAGTCTTCAGGAGGGCATGTCTTTTGTGGAAATTAACTGAATGGACTATGTTTTAAATTAAAAACAAGCAAAGAACTAATTTTTCTATTCTGAATGGAATTGCTGAAACCTTTAGAATGACAGTTGTATCTTTAAAAGTCTTCACTAAAATCACATGATAATATCCTGAGGAAAACTAAAGCCTTGCTACTTTTTTCCCTCTCAACAATATCAGTTTACAGCTCAACAGCACAAGGGTGGAGGAGGAAATTCCTTTATTCTCACCTTCCAAAAAAAAAAAAAGTTCCTTTTCAACAAGCTTTGATACAATGAGTTTGTCATCAATTGTTTGCAGGAAACATCTCACATTTTTTCCTTCTATGCAATGAGTTTGATCGCAGCAGGTTGACTTCATTGTATAAAGAAAAAAAAAAAGCCACATACATATGAAAGGCAAAGGAGAGGCAAAAGCCATGGTCACATAAGAAATCAGAAATCCCACCAACCTCAGTAAAAGTACCCACACAACGCTCACAAAAGATCCAGACAATGTATAAACACAAGACCAGAGCAATCTGGATTTAAAAGCGAATAAAGGCATGTGCCACTTCACCAAATAACATTAACTAGTGAGTAGCAGGATCTTACTCCATTTTGATGGTGTGCCAAATTTTCCACCACAAGGGAAGAAAAAAACAACAGCACATAGGCAGCATTCCCACTATGAGCCTGGACTAACAGGGATTCCTAAATATCTTTTTTTATTTTGGTTGTTAAAAGGTGCTGTGAATAAATCGTTTGGCTTGCAGCAACAATACTGCAACATGCAAGAGCAAGAATTTAAGAACAAAAAAAATCTTTACTCTTACTAGTTTCCTTTAAGAGGTTTTCTCTAGTGAAAAGCTATTTCTGATGCTGCTTCTCTTGGTAACTTTACTGATGGCGAGAAAACCAACTGCTGCTCTTGCCTGAAAATAATCAATGGCAATGCAGTAAATCCCAGCTGTTTCAGAGAAAGTAACACTTCAGAAAGAAACAGAAGGCTGAGCCTTCAAGGTATCCTCCTGGCTTCACGTTCCGGATGAGTGTTATGCATGCCATGTATACATTGCTGATGTTGAAAATGCAAGACCCAGGATATATCAGCGAAGTGAAAAGACTTGCCTGGTAACTGCATTCCAGGAAGGCTTTTGTAAATGTAGCCAGTACTGCAGGAGTAAAAATGTAATTCAGTCAAGCTCATCTAAGGTACAACTGGAGTAATTCTGTGGTGTATCAGACTGAAGGACTGTCACGGTGACAAGGGTCAAAACCTTTTTCTCTGCTGTACCACCACATCTATATTAACTCTCCAGCAGCTGGGGCAGTTACTGACATTCGCTGGTGCACAGCTGGCAGCAGAATTTGGTTCAGCTGATAACCTTCTCATGGGTTGTCCTACTGCTCCTGTCACACATGACCTCATTTTTTAAACACACAGCTTATGTGAGCAAGAAACTTCCAGTATCAACTGAACACTCAGAGCGATTCCCTGCACAAAATGAACGAACCTTCCACTCAACCTCACATAAATCAGACAGTGACCAGAGCTGAGAAGGGTTTAGGGTGTGTACACTTTACTCTGGTTTAGTCCCTTGACACCCAGTGCCAGGAAACACTTCAAAGACAAACTCATGAAACACTGAAAGAACAAAAGTTTTGAGGTGACTGCAAGACAAGAAATAGGTTAAAGGTGGAGGGAGAGGACACCTTGCCCTGCAGAACAAGAGACTGAGGATGCTGGTGTTCAGGAAGGAAAGGGGAGACAGCATGAAGGTGACCTAGACTGGGAAGTAGGCTGGTGGGAGAGCTGCTTGCTCTACTGAGCAAGGACGTGAGCCACCACCACAGCCCTGGCCAAGCTGACTCCCGGTCAGCCTGCTCCAGGGGAATGATGTTACCCCCGTCTCCGCACCTCCTTCCCATCACAGGCTTCAGAAGAAATAGGACCCTGCACTGCAACCCCAACGGCAATTATTTTTGTGTTGTTATCTTTGTAACAGCCAAACCAAAGAAACTCTGGCAACACTGTCACAGACCGCAGGAAATACTAAAAGTGACTAATAAGGTATTTCTCTTTTCATCTGTATTAGCAGTGAGGAAGACCAAAAAATCTTCTCTGGCCAAACCATACCCACTGGCACTACTGAAAGCTTGGGCTTTGGGTTTCAATGATTTGGTGTTTTGGAGGAGGGGTAGCTTTTATCAGAGCTTCTCAGAGAAGGGTATAAACCTCAGCATTTGAACAACAAGAACAAAGGCTCCAGCAAAGTCATTCTTTCAGACTCTTCTGATCTTTACAATACACTCTAAATCTAAATGTTTTTGTTAGTTTATAACTCTTCAGCCCAGGAAATGTACTGAAACTTTAAAGATTAAAAATAAAAAAACATTAGAGTTAACAAGCCAAAATTTGTTATCAGTGAAATGGCTCTTCAGTTAAATAAGAGAGGACTTTCTTTACACATTCCTTACGGCTTCTTGTAAGCTGAACAAGAGAAGAATTTGCTTTCAGTCTCCTTATAAGACTTTTTTTCCTGTGGAGAAATTTACATCATCTATAGCAAGCTCCATATCAAGCCCACATAATCCAAGTAAATCTGAATTTACTAGGAAAAGTAAACTTCAAATATGGCTCTGCAGCATGAATTATTACTGTTTGCTGTTTTGCAGCTCACTGCTGTCCAGCAGCAGAATATACACACCAAATCTGTTTCACCAGCCCAAAATTAACCATATTGCCCAGCATCTAGTCCCAAACATGAAATGCAACAAAGCAGTAGAGGCCTGTTTCCATACTGCCAGCTACTTAGAATCATAGAATCATTAAGGCTGGAAAAGACCTCCAAGAT
>Ga0181612_119150_pt1 | contig 10908 bp, 8 predicted proteins | sample HoacroProtozoa21_FD_119630 | JGI IMG/M metagenome (GOLD analysis project Ga0181612, IMG submission 119630) | Hoatzin crop microbial communities from Cojedes, Venezuel. Combined Assembly of Gp0051906, Gp0051904, Gp0051908 | reverse complement strand
GAGGTTCACATAGGCCCACCTCTCAAGCCTGTCATGGTCCCTCTATATGGCTTCCCTTCTCTCCAGCATGTCGACTGCACTACACAGCTTGGCGTCATCAGCAGACTTGCTGAGGGTGTACTCAATCCCACTCTCCCCAACAAAGATGTTAAACAGTGCCAATCCCAATACCGATCCCCGAGGAGCACCCCTTGTCACTGGTCTCCATTTGGACATTGAGCTGTTTACCACAACTCTTTGAGTGTGACCATACAGCTAATTCCTTATCCACCTAATGGTCCATCAAATCCATGTTTCTCCAATTTAGAGACAAGGAAGTCATGCAGGACAGTGTCAAATACTTTGTTCAAGTCCAGGTGGATGACATCAGTTTCTTGATACTGAAGGAAAGGTTACTCATATCAATACAAAGCTCAGAGTGAGATACACTGCCGTTTTCTGGGGTTAAATCCAGTGATTATCACATGCCTAAATAGAAGAGTCCTATCTTTAGCTGGTTTGCCTGAAGAAATAAAAGGCTGAGGCAGCTATTATGGGAACTGAGCTAATGATTTACTCACAGTGCTTAGTTGGTCTACCAGTGATTTCACTGTCCTTTGTTCAGCTCCTTAAGAATGGATCTGAGCTTTCCACATGTAGTGCAAATGTCATTGCCTTCAACAGTGCTTGCACTCAATGGTCACAGTATGAAACTGACATGCTAGAAAAAGAATAGCATTACTCAAAGTCAATGTAATCTTAATGGCTTATATGGGCTATCCATTATTCTTCATGATACATTTTGTACGAGTGTTGCCCCATCTTAAGTACTTCCTTCATAAGTAATGCAGGGTTGCTGGGTTATTTTGGAAATTAAAATCAAACAACTTTTGTTTGGGAACAACAATAGCTAGACCAGGTATGTGCATTATTAGTTCCACATCAAAGGCAAGGTTCTTTATTTCTGCTCTTGGTCACCTCTTCCTTTACTTCCTAGCTACAAGAGAAAAAATGACCATACAGCATTGTAATAATGTAATAAATTTCTCAAGGGAGGAAAAATAAAGCAGAACATAGTTCACAGACTGAAGAATAAGTATTGATCGACAGAGTGAGAAGGATTTTTACTCCAGAAATTGTTTAGTTCTCCTTATGGAGCCCTAATTGAGAAAAGATTAAATAAGACCATATTTCCACTGCAACTTCTTTAAGGCACAGCACTCGCAACTGGATAAGAAAACTGATTTCTCTGTTTTTCTGCACAAACCATTACTAATCTTGTCCAGCCTTCCTATCCATCTAAGGGCCAAACAGAGGTCACCTTTCTACAGGGGACTTTGTTCAAACAACTCTGTGTAGCAATTTGTGTTAAAAGGTTGACTTTTGGGTTTCATTGGGAAACCTGCTCATTCAGTTCAGAAAAACAACTCATAAACTTGCACAATAATAATATTTTTGCTTCTGACTCCAACTAAAATCAGAACCTCAAGAATAAAAAATAGTGAAAAATATTTTTTCTCTCAGTTATCTGAAGTGTTTTGGTGCAAGTTATTTTGAATTTTAGATTTAAAGTTCAGGACAGTTCTCGTTTTATCAGCACTGATTATTCTAGCTGATTCCTATATGTCCAGGGTGCACAGACAAATCCCAGAAAGCACTAGCAGACAAACTGGCCAAAGTAAAGTTCTTTAACTTCCTCTCTTCATAAAAAGTAATTTGTTTTTCAACTTACCTATTACAGCATTTTTTTTATACAATATTCACATGTTGTCTTCCTGTGCTATTGTCATCCAGAATTCATACAACTGCATAATACCTTCCCACTGTGTGCATTCTACAATGAAACTTGCATTTCAATAAATCAATACCATAGTTTGGGCAAATTTCTGCTCCCTGGATGAGCCAGAACATCCCATTTAGTGTAAGAGCTGATTGACTGCTAACAATGGATTAGGAGTTATGAGTGAAATCAGTTTTAATATTACATGAATTAACAAAACTAATATACTCTCAATGCACAAGTCTCTCCTAACTCTATTTTCCAAAGCCCCCAATACAAACAAACACAAAATACTTTTGATACATCAGGCGTTTAGGAACACAAATATATTAGAAGACATCAGGTAAGTTATTAGATCTATTTTTCTCCTAAACAATACTGCAGGATTATTTCTGCATTCCTATGTTATAAACACTGCTGGTTTCTCCTCTAATTTTTTATCCAGAGAAAACATCAGAAACATAGGTGATTAGGCCTGGAGCAAGAAATAGTCCTAAAAGAAAAGCATTTTTTAAAAAACAGGAAGTAGCAAATTAAAAAAGGAACTTTACATAACAGCTCCTTTAATGGTTAGGAATATTCTTGTGTAGTTCTAAATCTAGATACCATAAATGCTACAGGAAACTGATAAATCAGTTACATGCATGTTTTAATAATGCATTTCTGTTTATGCAAGTATTGCCTTAGTATGTCTGTGTCAGTTCTTCAGATGTAAGCTGCAGGGATGTTTATATGAACAAAAGCGAAGTTATCTGGTATTTAAATCATGTTCAAATCGATTATAAAGTCTGTCAGATGAGAGAAAACTTTTATTTGCTCATGTTGTTAAAAACAGCTGTATTAAATTTGTATCAGTTTAAAAGTAATTTCATACCAGGTTTTATTGTAGCATGTAGTATTCCAATTTCTGTAAACTTTTCTATATAAAACCATCCCATATAATTCTACAGGGAATAAGATAACAATTTTTGTGATAGTCTATATACATCTGTCCATTTGTCTACTGCTGATCCAGGAAGAAGTCCTTATTGTTGTGAATGTTGAAGTCAGTGGCGAAGATCTCCCCTTTGTTCCTCCTACAGTTGCAGACCTGTTCTCGGAATGTGTTTATCTTTTCTTCCATCTCCTTTGAAAAAAACAACTGCCTTCAGCTTTACTTAGGACTGCCGAAATAGGAACAAACATTGAAACTGGGAATGATCACCCTCACAGAAAACCAATATGACTTTCTTCCTCACTTCCTCTTATACACTGCTTAATACACGTGCCTTTTGCTCTACTACGGTGCACCAATTGAAAATAGATTTCTTGCTTAGGGGTGTCAGTGTGTAAGTCATTTCTAGGACACAAGCCACACATGGTGGAGAAGTGCATGCAAGATTAGACAGGTGAGCTTTGCTCAATCTGGATGCTTCTATCTCAATGTGATGGGAAAGACTTGCAGGGAAGATGACACCTCCTTTGCTAAAAACTCCAGGTCCAGAAGCAGCAGCAGAGACCTGAGTAGTCATATCAATGCCAGTGTTTAGCCCTGTGGTGAACAAGGCCTTTGTGCCACAATTTCAGAATATGGATATTGGCACTTCAATTTGAAAATATAGCTCTGTGTATACTGGAGTAAAAAAGAGCAATGGTTATTGCATGCAATTATGGGAAGTAACCATGGAAAAGCTTCGTACTTATTTCCACAAATAGGAAAAGCCATGCTGTAGTTACGTGGTTACAGTGATATTTCTGTTGCAGATGGAGGAGAGCCACCATATCAAACACTGCCAGTAAGTCTTCACTGATCAAACTGGTGTACATATGTTGTTCAAAAACCTTGATGAACGAAAGCAAATGTAGGTCTGAACAAAACTGCAGGCACTGCCTATCAGGGGAATTTTTACAACGTTCTCTGCCTTTCTTCAGCTCCTGAATTTTGTGATGAGAGTCCCTGGGCTGGTTGTCACTTCTAATTATGAAACAGTGCCCTGATAAAAATATATGCCAGCCTTATGAAAATCTGTGCATAGAAGAATGAACTGTAACTCTAGAAACCTGTTGGATATCTTTGTTTCTTGTTAGGTCAATCACCCACACCTTTTTTCTATTTTTATTTTAGGAGCTAGCCAGTACTTTTAGCAAAATATTGATAGATCAACAGCTATATTGCAGTATTATTTTGCAAAATCGAGGAAAAATTGATAACTGCTTATAAACAGACATATTACATTTGGATGGAGTGACTGAAGGAAGTTAAGTTTTTATTTTATTTGTGTCATATAACAATTAATAGACCAAATCTGAACTTCCCTTGTTTGGGGGCTTTTTATCCTTTTAGATATGATCAATCCTCTTATATAACACTGTGAAGTACTAAGTGAGGGATTTTAAAAGTCTAATGAGAAATATTTGCCCTGCAAATTGTGTTTGTCTTGGCACAGGCATAATAAGAAACAGAAAGGAAGCCAAGGCATGCAGGCCTACCTAGTGTGCTGATTGTGCAGCCGTAGCAAATTAACACCAGGACCCTGATGCTAGAAAGCAACTTTGTCATTTCTGATTATGGTTACAATACTACACTTCACTTCTGTTACTAATCTATAAATCTGTACCAGAAAGTACTTTGGGTTATAATCCATCTCCTACCTGTGCCCACTTGATGCTCCTATCGGAGTGGATACTTGTTGACAAAATTATCTGACTAAATTTTCATCTAGGTCCTTTTCCTGTTTCTGCTGCCTATGAAGTGTATTTTGCTCTGTGCTCCAAACCTTCTTTTTTCTTCCCAGAGTTTCTTTTTCCTACGGTATTTTAATCTGTTCCAAGACATCTTACCCCTGGCTTGCTGCCTTTGCTCACAACCACTTCTTTTTTTTCCTCTTGAAGAGAATTCAGCTGGTGGAGGCTCTATTGTGCTCTTATCTACCTCACCCACATGTCTCTATGTGTTACAAAATTACAGAATAATATAGATTCCTTCTCTTTTAACAGTTGTCAGTGTCACCCTTTAAATGGTCACTATGGAGGATCGAGCCCACACAATCTGCGAAGAACCAAAGACCTCTTTACAATTGAACCCTTGCAGTTTCCTGACAACATAACCATGACACATCATGCTTGTACTCTTACAGCAAGACAGAAAATACTCTCCATGTCTTCCATCTTTAAAAACAGCAGAGACTACTAAGGAGTTACCATCGCTTTTTTTAAAGCCTCACTCTTGGAACAGAGATCTCTTGCTGACAGAACAGTCATGAATAAGAATGACTTTTTTGATGTTGTTTTAAATACTCACTTTAATCACTGTATATAAGCTTGCCAGAGGACATTTCCCTGTATTCAGCTAAATATATATAAAAAAAAAACCACACAGTTCAGCTGCTTGTTCAGACAGATGGATTCCTCCCACTACCTGACTGAACATGCTGGTTGGAAAGCCGGAGTCACTTGATGTGTTATACCAACTGATCAGATTTTCATACCAATTCTTTTTGCTATGAAACACATTATTGACCAAGAACCAGACAGACTGTGTTTTGGGATTACACTAAGGGTTATCTAGAGTAGGAGAGACTGAGGGAATCGAAAGTTGTAACCACTCAAAGGTAATATAGGCCAAAAACCTAAAACTTTTTCTTTTCTTAGTTTAAAATTCAGGTGCCTAGCTAGAATGTGCATTCTTGATGGGGTAAAGTGTTGAGCTCATCCTTGAAATCCAGTTTTATTCCAGAAATACAGCATTCTTCATGATATGCAGGGTTGGAGGTGATGGAGCTTCATTAATGGAGGTTAGTTGTTCAGACAGCCAGAAATAGGAGATCCCCAGAGCCACAGGTATACCCTTGTCATCACCCGTCCCCCTAAGCCCACACAAGGCAGCTCCTGCTTAGGGACATACTGGCCCATTTAGACCCTTGCCATCAGGTGAGTTCATGTCGTGTAGTAAACCCAAGCCAGAGCTAGGGTTTCACCCCTAATGTGACTCACATATTTTTAATATTCTGACTCAGGATATGGATACCCTCAGGGGCCACAGGAGCCCAAACTCAGCAAGGCAGGATTAGTCACCTCTTTCTGGTAATCTATGTCAGGGCACAGGGCCAGCAGGACAGGTCAGTCGGGGAAGCTTAGCCGAGAACCCAGGCGGTCCAGGCACAGGTCACGTCCTTGCCCATGAGATGTCATCCCTCGAGGCCTGAGCTGGAAGCAGAGTTCCTCCAGGAGGCAGGGCTGTCCCCAGGACACAAACAGCATAGCTCAGGACAGGAAAGTCTGCCCTGGCCTGAGCTGAAATGGGCACCATGGGCCCCAAGACAGCCAAATTAGTGCCTCCAGGGCAAAGAAGAGACAACTTTTGGCAGTTTAGAAGCTGTCTTCACACCATTTGGTGTACAGGTGTGGATAGCAATGCATGCAGGCATGAGGGGGAGCAGGAGGAGGAGGTGGAAGGGGCAGCTTGCTGTGTTTCCCTGTCTTTCCCTTAATTTCTCTGCTTTGACATTATCTCAGCAATTTTTGCTGCAGGGAGCTCAGCTGGCTGAGATTGGTCCAGGACCTATGGGGACACCAACCACAACTCAGGAGACTCACTAGACCAAAGCCCAGGTTTCATCAATATTTGGACAACTTGTCTGCAGAGTGTTGAATTGTGCCCTGGGCTCAGACAACCAAGAATAAGGCTCTGCAACTCTGTGCTCCTATGCACCTGAGTCTTTTTTGGAGCTTGTCTACAGCCTTTTTCAGAAACAGAAATGGTGTGCAGAACAGTCAAGACATTCAGCCATCAGTTACATATGGAAGTGATTTTGATGGCTTTCCTTTTCCCAAATAAAAATAAGAAATATTTATTTTTGCTTATTTTCATAGACCTTGACTTTCGCTCTGCAAACTATTAATTGCACATTTTTTGTGCACAAATTACTGCTATTAATGTAGCAGAACTCAGGATGGATAGCCAAACTGATGCAAACTGAATCCATATTTAAGAACTAGAAAGATTGTTTCCATACGCATTACTGTACAAAGCTTACTTTTTCACAAATCAGAGGCAAATTTATCAAGGCCATTAAATAAGTAAAATTGTTTTCCTCTTTTCCTCAAAAAATTAAGTATCTACAAATGGTGAATTGGCTACTGCTGAATATAATTTTAGCTTTTATCTCTAATTGAAATTCACAGTCTAACAAACTCCACCTAGCAGGAAAATTAGTCACTTATAAATATATTGCACTGTTATTCTCTTTTATGAAACAGTGTATTTTGGTAATATATCATGGACCCTCACTTTTTTACTGGAAGCCATTTTCTCGAATTTATTCTGCTACTAGTGCAGAGAGAAACCCCATGAGCAAAGAAAAGCACCCTGCACTCTTACACAAAACAATATGAAAGTCTTCCTCTTCTCTGATGTTCTTTGTTAAATCACACCTAAAGACAGAGTTATTTTTAAAGTTACATAGGAACCTGATTCTGAGGTCTGCTCCCACAAAATAATTAAACAGAATTTTATCACTGATGTTTATATGTAATCTAAACATCTTGGGTTTTAAATTATAAATGTAAAATACTTAAAGCAAAACTCTTAGTAAACATTTCTCAGTAATCCATAGGTTGAAATATATTCACAAAAAATAGCTGCTAAATAATTCCAAGGAATGAAAACATTCTGAGAAGAAGTAATCATTTGCTTACAATTCATGAACAGTAGAAAGCTCTGTATTTATGAACAGATTTGTTTGCTGCAAATAATTCTCCTGGATCTAATGAAAAGATACCTGTCTGTTTTCAGTGTCTTTCAAGTGACAGTGTACAAAGACAGACCACTCTGTTTCCTGACCCTTTTAAGAAAAATGACAGAGGGTTTTCAATTCAAAATAATAAGGGATTACACTAATTTCAACGCAATCACTATTCAAGTCTAATATGATAGGAAGCAGTTTTAGTGCCATCTTTCTTATGAAGCACAGAGGAAGTAGTAACTTCTGTTTTACAGAAGAGAAAAGAAGCAAATCCAACAAGTAGGATTCAGTAGTAAGCTTCTTGATAGAGCGGTCATTAGCTGTTAAAAATTGTTCTGTGTGTGTTTTAAAACCACGGACTTCTAATGGAACAAAATATAGTGCTCTCATGCCTTTTTCCTGGCCTGCTTTATTTCCTTTGAGGTCTGTTTAGGGTCCTATGATCTTGATTCTCTTGCAAGGTGGGAATCAAGTTTATCAATCATCATCTGTAGCTATCATTCTGTTTCATAGTCCAAATCTAGATTCTCAAATGCTACTCCCAATGTTTGCTGACTTATTTTCTTTCATTTGCAGTTCTTGCTGCGGCTTTCATATTCAAAGATCAGGCAGAAAGTAATATCTTTGATGTTTTCAAAGGCTGGAAAGATATTTCTCCCCCCCAGCATTCTGAGTTTCATTTAAACACTTGGAAAGAAGTCTGAATTTTATAGGAGAGTTAGCTAGATGATGATCCACTAGAACTAAATAGGTGCTAAAATTTTTGGTAAATATAACTTTTCCTGGTTTCCCACATACTTGTTTGATGTAAAATTATTAACCTTTTGTACTGCGAACAGAGTTTAGAAAGAAAAAACCTAGAACTATCGCAAATGTAACCCACCAGTAAATGCATTCTGGTCTCTGTTCCCAATGTACAGAGCACGTGTATCTTTTATCACCCCAGCAAGGTAGCTCAGGGAAAGGTGAGAATTCAGTGGGCTTTGTTCCAGCTTACAGTGGCTGAAAAGTCATTTACAAGATCAGGACACATCATAGCCTTTGTTTGTATGAGTGTCCCAAGGCTATATTAGGCTCCTCTTCACAGTATCTTTCATGCTCTTGATCTTCCTTTGCCTCACTGAGATTCAGCACTGTAACACATGTTCCGTGCACAAAAATACACTTCCTGTGTTATAATGGCATAGATTACCAAGACTGATGTCATTATACACTTTACTGTGCCTCCCTTTCCAAGACCACCACCAACAGCTTTTGCAGACATTGCACCCAGTTTAGCATGGGCACATACAGCTATAGCCTTTGCACAGACTTCACATAGATTTATAAAACAGATCATCCTTTCCCACCACAAATCATACTAGTCTCAGCAAAATAATAACTTTAGCCTAAATTTCTATTTAACTTCTCCACTTTCTCTGTGTTCATGCAGCTCCAGTTTTGTCTCCTAGCCATGAGGTCACTGTCCGATCAAAGTTAACCTAATCTTGGTTTATCTGGGTGAAAGGACAACCTTTGATCCAAAATATTATCAGGTTCTGTATTGGGCCAAAGTCCCATAATCATCAATACCAGATCTGTCCAGTACAAGAGCTGAACAAACATGATCTGAAGCAGAAGTGAGCACAATGGTCTCATTTTTATCGAATTAGTCAATAAACACAATGCAGAGGTGTACCTTTATACAGCATTAAGACACCTGGCAGGTTGACCCCGGCCAGTAGCCAATCACCCACACAGCCACAGAAAAGATCCTAGATGCCTTAAAATCAGATTTGCTCTTTTTCCGCAAACCGCAGTCTTGGGGTCTTGTTTATGCCTCCAGGAACTTGTTATCATCTCCTTAACCAAAGATACCACAAAGTATGCACAGCTTTGCCTTGCCTTGCCTTGCCTGGTGATCATAAAGGCAGAGTGACTGATGCTGTCCCTGGTCTGCCAGGCTAAAACTGATAGCACTGCATGGATCCTACACAGTCAAATGTCTCACTTGATATCATAACACACTGCGGATCATGAGTTGTAGATATGACAGATCCTTTAATTCAGTTATTGCAAAAGGCCAATTCTGGAAACAGTCATAGAATACACAATGATAAAGCATATTTTCTAGGGTGGCTGTTATAGGCCTATATTACCTTTGAGTGCTATTTTCCAGTCCAAATATATAAATTTCTTTGGAGACATATTTGTATGCATAGATCCATGCTGAGCTTTTCTGAACTCTTGCATCATTGCATGAGTTTGGGAATCTTTGAATAGACCTAGGGTCTTAAGTCCCCTGTATAAGTTTAGATCATGAGACTTGAGCAAAGCCTATGCCAAATTTACATGCCCAACAAAACTCTTTGCTTTTCATATGCCTTTAGTCTAATTCATACACTCTTCTATCAATTTATCACAAAATCTGAACACATTCATAGAAATTCCTAAAAGCGAGGCTACTTTAATTTTTAGGTAAAAGGAGAAGGTCCATTCACATGTTATAATAGTTTGATGAAAGGTGTCAGTGCTAGTAGGAAACTCAGAAATTATTAATATGCAAATTCATATTTCCAAAATTACTTGTTAGGCAGAGTGTAGATAGCTTTGAAAAATTAACTGTAGTGTAAGAAATATTAATTAATGTTTAAAAAAGCTGAAGTCTGTGAACATGTTTTGTGACAGGTCAGTAAAATTAATTACCACTGACTAAAAATCTATCTGTAAAGTAATTCCCAGCTTTCTACTAGGTCTCTAATTCCAGCTACTCTAGTGCAGAAATGTCAGTATGTGGGTTTCTGGCTAAGGGCCCAGGTCAGGATCCTGGCTTTGATCTATGCTGGTGGTATTCTTGGGGCTACAGCTCAGGAAAAAACTTGTGCACTTAGTTGCCACAGAGTAGTCTCAGGCTCCTTCTGATACTTGACTTTCCAGGCCAGGACTGCTTCTCCTCCTGTCTTCTTGCTAAATCTCACTCACCCCACCAATTGTTATTCAAATTCCCCATGAGCTTTGCTCCTGAGACCACTACGCCAATCCCAGTCTTTATCAGACTGAACTTCTGTGCCACTCTACTTTTACTTCCATCCTAACACGGCAGCATGAAGTTTTCCCTGTGCTTTCCATGGTAAAGTCAAACTGGCTTTCTTGCAAGCTATCCAAGACTAGCTTGGCATCTCTTAGAAAAGCCAGCTGATTTTTTTTTTTTTTTAGTTTTTTTGCATTTGTCCCAATCAACCCACAGCAAATCTAAATCGCAATTTAATTGGGAAATTCTGCCCAACTCTTTCTGCCTTGGATTGGCTCATACCCAGTTACTTCATGGATATAATGCCTGTTGAGAACAATTATGTGTAGGAGCCACATATGACTGGATGATGCTCAGTGCAGATGGATTATTTTTTTTCATTAGACCGAAATTTAACAGACACATAAAATTTATTG
>Ga0181612_136258_pt1 | contig 10909 bp, 9 predicted proteins | sample HoacroProtozoa21_FD_119630 | JGI IMG/M metagenome (GOLD analysis project Ga0181612, IMG submission 119630) | Hoatzin crop microbial communities from Cojedes, Venezuel. Combined Assembly of Gp0051906, Gp0051904, Gp0051908 | reverse complement strand
CTCGGAACTGTGGCCTATGATGCCGAGACAGGCGAATTCCTTTGCGACGTGAAGGAAGACGGCCAAGAAGTAAGGCTGCTCAAAGGTGGCCGCGGCGGCTTGGGCAATTGGCATTTCCGCACTGCCACGCGCCAGACGCCGCGCTTCGCACAGCCGGGCGAGCCGCTGCAGGAGAAATGGGTAATTCTCGAACTCAAACTGCTGGCCGACGTGGGCCTCGTGGGATTTCCGAATGCCGGCAAAAGCACGCTGCTGTCGGCGCTCTCGTCGGCAAAGCCCAAAATTGCAAACTACCCCTTCACCACGCTTAAGCCCTCGCTTGGCATCGTGCCCTATCGCGACGAACGCTCTTTTGTGATGGCCGACATTCCCGGCATCATTGAGGGCGCTGCAGAAGGCAAGGGCCTCGGTTTGCGTTTCCTGCGCCACATTGAGCGCAATTCGCTCCTCCTTTTCCTCGTGCCCGCCGACACCAAGCATATCGGAAAAGAATACGAAATTCTCTTGGACGAATTGCGGCGTTTCAATCCGGAAATGCTTGAGAAGCAACGCGTTTTAGCCATTTCAAAAAGCGACCTCATCGACGACGAACTCGCCGCCATGCTGCGCGAAGAACTTCCCGCCGACTTGCCGTGCGTCTTCATCAGCGCCGTAAGCGGAAAGGGGCTCGATGAACTGAAAGACGTGCTTTGGAAAGAGTTGAACAGCACGTCGAACAAGTTGAAAGCCATCACGTCGGAGACGACGCTCGTGCACCGACCGTTCGACGTGAAAGCCTATCAGACCGAACTCGAAGAAGACCTGCCGCTGCCGCCCGAAGAAGAGGGCGAAGAGCCTGACGACGAATACGATTGGCAATTTCTCGACGACCCCGACACGCAAGAGCCCTAATGCTCACCACCTACCCTATTTTCCAGCCCTTCTCGGAAGTATTTGCCTTCAGCACGCAGCGCGACGGCGGCGTGTCGGAGGGCGCGTATGCCTCGTTCAACATCACGCACTATTGCGGCGACCGCCCCGAATGTGTGCGCCAAAATCGCGAACGGCTCGCGCGGCGCTTGGGCATTGAGGAAAGCCGCATTTTCTTGCCGCACCAAGTTCACGACACGCGCAGCCTCGCCATCGACGCCGACTTTCTCGCCTTGTCGCGCGAGGAGCAAACGGCGCGCATGGAGGGCATCGACGCGTTGCTCACGCAGGAACGCGGCATTTGCATCGGCGTGAGCACGGCCGACTGCGTGCCCTTGCTGTTCTACGACGCTGCCACGCACAGCATCGCCGCCGTTCATGCCGGCTGGCGCGGCACCGTGGCCTGCATTGCCGCCAAAGCCGTGAACGAAATGGCGCGGCAGTTTGGCTGCCACCCCGCCGACCTGCGCGTCGCCGTAGGGCCCTGCATTTCGCAAGCCGCCTTTGAAGTGGGCGAAGATGTTTACGAGGCCTTTTTCGATGCCGGTTTTCCTATGGACCGCATTGCGCGCCGCGAGCAGAAGTGGCACATCGACTTGCCCGCCGCCAACGCCCTGCTGCTCCACGAATGTGGCGTGAAGCCCGAACGCATCCATTTGAGCGGACTTTGCACCTACTCTTCGCCCGACCGATTCTTCTCCGCACGCCGCTTGGGCATACAGAGCGGACGCGTGTTCAACGGCATCATGTTGCGCACCTGACTGAGCATTTTTCGCGCGCGTATATGCGCGTGTATATATAATATTGCGCGTTTTCACACCTTTTGCGCATTTTGAACGAAAGAAAATTTTGTACTTCTTTCGTTTTTTTTTATCTTCGCGCCCATAGAATAGACAATTACACTAATACTATTAAACAATCACACAAACATTTTTCAAAAATGAGTACTGAAAAAAGAGTTTACACGTTCGGCAATGGCCAAGCAGAAGGCCGCGCCGACATGCGAAATGAACTGGGTGGCAAGGGCGCAAACCTCGCCGAGATGAACCTCATCGGCGTTCCCGTCCCCCCGGGCTTCACCATCACGACCGACGTCTGCAATGAGTACTATCGCGTTGGCCGCGACAAGGTGGTAGAACTGCTGAAGGACGACGTTGAACGTTCACTGAAGCACATTGAAAATCTTACGAACCAGAAGTTTGGCGACGCCGAAAACCCGCTGTTGCTGAGCGTTCGTTCCGGTGCCCGCGCTTCGATGCCCGGCATGATGGACACGATTCTGAACCTCGGTTTGAACGACGTTGTAGTTGAAGGCCTCGCTCGCAAGACCAACAATCCGCGCTTTGCCTACGATGCCTATCGCCGCTTCGTCCAAATGTACGGCGACGTCGTGCTCGAGCTGAAGCCCGTTTCGAAAGAAGACATCGACCCGTTTGAGGAAATCATTCAGAAAGTGAAGGCCGAAAAGGGCGTGAAACTCGACAACGAGCTCGAGACCGAAGACCTCCAAAAACTCGTAAAACTCTTCAAAGCCGCCATCTTGGAGCGCACGGGCAAGAACTTCCCCGACGACCCCATGGAGCAACTTTGGGGTGCCATCTGCGCCGTGTTCGGCAGTTGGATGAACGAGCGCGCCATCCTCTATCGCAAGATGGAAGGCATACCTCAAGAATGGGGCACCGCCGTCACCGTGATGGCCATGGTATTCGGCAATATGGGCGAGACCTCCGCAACGGGTGTTTGCTTCAGCCGTAATGCCGCCACCGGCGAAAACCTCTTCAACGGCGAATGGCTCGTGAATGCACAGGGCGAAGACGTGGTTGCCGGCATCCGCACGCCGCAACAAATCACGCTCGAAGGCAGCCGTCGCTGGGCCGAACTGCAAGGCATCAGCGAAGAAGAACGCGCTTCGAAATATCCTTCGATGGAAGAGGCAATGCCCGAAATCTACAAGGAACTCGACGGCATTCAAACCAAACTTGAAAATCACTACCGCGACATGCAGGACATGGAATTCACCGTGCAAGAAGGCAAACTGTGGTTCCTGCAAACGCGTAATGGCAAGCGCACCGGCGCCGCCATGGTGAAAATCGCCATGGACCTGCTGCGCGAAGGCATGATTGATGAAAAAACCGCCATCGAGCGCTGCGAACCGCAAAAGCTCGACGAACTTCTCCACCCCGTATTCAACAAAGACGCCGTGGCCAAGGCCAAGGAACTCACGCGCGGTCTGCCCGCATCGCCGGGTGCCGCCTGCGGACAAATCGTGTTCTTCGCCGACGATGCCGCAAAGTGGCACAAAGACGGCCGCAAAGTGGTGCTCGTTCGCTTGGAAACCTCGCCCGAAGACCTTGCCGGTATGGCCGAAGCCGAAGGCATTCTGACGGCTCGCGGCGGTATGACGTCGCACGCCGCCGTGGTGGCCCGCGGTATGGGCAAGTGCTGCGTCAGTGGTGCAGGTGCCGTGGTTGTGGACTACAAGAGCCGCACCATCAACGTGGATGGCACCGTTCTGAAAGAGGGCGACTACATCTCCATCAATGGTTCGAACGGCCGCGTTTACAAGGGTGAAATTCCCACGCAGGCTGCCGAACTGAGCGGCGACTTCGCTGCCCTGATGGACCTCTGCTCCAAATATACGCATCTGCAAGTTCGCACCAACGCCGACACGCCGCACGATGCCGAAGTGGCTCGCAAATTCGGCGCTGTGGGCATCGGTCTCTGCCGCACCGAGCACATGTTCTTCGACAACGAGAAGATTGTCGCCATGCGCGAAATGATTCTGGCCGAAGACACCGCCGGTCGCGAAAAAGCTCTCGCCAAACTCCTCCCCTACCAGAAAGAAGACTTCAAGGGCATCCTGAAAGCCATGGACGGCTTCCCCGTGAACATCCGTCTGCTCGACCCGCCCTTGCACGAGTTCGTTCCCCACGATTTGAAGGGCCAAGAAATCATGGCCAAAGACATGGGCGTGAGCGTGGAATACATCCAGCAGCGCGTTGAAAGCCTGTCGGAACACAACCCGATGCTCGGCCACCGCGGCTGCCGCTTGGGCAACACGTTCCCCGAAATCACCGCCATGCAAACGCGCGCCATCCTGACGGCCGCCATCGAACTGAAGAAAGAAGGCTACGACCCGAAGCCCGAAATCATGGTACCGCTCATCGGCATTCTCTACGAGTTCGAAGCTCAAGAGAAAGTGATTCGCGGCGAGGCTGCCAAGGTGTTCGCCGAACAAGGCGTCGAAATCGAATTCAAGGTGGGCACGATGATTGAAATCCCGCGTGCTGCCCTAACGGCCGACCGCATCGCCACCCGCGCAGAATACTTCTCCTTCGGCACGAACGACCTCACGCAGATGACTTTCGGCTACAGCCGCGACGACATCGCCAGCTTCTTGCCCGTTTATCTCGACAAGAAGATTCTGAAGGTAGACCCGTTCCAAGTGCTCGACCAGAACGGCGTTGGCCAACTCATCAAGATGGCCGTCGACAAGGGTCGCAAGATTCGTCCGGAACTCAAGTGCGGCATCTGCGGCGAACACGGCGGCGAACCCACCAGCGTGAAGTTCTGCCACCGCGTCGGCCTCGACTACGTGAGCTGCTCGCCCTTCCGCGTGCCCATCGCACGCCTCGCAGCCGCTCAGGCAGCCGTAGAAGAATAATCATCACTCCTAAAAGCGTTGGCGGCAAGGCCCACACGGCTTTGCCGCCAACATTCTAATATACCTATTTTTCACCAAACATTTTATGGGACTCTTTTCATTCTTCAAGAAAAAGAAAAGCGAACAAGAGCAAGGCTGGCGCGTGGGCGGCATGGAAGATTTCATCTCGCTTATCCGCGTTTACTACCAAGCCGTGATGGCCAGCAATCTGGGCATTAGCAACTTGGCCGCCCTGCCCGACCTGCGCGTTTTCAAACAAACGCTCAAGGTGCAGACCGTGAACAACAAACTCGGCGTGGGCGAGAAGAACAAGTGCAAGAAAATGCTCATCGACATCTACGGACTCGAAGAAGACTTCTTCAAAGAAATAGATACCTCCATCAAGAAAAACTGCCGCAGCATAAACCATGTGCAAAGCTTCCTGTTCACCTTCCAAGGCTTCACGCAGGAACTCATGATGCTCGTGGGCAATCTGATGAAGTGGAAATTCCGCGTGCCGTCGTTCATGAAAAAAGCGCTCTACACCATGACCGAAAAAACCGTGAACGACATCATGACCAAGGAAACGTGGAAGGACGAGGGCGTGCGCAAGTCGGTTTACAACGTGCGCAAGTACCAGCAAACATTGGGCTACAGCGAACACTGGATGACGGAGTTCGTGTTCAAAATCCTCACGCTGGCTAAAAAGGAACCCAAGCCCAAAGATGCCGAAACAACCGAGAAATAATTGAACGCCCTAAAAAAGTTGGCAAAATAGTTCGAACATAAACAAAAAAGTTCCTATCTTTGCACACAGAATAACGCGCTCTAAATGACCCGAGAAGAGGAACAAGCATTAAAGACGTTTGAAACGAGAGTTCGACAGCTCTTGTTGAAATATCGCGACTTGCAAGACGAAGTGTCAGCCTTGCAAGAAAAATGCGAAATGCGCAAAGCCGCTCTCGAGGCCGCGCGCAGCGAAACTCTTCAGCTGCAGAGCGCATACAACAGCCTGAAAACAGCCAAAATGCTCGAAGTCTCCGCCGAAGACACCAAGCAGGCGCGCAACAGGCTGAACAAATTGGTGCGGCGAGTAGATAAATGCATCGCCTTGTTGAGCACAGGAGAATAGCACCGCAAGAGCGAACAGCATACAAGCAATGAACCCAAGCGACAAACTACAAATACGGCTGCTGATAGGCAAACAAACCTATCCCATCACCGTGAGGCGCGACAAAGAAGAAGTATTCCGAAAGGCCGCGCAACACATCAACGAACTCTGGGCGAAATACGAACAAACCTCGCCCGGACAAGGAGCCGACTTGTACAAAACGATGGTTTTGCTGCAAAACACAGTGAGGCTGCTGGAAGTGGAACAAGCCAACGACACGCAGCCCTTTGTGAACACACTTACGGAACTCACCAAGGAGATTGAAGAAACGCTCGGAGCATAAGCCTGCGCCAACGCCCCTTCTCTCTCCCACTCTATCTACATTGCGACGCACCGCTCACCGCCGATGCCCGTTCCTCGCGAACGACAGCCTCGGCAGCCTGAAGCAGGTGCGCGTTTTTGTATGCGCCCACTAACACGACGACAACACAATTCTCACCATATACAACTCAAACTAAATTCCCATGCTGATTCAAATCATACTCATTGTTGCAGCCCTCTTCCTCGGGGGCTTGGGCGGATACGGATTCTTCCGCTATGTCGCGAAAGGCCAATACAACAAAATGCTCGAAACTGCGAGCCAAGAGGCCGAAGTCTTGAAAGAAAAACAACTCCTCGAAGTCAAGGAGAATTTCCTCAAGAAGAAAAGCGAACTCGAAGACAAACGCTCCGAACTCAAACGCGAAGTGCAGCAGCACAACCAGCGCTACAACCAAATCGAGGAAAAGCAAAAACAACGCGAAGGCCAACTCTCGCGACTCCAAGAGGAGTTGGGCCGCAAACGTTCCGAAATCGACAGCGCCAACCAGCGCATCGCCAACCAGCAAAAGGCCTTGCAGCTCAAAGAAGCCGAACTCGACAAAATGCAAAAGATGGAGCAGCAGAAGCTCGAAGAACTCAGCGGACTCTCGGCCGAAGAAGCCAAAGCGCGCCTTGTCGAAAGTCTGAAAAGCGAGGCTCGCACCGCCGCCCAAAGCTTCATCAATGAATCAATCGACGAAGCCAAAATGACGGCCAACAAGGAAGCCAAGCGCATTGTGATTCAAACCATTCAGCGCGTGGCCACCGAAACCGCCATCGAAAACAGCGTCTCCGTTTTCCATTTGGAGAACGACGAAATGAAAGGCCGCATCATCGGCCGCGAAGGCCGCAACATCCGCGCCCTCGAGGCTGCCACGGGCGTTGAACTCGTGGTCGACGACACGCCCGAGGCCATCGTGATTTCCGCCTTCGACCCCGTGCGCCGCGAAATCTGCCGCCTCGCCCTCCATCAGCTCATCGCCGACGGCCGCATCCACCCCGCCCGCATCGAAGAAGTCGTGAGCAAAGTGCGCAAGCAAATCGAAGAAGAAATCATCGAGACCGGCAAGCGCACCGTGATTGACCTCGGCATCCACGGCCTCCATCCCGAACTCATCCGTATGGTGGGCCGCATGAAATATCGTTCTTCCTACGGCCAAAACCTGCTGCAGCACGCTCGCGAGACAGCCAATCTCTGCAGCGTGATGGCCGCCGAACTCGGCCTCAATCCCGCCAAAGCCAAGCGCGCCGGTCTGCTCCACGACATCGGCAAAGTGCCCGACGAGGAGAACGAATTGCCCCACGCCCTCTATGGCGCCAAACTCGCCGAGAAATACAAAGAAAAGCCCGACATTGTGAACGCCATCGGCGCCCACCACGACGAGATGGAGCCCACTTCGCTCATCGCCCCCATCGTGCAAGTGTGCGATGCCATCAGCGGAGCCCGTCCCGGCGCCCGTCGCGAAATCGCCGAGGCCTACGTGAAGCGCCTCAACGACTTGGAAAACATCGCAATGTCCTATCCCGGCGTCGTGAAGACCTACGCCATTCAAGCCGGACGCGAATTGCGCGTCATCGTAGGTGCCGACCAAATCGAAGACGCGCAAGTGTCGCAGCTCTCCGACGAAATCGCACGTCGCATCCAAGAGGAAATGACCTATCCCGGACAGGTGAAAATCACCGTCATTCGCGAGCTGCGCGCTGTCAGCGTGGCCAAATAAATCATGACGCGCCGCCTCTGTCTCATTTGTGCAATGCTTTGCGCATTTTGCGGACGCGCTCAGACTCATCTCACTGATTCTCTGCGCACTGAGGTGGAAGTGCAGACCACGCTCAACAACGGGTATACGCCGCTCTGGCAAGCCAGCAATCGCCACGGACTATCGTCGGTGCACGGCAGCAATGCGCTGCTGCGTGCCGGCGTTTTTCGTGACGCTTCGGCCGATGCCGACCGAAATTGGCGCGTAGGCTATGGCGTTGACCTGGCCGCCATGGTCAATTACGGCACACAATTATACGTTCAGCAGGCTTACGCCGACCTCGACTACCGTTGGTTCCGCCTCAGCATAGGCAGCAAAGAGCGGCCGATGGAGCAAAAAAATCAAGAACTCTCCAGCGGCTCGCAAACCTTCGGCATCAACGCGCGCCCCATCCCGCAGATTCGCATCGAAATCCCCGAATATATCGATTTCGCCAATCGTTGGCTCGGCGTGAAAGGCCACTTTGGCTATGGCTTCCTGACCGACGGACATTTCCAAAAGACCTATGTGAACGCCGACGAGCACTACGTGCGCAATGCCCTCTACCACAGCCAAGCGCTCTATGTGCGCATCGGTCGCGCCGACCACTTCCCGCTCGTCTTCGAGGGCGGACTCGAATGGGGCTGCCAGTTCGGCGGCACCGCCTACCGCATACACGGCTACGACTATTTCGAAAAAGTGAAAATGCCCTCTAATTTCAAAGCCTTCGTGCATGCCATCTACGGCGGCGGCAGCGACGAGACCGACGACGGCACCCCCAACGCAGCCGGCAATACGCTCGGCAGTTGGCTCTTCTCCCTGCGCTACGAGGGCGACGGTTGGAACGTGCGCGCCTACTACGACCACTTTTTCGAAGACCACTCCCAAGTGTTTGGCGAATACGGCTGGCGCGACGGCCTCATCGGCATCGAAGCCAACCTGCCGCGCAACCCGTTCGTTTCGACCATCGTCTACGAAAACCTGCGCACCGACTACCAAAGTGGCGCCGTCTACCACGATGCCAACGCCACCATTCCCGACCAAATCAGCTCCATCGACAACTACTACAACCACATCATCTATCAAGGCTGGCAGCATTTCGGCCAAGCCATCGGCAATCCGCTCTACGTCTCCCCGCTCTATCGCCACGACGGCACACTTGTGTTCGCCGCCAACCGCTTCCGTGCCAACCACTTCGCCCTTTGCGGCGACCCGGCCCCGCAGTGGCATTGGCGCCTGCTCTTGTCGCACATTCGCTCGTGGGGAACCTACAGCGTGCCGTTCAGCGACGTCAAAAAAACCGTCTCCGCGCTCGCCGAAGTGTCCTACCGCCCGTTCCGCCTCTTCGGCCACGACGGCTGGCGCACCTCCGCCTCCATCGGCTTCGACAGCGGCTCGCTCATCCACCACAATTTCGGCCTACAACTCTCGCTCGGCAAAACTTTTCATTTGAAGTGAAATTTTCATTTGTAAATTTTCAATTTTTAATTATCTTTGCGCTCGCCATCGCGCTTCTCGCCGCATGCGCCAAGACTCCCGACGACAATACGCTCGAGGGCCAGTGGCAATTGATGCAGGCGGAATATCCCGAGCAAACCGTCGATAAAAAGAGCGAAGCCATCTATTGGGCGTTCCAACTCAGCCTGCTCGAAATTCGTTCGCACTATGTAGGGAACGGCACCGACGGCACCACCCTCTGCCGCTACAACTACACCGGCGACAGCCTGCTCATCCCCGAAATCTACGTCCACTACCACACGTCCGACTCGCTCATCACCGACGCCTCGACCGAATTGCTCCTGCCCCTCGGCATTCGCGGCAACAAAGCCGCCTTCGCCGTCGAACAACTCTCCGGCTCGCGCATGGTGCTCAAGAATCAGACCGAGCGACTGACTTTCCGCAAATTCTAAGGCTTGTGCAAGCCGAGTGGAATTCGAATTTATTCGAAAATTTCCGAGGCGCCGCCAAACCAAAAGCCTTCGAAGGAGGATTAAGGCTTCAGAATCAAGACGCTTGCCCTCAAACGGCAAATTAGCGTCTTTTTTTGTGCCATTTCGGCCAGTAAACGATAAATCGAACATTTTGACAGACTTTTAGGCGATTTTCTTGTTATTTCCACCTTTTTTGCTTACTTTTGCATCCGCTTTTACGGAACGAACAGATGAAAATTTCAATCATCACAGCAACCTACAACAGCGCTGCGACACTCGAAGATACCATCAAAAGCGTGCTAAGCCAAACATATTCCGACTTTGAATATGTGGTGGTCGATGGCGCGTCGACCGACGAAACGCTCGACATCGTAAAACGCTACGAAAAAGAATTTGACGGCCGACTCGTCTATAGTTCCGAAAAAGACCAAGGCATCTACGACGCCATGAATCGCGGCATTGCCATGGCCACCGGCGACGTGATCGGCATACTCGGCTCCGACGACTTCTTTACCTCCAACGACATCTTGGAAAAAGTGGCCGAAGCATTGGCCGACGAAAATATCGACGCCGTTTATGGCGACATTCACTATGTGAAGCCCGACAACCTGCAAAAAAGCATTCGCTGCTATTCGTCGAAAAATTTCCGCCCCTTCTGGATGCGCTTCGGATTTATGCCGGCACACCCCTCGTTCTATTGCCGCAAAAGCATCTACGACAAATACGGCACTTTCGACATTTCCTACCCCGTCTCGGCCGACTTCGAAAACCTGTTGCGACTCCTCTATATCCACAAAATTCGCACGCGCTACCTCGCCCTCGACTTCGTGACGATGCGAACGGGCGGCGCCTCATCGAGCGGATATAAAAGCGTGAAAGCCGGACTGCGAGACCGTTCGCGCGCACTCCGCGAAAACCACGTCTATTCCAACAAACTGTTTCTGTGTTCGCTCTACGTGTACAAATTCGCCGCCATGCACGTTTATCGACTGAAGAAACGTTTCTAACAACGCTCCAAAAAAGCGCGCCTTCCCTTGCAAAAACAAATTTGTGACTATAATTTAAAAATTATGGCGTATAGCTCAAATTGCAGGCTGATTTTGAGAAGTAGGTATTCAATAGCTCAAATTGCAGGCTGATTTTTTGGGTCGAATTTTCGGCGTATGGCTCAAATTGCAGGCTGATTTTGAGAAGTAGGTATTCAATAGCTCAAATT
>Ga0181612_101805_pt1 | contig 10909 bp, 7 predicted proteins | sample HoacroProtozoa21_FD_119630 | JGI IMG/M metagenome (GOLD analysis project Ga0181612, IMG submission 119630) | Hoatzin crop microbial communities from Cojedes, Venezuel. Combined Assembly of Gp0051906, Gp0051904, Gp0051908 | reverse complement strand
TGAGGAGGGGCAGTGATAGAGCGGTTTTGGTGGGCACCTGGCATTTATCCAGGCCAAACCAAAACAGTGAGAAGTCAGGAAATATTTTTCCTCGTTGTTTGCTGATTGTGTGTACTTTATATAAAGTTTCTCATTACTTCCTGTACAGTAGGTATGACAGTGTTTTTATAAATGCAAAGAAATATATTATGGAATTTGAACATTTTACATTTATAGATAATAAATGGATCGTGTGAGCGAGATGGAAATCAACCCATTACATGTATTACACTCAAAACCAAGATATGATTTTTTATATGTAGCATACTCATGATGTACTTGAAAAAATATACTGAGTGTACTTTTCTTCACTCCGTGAACTGATTCCATTTATACCTTTGCTAACTGAGAACATGGCCATGAGAAGAAAAATGGCACCTAGCACAGCTATTAATATACTTAAACCAGTGATCAGAATACTTTATGGAATATTGAAAGGCAAGAAATAGCATGCTTTTTCTGTTCTGGTTAATGTTACAAATCACAAAACCTAATGATACACTTTACATTTTGGACAGAAGGAAAGAGGAGGTACTGAACTAGAACTCTGTTGCCAAGCGACCTTTAATGCTGGCCTAAAACCCACTGTGGCATGAGCCTTATTACCAGAAACCCCCAACCTGAACAATGTTGCTGGATATCCAGTTTCTAGGGGCCTAAGAATAGAGAGATCTAACCTAAAATTGAGTGTTCAATGCCAGATTCACATTTTCAGTCATTAGGGATGGTGGGGAAATTGAGATGCTCAATTCTGTTTTAAAGGAGTAATGGTCTTAATGGAAATATGTAAATCTAAAACAACCACTTGTTTCTAAACACTTAGTTTCTTTGGGTTTTTATTTGCAAACTGGCAAGCTGAATTCAGAAGCAATGCAAAATGTCAGCTTTCTCACAAAACGACATACATATAGGTAACACGCTGTATATGAAGAAGCTGAAAACTCACTCTTCATGTGCCTTGCTTTAAAATTCACAGGATTGGTGGCTGCAGATCTCAGAGGTCACCCAGTACAAAGCATGATTCAAAGCTGTCACCTTCCTCACTGCTACTTTGCCTTGATAGGCTCTGAACTGAGTCAATTCTTCAACAAATTTTGCTTGGGATATGTTTTAGCGTCATAGGAAATACGAAATATCCTTCAAAATGAAACTTTCCAAGTATAATCTGATCAGGGTAGGTGAAGACCAGTGATCTGACAACCAAATGGCATTATATTATGGTGAACATGAGAAGGTTCTAGCAAGGACAGTGAGACAGATGAATAAATATTACTGATCAGCTCACCTGAGGCAGAGGTGTCTGTATTTGAATTTTGTATGTGATTGTGTATACCTGGAGTGGTCTGAAGTCAAACTGGTTTTAAAGTAAACACTGTTTCTGTTCACCTACAGCAAAATAAAATCTGCCCCAGACCTGGAGTTGATGTCATCCTTACAATACGTAGTTATTATTTTTCTATTCTTGTGCCATTGTTTTCTTTTTAACATTTTTTTTAACATGGCAAGAATACCAGTAGAAATTTGCAAGCAGCAGAGGAAGGACGGGAAGAATGCTCACCCTCCCATGGCTCTGTCAGAATATAGTAATGCATGTTCTAAATTTGGGGTTAGTGTATCTTGAATGCCTAGATGGAGCCTCTGTACTTTAAAGCCTCGATGTGGCCCAGGAAGGGAATGTTACTTTAATACTCCAGACTTATTTTAATTTCATATCTCACCTAATTTCCATTAAAATTGCACATTCACTGCACATTAATCTTTGTATGAAAAAGAACATCCTTCATTATTACGGATATCAACATCAGATTTTTTAGCATTTTTAATATTCTAATAATAATTTATTAACAGCTTTCATGTATTTGCAGCATAAACTTTTTGGCCTAACAGTGTGTCTAGAAGCTTCAGTTGTGACTGCGAGATATGTGCAGACAGCACCCAAGTCTATGAGAGTCCACAAAAATACTTGGGTCTAACCTCTGCCAATGGCTGATCACACCTAAAAGCACAAAGCTGAGTTGCAGAGGGATCCGGATCCAGCTGTGCTCAATGCTGCCTTGAAAGAGATTAGGCAACACTTTAGCAGCGTGGATGCAACCACTTTGCCTAGATGAAAGAAAACCAGCTTTACAGGGAGGGGCAAAATCTGGCAATGGAAGATGTCACACACAAGGGTGGCCTAGGGTTTGGGATGGTCATGTACCTAAAAGTCATCTCACTACATATCAATTTTTCTGGCTCTTAGAAGTTCAGAAATGACAGTTGTTTGTTAATAAGGAGCTGACTAATGATTTTTAAATATTTTAGTAATTAGCAAAAGCAGGTTCAATGAAGCAATAAGAAGGAGCAAGTAGTGGAATAACTCTTTAATCATCATTCATTAATGCTATATTTTAAAAGATCAAAAGGGAAAACTGAAGTAATACATAAGTAGACTTTTATGTGAATTAAAGACACAGAAGTGGATTGTGTTTTACAATATAGTAACTTCAGCTAATTCCTGCCAAGTTGTTTTGGCCTAACTTTTTGTGAATGCTTTTGCAGCAAGTGAAACCGGGTGACATTTCCTAGGAGGGGAGCTCTAAGGAAGAGTCAGAATTTGCAACATTGCTGTAATGGACTCTCTAAAAGCCTCCTGGGTGCTGCCCAGCAGAAACAGAGGAACAAAGCTGGATCCAAAACAGGTGAAGTTGCCTGAAAGACTATTTAAATACCTGCGAGCCAGGAACTCCTCGCATGCCCAGTAGATATTTAAATACTGAAGATGTCTCAGGTTTTTTTTGTTTGGTTTGTTTTTTGTTTGCTTTAATGGGAGGTTACCACTATATATATAAGCAAAAAATTCAGCTTTTTGTACTCCTTCGCAGTTATGCCTCTAGCTCACAAATAAGACACCAAGCAAAGCATTCTGCCCTTCTCTCCAAAGTGATCTTTGGAGATGAGGACTGAGAGCAAGTACCGCCCCAGTATTCATACCAACTGCAACAGCAACAGCTGTTTTCCTAAAGGTTAGTGTGAGATGGCAGATAGCCAGGCCTGCTTACGTGTTGTTTCTCTCAATATCTCTCACCTTTCAGAAGAAAGCATTCAGTAGCAGGGTTACAGGTATTCTGCACTCAGAGACTACCTGGAAAAGCTGTTTCACTTTCCATAAACTACCTGAGATTCGTTGCATCAGAGAGAGGACCCTGGTGATCACTCAAACATGAAACACATAACACATGGGGCCTGATCCATTTTGGGGGGTCATAGTCACAGCGGAAATGCGCATAATAGAAATAAAATCTAAATGGGTCTCTACACCACAAACATTTACTCATGTAAACCCATGGGATTATTCATGCGATTAAGCATCTCTCAGAACTAAGCCTTAATTATGTCACACACCAAATCTGATTGTGAGTGTGAGTATATAATGATGCTAAATATAAACATATAAATAAGCCATCCTCCATGTAGCTGCCAGTGACAGATAGAATCACCTGCTTACTGAAAATGAATTCTTAATTAAAATGGGAGATTCTTCTTAATGTTATTTCTGAATGGTCGGAAACTAATTAGAGCTCTAATTAAGCAATTTCACCTGACAGTTATCTAAATATTAACTCATCAGTAGGGCAGTGAGGGATTTTACATACTCAGGGAAATCTGCTCAGATTCTTTTGAATCCCTTGAGTTAGCCTACTACTTACACGTGGCCTCTCCAGGCTTTTGACTGGGGATTTCATAGACTTTGTTCTGCTTAATTTTTCAGGTGTACATTGGTATAAGATCTGAACGGATTTTCTTTTTTTATGGGTGGTTTACTTTTTGGTTTTTTTTCTTGGACTGCCATTTCATGCGTGAGGAGGGCATGAATCATCTGCAATAGCAATGGACAGGATATGACGAGTCAGATGGCTCTGCCCAGGTCTTCATTCCCAGTTCATACTTTGCTTGGTGCTGCCCCTACACATGAGCTTCTATGAACCTGGTCTTTCTGTTGCTTTGTGTGTGTTTTCTACCTTAGCTGCACGATAACAGCCTCACACAATTATGCCTTCTAGACATATTTGTTTCTTAGGGCGTTGCTCAGGACAAACATTCAGCATTACTCCTGCAGGTAAAATTATACCCAGCTGGCGCTGCACTAGTGAGATAAAACACAGACCTGCACCAAAATATCCTTTTACCATTAAAATGTACACATAAAAAGTGTTTTGCCTCCTGCTGTGAAAAGAAAAATGAATACCTGAGCAACTGGGAATCTTTCTGTTTAAATCCAGATTACACCTTTCCCCACAGCCATTTGGAACCATCAGTCTTTTAGGAGCTTTCTCTTCCCAGGCTGGAGGGAGACGGACAGGGTTGCCTTTCAACATACTGATTTGTTCTGTGCAAACCTTTAGCTTTTAGAAACTGGCAAATCTGCACCAGTCTTATTGAAAGGAAAACAAGAAGAGGACCTTAAGTCTGTTACCTCTAGCACTAGAAAAGATTCGTTATTTCAAGAGTGTGCCTCTGCACCGAAGATTTTGAACCTGTATAAACGTAGTCTGGGAAGCACTCCAGCTTTTCTAGTAACAGATAGTTACCATAAGATCAATAGTTACTGAGTAGTCTACAGCTAAAGAGAGTTTTAAGCAAATTCCACATTTATGGTTCCCAGGTTTACTGCTACCTGCAGGCTTCTTGAAGAGGAGGCATCCTAACAGATGAATTTGGGTTAAGTAGAGCTGTGCCCATTTGCATTTATGACCAAACGAGTAATTGGGCCAGCATTTCAGTTTCCTGCCTGGTGATAAGATATCTCTTTGGAGCCAGCTTAAATGGAAGCAGGTCTTTCTGACAGTTCCCGATGAGTCTTGAACTTGTGCAGTAGGATCTGACGCAAAAAGCTTTTAATTGTTTTGCTGCCATTCCCTGTGTAATTAAGTAAGTTATGATGAATCTGACAGTCAAGTTAGTTTGGGGTTTCCTGTAACCCAAAAGATTCATTTAAAGCCCAATTATTTAACACAAAATAACTTCTGCTGGACCAATCTTTTTTGAAGTGATCCAGTTCACCTGGAAGTAAAGAACGAACGAAGAATTTATGAAGCTTCAGCATAACAAGTTTCTGACAGAATCCCGTTCTGTTGCTGCATAGAAATCTTTCTTCTCAGGAATTCAATTTTTTGGGGAGGTGGGGCTTTGCACTGCATGCATTAAAACAAATATACAGAATGCCCAAGGCAGGCCAAAAGTCAGCCCAGCCCAGGAGCCTTGGAAGCTCGCTCAAATCCGTGTGCTCTTGTCCTTTTCACAAGGATCTTCACTTTCTTCAGATAAAGCTGATGATTTTTATGTTCCTTACAGAGAAAGCAGTTCAACTTGAGGTACTCTGATGAGGCAAGAGGAGCAGTGAGATATCTCAACAAGAGGTACTGAACACTACCCTGGAGGCATTTTAAACTCCTGTGCTTTGTTTTTCCTTAGGGTATGCATGCTGCACGGCTGAGCATAAAAGATGTAAGAACTCTAGATTGCAATTTCACCAGTAGTAAATGCAACTGGGAATGTTTGTAGTGCAAGGCAGAATACTAAAATACTGGTGGCTGTTAATGATTTTTTTTCCTTTTTTTCTCTCCATATAAAATTAAAATAACATATTTAGTTGAGACAGGAGAGTGAAATATTCAAAATGAAAAGTGAAGCCTCACTGTGAGCAGATTAGAAAGCAGGGAGATCTCTTGAAATATTTTATTTAAATAGCTCAGGAAGTTAGAAAGACCTTTAGATCCTTAACCTCAGTTTCTCATAGGAAAGAGGATTATCAGTGGAGGAGTTCCTGCTGTTCTATCACCATGGGGGCTGACACATGACCTTAGCTCTGGCCAGCTTGGACCACAGGAATTACCTAATCTGACCTCTTGCATAAAGCAGGTTGGAATGTATTTCCATTTCTGAGATTTCTTGGACAAGCTCTCCCTTTCCATCTGGAAATATCCTCTGGTTTTGAACAGGCTTCCTGACCACCTGGCTTTCCTATCAGAAAACGTAGCTGTAGCTAATGCACACCTGCAGCTCTGAGGTTTGACCCTAGCATGTCCATAAAGGCAAACAGCAGCTTGTTCAGAAGCCAGCAACTTATGCTTGATCTTCCAGAGTATGAACAGTTGTACCTTAAAGACTCCATCTGATGGTGACTGTGCTGTTGAAAACATCTTCCGGTCTGTGGTATTTACTCTTTACCACTATTTTAGACTTTTGGATGGTTACATCAATGGCAGTATTACAACACCCAAAGCCTTGTTATTGGATCTTCTCCCCTACTTTTTCCTCCACTGCAAAGAAGCAAAAGCTGCAGCTGAGTAGCAGGAATATTATGATATTCTTCCTAGCTGCCTAGTGGTCTGAAGAGCTAATGTTTCTAGTTCCAGTTCACATATGTTGAAAGGTAACCCTTAGCAACATAAAGAAGAACATACAGAAGGTCCCCCTGAATATAAGACCTAACAAATGAGGGGAACACTTGATAACTAACAAGTACCAAATTCTTTCCTTTTACGAGATGGAGGTTTCTCATTTCCTGTTTCTTGTGGCCTCTTACAATAGTACTTGGTGCTTATACCATGGTTTTGATCTTCAAAGCACTGTATAAACATTAATTAATTAATCCTCCAAACACCCCATGAATTAGGTGAGAGCAGTATTTCCATACACTTTCTGCTAGCACTGTACGTAAAATATTAGGAAGGACTTGAAAAGGAGCCCTTTTCTCATTTGTATGTATTAACCTTTATGTTACATAAGTCTGAGCAACAGAGTTCCCTTTAAGGGCACATATAAAAGCAGTAACATTTACCAGTATTTACTTGATTTTTTTTAATTTATTTTTTCATTATCTGGCTGAAAATTCAGTACATATTTCCCTCCTGTAACCTGAATTGCTCTGTGACTCCATCTCAGTGTTTTATGCCTCACTCATTCCTGAGGTAAAAGTTAGCATATGAAGGTAATATGATTAATCCTATTCTGGACAGGGTCCAGACATTCGCTCCTACTTGTACGAAGGGTTGGTCCTGTGCAGCCTGCTGTAGGTGACCCTGCTTCGGCAGGAGGGTTGGACTAGATGACCCACAGAGGTCCCTTCCAACCCCTACTATTCTGTGATTCTGTGATTCTGTGATTCTGTGATTCTGTGATTCTGTGATTTAATTCCTCCTCTCCCATCCTTAGAGTTTGTGTGATATCTGTGTTTGTGTTATTCTTGCTATTTTTTTTCTGCCTCAAAACACTGATCTTGTTATAAAATTAGAACCTAGGCAGTGCAATGCTTGGAATTGCAGTATTTAACTTTCGAGACTCTGGTTCTAAGTTCATTTTTTCCAACATTATAATGTCTAGAGACCTACCTGTCTAGCTGTGACTTTTGTCTTTGTGCAATCTTAGTAGACAAATTTGAGCACATTTTTCTTTTATATTGCACTTGCTGACCAAAGTGCAGTTATCCATTCCTCCTCAGGATGTGTTCAGGAGGAATAACAAACTTACAAGGCTATGAGCAAGCCGTTGGGCAACTGTTACTGCCTACAGCCACAGTACTTGATAGAAATTCATATTTCATCATTTACCCAAAGTCATCACTGCTTCCAGGGTCCCATGTTTCACTCACTCTTGTTGCTATGTTCGACTTTTGCTTGCACTTCTGCATATGCTGATTTCTTCTTTCCTGAATTCTTGAAGTCAAAGGCCTCCTTGTTCCCTGTGTTGTGTTAGATGAGTGTCAGAAGGTGGCATCTGGTGTTTCACTGTATCTGCCATGCACCCTGTCCATGAAAAATGATATGTGTAATTGGGATCTTACCCTGTAACCTTTTTTACTCCTTAATTTACCACTCTGTCAGATCAGGTTTTCTGAGACTAATGAAAATTGTGAAATTCACTTTCCATGAAATAACTAAATAAATGCTACTGAACACAGTTGAAATCAATGTTCACTAAATCTGTAGATTGTTGCTGTTACTTTTTGTATACTGCACCTGATAGGAAACCGTCTTTGACATGCACAGTCACTCTGTCTTTCGGAAGAAACTGTTTCACAGAAAAATGAATAATAGTCATGCAAGAAAACAGTTTTCCACATATCCTGCATGTGTACATATACTTTGGATTGGCTTTTCCTGCGCAACCAGCTCACAGTTTCCTGCTTGTCCTGGCCTCTATTTTTGCATATATAATGTGTCTCGATAGTTTCCCAGTACCGCCATTCAGTACAGACCAGAGTGAAATATCATTCTGTGCTATATGGGTTGTTTGTTTGTTTCTAACATTCTTAAACAGCCTTTGTATACTCTGGTAAACACACTGTTCTCTGTTGTCTTTAAACAGAATTCCTTCTGGGTTTGAGAAATTCACCTCGGCTTGATAGTAGCGGCTATGAGCATGAGCTTCCATCCATCCCATGCTAACAGACTAATTGTTTCCTCTACCCTAAAGTGCTGTTCCATTGACAGTTTATCTAACAGATTTTTTTTTATCAGACTTAATTGTGTTTTTATCATGCGCTCTAGAGAACATGTTTGCAGCTATTAATGTTCTCCTAAGCTTGTTTTCAATCTGTAAACTGATAGCATAAGATTGTACTCTTCTAATAACTTGCCAGTTTCCTTTGTTAGTGCTGGCAAGCCAAGTTTTGCTGTGTTTCACATAGCCACAGTCACCCAAAGGAACACTGCCACAAACATAGCCATTTTTATAGCAATCTGCTCAGGTTCATTTGGTTCCTTCTCTGTCTTTGTTTTGCAAACCAGTGGTCTTCCTTTTTTTTATCATAATGCTGAATGCAGCCTGTGCAATGCCCTTCTTGGGGGACATCTGTTGTCCATAGGCTTTTCACTTTTCTATCCCAGTTCGTCAGTACTAAGACCTCTTTAAGGTCACCTTATTAAGTTTCCTGAAGTCTTGCCTTCTCCATAGCTACCTTAAATCACCATTTGTACTATAGGGTATGTTCAAGGCACTGATGTAATTTCAAAGTAGGAAAAACACCTTCTATAAAGATACAGTTATAAATTTTATCAAATATAAAAGAAAGTATTAGATATTGTCTTGTACTGTCCAGATCATAATTTCAGAATTGCTAAAAATCCTACAGCAACGCAGCGACTTCAACATCAACACCTAGCCTGGGAGAAGTGCTCTTGCACTTGCTTTCATGTGGGCTGTCAACTCAGCTTTCAAGGGAGCACTGTCTATAACTCTGTAAAGAGCTCTCACATGCTGACATGGTTGTTATCATTCTCCTTGTCCGTGTACTAGCAGCACTCAGACACTGCGAGAAACAAGGCTTCTTTTATTCTATTGCATGTTTCCTATTTTCTAGGCATTGCCTAAGCCAATGTTCTGCCAAAGGAAGTACCATAGTGAATATTATTTTGTTCATCTTGAACGCCGAGTTTTTTGCCCTTCTGTTATAGGTCCTTGGGCTTTTTAATCTACTTTTAGAGATTCACTCCTGGTGGGAAGGTCAGAGTCTGACCAGAAATATGTAACTCACATTGCACAGCAAAAAGCAGTGGACAAAATCTTGATCTCTACATAGTCTTATTCTGAGTTATTTTATTCTAAATACAATTGGGAACTGGGTTTTTAGAAGTTGTAAGGTGGACTTCTCATCCTCAGATCAGTCTTAAAGTCCCCTGTTTTTTCACCTTCCCTTAGCCTCCTCTGACAAAAATCAGATGCATACGAAATATATTTATAGAACGGGGAGCAGTATTACCTAAGTTTCTGTACAAGCTATCCGGCAAATCAGATGCTGTAGAACAAGCCAAGCATGAAAAACACCTGATGTCTTCCATTTACTGCTCCTCATTACATGCAGAGGAAAATGTCATTTGAGTGTTCTTCCAGTTTTTTTGACGTTTCTAAATAGATGCAGCTACTCTGATGGAGCTTTTAGCAGCTCCATCCTTTCATTCAGAATATTTTAGTACATTTTCTTTTACTCTTTATCCATATGGGTAATCTCTCTGATCTCTTGTTTGTCTCAGACTTTTTAAATTTATTGTTTCAGTCTCTACCACATTTGAATTATGAAACAAAAGCTCTTTAAAAGTGCAATTTCCTTTCAGCATCACAACAGTCAAGAGACCAAGCAGACTCAACAGACTCCAAAAGTACAGCAGCCTAAAACCACCTTAGTTTCTTGGCAAGGGATTGGTAACTTGTCAGAAATGTAGAGGGCTCGAAGGCCATGGCAGTTGGTTGAAAGAGAGGAGAAAAGGGAACAAGCCTAAATGCGCAGGGAAATAAAGTCTATTTTGTCCCTTCTGTCATCCATAAATCCAAACCTTCCCTTTAAGGAAATGGCAGCTTTTCCTAATCTTCTGCTCCTTTTCAGTCAGACCTTTCACAAATAAAAGCTCTTTATGCACACTCATTAAAAAAAACCACAAACACATCTGTATATTATATATAATTCATGAAAAAAACCACAGGGATTTATGGGAAATACATTGTGCCAAAGATTTTAACACTCCAAAGTAAAAAAGATAAAAATGATTGTAATAAACAAATGTCAAGCGTCACACAGTTATGTGATTTGTTATTAATGTAAATGTAATGCAATATAAACAAGGAAGCCTTTAAACTTCAGATGAAAAACAATATTCAGAGGGTTATTAGTTATATCTGGAGAACAAGGTTTATTCTTTAAGAAAGGGAATAATTGGGCTGCAGTATAAGATTTCTGTGAAAACTATCCACTTGGAAATGTGTGCCTTTCTCTGCTGTTTGTGGAAGTGCTGTGACAGGTTTGTCAGTCACTCAAGCAGCGGTGCTGCAAAAACAGCACAGCACTTCTATTTCAAGTGAGTCTGTCAGAGTGCTGCTATAACAAACCAGCCTC
>Ga0181612_177280_pt1 | contig 10910 bp, 2 predicted proteins | sample HoacroProtozoa21_FD_119630 | JGI IMG/M metagenome (GOLD analysis project Ga0181612, IMG submission 119630) | Hoatzin crop microbial communities from Cojedes, Venezuel. Combined Assembly of Gp0051906, Gp0051904, Gp0051908 | reverse complement strand
CTGCCCACGGCTGCCGGCCCGGTGCCAGCCCACTACCAACAGCAATGGGAATGGAGCAAGAGGGAAGGGTTTTGTAACCCCGTGGACTGCAGGGCATCTATTCACACAGCACGTAGCGCTGAGTCAGCCCAGCCTGGCTCGTTTCTGGCCTTGGAGCATCTAGGGGGCTCCATGCTCCATAGCCGGTGTTTAATAACATATGCAAGTGCTGAGCCTTGCTTTAAAGTTCAAAGCTCAGCATGACTATGGGTGTAAATAAGGCTACTGGACTTGTACAGTCTAAGCAGACCCTCTCTTTTCTGCCCTTGATACTCAGAGACAGTTTTCATGATGGCTCCATTTCATGTCATCTTAGTCAAGGGCAAAGTTAGTACGTCCGTGTGAGTTAAGTGGTGGAGTCACCATCCCTGGAGGTGTTCAAAAAACATGCAGATATGCACTTCGGGACATGGTTTAGCAGGCATGGTGGTGCTGGGTTGATGGCTGGACTTGATGGTCTTAGAGGTCTTTTCCAACCTTAATGATTGTATGATTCTGCATAAACCGTTCCTCTAAGTCTTTCAGCACATTTTTTATTGCTCTTAGATTCTCATCAGTTTGTTGAGATGCTTTTGAGTTATTGTGTGGAAGGTTCTCTCTGTAACACACCCAACACTATATATAAAGAGATTATAAAATCTTTGCATCATGTCACAGGAAGTGTTTTGCATGCATTTATTAGAAATGTAGTTTAATTCCATTGTGTGTTAATGGGAAGGAAAGTACATACCAACTGATTTTAAAGGTAGTGATATTACTCTAAGCTCTTCCACAGAACTGTAGAGTAGTAAACTGAGATAATGTCTGAATGACACAATGATATATCCGTTAAGTAAGTAACATTTATTCCTATTTAAAAAAATATGATAAATAATTGAGTTTTTCTAATGTACTGGCATATTTTCTAGAGCATGGGTACTACTACTACACTTTTCTAAGTGTTGTCATACAAGAAAGGTAAATTATCCTCTTGACTTAGAAGAAAGAGCCTGCAGTCTGTGTGCCTGCATTCTTTCTTTCTTTCTTTCTTTCTGACCCCTGAGAACACACATTGACTTCAAAATTCACAGAAATCAAATTATGTGCTACTTAGTTTTAGAGTGCCTTTCATCTCAGTATAAATGTAGATGAGGAATGGACCTCCAGCATAAAACAGGCCTTAGAATTTCACTCAGTAATTTTGACATCCAACCTGCAATTTGAGGTTGAGCTAGTGCATAACTTTAAGACGTACATTCAGTCTTAATTAAAAGATTTAAAATGAGGGAGAATCTATTACATTCCTTGACTGGTGAGTGTTCTTTCTATTTTCTGGTCTGAATTTGTCCAATTAAGACTTTGAGCAATTGAATTTTATTCTGTTTGCCAGATTAAAGTATACATTTTTCTTACCAGAAGTAGTCATCTTTTTAGATAATTAACTAGGCAACAGTGTTTTAGATTTGACATGCTGTAAACATAATCAGGATGATGTTAATAAAAAAATTTATTAAGTACAGTATTTAACTGTATTTCTTTACAGTTAGTAGCTTGTAATGTAAAATCAGTGTATTTCCTTATATTTTCCTTGCATCGTAAATATATAAAAAAGAATCCAAATATATGGATTCCTATATATATATGTTCACCAGAAAAAATATAAACATACAGTGTAAACTCAATTTCAGAGTTTTAAACAATGAGAGTTATCTTAGACCAAAAAAGCTTTTATTTTACAGGCTCTGTTGTGTGCTATTTCTTAATCTTATTTTTCCCTGAACTTCATATGGTCTTGCAAATCTGTTGTGACAATATCTTCCTCCTGAGTTTCAGGTAAAGGGCAGGCGATACAAACGTAGAAAACACAGTAGTTCAATGGAAGGAATTAGATTTAAAATATAACAACTTTGACATATAGCATGATAGAAATCCTCCAAGATGAAATGCCCATGCAGAATTTCGTTAACCAGTCACTTCAGTATCTGAAAATTATTGTTTATCAGGTACTATGTTTCTACCACCTATCTTAGAATTATTCATCAGATTTTAAAATTAATCTGTCTTTCGTTTTAAAATCTGATCAAAGATTACAGGAATTTTCATGTCTGTAGCAATTATTTTAGAAAGGAAAAACATTTATTCTTTCTATTAAGATAACCTCACAATAAAATCTCGTTAATGGCATTATTCTGACAAATGCATCCACAGACTGTGTTGGCAAGAAAAGATGCAGAAATATATCTTCTGACATAAATTTCTTAAAGTAAGCTTTTTTTTTTTGAAGAAAAGAGTAAGTTTTAGGTGTGCTTCATATCGTCGTAGGAAAAGTGTTGTGTTTTAAAATATGCAATTAAAAAACCTTGGAAATTCTTTCAAAATCTCCATTATCATTACTCTGGCTGTAGCATAATCTCTAAGGATTGCCATTTTAATGCTAATTCCAGAAGCAAATGGAGCTAGCTGACATGTGCAGTATCAAGAGAAGAAGGTCAGCCTAGCAGCTAGAGACACAGGAAACAGCAGGAGACTGCATTATTACTCATTACATATATTACACTAGACCTTAGGGATTCCTGCTATGACCAGGACATTGTTAAGCTTGATACTGTACTAAGGCAGCAAGAGCAGTCCATGGCCTAAATGATATCAAAACAGGAGCAAGGAAAATGTCGGTGTAAATTGTCTTTTTTGTTGTTTTAATTATTTTCTTTATTTGCACATGTTGAACCAAAACAAACTGGCATATATTCAGAAAAATTCAAGAAGTCTTTTGCTGTCCCCTATGCCTCTGGCTGTGACTCAGATCTTTTGCCTTGGTGAGTGTCATTAGAGGAAGCATGGGGCAATCGATGATTTGTGAATTCCACCTGATGATATACAAATCTGCGTATACTCCTCTAAGCATACACGCAGTAAAGATCTTCCCAAACTCTATGTGATGCATCTGGCTGCATGCTCAGTCAAATGAAATTAGTGAAAGTGGAAGTTATTTTATATTGCATTGATTTATTTTTTCTAAACACCATCCCCCCACCCCCAACCCCCCCAGTTGTCATTAGCCACAATTGTTGTTTTCACCTGGGGCTTCATCATCATTCAGATCTGTCTGCTATGCACACTACGTCTGGCTTTCATAATTTTTAAGACTGGGAAGGATCAATAAACCATTTAGTCTCATTGGGACTGTGCATGTCACGTCTGTTGAATTTCACCCACTTATCTGCATGCTAAGACTGGCAACTTTATATAAATAAAATTATTTTTTAGAACAGCTGAAAACAGCAGACACCAGAACATTATCATTTTTTGAGGTCTGTGCAAAATGATTAGTTTGCTAAGATGGTCTCAGCAGGTGTGTCATCATGCATGCTGAAAAGGGTCATGATTTGTTGCCTCTCTCCCTTCCTGTCAGTAAGACCTACAGGATCCATCCCATCTGATTATATGTGGGGGGATCACCATGACTCTCTGTGGGCAAGCAGTGCACGCAGGCCGCTATCCAAGAATAGTAATTCTTTGGTAGTTGGTGACCAAAATGTAAAATTTTAAAGGAATTAAGAGCTTTCCTTTTATTCCTGCTTCCCATCTCCCAGAAATGGAAAAAGAATAATGAAATGTGAAAATCGAGAGCAGTCAGACCAGAATGCACAGAATCACTTTTACATACTGATCTGGACTTGCTGGGAATCAAATGAAGAATGGGTTTTCCTTACAGTCCCAAGTTTAGCCTGGGAGACTAGGTTCTTTCTTAAGACTGAAAGGTGACAAGTGCCTCTCTGCCTTGAGCTTTGGGAGCCAAAACTGTTAGGTTGCCTTCTACCACTGTGTAAAGGTGTAGCCAGTGCTTCACTTGTACTACAAAGTTTCTCTTTGTGTACAACCCGTGACTGCTGTACTGCTGCTGCTTCACTCTTTTTTTTTTTTCTTTTCCTTTTTGTTTTGTTTGTTTTTTGGTCACCATATTACAGTAGAAACACATGTTATGGCAATTGCCTGCAAGCATTGCTATGTGGCATGTTTTTCTTGATGTGGTTCTGGAAGCAGTGTAGCTATTTATTGGCCTAAAAGTTGGTCAAAGCCTGCGCTCCTGCTGAAGGGAACAGGCTGTTCTTACTTCAGCCACAGCCACGCATTCCCGTTCTTTCCCCTGCCTTGGCTCTTGTGCCAGAGTTGTAGCACAGTGAATCAAGTTTGCTCATCTGACTAAATCCATCACGAAAAAAACCCCCACTCTTGTCGCCATTTGAATTGGTGAGCTGATCCAAGTGCCCGTGAGGAGCACTCCATCTGCCTTCTGGCCAAAAGTAGAGAAATTTGTAACCCTTTTTCAGTGGTAGCATAGTGTTAGATTAGTTTCACTTGCTTGTGACCAGCTTGTCTGCCAGAGCAGCACTGTGACGAGGTTAGGCGGGCTCTGGCGCTGTGCCACACTGCTGCGGCTGTGCTTCTTCCCTGGCCAATAGTAGCTTATCTGGGGGCTTGCTGTCTGTATTGGTTTAGTTGTGCTGTATGAAGAGCTTCCAAACTTTAGGTTCTATTCTTTTATTGCACTAAGTTGTATTTTAATCTCAAAGGTGTTACTTTTGACATGTCACTATAAAATGTATTTTGTTGATTTGCAGTTGTTTAACCTGGTAGACTATTCTGTAGCAGTAGCCAAGTTGCTTTAGTTCTTTAATTATTTATGTGTTAACTAATCTCTCTGTCTTCTGCATGCTTGCAAATTTATGTTTAATCCACAACAAACCAAACCCAGAACCAAAAACAGTTGGAAATAGCAGTGTACGAAGAACAGGTCTCTGGGGAGCTCAAAGTACTTCTGCTCATTCTTTGTGAGCCAAAAAGTCATAAAAGAGAAAACATATAGTGCAGTTATTTAATAAAATCAAGTTCACCTATTAAATTGGGAATGAAAATCTAGGATATCAACACAACACAGACCACTAACACCATCACAAAAATATAAGAGGTTGGTTTGCTAGTCCTGCTGGTTGACATTATTGATATTTGTACACCCTAACTATTTATTGTTAGAACAGTGAATTTACTTTACTTGTTTATAGTTTCCAAGGTTTGAGTATTTGGGGTTTTATTGTGTAATAGTATTTCCCTGGCTTGCTTACTTTTCTCTTTCCTATTTTTTTACTAGTATACCTCTTATAATAATTTAAATTATTTTTAGATATAAAGGTAGATGGAAAAGTTAGAACTTAAGCTAGCACATTTAAAAATCTTTGTGCAGTAGCAAATGTCTAAAAAGGGTTACAAGGAATCACTACATTGCATCTCAGTGGTTCCATCTTTTTCTTAAGGAGTCTCATTCACTTCTCAGAAAATAAAATCCTCAGTTAAATGTATTGCATTCCACATTTTTCCTAATTACCAATGTATATTATAGTTAAAATTCAGCATCTGTAAATATGAGTCAATTATTGAAAAAATACATATTTCCACTGTTGCTGTAAACAGAATGGTTTTTACAAGTATACTAGCACATGCTGCTTATTAGAGATAATTTGAAATTGAATGCAATTTTACTCCCAGCCACAGAAGAGTGTGAGTTTGATCTTGAGGGGTAAGCATCAAGCAGAGTTGAAGTTCTTTCATGTGTCATCATTTTGGACATAAAATCTGAAAGAAGCAGGCCTTCAAATAAACCCATTGTAATTGGGAAGTTCTGTTACTTCCATATCAGGTGATGCAGTTACTAGAAGATTTAATTTAGCTCCAGCAAATTCTATAATACACTCCAGCTGACTGACATTATCAGTGTAAATAGAAAATATGTTCCAGTTTTGTCCGTTTCCTGCAAAATAATCTTATTGGCTGAAGGCCAAGTCAAAACACTCAAAATAGCCTTTCGAAGAGATGAAGTTTTATAGAATGGCTCTGGGGTTTCTGGTACCAGAAACGTGAGCAGGAGATAATAGGAGAAAGTTTTTATTTGCTAGCAGCAAGGTCCAAGTAAAAGCAAGGAAAAAGAATCAGAAAATTTGTATAGACAAAGTCTAATGTTTTAAAAAAAAAATAAATGATCAATGTGTCTAGTAAAAGTAGTTTTGCACAGTTGAGAAGACAGAGGCTTCTTATATTGTGTATCTTGGGCCATATTATTAGCCAAAGCAAACACGGAGCTTCATGTTCACGGAGCTGTACATATGTAAACAGGGTGATATTATAGCTTTCTAGATGAAGTTAAATAGGAAGTCACTGGCTTTGTCCATACCGGTTAGACAGTATACATTTGTGAGTCTCTTAGTCATACACAGATTACAATGCACAAAGGTGTATTGTACATGCATAAGATGCCAGGTAAGTAGAAGAGACAAAATGGGATCTGTTAAACAAATCTGGCTTGAATTTTGTCACAGCTGAAGAAGTTAAAAACTCTGGATGAAATCTTAGTCTCTTTTGGTTTTGTAGCATCAACAGAACATTGAGTTTTTCCCTATGAAGAGCTTTGTTCAGTCATCCTCCAAATACAGGACTTAATTCAATCCTTAATAGATTGACAGATCATTTTTGCAGTGATTAGTTTTACATCTAGTTTAGTTCCAGATTAGGATAGTACAAAGTACCTGTTTACAGTAAGAGGAGTTAAAATAGCACAGTGAGTACTCTCCAGACTTGCTTCCCTGTGAGTGCTGAGGTCCTGTTCCATGATCTCCAAAGCAGAAGGCTCATCTGATGCTTGGTTGTCCTGATTTCCCTATTCATTGACAACTTATGTGATTGTGGACGTGTTGGCTCATCTGTGCTTCAGTTCTCTGTCTGTAGAAAGCACATAGAAGTGTTTTCCTAGCTTTTGCTAGCTAGTATTATTTTGAAGCCTTCAAGTACCATGACAAGCAAGATCAGAACACTATAATCGCTTGGTCGTGAGTTATGCATCTCCTAGATGTATATTGTGAAAATCCTGTTCAGCTCTAACTATGTACTCAGGCATCAGTCTTCTGGGAAAATCTTTCTCTGAGGACTGAATAACACTCCTAGAATAGTATTTCCCTTCCTTTTGTGCGACTTGAGATGAATTCAATTGTGTAGCCTTATTAAGATTTAGCTGGAACATTGGCACTTTCGTTTCTACCAGGGGATTCGAAACGTGAGAATCTGTTTAAACATCCCAACAAAGAGTGCTTGGTCTTTTCAAAATATCCCTTTTCTCTTTTAATAGGAAATAAAGAATCATGGTAGGTTCCATTGCAGCCTTCTCATAAAGTTTTGTACATGTTCTATACATTTTAAGAACTGTCTTCAAGGTTACTGATGCTAGCACTTCATAAGTTTCTTTCCTCGTCATTCTTGGGATCACATCTAAGGACAACAACCTCATTGTGATATCTCACTTTCATTGCCTTAATTCTTTGACTCATTAGAGTCATCTTTCTCATATAAAGCTGAGCTCAGGAGTACTTTTTAGTCCAAGACAGCTTTTACAAAATTCCGTATTTAATTTTTTCTTCTTTTTAAAACATATTAAAATGTTTTTAGAAAGAAAACTACGTTCTCCAGTGCTAATCTTTCTTGATATGAAGTTTAGCACTAGGAAAACTGTTCTGTCTTTCTTTGATGGCTCCCTTCTGTTATTAAATTAACATTTAGCATTCCAACAGCTCTCTCTTAATGTGAGCCTTTTGCTACCACCAGCTCAGAGGAAAATGGAACCATTAATTTTTGCTGTTTCAAAATGGAAGTTAAATGGGCAAATGAAGGAGCTATGGTTATGCATTAGGATCGTATACCTAATTTTACAACTCAATGCTAAAGCAACTAACTGCCATCATAGAGCAAGAATTATCAGCCACTGAAAATCCAGTCTATAAGTACACCAGTGATTAAGAGGTGTAATTTATATATCCCATTAGGAACCTGTGGTATGCAGGTCTCCATGATGAGTTATCTTAAAATGTTTTCAGCTGTGTTCTGTTTCGCTTGCTTTCCCCTTGGGACAGGATGAGCATGGCTTAATATTCTTGTTACCTAATCTGTTGCAATTTTACAACTGCTTTTTAGCATTTCCTTACTTAGATCCCATGAAAGAATACTTAATTTCAACAGATTTCCAGGTCACCTGGTTAGATAAAACCCAGAAGAGTTTAGGTGGTTTCCAGTCAGTATGTAATCCTATCCATTTCAGAGACAAATGGGTTTTGTTTGCTACTGCCTCTGTGAGGTGCTGCATCTTTCCAAAGCTGAAGAGCCATGTTGTTGATGATCTTCCCAGTCTGTGGCGTACTTATGTCTTCCATTGGTATGGACACTGTTGAAGCAAATCTGTGCCTACCATCTGTCTTTAAAAAGGAGTGGTAGTGCAGAAGGAAGAATATGTGAGCTAAACCCCCAATTTTAAAGAAGTAACTTTATTTCCCATTGGTAAACCTTTTTTTCAATATAATTTCTGTGATTACTGTTACAGTAAATTGTCCTTAGTTTTGAAAGTTTGCCTTTTAGGGATTAATCAAAGCATAACACTTGAGGCCAGTTTACATACAGATAGTCATAAACAAATATGTAGCATTTTTAAATGCCTGTACATCTTTCAGCAGAACCTCTATGTTTATAAACATATCTGAATCAGAACTGCTGTTCATTTCATTGACCAATTTTGAGTTTAATGTATATGTTTTAAAACCAAACATCTGGTTCTTTTGAAACAGAGTCCTAAAATGTGCACAATCCAATGGAACAGACAATGTTCCTGATTTTTTGTATTGAGTTATTTTGAGATCCACTTCTTACGCTATTTTCAATTTGTATTTTAGGCTATCGCTAGAATATATTTTCTCACCATATATTCCCCACCTACAGAGGGACATACATCTAAAGAACCTAACATTCATATTCTTGATTGAACAGAATTGGCAGCTGACATCAGGTCTCTGCTGATGTATATGAAGTCCTCAGAAGTGGGCTTCAAGCATCCATGCAGGTGTTTGTCCTGCTTCAGCTCTCAATGGGAAGGGCAACTTGAATCTTTCATATGAGCACAGAATTCAGAATGATTAACTTCAGTGTCTCACAGCTTACATGACTCAGTTGAGTTGTTCTATATACTGTTGTTTGATAACAAAAGAAAGATTATAAAATATTTTCAGAACATGAGTCTTCGTAGCATCAGCTGGACCACAGATCCAGAAGAATTTGTTTTTCTTATGTCTCTTACCTATTGGTTACTACTGTGTTCAATTTACACATGTAGTTTCTAACAGTATATAGGATTCCTTTAGAGCATTCCACTCCTTTAAGATCAAGAGACATGACTAATCAAGGGTGGTTGTTCTTCACAATGAAGGACATTCTTAGATGAGTTAAACAGGCAAAGTGTAAGACTTGCCTATTCAGTGTGTGTCGAACTATATCGCAGGCTGGGGATTTGCTTTTCTGCAGTATGTGAAAGACAGCTATTCCATCTAATCACATGATTTTCCATTCTTTACCTTTATAGGGGTTCGCCTGTGTACCTGTGACTCATGTTGTCACACTGAGGTTAGAGTTTGCAGTACGTTGTCCACAGGACAAGCCATTCAATAACTGCAGCTAGTGAAAAGAAGAAAATCCACTTACTAATGATGTTTCTCTCCGCAGCGCATCAGTAAATGGTGTCCCCTTATTTGTACAGTCTGTCACATACTGTATTTATGAGCTCTTCAGGATAGAAAGTATCAGAATCATGTCTGTTTTGCGATCTTGATTCGAACCCAGCTGCTTTGGACCTTCATCTATTCAGTTGTCAGAAGTGTGACAGACGTGCCATCGTGGATTGTTTGAACTAACCAAGGAATGGTTCTTTAATTTGGAAAGAGACAAAGATATACCCTCTCATTATTTAAACATCACTTTTTTTTTTTTCTTCTTTTCCAAGTAATATGGGTTACCTTTGCATTATCTATAATTGTAATGGCCCATATTCCAGTACAAAGTCACCTGAGTCTTTTAGAAGTGTCTGAGTACTTGATTATTAGAACTTGTAAAAGGTGTTCTTTACTAACATCCATTACTTTTCTTTTTCCTTCTGTGTGTGTTTTCTGTGTTTTTCAGACATCTTGTCAAGCCTTGCTGCTTCATATGAGAATAGCTGCTTGATGTAGAATCATAGGCATAACTTCTGACCTGGAAAGAAGTCATTCTAACAAAGGGTTGAATCTTCAGTGTTTAAGACACTGAAGTGAAAAGTACCCTGATTAAAGACAGCAGTATTGAGTTTTTGCCATTAGAGTAGAAAGGCTGAATTGTTACTAAAAGCCATGGAGAGGGGGACTTTGGAATTTGTGGTGAAAGGAAATTGAAAAGAAACAGAACATTTGGATTCATGTTTCATGAAATAATGCGTGTGACAGAATAGGAAGGCAGTCTGAGGGAAAATTGACATAATTTTTTCCTACAGCTGGGAAAGGCCAGATAAATACGTCAGTGTTAACAAGTGAACTATTGTATACTTAGAGAAAAAGATTCAGAACAATTTGTAAATATTAATTTGCACTGGCCTCAGAAGAATGTTTTATAATGTATAAAAATGTATATTTTCTCTGTAGAATCTTTGAGACAGTGCTAATTACAAATCTTTATTTGTCATTCGTTAGTTTTGTAGGAGCAGTTCTTTATTCAGCTTCACTTATCTTATTTATGAAGCTGTAAAATTAAAGATTTCCCACTGTGTTTTGTTACAACCACAAGAGAAATAGAGAAATGCTTTAGTATTAAGTTTTTAAGATAGGGAGAGAAAAAAGAGATTATTAGATCCTGAGTGTTAACTAAAAAGATAAAAACCAAAACCATCAAAGACAGGATTGTGGAATTTTTTTTTTTCCAACAAAGAAGGAAGCACATTCTTTAATTATGATGTTCACAGAGTAGTGGAGACTATGGGTTACAAATGTAAGCAGGAGCAAAAT
>Ga0181612_182566_pt1 | contig 10911 bp, 7 predicted proteins | sample HoacroProtozoa21_FD_119630 | JGI IMG/M metagenome (GOLD analysis project Ga0181612, IMG submission 119630) | Hoatzin crop microbial communities from Cojedes, Venezuel. Combined Assembly of Gp0051906, Gp0051904, Gp0051908 | reverse complement strand
TTTGTGGTTTGGATAGTGACCCATATGGTAGCACAAATATCTCTAGTGTAGCTCAACCAGCTGGTTTATGTACTAATAAAAGTTTGGTTACGCGAACATAGACTACATGGTCTGAGCAATGCATGTTTACCACTTCTCTGGGATATTTTTCTGCTAGTACTGCCATACCACGGCCATTCAGGTACATCTCCATCGTAGTCCTGCAGTCACAGCAGTAACCACAGCTTAGATCTATGCTTGAATCTGTCTCTATCTCTTGTCTCCCTGTTTCCATTTCTATGTGTTTAAATATGTGAGGTTAAAATAAAAATCTTTCCAGAATAGATGGCAAAGAATTGGCTTCAGCTTCTTTCCTCTTTCTTTCCCCAACTCAACCCACCTGGGTCTATGTTTATTGAACTCCATACATTGTCAAGACAGTATTTGTAAATGGAATTTAACTGCAGGTGAGCGGTACAAATGTAATTATATTACACAACTCTTGTTTAATTTTGAAGGCTCCATTCTCAACAACAGCGCTTATAATGGACAGTTCAAGCTGAATTATCTATTATTGCTCCCAAAGTTTACAATTAAACTATCGATCAAACCTGGCAGAAAATTCTGAAGCAGGCTGGGTATACACAAGGCTTGTTTTAGATGCAGACTGAGGGAGAGAAACCCAGAAGCAGCCTTCAGCTAATCCTCTTAGTGCTAACTGTCCTGAATGCAGCAGTGATTATGTATCATGCTTATACAGTTTTAATAGTGCAGGTCCTATGCAATTTGCGACCTCTATTTCTGCCCAGAAAGATTGGAGCTTAACAGGTTTGGATCCACAGGGAACCAGCTTCGGCTTTTAGGCTTCTTCAGACACTGCAGAATGCATCTTTTCTGGGGAATTCCACAATAAAATGACTGTTATTTATCATTACAAACCTCTTTATCATTTAGTCAATAAAAGGCCTCTCTCTCTCACTTTTTTTTTTCCGTGGTGTGCTCAGAGTCAGAAATCTGTATTAGTCTCCCCTGGCCTGAAGGCAAGAGATGTCAAATGCTAAATCATGATCTGCCCTGGCTTTCTGGCTAAATTGTGTATGAAGGCCTGAGGCAAAAAGGTGCACATGCTCATTATTTGAAACAGAATGATTTTTTCCCCTTTCTTTCCTTTTTTTAAAAATACATATTGAGACATATATGGTAACACACATACAGTAAGCTTCTGAAAAGTATCAAACCTGAAACAAACCAGCCAGAGCTAAATATGTCAAATATATATGCTTGCAGATTGGGAAATAGAAAAGGGATTGTCAAGAAAAATCAGATGATCTTCCCCTTTTGAACTTTTTGTTAGCAGTGGGGAAAAAAGTGTGAGGAGTTGACAGCAAGGTGACAGATGTGGTAAATAATGCATCTGGTGAATTCATCCCAGCTTTTTGTCAGGGGGAAGAAACATTTGAAATGAATACTGGTTTGAAATTGGTCAGAAAACCTGCATGGAAACATACATTAAAGCCTGTGATTGCTTTGCAAACTGTTTTGAGTGTGTCTTCATGTACTTATTTGTTTGCAGTTTGTGATAGATCACCTCCCTCACTGGGCATTGTTGCTACCCCAGGTTGGCTAACAGACATTTGCAAAGGGGTTTTAGGACAGTCATCCCTTGGGCAAATTTTTCTGTGAACATATTTGCATAGAAATGTCAAAGTCTCTCACTTTTGTAAGTATTCTTGCGAGAGAGGTATCATGCGTACCAAAATATTGGTGGAAAACTTATCAAAAGGGTCATGCTTGCCTTTGAAGCAATTTTTTTTTTTTTTTTTTTTATTTTGACACTAGGGAAGTGTTCAAGAATGTTGTTCTATGGTATTTGTTCAGCAGAAGGTGACAAGGATCTTCTATAAAAGCGTATTAAACTGCACTATTTTCACACTGTGGATGAGAGTTTCGAAAGCTGCAATGAAACCTGGAGAGGTACTCTGGAGAATCTAAACAATGCATGTATTATTTTTAGTGCTCAACATTTTTTCTGTTTAGTGGCAAAACATTCTACATATTTATGCTGACCATCTGCTTTCTCAATGTAAGCAAGAAAAGGACCACAGCTTGGAGAAGAAAAAGGGCCCGTGTAACAGGCATTATGTTCAGCCGGCCAAATTTTTGACACTGCGATTTTGATGTTGATTCCTTACAACTGGATTTATTCAAATGCTTCATTGCTGGTTACAAATGTTGGGACTGAGCTGAGGCTGCTTGAATTCAGATATTTTATTTCTGAAGATTTCAAGGAAATGATCTGATTGGATCAAACTTTTCAGGGAAGGCTCCTCAATGGGGGGATATGTCACTGGCTGATACCTTCACCTAAAAAGCAAACTCTGTGAGCTCAACATCTTTTGAGCAGTTAAATTTCCACTTCTTAATGGAGAGTTTTATTTTTATATATATGTTAGATATCAATTTGTTTAGTTTAAAATGTCGCTGATTTATTAGAGCTGTGCTAATATGTAATTTTTAGTTATGACTGAAACAGCCTGCATTGTCAGTGGGATTTTTTCAAATTTAAAATAGTGAGCTTTGAGAATCCTTATATCCTGGTCTTTGTAGTCCGATAAAAAATGAGGCTGCTCTGTACATGTCGCTAGTTCTGTATTTCTCCCACAGAAAATGATGTCCTATTGAAATTACTTGAGGTCTTTCCCTAGCTGTCACAAACATGAGAGTGAAATTAAGAAAAAGACTACGGTTTTTGAAACCTAACATGGTCCCTGATTGTTTGTAATGTTCCATTAAAACTTTTTTAATTTAACATGCAAAAATGGTGCACGAGATTGATCAGACCAAAAATGAGTGAAATAAGTTGGTATTTTCATGTTTGACATATAAAAAAACCCAACAGAAAACAACTTTTCTGCAATTTAACTTTTCACTTCACATTATGATAGAGCTTACTAGAAAATCAAAGCCTTTGTCTCTCTACTGCTTATGGTTAAATTAAATTCTCTTCAGCAAAGAAGCTGACTTTACAGGGGCACAGCTTGATATATTACAGTGCTATGGTTTCTTCGTAAACGCGGAGGCTGGTGCTACATCCCGTCTCATTCATCTGTGGATTTTGTCCTGAGTTCAGGTGTGTATGTATGACCAGCCATTCCCAAATAAATGTATAGATGGACTGGTGAGCGCTGCTGTGCTCTGTTTCTGCGCTCTCTCTTCTGATGCACGCAAGAAAAACCTCTGCCATGGCTGAGGGTAACGGTAGGTTTATTCACTGAAGCTTCCAAGTACAGTATTCCTGCATTTCCCTTGACAGTCTGCTGTCGTTCAGGGCTGGGGAGCATGAGGCTTGTGGAAGACTGAGGGATCACAAGTACCATAGTGGAGCACTGCACTTACTTGGTCAGGTTTTTGGCATCCCACTGTTGGCAATGAATTTAGAGAACTGAAGTCCCAAGGCAAAGATCCTTCTCTCAGTTGAGTTCAGCAGGTCATACGCGCTCTTAGCAGGTGTGGTGTAAATCTGGACCTGTTCCTCTTAAAACAAAGAAGGTGCACAAGGGTGACCTGGAGCGAGTACAGCTTTGCTTGTGTTAAGACTTGTACACAGGACTTCTTGCCATGAAGATCAGTAGTCCCACTGAGCCAAAGCAATAGAAAATGTTAAGCCTAATAAGCCTGTATAGTAACATGCATTCTTCTGAGGTCTGTGCAATACCAGTGCTTGGTGTAACAGAAGAGTGTCAACAATGAGACCATCACAATTTAAAAGCAGTTTAATGTTAATCTTATTACTTCTGCTGAGGAAAAGAAGTCCTATGAAACCTGTTCATGTAAGCACAAAACTTCAGAAGTGTTAACTGGAATCCTACAAGGTTTAACATGATCTGCTTACTTCTACAGTTCAAGCACAAGATGTTTCTGTGTTCTTTCATTCTGTGCACAATCTCCCATATTTTGCAAAGTTTGACTTCTCTGCTACCTTTATGCTTTTAAGATACCACAGGTCCTTCTTCTGCTCTGAGTTGTTCAGTAGAGTTCTTCGTGAATGTCAAGGAAATGCAGAGTTTTGGAATAACATTTGTTTGCTAAATGTTATTGCAGAACTCTCATGCCTGTTCACTTTGCTTCTTTTTTTTTCTTTTCTTTTTTTTCTTTTGTGTTATTTTTCTCTAAAACTGAATCTAGTGGGACTGTATACTGTGTATTAAGTTTATTTAGTGCAGAAGGTCCTGATTCTCCTTTCACTGTGGCTGTAATTCAAAATAACTCTACTGAAATCATTGCAGTTTCACTAACATAAAGCTGAGAATCAGACCCATAAATTCTTTATTCGTTACACAAGAGCAGAAAGCACCTGGGCCTGACAGACTTTTAATTTTTGCTTCTCTCCCACTTAATCGTGGCCTAACTTTCTTTAAAAGCATTTTAAAATCTAAAAACAGAGAAAAAAATCCTAGTAGTGTACTTCCAAGATGAGACCTTACATTGACAGCCTTTTTCATACTGTGAAATTTTATGTCTAGTTAGAAACTGTAAAAATAAGTATAAGTTTTGTAATGGAAAATCTAACCAACACATAGGTGTACCTGTAAGAAATGCAAATCACATTCATTTAGTCTGAACTCCCTACATGATTCTGAAATAATATATTTCCTTAAACAATAGATTAATAGCTGTTTTCTCTTTTTTTTGTCTTTAGCTTGCAAAGTGCAGGAAGATAATATCACTGTCTGTGTCCTCCAGACTGAAGCTGCCTTCAAGAGAAGATGTACTTTAATGAAATAGACTGTTTTCATAGTTTTAATGATGTGTTTGTTTTAATTTAGTTGTATGATCGTGCTTCTTTAGGATACATCTGAATCTTATCCCTCAGCTATATGTGTAACTCAGGCTTCCTGTTTTAAGATCATTCCTAACTCAGAAAATTGTCGTTACATTGGATATAAATATAAGGTGGAATTTAAAAATGTTCATGAGCTTAGTATAGTTTTTATTTAAAAAGTCAGCTTCTGTGTACTTGCCATGTGGGATCTCTGAGTAAAATTTGTGTTAATGTCTTTATACAACTTACAGCGATAGCCTGAGCCAAACACAGTATGCCAACCATTCCTTCTTTTTCTCATGGATTTTCTTTGCTCATCTGAATAAAATACGTATTTTAACTTATTAATTTATAGTTCCTATAGCATGTGCACTTGAAAGTACCATAGATGGAATTAATTAATAAATTACACCCAAACTTTTAGCTCAGCAAAACTCCGTCATCTGTAAGTAGAAGCAGTATTTGGGTGGCAATTTTTTGAAATTTTATTGTTTAACTGTAGTCTCCGCAGAATTTGAAATGACCTAGCCAATTCCACAGGTGGGCTCCTGAATCAGTCAGGTGCCAAATGTCCCTCACTGCTGTCATGTAAGATGTTGGCTGCATTTACATGGCTAATCATGGTCCAGACACATCTACCATCTGCATACTTGACGTGTAGGAGCATGCTGAAGTCTTGATTTAAGCTGAACTTTAGAGCAGCGACGATGGGAAAGGGGACAAGCCACAAAGCTTATGGTGCTCAGAGTCACCTTTAAACCCACTCATCACCTTGTACCACTGAAGTGGCCGTGGTATTGAGCATGCCGTGTAACATGCGCAGATGAAACGTCAGTAGTCAATCTGTTGTTAGTTACTAAGATGTAACTAGAATTTAAGGCCATTTGCCCTGGTGGACTTCTGCTTGTCTTCACTTGTGCCACCTACTCTAAAACTGAAATCGATAATGACAAAGACTTAGCTTGTTCTAAGGGCAGCAGAGCTGGCTTGCAGGGTGGGCACCAGGCTCAGTTTTCCTGGAAAAGGTGTGTGGAAACTTCTTGGTCTCAGCCTGAGAAGAGGAGAGGACAGGCAGGTGGGAAGAAGGGGTAGGGCAAAGCTGGTTTGGGAACCAGGACAGGAGGCAGCAGGGAGGCATTTTTCAAAAGCTGATCCACTGGTACCATTGAAAATATCTCTGGCATATTTTTTTTTGCAGTGGAGGGGCAGTCTGTCCTATTAACTCCTCACCTTTTGTCTTTTTCTTCCATAATCTTAGATTATGAGTTGTCTGAGGCTGTGACTCTCTCTTTCCTTTATTTGGAAAGCACACAGCTGACGGGGCTATTCTCCCTGTTGTAGCCTGCGAAGTACTGCTGGGTTACAAACAGGGAGCAGCAGAAAGAAGAAAGGGTGGTTACCGACACTGTGCTTGCAGGGCCACTGGCAGACTCGCATACTGCCATTTGGGTAATGGAATTGCAGTTTCAAAATCAAGTATTATTTTCTGTAAGGAAACATTTCTTTTCAGAATCCTTGGCACACAGTGGCCTGAATACTGCCGTCCTAATTCTGGCAAAACACTAACAGACAGCAAAGTTACTTTTTCCTTGATTCAGGTCTGCACAATTGTGCTTTTAAGTACAAACACGTCGTATATATGTGGCCTAATTCCCAGAACTGCTGAGCAGACCCATAGTCTGTTGCCAAGAAAGGGAGTGGAGAGAACTAGACAGCTTGAAATATAGTAGTTAATGAAATTATTCATGTTGCTTTCATGATTACATTTATAACTGCATCATCATGATGTGAAGTGTTGATTAGTATCCTGAGCAGTTCATATAATTAAACAGAGCATAGCGAATTAGCAGACTTACAGTGATATCGTGCTACTGGTTTTGGCACATTTCTGTTCACTTCTGTTTGATGGACTGGGAGATGGCCACAGTGTGAGAACTGATGACGAGGCAACAGCTTCCTTCCTTTGCATGCTGGCCTGATGCTGTGTCTGCAAAGTGAATTTGCCATTGCAGCATAGGTACTGCCGAGCATTACCAAAAGGGTGCCGGATCTTCTCGATGTGAAAACTCCCATACATCTGTTTCTTCTTTCTGTAGATGTCTGCAAAGTTTCTAACGACTCACTGCCACATTTTTCTATTCAGCAGCAGACTATGTCTGGAATGCACTGTAACACTTGGTCTGTCAAAGTATTAAATGTGAGCAAATGCCCTGTGTTGCTCAAAAGGAGGAACTTGTGCATTGTCTCTGCTCCAGAAGACTTCAGCTGTCTGATCATAAGCAAATGGCTTACCTTCTCTTTTGCCACATGCCAAATTACAATTGTATTGGGAAATATTTGCAGGACTATGTAGCATATATAAAGTACATTGAACACAGAGCTTAAGTATTACAGTCATTGGAAAGTATTGACAAATGCTGTCTCTGGGCAACATGCATTTCCAGTTAATTTCTATGACAAACAGACAACAGTCACATAAGTCTCTGCTAGTTCAACCAAAAAACAGTTGCTGTTAGGGAAAAGGAGTTGCAACTTCTTTTTAGGTTGAAGATTAGAAGAAGAGGACTAGTTTTGAGATGGTCTAGCATACACAAACAAGGCAATCTCACAAGTAGGTCAGACCTGAAGACCATTGACTCCGTAGCCTATATTCACTAATGGCTAGTACCAGATGATTCAAAGGTGTAAGAACTCTGCTCCAATGGCATGTAGTTCAGCAAACAAAAAAATAAATTACATGATCCAAAGGCTTAGTTTTACCTTCGTAGTACTTTCCACCTTGCCGTTTTATATGTAATCTCCTTTCAGCTCTGTCATAAGGTGTATGCCATCTACAAGATGTTCTTAGAGTTTTGGAGAGAGTTCAGAGAACTGTGGCAAGTTAATCAAGTGTCTAATCTGCATTTTATGTGAGCACTTAAAAAAGGGTTCACAAATATAATAACTGTCTTGTAATAATCCTTACAGTTTTTGATAAAAACATCTGTTTTAAAGGAGTTCATATATGCCTGTTACATGTTTCCTGGTTGTATTCTTCTGAACCACATTGAAATATAAAGTGTTGATGCCTCCCTGATTCAGGTTCTACTTTTTATGCTCATGGGTTTTTGAACTCGTGCGGCTGTTTCAATTTTCTGATGTTTTCCTTCATGGTAAATTTGCATTCCTTTTCTGGAATATTCCTTCACATTCTCAGTCCTGAAATGTCTGCTATTTAATATTTATAACACAAGCACAGACACTTGTGCTAGTCTGCCAGCTTTATTGAGCTGACTTGACCCTCTCACTGCGAGGTGTCAGTGTAAAAGTACACTTACTATTACACTTTATTACACCAACAAAGACAAAGATAATAAATTAATATTTCAGACTGAATTGTCTCTACAAAGTTCTACTTTACAGTTTGTATTCTTTACCTCAAAGAATACATACATATGAGTCAGTGGTAATGGTACAGAATAAAATTTAATCTGATTTTGAGAAATTATGGTTTAATTAAATTGATCTACTGAATGATTGAAGGTAACTTGTAAGAAATTTGTTTATAGAATACACAATAAGATTCAGTTGTCATCATTAAAATAATATTATTTCATAGGATAAACGTGATCCACTAATTTCTTTGATTTCTTCTTGCATCGTTATTCTTTAAAAAGTTAAATATCTTATTCTGAGGGAATCTTTTCTACTGTTTAGCACATTAATGATCTTTATCGTTCATGACATTGTCAGTTCTGCATGCAACAGATAACATTTTTATAGATTCCCATGCTAATATATGTACATCACTGGTGACTGACAGTACAACTCGTCCACTTAATTTTTTGCAGATTTATTCACAGATATCTTATCTGACAGCATTCTAATTTAGAAGTGCTCATTTTTCATCTAAAGTCTTTTTCTCCCATACTGTTCTCTGCAAAAGAATGCCAACAACACAATCTCTGCCACTTACAGGACATGATCTCTGATATTTTTACCATTTTCTATGTTTTGCCTGGACTACTTGTGACAGAGGCGGTTTTTCACATTAGCTGAGATAGTTTCACAGAGGGTGGTATACAGCTGAGAAAAAACACTATGCTAATCTGAATTTCAGCGACAAGCACAAGTAAAGGTTCTTTTTGTTTCGCTGTTCTTTTGGGTGTTTTGGGATTTTTTGAGGGTATGTTTGTGCAGGTGGACCAGAAGTTTCTTGAAATGCTTTAAGATGAAGTTATGGTGTAGAATTGCTAGGCAAGTTCACTACAGCTTTTTTTTTTTTTTAAGAAATGAAGTTTAGTGCTACATAAAGCACACAGTGCTCTGTATGCATGTGTAGTTATATCACCTTTAACTGTTGTTTTAATACTGTTGAACTTGTATGAGACACCTCCAGAGTGAAAACAAGTCTTGCAGAGAATGCTCTCACTGGCTGAAGACCTGACATGCTTCCTTCTGATGGGTAAAATCCTAGGTCTGCAGTGGCCCTGCTCGTTGAAGTAAATGGGAAGTTTATTTCAAAGCCTCCCTGGCCTGCAGAAGATTGTTGGTCTTTCATTAGTCCAGTTTCTGCTGAGGGTAAAGACAGCAAGTCCCATCTAGGACCATGGTCCAAGAGGGTGAGCTGTGCCTGTCTCCTCAGTCATACTGGCAATAAAACTGTTGTAAAAACTCTATGTTCAGACGAAAATCAAATAGGCTGCATTCCAAGTAATTAGTTATTAGAAAACATTTAGAAGATTCTTTGGACTGAATCAGTTAAATTGGTTTTTGGCTTTTTTCTTCAACTTGGAATCATAATAAAAAAAAATTTATATGGTTTATTTTGTGGTGTGTCATGGTAACCATGAACAGGTTTCTGCTTCTTCTCTGTGGTGCTGCCTCTGGATATCCAGATTTCCTGCAATGATGCTTTATTTTTTTATTTTTCTAACATCTACTTATCATGCACTTCACTAACATGTTGAATCTCTGCCTGTTTTTAAAGTCCTTTTACTTCCTTTGTTAATTTGTCTATTTGTTCATGTGCCTTCTGGAGTTATTTCCCTCCACTGTCCCTTTTTTACTATGCAGTTGCCTCATGTCTTGATTCTGCTTTGTTACCGTCTTCTAGCTTCAGTTTACCTTCCATTTTTTTCCTTCACTATGTCATTGTTTCGCATGTGTTCCAGATTTTGTTACTAGTAAGTTCTTAGAGATCTTTTTCTTCTCTGATCTAAGTGATAAGATCAGTTGAGTCTTACACAAGTCTTGTCTTCCTGCATGGCTGTTGCTCATGAGTGGTTCTAACTGAGGTTTTTCTTATGTCTTGCTTGCAAATCTGTTTTGTCTGCAGGGATGACCTCTGTTTTTCTGATTCTAGGATACTGGAGATAAACGTAGTACTTTATAATAACAAAAGAAGAAAGAAAAAGGATAAAAGATAGTCCTTATACTCTTTTCGTATTACCAGAGGTAAATGGGGCCTAATTTTAAATCTTCAGACTTGTCCTGTTCAGCCTGCAGTTTTGGGCATACTCTTCGCATCCGCATACTTTCTACATTTTTTCCATGCCTAGGAAACTTCTAAACATGCAATTTCTGTAATTTGCCCAGTATCCAATATAGCTGCGAGCTATAATGCAAAGCTTTCTTCATACCTGCTACTGCAGAATTTAAATTTGGATCCTATATCTGTAGGGGTAATTTGTGGCTTTGCCATTAGCTTTTCTTTTTTATAGACAGTGAATCCTAAATGCCATGTGCCTCCCTAATTGCGTGATGCAAAAGAGTGTGTTGCCATTGTAGTTCTAGTCTTAAATCCATTCAGCTTCTGAGTCTTTGTGAACAGCTTCATGGAGGTAAAGACTGGGGTTATGAGTCATAAAAGTGCCATTTTATTTTCTGTATATATTGTGGTCAAGGAAGAACCAAAGCAATGTTTATAAAAGAACACCCTGGGAAAAGTTATATTGATTTTATCTAGCCTACCCGTACTTTTTCATTTTTAATCTTAGTTCTTTCTCTGGTAGACATGAATTTTTCCTCTTTTAGTGTTTTCAGTAGCTTAAATTTACTCACCTTTGGTTGCATCAAAGATGGTTGCCACAACTGCTCTCTTAGGTTGCTGGACCTCCATGAAGATACTC
>Ga0181612_162604_pt1 | contig 10911 bp, 4 predicted proteins | sample HoacroProtozoa21_FD_119630 | JGI IMG/M metagenome (GOLD analysis project Ga0181612, IMG submission 119630) | Hoatzin crop microbial communities from Cojedes, Venezuel. Combined Assembly of Gp0051906, Gp0051904, Gp0051908 | reverse complement strand
TGACGGAGCACTGGAACAGGCTGCCCAGGGAGGTTGTGGAGTCTCCTTCTCTAGAGATATTCAAGGCCCACCTGGACAAGGTCCTGTGCAGCCTGCTGTAGGAGACCCTGCTTCGGCAGGGGGGTTGGACTACATGACCCACAGAAGTCCCTTTCAAACCCCAACATTCTGTGATTCTGATTCTGTGGTATACGGAGGGCAGAGGACACATTTGCTATCCAATTTATAGTCCACCTGGCCCACATTCTACTGCTGCTGCCTAGTGAAATCTCATTGGAAAAACACTGACAGGTAATTCAGTTGAGGTACCCAGTTCAGTTTCACTTGCCTGTACTTAAAGCATGTCTGCATTAACCCACGCCACCAACTCTGTATCTTGCTGTCTCCGTATTTTCATTAAAGTTTCACGTATTTAAGAGCTTTGCAAGCTCAAAAAAGTGTTTACTTATCGTTCAAAATGACAGTACATATTCTTTTGGTATTACCTTCTTTGTTCACAGTTCTTTGTTTTTTTAAAATTTTTCTAATACACTAATCAGACTTCTTTGCTGGCTTACTCTTAATGATTCCCAGGGCTTTTTTTGCTTTTGGTATAATCCAAGTATGTGTAAAGATTTTCCTCTCTTCCAGCAGAGTGCCTCTATAGAATGTAAGAGATGTCACTTGAACCTGTGCCTCAAGATAGCAGTAGCTGCAATTTCAACAGCCAGCACAACCTGCTGCCATCAGCAGCCTGCATGAAGTCTATTTCCCAGGCTGGAGCACAATGCAGGGTTCAGCCTGAGCAGTCCAATTTCCACCATACAGAAAGGAACTCCTGAGGCAGAAGCTGGCAGAGAGCCAGGGCACCTGGGCTCTCCCTTCACGGGGGTCAAGACACCGAAGGAGCCCTCCATGGGCCAGCAGTTTGCAAAGCCAATATTAACCACTCATATTCACAAGTATTTCTGTTTATTCTCTGTTCCACCCTTTCTAACAGGGAGCTCCTCAAAAAGCAAAAACTCAGTAGTGTTTGGTATTGATCACGCTAATCAAACAATGTATTTGCTACTTCCAGTGCTAGGGAATTACATTTTGCCTCTTTAAATTGCGTACACGGTTTGATTTTATTTGTTACATTCATTCAACAGTTATCCTGGTGTATTTTTTAATTAGACCATCAATCACTCCTATTGAAATAAAAATCGGTCAGTCTATTCTTTTAGGATCTTATCTTTTCCATAACAAACATTAATCAATTAACATACAAGTTTAAGAAGAGTAGCTGGTTTTAAAGAATTATATTCAAGACCAGAAAGCATTGTAATATTGCAAGTTAGGCTGGAACATAGTTCACTATTGTGTTCACTGTTTCATACTTGAAACTATCTTCCAGATCCTTTACTAAAATAAAAAAACAACACAAGAAAAAAAGAGTAATTTCAACATTTGACTTTCTTCCATTGCTCTATAACTTTTATTCTCAAAGATGACAGCTTGCCAAAGCCATATCGTGGATGTCCTTAAAAACGTAATTAGGGTTCAGGCTTTCAGTATTGTTTTACCTACCACCACATACTAGCTACCTGTCTTGTTTTTTGGTTAAGAATGTTTTCTGTTACTGGAGGTATTTATCCCAGACTCATTACCATGAGATTCTGATTGGACCCTTCGTGCAGAATTTTTAATCATAAAAAATAATCAAAGACATGAAGGTGAGTATCATCCACACATTTCACAAGTCTAATTTTCAAAGCAATCTTGTTTCAATTGTGAAAAAGAAATGCCATGTGGGCAAATGGTACTTATTAGTCAGTACTTTAGTTTTTCACCAAAGCAATGGAAGCAACTGCCATAAATAATTTTACATCTGAATCCAAATGGTCCTGTCATAAGCAAAATGACAAATACATCTTCTCATTTCAGCTTCTGTGTGGTTCGTTCACAGGCTTATAGAACATTTGCAATAATCTGCAGTCTGTTTTTCTGATTTTATTTCTACCTTGCTTTCATCTCAATAAAATCATAAGCCTACCCACAACTATTCAGAATAACAGTCCAGATGCTGCTATCATTTGCACTAGCATAAACACAACACCAGTGTGAAACCCACAGATGATTAGTATCAATACTACTATTGTAATTGCACTTCTGCAGGGCTCTGAAGCTCCTAGATTTCTGTTACTATAAGGTTTTCATAACGAAATGCCAAAAAGTGCTGAACAATGTGAGTGTATCAAAAGATCTGATTACTGCATCTTCAAGTATTCACTTCTTTTTTCTAAACAGTGCCTGGGAAGAAGGAAAATTTTATAACAGGGTTCTGTCCCCATTCTGCACATCCCCATGGCAATATATACTGCTTGTCCTCCTTTTTCCTAATGAACTTATGACTATGTTTTATTCTCTCTGGCATCAAAATCCAGCTCAGAAAGAGGAGCAAAGGCAAATACCCCAGAAGATGGCAGATTTGAGCTTAGCCAGCAGCTTTTAAAAAAGCCTTCCGAGTCATTCCTCTGCTTTCAGCCTGTACCTTCCAACTAAATTGCCAACACTGTATTTAAGGAGATATGCATTTGCCACCTGCAGCAAAATGTACTGGAAGTCTTTCTCAATAAAGGTCAAAGACCTGAAACGTGCCAGATGTTTTGGTTTTTTTTTTTCACAAAGGGCATTTGGAAAAAATTCTTCTGCATTACAAAAATACATTGATCTATTTTACTCTTTGGACATAAAATACACTCTTATAAATAAAAATTTTACCAAAACACCTGTTCAAAAGGGGCAACTATTTGATACCATTTGTTTTCAACCATAAACTGAATACTCCTGTTTTTAATAGAAGGTAGATACTGGAGCTGCATTATTTATGATCATTTCAGAAACAATTATGTGTCTTCTTTTTATATGCAGTATATATGATGCTCATTCTGCCCTTCTCATTCACAGGGACATTTTCACAGGAGTTGATGCAAATAAAAGTAGCAGAAAAGTAGCAGAGTCTGAAGCTTTTTTACTTCAAATTTACTATAGATATGCATACATTTCCCAGATATTATAATACATCACTTTACTCCCTCCCTGATTTGGACCAAATGGTACAATACAGAAAAATTAAAACCAGACATAAAGTACAGTTAATATACACTGAATATGCATGGATCAACAATTGCTACATTGTATCAATGGTAACAAAAACACTTACAGTGAAAATTGCACTACATAAATCCACTTACAGCAATGGAATGCTATGGATAGTACGCTATTAAATGTACAAGAAATAACGTAGAAAACTATGCTCAAGCAAAATGCTTTAGGAGACTAGCCACCATCACGTTCCTTTGTTTGTGAGTAACTTAATTTTTAGAAACAAAAGTCAGGACTGCAGATTCATTATTAGTAGTGGTCCAACTACACATGTCCAAAGATAATAAAAATTATGATACCTTAATATTTAATGAAAGACTCTGTTGAGATTTTGAAGCTGCAGATTATGTCAGGGTGGAATTTGTTGCTCTGTATTTCATTACACAGCTGCTAAAGAAGAAGAAAACACTTCATTCCATTGCCAGGAATGAAAGACCACAGCAATGGTGCAAGTAAGTTTCTATACTCTACAAGTCAGCAAATAAATATTTCTTTATCACTATCACAAGTTTTGGGATTACTTGCAGCAAACTTTATCTCATATTCAATGAATTAATTCAGAAACACTCACCATGATTCCAGTGAGTAGACAGACTCCTTTCCCACAGTATGTATTAGGTACCATGTCACCATATCCAATGGATAGAAAAGTTATTGAAATCAACCACATTGCTCCAAGGAAGTTGCTAGTAACATCCTGTTGATCATGGTACCTGAAAAGAAAAAGAAAATACTTTCTTTGTCATGAAAACTTATGCTAAAATTTTGTACTGTCAGAAAGAGATTGAATTAACTGGTCACATAATCATTCTTGTATTCTACAGTTATTTCCATTCTGAAAGCAGCCATAATGAATTAAATAAAACTCAAATACAACGACATCAGTAGTAAAGGAAGAGAAGGTACAACAATAGCACCAGTAGTAGAGATACTCAGAATTGTTTATAATTCAGAATTCTGTTATTACTATTAAAAAAGCAGATACCTCTTGCTTTTTAATAGAATCTCTTCATCAGGGGCACAAGTATAGCTAATAATCTGCAGCAGCATAAAACACCAGCCCACTACAGTTGCTGCAATCTGAGGCAGGTAAGAAAGTCAGAAAAGGATGTGTGGGCAAGTCGAGAGCAGAGGACATTTCCATCTCCTTGGCCTAAAGCTAAATCTACAATTGCAAATATAATCATGAACTATCATGCAAATGCTGACCTATACAACGGAAGATCTTCTCTCTCCTTCAACATGTTCAAGATAAATTGAAACATATGCCATTGTATTTCTCGTCAGCAAAAGATCTTTACCTTACATATAGTGAAACCTCCCTTTTGCGTTAAGTCTGCAACTAAGTGGAATTTCCCAATGTGCCATTTGTTGCCTTAGTTTTAATATTCTAGTGGAATATATTCATTTTCTCCGTCAAAGAAAACAAGTTCAGATGAATGACCTAGTCTTGACATAACACATATACCTAATAACCAGGGAGCCGTAAGGACATATTAGGTCTAAAACCTGTTTTCACCACTCACTCTGTGGGGGAAAATGCCTGACAGCCTAACGTAGGTGGAATTTTGCTCCCCAGACAGAGTAGCTCTACCACAGACACTATCTGTGGCAGCCACTGCAGCCTCAGGTTTGCAATAACACCTGCAGCTGCTGTGAAGCCTCAGGTTGGCTATCTATGCTGTTGGATCCTCAAGGGTATTATTTTAGCCAGTCTCTAACTCTGTGTCTCACAGTGGATCACAGAGGTCACAGCGGGCCATTAGGGAATTAGTTCACAAACCCGTAAGCAACCTGCTTTCCAAGGCTGAAACAGTTGCTTCGGTTTTCTTCCTTTCTGGACCGCAGTCTCCATGATGGAGTAGGAATGCAGAGTGAGTACAAAGACACTTTCAGGAAATTCCCTGTTCTCTCACTTGCCAGTTATTCACTATAAGTAACTACAAAATGCCAAAGTCCCACCTATGCCCTGATGGTTACAACAACCTCAAAAATCTTTGTCTGACAGAGATAACAGCAATCACTCCAAACAACTCTGTTCCACATTTCACCTGTACTCTTCTCTCTCCTGGTGTCAGTGTTGTCTTTTCTCACTTCCTTTATACAAGCTTTTGAAGGCTTTTTGTTCTGCACCTAGAACAATGGAGTGACAGCCCACATTTGGAGCTCCTAAGGATGACAGTGACACAACTGCAACAAGAGTAGTGACAAAAACGACAGAAAACTGGAATAACTCATGACCACAGAGCTCTGCACAAACAAAATAAGATCTGACAGTACTTTTTTTCCAGTCTTCATTACATGTTACGGATTTTAGTCTCCACTTAAGGAACTTAGCAAGTAACACCTGTGAAATATATGGGTGCAGGGAGACAGACATATTCATCCCATCCAGGAGGCAAGAAGAAAGCCTATGCATCATGCAACTCCCTACAGAGTATCACGTAAGTGATGAGCTTCACAGAAGGGTGCTAAACCCACAACACATATTCCAAAGCTAGAAACTCAGTTAAATACCAATAAATGCTTACATAAATATTTATAATATGTTTCTTTAATGTCTCTATATGGGTTTGGAAGGTGGCCATTTCCATACTTCAGACAGAAAAGAGTTTTCCTATGAAGATGAGACTGCAATTGATTTTTTTCTACATTTTGTCCAAATAGTTATGTCCTTACAAAACTTCCATCCCACTTTAACATGCCAGAAAACACAGGAGCCAATCTACACATATCATTTAACAAAGGTGACATAAGGTTAAATTTTAAAAAGCACAACAGTAGTTTTTCAAATTTCATTGGAGACATGCATATTAATTAGTAAGGTCCCCTAGATGAAATATTCATTAAAGCCATCTGCACCCATACTTAGTAGCACACCTGAAGGACCTGCTCAAATGTTTTTATCTTTTTAGTTTGGCACTCTTAGATTTCCTACGCTGAATATTTCACCTAGTTGTGATTTTAAGGTTACAGTTCACCAATCAAATGGTGCACACTTCATTTAAAAATCATCATCAATATTTATGACTTTACTGTGACTAAGAAACAAAGTACCCTCTCTACGGTCTCAACTGCTCAAGCGTGGCAAAGCATGCAAATCAGAACCTGTTTTCATCTTTCAACAACCCCCAAAAATTTCCTGTACAGGGAAAGTTGAAGAAGTGACTTCTCCAGCTATAAATCTATAAGTAAAACAGAGACCATCAAAAAAGGGAGGATTCTCTGTCCTGACAATCCCATCATTTCTATGACAGATTTGTAGAAAGACAAATTGGTTTTGTCTTGTTTTTTTGCAACCTCACTAATGAGTTTTGAATCTCTGTGGTTAGTTATTCCGGTACATGCCTACACCCTTCTGATTTTCATAAAATCACCGTTCTGTCAGTGTAAACTTCCAAGTGCTCTGCTATGTCATTATGCACCACCATTGCTTGGGATTCAAGCCTAAATGAGCAAAGCTGGGGGAGTGTTCCCTTTGAACTGAGTGGCAGCAGCAACAGAACCTACAAGCTTAGATTTTGGCTACCCTGCATTCACCATCAGGTAGCAAATTATTATGTCTACATCAACACAGGAAAAGCAATTCCTTTAAAAAGTAGGAACTGCAACTTCTCATTTGTACAGCCATGGGAATGGCTGAAAATAAGAACTGCAGGCATTTAAATTGCTTTGTTTTGAGGAGGGGGAAAGAAATCTACACACTGCCTTTTTGACTTGCTTTCAAAAAATTCAAAATTAACTACTGAACACAGCAGTAGTTAAACTTTCCCATGTTTTGCCATCAGTGCAGCTCTCATGTGTTGCACTCCAGTCACCAGAAAGCCAGGGAAAAGTCATTCCCATCACTGCATTTTTCACTCCCCTATTGAGACTATCCCCAGCAGAGGCAATTGTAATGGACATTGTAGTGAGGAGAAAAGTCGTCCACATGAGCAGCTGGAGCGGAGCTGTCTCGCTCACTGTCAGTTGTTGTCAGCCACTACAAGCATCTCCTCACTCCAGCTGGACTGCGAAAGACAGCTTGGATATAACAGACTCCAGAATTCAACTGCAATGTTCTTAAACTATCCATTCACTCCATATCTGAAGCTCTGAAATCTGACTGGAAAATACTGTACCACAAACAGCTCAGAAGCCCAAAAGCTCAGGAAGTAAAGAAAAAGAAACAAATACGTCCTTTCAGTGACAAGTCCCACACAAAGTAAAATCCAATCATTACCAACCAAATTCCAAAACATAAGCTTTTTGTCATTAATCTTCAGTTTGCAATTTTTATTTTTTATACATATTTTGATTTTTTAAATTCAAATAAGTACAAAAATATTTACTCAAATATTTAAAGCCGACTATTCTTAGTCAATAAAAACTTGCACTAGAAATACAGTGAGCCACTTGAAGATAAGAGCTAGTATTTAATTGTGTTAAAGCTGCAGCTATAAACAGGTTGATTTTCTGGATCATCTCCAGCCTCACACAGCAGTGAAATAAAGGGTCATTTAGAAAAGCTGTGTATTCCCCCGAGGTAGGGAAATCCTTGGTTGAAATCACACAGGCATAAGTATTATTTACCACTTTTTCTCCCCCTCTCTAACAAGGAATGTGCTAGCAGGCAAGCAGTGCTGCAGCTGGTACATGCTACTCAGCAGGCAGTCCTCATCCTGTGAAACACCACTATCCATTTCTCACCAACCAGCATATATAAGTCCCGAGACTACTCTAATTTAAACCAAAAATAGCTGAATGATTACATATGTGCAAAAATAGCATGGCTCGATTCCTTCCCAAGCCAAACTGAGTGGGAGTTTTACCATTCATCTCAGGAAGACATAAATATATTCCTTAGCTGACAATACTGCAGTGGCTTGGGTTGTCAAAGCAATATTCCAGACTCTTTATCAAACAGCAGTCCTTTTCTTCTGGTCTGACTATCAGTATCGTGATTTTCAGTACTGTTTCCCTTCAGAACTATGTTCATATTTGATGATGTTGCATTTAACGGGTAAAACATCCGCTTTTTAGCTGCACACAGTAATCACACACTGACATCTTGACATCTAAGACATGTTTATCTTAAAAAGTGATGAATAAGAAGAAATCAAAGATCACATTAAGCTTGACCACTGGCACATTAATTCACACTTAGCAGCTTCATTTCAGTTCATCTTGCCTCCAAGGACAGCCTCTGATAAATCTGCCATCTTTGGTTTTGCTTTCTTGAACAAGTCAAGGAAAGAACCAAAAAAGGGTTGAAAAGATGACCCTTTTTGTAGGGAAGAAAATGGCCTGCTTTTAGCATAATCAAAAATAAATTCCTGGCCTGCACTACAACCCAGGCTGTCTAAAAACTTTTAGACTAATAACAGCTGGAAACACGCTCAGCCTATTAAATCAGAAACTTGTCAAGACTTTCCTGAGACACTGATTGATCTAGCCAGCTATTAGAGCTCTCCCTCAGTATCAGGCCATTCTGTTACCAAGTGCCTTTTTAGTCTTAGTTAGATGGTAGGTACTGGCAGGTTTTTATCTGTTAATACAGTGATGATAATAGACAGGTCTTCTTATTCCTTCTCACCTCCTCCCGTTTAAAAGAAAGAAAAAAAAAAAGAAAACCACAATGGCACTAGGAGGGAACAGTGGGGCTGACTCCCAGTCTAATGAAGACAACAGAAGAAATTTTGCCTGCCTTGAAGGGTTTAGGATGAGAAAGGCAGCTTGAAAAGTGCAAGTCACCCCTCATCTTTTTTCTGACATGTCTGTTGACATCCCCCAAATATTTACGAACAGCAGCAAAAACGTTCTTGACACAAAAACTGCTTCATGAAAGTGCAAAACACCGTAGCAAACGTCTGGATTTCATACAGACAGACTCACTTCAGTAGCAGTTCTGAACCCAAACAAAGGAAACGGGTGTGAATAAGCTGTCTGGATTACTTCTACAGGGGTCAAAATGTTCACGATTTTTCTATTAATAGTATTTGTGGACTATTTATGGAAAACTAATAAATCCAACAGACAAACATCAAATATCATTACATAAGCAGCATATGTTACTCTGTTACCTAAGATGGATGGAAAAAATAATCTAAAAGAAAACAAGAGGACAGAGGAAAGAGAGAAATCAACACAGAAATAGAACAGTGAGATGTCATGTTTTATGAAATTTTGCCATTATTCTTGAATATAAATTGCAGTTTAAACACAAGTGTGAAGACAGGGCATTATTTAAACCTCTAGCCGCTGTCAGATATCTACCTCTCAATGCCTGGGCAATGCGTAACCTACCAGAGAAATAAGGATTAATTGCCATTTTTATAAAGGGTACCAAAGTTTTATTTGACCTCCAGTGGCGAAGGTCTTGCATTGTTTTCCTGGTGCTGTAAAGAGCTGACGTTCTGCTAAATCCTGTCCTCAGCTACAGGAGATGGAAGGATGTTCCATCTTTTGAGAATTCATTCAGCTACAAGCATAATCTGAACATATCGAAGTTACTGAAGCTCCTTGAAAGTATTTACTGCATTTTTTTTTTTTTTTTAACCTGCATTCGAAAGCTGTGTAAGAGCGTTACGGAGAATCTGTTCTACAAGTATTGGGAAATCGGGAAAGCTTTAAATCTGTGACAGACAGCAATTCACTAAGAGGAACAGCAGCAAAGGCAGGAGTGTTCAGTATCAGCGTATGAAAAAGTACTGCTGTGAATAAAGTGGTAACTACTGCTTCAGAAAGTCTTAGACTATGTGTCCTATGAAAGTTTTTAGAGAGTTTGTTCAAGAAGAATTTTTTCTTGCCTTAATTAAGAAACACACTCCTCATCCTCTAGACCCCACCTTTGGGGCATATCCCCCAGTATAATCATATTCTTATTCCCACTATGTTCTTTTCAGCAGTTTCAAGCTATTTTATTCCTGCAGTGGCATAACTGAAGTCAAGTCTTGTCTCCACTGAGGTTAGCAGCAATGATCCCACTGACTTCAGGGGGACCAGGATTTCTATTCTTTTTTTAGCCAGTTTCCACTGATCATTCTTTAAAATGTTTCCATTTAGTGTTTCCACACTTAGACATTTTGGAATTCTTATTTTGCCTTGGTCTTCATGTCACATTTTGGATGCCAGTACAGCTTTGCTATTGAGAATATCATTATGTATATCAAGAAACATCCTAATAAAATTGCTAAGCTAACTAAAGTAAAAAAAAGGTAAAAATTTATGCTCTTCAACATTTAGAAGCATAATAATGAAACCAAATGCTTGTTTGGGGATTTGAACTTAGCTATAACATATATTTACTTCCAACATACCTGTTGTGACTCAGTAGAATAATGAACAACACTAAAGCTCTTGGAAAGCTGTATCCAAAGTCTGAACTGAACCCTTAACTCCTACAGATCTGAATGAGCTCTGGCTGCATCATGGTTTTTTAAACACGTATCTGGACTGCTTTGAAAAACAATCAAGTTCACTGTGTCTAAACATGGCTCATTTTCATAAAATATGCACCAGAGCAATAGAAAAGAAAGTAAGGCCAGTTGGAATACCTTTCTTTCTCACGGAGATGGAAGCTGGGACTAACAGCAGCAGCTGTCATAAAGCTTACATGACTGATTCTTCCCATTTCAGAAAACTTCTATTAATTATCCTTTGTGCAAAATTTTTCACACTGTTAAGTAATTGGACTAATATGTTTTATTACATTCAGACAATCTTCTTATGGATAGATTCCTCACGCCATGGAGCAGCCTCATGGATTCAACTTTTCTCAGTTCTACAAAAATTTATTTACATTTA
>Ga0181612_136119_pt1 | contig 10911 bp, 8 predicted proteins | sample HoacroProtozoa21_FD_119630 | JGI IMG/M metagenome (GOLD analysis project Ga0181612, IMG submission 119630) | Hoatzin crop microbial communities from Cojedes, Venezuel. Combined Assembly of Gp0051906, Gp0051904, Gp0051908 | reverse complement strand
TCCGTCACGGCGAGAGCGAGTGGAACAAGCTGAATCTTTTCACCGGCTGGACGGACGTCGATCTGTCGGAGAACGGCGTGAAGGAAGCGATCGAGGGCGGCAAGCTGCTGAAGGCCGAGGGCATCGAGTTTGATGTCGCCTACACCTCCTATCTGAAGCGTGCCATCCACACCCTGAACCATGTGCTGGAGCAGATGGATGAGGAGTACATCCCGGTCCACAAGTCCTGGAAGCTGAACGAGCGCCACTACGGTGCGCTGCAGGGCCTGAACAAGTCCGAGACCGCCGCCAAGTACGGCGAGGAGCAGGTCAAGATCTGGAGACGTTCCTTCGATGTCTGCCCGCCGGAGCTGACCGCGGACGACGACCGCAACCCGGCCAACCAGAAGCCGTACCGCGATGTGGATCCGAAGGATCTGCCGCTGACCGAGTCCCTGAAGATCACGATCGACCGTGTCGTGCCGTACTACGAGGAAGTCATCAAAAAGGATCTCGAAGCCGGCAAGACCGTCGTCATCGCCGCTCACGGCAACAGCCTGCGCGCGCTGGTCAAGTATCTCGACAACATCTCCGATGAAGAGATCGTCGGCCTCAACATCCCGACGGCCGTGCCGCTGGTCTATGAGCTCGATGACGATCTGAAGCCGATCTCCCATCGCTATCTCGGCGACCAGGAAGCGATCGCAGCCAAGATGAATGCCGTCAAGAACCAGGGCAAGAAATAATCCGCGTAACTGCTGCGCGAAGCGTTCTGAACAGTTACTGATCCGCGCCTTCGCACGCAGCACAGGCCATACAGCCGAAACAGTCAGGAGCACGCCAAAGCGGCGTGCTCCTGTTCTCGTTTGTGCCTGATTTTCTGTGAAAACCCCCGGAAGCAAGCCCGTTTAGGGCGCAGCTGACCGGCTGGTTTTCCGTATACCTGTGATGCACGCTGAACCGAGCCGCTTGCGGCGAAGGTGAAGCCTTGCATCCAGTGTTTTCTGCCGCGCTCAGATCGCCTCCGGCTTCCCGGGCTTCTCCGGCTTCTTCGGATCCGCCGCCTTCAGGCAGTCCGGCTCCGGATTGCCGTGGCGCTCGGCACTGCGGTGCAGTTCGTTGAACTTCGCCCGGGCCTTCTCTCCGCCGGCCGGCGACAGATACTGCAGGATCGGGGCCGTATTGACCATCTCCCAGTTGTATCTCCCGCGGTAGGTCGAATAGCTCGACCACCACCAGTCATACCCGCTGCGGCAGCAGTCCCGGTTGACCGGCGATAAATGCATATAGCAAAGGAGCTCCGCCGCCTCTCCCCGGCTGCCGACCGGCAGCAGATGCTCGGAGAGAATCTCCGGCATCGGGCGCATCTTCCCTTCCGGCATCTGCAGCGTCTGCCAGATCTCCAGCGTATCATGGAGCACAGCCAGCGCCGCCCCGGCATCACTCTCGTCGATCCCAAGCAGCATCCGCACCATGTCATCCATCACGACAAATCCGTACAGTTCATAAAACGCAAGCTTCTTCCGCTTGCCCATGGCCTTGATCATAAAGAACTTGTAAGCATCGTCGGCTAAGGCATAGCCGTTGAACGTGCACTCCACGTAATACACATAGCTTCTGAAAATTCTGTGGATCTCCTTATCAGTCTCAGCCTTCTTCATACTCCTCCTCTGTCTGCACCGCTCTCTTCGGTGCCGTTTGCAGACTGCCGGCCGGCTCCCCCATACCTCAGTCCTTGATCGCACACACCCTTTCGAATGTGTGGGCCGTCAGGCAGCGCAGCTTCCTCCCCGATCCGGTAAGTACATTCTCCGCGGTTCAGACCGGCAGAATCCCCCCACGCCTCCGGCCAGTCTCAAATGCTAACATCTGTTTTGCTATTATTCCATGTCTTATTTTACGAAAACGGTTTCCTAAACCGAATCGGCTCCGCTTCATGCAAAAAGCCCCGCAACCCCGGCATTCACGGGCAGAAAACAAGCCGCCATCCGGAATGTTTCGATTCCGAATGGCGGCTGCCGTTATGTCATATTTTAGTAACTGTTCAGAACGCTCGTCTGTGGGTTTACTGTATCGTGTCTTCGTCCACCGTCGCGTGGCGGTTCTCGGCGATGTAGATCTGCTCAAGGACGCCCTGCACGATGCGGCGGGTCGTGTCGTCGCCGGTACAGGTCGACAGCGTGATGACGCGGTCGTCCGTGGTGACCTCGACGTCGCCGCAGTCGATCTCCGAGCTCTCGATCGACTCATCGATGAAGGCCTGGAAATCCTCCTCCGAGAACGTCGTCCGGTAGGGATCGCCCACCCGGTTCACGATCGAAGTCGAGAAGATCCGGTACTGGTAAATGAAGTCCGCCGTGAAGATCCAGATATACGGGTTCTTGTCGAACGTCTCCTGCTCCGCGAAGCGCTTCAGCTTGCCGAACATCGACAGGTTGCGCATGTTGTGGCCGTAGACGATCGTGTTCTGGTCCGTGAAATACCGGCTGTTGTCGCAGTTGAGGAAGATGCAGCCCGCGAAGTTGTCCTCCTTGAGGAAGGTCCGGTGCAGGTAGAAATCATTGTCCTCCGCCTGCGCGATCGGGTAGGAGATATCGACCGCCCCGATGCGGATCCAGCCGATCACCTCGTCGTTGAGGGCGTTGAGCTTCGCGAAGTCGATCGGGTTCAGCAGCGTCGGCAGGCTCTTGACCTCGTCGTTCTCCACCGTCTCCACGGTGCCGGCCTGCGCGAGCACTTCCTCGATCGTGTCCGGATCCTCCAGCGACGTCACACTGCGGATGACCTTCGCGGCGGCCGCCGTTCCGGAGGCCGCCTCGGCTTCCGTGCCGTCCTCACCCGCCACGCTCTCCGTGAGCGCCTGCGTGCCGTCCGCCTCGGTGCCGCCCTCCGCGCCGCCTGTCTGCGATGACGGCGTCACATCTCCGGCAAAGAGCGAATCCTCATCCGACCCGGTCCCGGCCTCGCCCGCGTCCCCGGCATCGTCCCCCTCATCGATCTCCGCAAACTGGTCACTCAGACTGTCATACTCATCGCTCCCGGCCTTGTACTGCACATAGTAGCCGTAGAGCTGCCAGGCTGAGTACGCGAACACGCCCAGCGCGATGATCAAAAGCAGCGTAGACAGAAAGCCGCCGCCCTTCTTTTTCTTCTTCCCTTTCGCCATAATTTTTTCCTCGTCTTACAGGCACTGCCCCACCGTGCGCGGATACGGCAGCACGTCGCGGATGTTGCCCACGCCGGTCAGGTACATGACCAGGCGCTCGAAGCCCAGGCCGAAGCCGGCGTGGCGCGTGGTGCCGAAGCGGCGGATGTCCAGATAATTGCTGTACTCCTTCTCATCCATGCCCAGCTCTTTGATCCGGCTGTACAGAATGTCGTAGTTCTCCTCACGCTGCGAGCCGCCGATGATCTCGCCGATGCCCGGCACCAGGCAATCCATGGCCGCGACGGTCTTGCCGTCCGGATTGAGCTTCATGTAGAACGCCTTGATCTCGCGCGGATAGTCCGTGACGAAGACCGGACGGCGGAAGATCTCCTCCGTCAGGAAGCGCTCATGCTCCGTCTGCAGATCGCAGCCCCAGGACACCTTGTAGTCAAAGCGGTCATTGTGCTCCTCGAGCATCTTCACGGCCTCGGTGTAGGTCACGCGCCCGAAGTCCGAATTCATGACATGATCCAGGCGCTCCTTCAGCCCCTTGTCCACAAACTGGTTCAGGAACTCGATCTCCTCCGGCGCCTCCTCCGTGACATAGCGGAAGATGTACTTCAGCATCGCCTCGGCGAGCTCCATGTCATCCTCGATATCCGCAAAGGCGATCTCCGGCTCGATCATCCAGAACTCGGCCGCGTGGCGCGTGGTGTTCGAATTCTCCGCGCGGAAGGTCGGTCCGAAGGTATAGACATTGCGGAACGCCTGCGCGAACGGCTCGACATCGAGCTGCCCGGACACCGTCAGGTTCGTGGACTTGCCGAAGAAGTCCTGCGTGAAATCGACCTTGCCGTCGTCCGTGCGCGGCACATTGTCGAGATCGATCGTCGTGCAGCGGAACATCTCGCCCGCGCCCTCGGCGTCCGAGCTGGTGATGATCGGCGTGTGCACGTAGACAAAGCCTCTCTCCTGGAAGAAGCGGTGGATCGCATAGGCCGCCAGCGAGTCGGAATGCGGAACGTCGCCTGGAAACAAGGTTCGTGCGCGGGCGCAGATGCGGCACCGTCCGGAGATATTCCACCGTGTGGCGCTTCTTCTGCATCGGGTAGTCCGGCGTCGAAGCACCTTCCACCGTCACCGAGGCCGCCTGGATCTCAAACGGCTGCTTGGCCTGCGGCGTCGCCACCAGTTCGCCTTCCACGATCACGGCACTGCCCACGTTCAAATGGCAGATCTCGTCAAAATTCTCCAGCTTATCCCCGAAGACCACCTGCAGCGTCTCGAAAAATGTTCCGTCATGCAGCACCAGGAACCCGAACGTCTTCGAGTCGCGGATGCTCCGCACCCAGCCGGCCACGCGCACCTGCGTGCCGAGGTACTGCTCACGGTTCCTGTAGAGTTCTTTTACTGTCACAAAGTCCATCGTATCCATCCTCCTTCACCGGCGCCCGGTTTCCCCGAATTCCGCCGGAAATGCCCGCAGCCGCCCTCTGCGGCCGCAGATTTTCTTCTGATTATAGACACTCCGCCCGCCTTTTTCAACTGCGGCCGGCGCGAAACCGGCACGAAACCTTTCTTAACACGTTTGAAATGTCTGTGCTTCCGCACATATGCAAAGCAGACGCAGTCATCGCATCCCGGCGGTCCGTCGGGCCCCATTGCATTCGTTCCTCAAGTATGGTATCCTGCCTGAGTCGGCATCCGCCGGCCGAGTGTTCGAAACCATCCACTCGCTAAACAAAACTAAGGAGGAAACTGAATATGAAACAGAACGACTGCAAGGTACAGTTCCTGGTGCAGGCGGCGATCATCGCGGCCCTGTACGTGGCCCTTGCGCAGATCTTCGCGCCGGTCAGCTTCGGCGCGGTCCAGCTGCGCGTCGCCGAGGCGCTCACGATCCTGCCGTACTTCACGGCGGCGGCGGTGCCCGGCCTCTTCGTCGGGTGCCTCATCGGCAACATCCTCGGCGGAGCGATCCTTCCGGATATTATCTTCGGAAGCCTGGCCACCCTGCTCGGCGCTGTCCTGTCCCGGTATCTCCGGCACCACCGCTTTCTCGTGCCGCTGCCGCCCATCGCCGCCAATACGGTCATCGTGCCGCTGGTGCTGCGGTACGGCTACGGCGTGACGATCCCGCTGCCGCTGCAGATGCTGACCGTCGGTCTCGGCGAAGTCGCCGGCTGCGGCCTCCTCGGCCTCTGCCTGCTGCTCGCCTTAGAGCCGCACCGCACCCGCATCTTCGGCACCGGCTGCGCCTGAAGCGCCGCCCGGCCCGCCTGAAAGACAGCCGCCCGCGTCAAACGACGCGGGCGTTTTTTTATCTCAATAAGTATAGAACACATTTCCGGAGTTCGCGAAGAGCTCCGTCGAATCATTCATCCCGAAATACTCCCAGCTGTCCTCGCCCGGCGTGAGCAGGTACGTGTTGAACTCGTCGTACCCCACGATGACCCGGACGCCCTCGCTGCTCTGTGCGATCACGGCGCTGCCGTGGCTGATGAAGTAGAGCACCTCATCGAGCGTGCAGCCGCTCACATCGAGCACGGTCTGCCCGAGTGCGGCCGAGAGCTGCGCCGTGTCCGTCATGCCCTCCGCCACCGCCGTGGGCAGCGAGCTGACACGGATCTCCGCCGAATTGTCGCGGTCGCCGCGCACCCAGACATAGTCGAGCGAGCTGTCGACCACGACGCCGACCGCCGCGTCGGCCGCCGTCACCGCGTCGTTCGGGTACGTGTACACGCCCGCCAGCGTGCCGCCGGCGTAGACATAGTACAGGCTCTGCGGCTGCGGATTCTCCGGCAGGTCCGCCGTGAGACCGGCCGCCGTCAGGCATTTGCTCCGGATGACCTGCGCCGAGGAGAAGGCCGACGTGCTGCCGACACGCAGCAGCACCTCCGTCTGCTTCTTCGCCGAGGTCTGCGTCGCGATACCGATCGCCACATCCTCCTCCGTGTCCGTGCTCATGATCTGGTCCTGCGAGGCGGCCGTATAGGTGCCGTCCGCATAGGTGGCGCGCTCTAAGTAGAGAACATTTTCGGTGAGGGAGACGGAGAGGACGTACATCCCGCTCGGGGCGTAGGTCTTGATCACCTCGCCGGCTCCGTTCAGGATCTCGAGCCGGTGCATCGGGAAGGTGGCGCAGCCGCCGTGGTCCGCCTGAATGCTGTCCGCGCGCGCGTACCCCGCCACGAGGTCCTCCTTCATAAATGTCAGCGCTCTCACCCGCTCCCCCTCGGGTGCCGTGATCTGCGCGACTTCTTCGGTCTCCAGGTCGATCAGGCTGAGCGAGGAGGAATCGTAAACGCTCCCCTCCGGAAGCCAGGCCAGGTACCGGCCGCTCGCGGAGGCGGCGCTGCACTCGCAGGCGATGCCGCTCTCGAGCACCTCGATCCCGGCGTCGGCCACCGTGACGCGGCAGAGCAGCCCGTCGAGCAGGACGTACAGCTTCGACTCGTCCTCGGTCAGGTACAGGCACGCCCCGGTCTCCCGCTGCAGCAGCTCCGTGTTTTCGGTGCTGCGGAGGAAGAGCGGTTCGCTGACGGTCGCGGTGCCGGCGTCGTAGAAGAAGAGGCCGATGCCATTTTCCCCCTCGTACTGGCCGCGGTTCATGTAGCCGCTGACCGCGAACCAGACGTCGCCGTCCTCATTCAGGCGCAGGATGCGGATCGTGTGGTCGGCGTAGAAGTCGCGCGCGTCCATGTTTTCCTTCTGCGGGAAGCTGAAGACCTGCGTGAGCTTGCCGCTCCGGACGCCGTAGGTCCAGAGCTCCTCCTCCTGGACGAAGGCGATCATCCTGCCGGTGTCGTCGGTCGCGTACTCCACGTCGCGGTCCGTGATGCCGAGGTTGATGCCGGTGCTGGTCATGACATTGCCGTCCGGGTTGAAGATCTCGTCGGTGGTCCGCTCGAAGTTCAGCAGGAACACGCGGCTGTCGGTGAAGCGGACGCGGTAGTACTCGTGCACGTTGTAGAGCTGCGTGATGCCGTTGTCCGCCACGGACGCGATGCGGTAATCGAGCGTCAGCGTCGCGGTGTTCTCGTTGATCTCGGTCAGGCGCGGGGTCGGCTTGTAGTAGATCTGCGGGTTGAGGTCGCCCCAGGTCAGCTGCCTGACGCTGTCGTGGATGTCCATGACGGCGAGCGTCGAGTCCGCGTCGGTCGTCTCGTCCGGCTCCACCGCCGCGCCGACCGTCGTCAGGTCGGTCTTGTTCACGCACTTCTCGTAGAAGCCCGAGACGTAATTCAGGTAGTCCATCGTGTGCAGGCCGTCGGCCAGCAGCACGTGGGTATAGTAGTAGGCGGTCCGCCCGTCGAAGGTCACCTGGATCTCGAGGACGTACTCCCGGTTCATCAGCATGCCGCTGCCGAGGGTGAGGTCGGCCGTCAGGTCGTCGCCGTCCCCGGTGAGCTTGACGACCTTGGTGTTCTCGAGCACCTGTGTGCCGTCCAGCGTGATGACCTCGTAGACCACGCTCTCCACGTTCGCCCCGAAGGTCTCGACCCGCAGGCCGATGCTGCGGTCATCCTCGAGCGGGGTGACCGTATCCCGGAGCCGTGTGCTGTTCATCTCCCGCGCGTAGCCGTGCAGGCAGTTGAAGTCCACCCCGTCCCGGTTCATGTATACCAGCGGGAAGGTGGAGGTGGCCATGTCTGAGGCCGTCTCCGGCGTAGTCTGGTTGATGATCCGGCTGAAGATGATCACGGATGTGATGAAGATCAGGAGCAGGACCAGGAACCGGACGATGTAGTCCCGGATCGTTCTGATGCGTTCCGCCATGGTGTCTTGTCTCTCTTTTCTCAAATTGTAACTGTTCAGAACGCTTCGCTGAACAGTTACCTCAAATTATCCTGAAATGTCAAACGTTCGGCACCCCTGCCTCACCGCCACTGGATGATGATCAGATAAAACTCCTCATCCCTGCTATAGCGGTAGTTCCACGTGCTGACGCCGTTGATGTCCATGAGGTACTCTCCCGCGTCATGGAGCATGCCATTTTCGAAGAGCTCATAGCAGGCGGTGTCGAAGGCCTCGCGGCTGCCGAATTTCAGGCTCACGCTCTCGCGGTCGTTCCACACCGAATTCATCAGCGCGCTGTAGACCGCGTCGTAGTCGAAGGTCTCGTAGTACATGCCGTTCAGACGGTAGTAGTTGTAGGATTCATCCGTGCACGCGGGCAGGGTGACCGAGCCGTCCGGCGTGTGGGTGCGGCAGATCTCGCCGTCCGTGCAGCACAGATAGCTGTAGTTCTTGGCCGTGATCCCCGTCCCCGACTCGAACGAGCCGGCGAAGACCGGATCGCCCCAGGTCACGTCGACGTGATAGTAGTTCCCGTCGATCCGCACCAGATTCCAGCCGTGGCTGCCCCCGTCCTCGATCGTGCCCGTGATGTAGGTGCAGAAGTACCCCATCCGGTGCAGGATGTACTGGAAGGCCTTCGAATACCCGGCGCAGACCGACGCGTGGCCGATCAGCGCGCTCTGGATGCACTGGTTGTCCGGCGCTGAGGCGTCGTAGTCCGTCGTGTCGATCAGGTACTCATAGACCGCCTTGATCTTGCCGTAATCTGAAAATGTCGGATCGATCGCCGCGATGCACGCGTCCGCCGTGCTCTCGAGCTGCTGCCGCATCGCCTCGCGCTCTTCCTCCGCCACCACGGTCTCGGACTCGAAGGCCACGACCTCGCCGGTCAGGGCGCTGCTCGTGACCTGCGCCGCCGTGCCGATCCAGAAGAGCTCCGGATGATCGGCGAGGACCGCGTAGTACGCCGTCCAGAAGTCGTCGACGCTCACGCGCGCGTACAGGTCCGCGCTCGTCTCGCCCGCGCTCAGGCGAGCGTAGAGCTCCCGGTAGATCTCGTTGAGCTCACTCGGCAGCTGATTGAAATAATACTCCTCGATCCCGCCGTTGTCCCACTCCGTGTCGCCCTCGTTGTAATAGGGGCTGTCCATAAGCCCGATGCGCATCAGCAGACTCCGCGTCTGCGACGCCGCCGAGCAGCCCGTGAGAGCAAGCAGGCACAGCAGGCAGAGGGCGGCCGCGGCCGCGGGTTTTCTCAGCGATCCCATTTGTCCGCGAGCTTCTCGATCTGCTCGGTGAATTTCTTCAGGTCCTTGTTGGCGCCGAACTCGTTCTTGCGGATGACGCCCATCAGGCGCTGGCCCGCCGCCTGCAGGGCCGCGTAGATGTTCGAAGCCTTCCGGCCCGCCTCCGTGCTGCCCGCCGCAGAGCCCTTCCGCCCCGACGCGCCGCCGGCCGCAGCCGCGCTGCCGGCCGAAGCGCCGCTGCTCTTTTTGATCAGCACCGGCTCCGCCTCGTACTCAAAGCGCCCCTCCTTCAGGTCAAAGACCGTCCCCGAAAATGGCGCCGCCGCGTTCAGGCCAAGCTCATTCCGGATCCGGTCCCGGAACAGCTCCGTGACCTTGTCCTCGCCGTGCGTGACAAAGACCATCGCCGGCTTGTTCCCGACCGCGCCGATCCAGCGCATGAGCCCGACATTGTCCGCGTGGCCGCTCACGCCCGGCAGGCGCAGGATCTCGGCCTTCACCTCGATCTCCTCGCCGAAGAGCTTCACATGGTCCGCCCCGTCGAGGATCGAGCGCCCGAGCGTGCCCGCAGACTGGTAGCCGACGAAGAGCACCGTCGACTCCGGCCGCCAGAGGTTGTGCTTTAAGTGGTGCTTGATCCGGCCCGCGTCGCACATGCCGCTCGCCGAGATGATGACCTTCGGGTAGGTCAGCATATTGATGTTCTTCGAATCGTCGCTCGTGATACTGGTCTTCAGACCGTTGAAGCCGATCGGGTTGATGCCCCTGTTCAGCAGGTCGATGGCCTCCTCGTCGAAGTCGCTGTACATCCGCTCCCGGAAAATGTTCGTCGCCTCGTTGGCCAGCGGGCTGTCCACCCAGACCTCGAAGCCGTCGTGCCCCGTCACCAGGCCCTCGTCCTTGATCTGGCGGATGAAGTACAGCATCTCCTGCGTGCGGCCGACCGCGAAGGACGGGATCAGGACATTGCCGCCCCGGTCGAAGGTCCGCTGGATCACCTCCGCGAGCGCCGTCGCGTAATCCGCCGGCTTCTCGTGCGTGCGGTCGCCGTAGGTGGATTCCATCACGACATAGTCCGCCGCCTTCGGCAGCACCGGGTCGCAGATCAGCGGCTGGTTGATGTTGCCGATATCGCCCGAGAAGATGATCGTCTTCGTGACGCCGTCCTCGGTGATCTTCAGTTCGATGGAAGACGATCCGAGCAGGTGCCCCGCGTCAAAGAAACGCACCTCGATGCCCTCGGCCACCATGCGCCGCTCCTCGTAATCGCTCGTCACGAAGCAGTCGATCGCCGCCTGCGCGTCGTCCGTGTCGTAGAGCGGCTCCACCGGCGGCTTGCCGGCGCGCTCGTTCTTGCGGTTCTTCCACTCGGCCTCGGACATCTGGATGTGCGCCGCGTCGAGCAGCATGATCCGGCACAGCGCCCGCGTCCCGCCGGTCGCGAAGATCTGCCCGCTGAAGCCCTGCTTGCACAGCAGCGGCAGCATGCCGGAGTGGTCCATGTGCGCGTGCGTCAGCAGCACAAAGTCGATCTCGGAGGCCGGCACCGGGATCGGCTTGTTCTCATACACATCGCCGCCCTGCTCCATCCCGTCATCGACGAGAAATTTCTTTCCGCAGGCTTCCAGATAGTAGCAGCTTCCGGTCACCTCATGGGTGGCCCCCAGAAATGTCAGCTTCATGCCATTCCTCCTCGTATTTCTCCGCGCCCTTCACGTCAACAGCGCGCCTGTGCAT
>Ga0181612_135284_pt1 | contig 10911 bp, 9 predicted proteins | sample HoacroProtozoa21_FD_119630 | JGI IMG/M metagenome (GOLD analysis project Ga0181612, IMG submission 119630) | Hoatzin crop microbial communities from Cojedes, Venezuel. Combined Assembly of Gp0051906, Gp0051904, Gp0051908 | reverse complement strand
CATAAGCTCTCAAATCCTTCTTCATCTGCCCCCAGGCAGAGCTCAATACATTCCAGTTGCTCTGTCACATACAGACCAACTCCACTACCTCTCCTTGTTGGCCTGTCTTTCCTAAAGATTGTGTAGCCATCCATAACAGCATTCCAGTCATGGATTAGAGGAGATACAACTAATTCCTTTACTTTTTATGTTTAGCATTTAAGTAATAAAACAATCATGTGAATGATCATAATATTTGGATACATCTTCATGCTTGACCTACAAACTGTAATAGTCCTCTCTTTCCTCACTTGTTGTGAATCATATTATAGAAAACGTGGCTGGAAATGTTCTCAAAAATCAATCTAGTTCCTCCTTTTAACCCACTTCCAGCCATACGTAAGAGACACTTTCTTAAAACAATGGCAAATGTCTCCCTTAATGACAGAGACTTAACAGTTTTCCCAGACAACATAATTCAGTACTAGCGTACCTTTGAACATTTTTTTCCCTTGATTTGGCCGTGAATCATCTTTACCGCAGTTTAGACCCATTATCTACTGTCCTATGCATTGTGAATGCTCTGAGAAAAAATTGTTCCTTCCTGCAGCAACCACTTGCATACCTGAAGAATACTTCTCCTGTCTTAATTTGGAGTTGTCCTTTTCAGGCTAAACAAACCTAATTCTACTCTTTTTTCCTTGCTGATCACAGTCTCTAGTTGGTCTTTTTAATCTCTGCAGTGTACCTCCATTTGGCCCATATCTTTTCTGAATTCTGGTGCCCAAAATGGTGTGTAACACTCCACCTGAGACTTCTCCATTGCCCTTTCAGCCAAATTTTAACATCTCCAGATGTTTTCTTTTGGTTTGATTTAGTCTTGTGCGGTGTGTAAGGACATGCATATTTTTAAAAAAAGGGCACCAAATTAAAAACTGAAGGGTGAAAAGGTAGCGTGAGCGTTTGTGAGAACTGTGAGAAGTGAACAGAGTTACAGTGATAGAAGGGATTATTACTAGGAATAACTAGAGGTTCAGAAAGCAAATACATAACCTTACCTAACATAAACCTCTTGATTGGTGCCCTACATCACTGCAAGTGTTATAGATCACCATAAGCTCCTTTGGAATTCAAAGACTTTCCAGTCATCTTCTCCCTGTAACCTTGTACCCAGCTCCTTGCAGAAGCCCACCCCAGTGTGATAATACTTTCAAATTTTCTTCAGAAGAATCAGTTTCAGTGAGTCTCTGAAAACTTGTAGGGAATGGTTATTTCTTGACAAGACAGTAATCTATGCTCCTTCAGTACAAGCTGGTGATGTTCTAGATGGATTGTGTTCCACAGTACAGCCGTGATTCCTGAAAATCCAGTTGTTCACATCACTCTTCAACCAAACTGAAAGTTACTGCTCATAAAGAATCGCAGACAAGGATTCTGACTAGTTACACAAAGTGGAGGTAAAAATGGAGGATTTCCTGTGGGCGAGTAAATTTTGTGAGGCGCATCAAGCCATATCAGAGCATTCTGGGATGACCTGGTTTTCAATATACTCTTGGTAGAGTCACCACTGAATACACATTAATCTTTTTCCAGCACAAAATCTGTGTTTGCAGGCCACTCTTTGTAGGCTCTGGGCAGTTTCTCTGATCCACAGTTCTGTGACAACTTCATCATGCAGAAAGTGCTCCAGCTACAGACCCTGGAAGACTACTGCAGGACTTCGAAATCTCAGTTCTGTGATGGTAAGGCTTGCAGCTTTCAGACCCTCCTCCCTCCCAGAGCTTTCAGACTTACAGCTTTGGGAAACTTCAGACTCTGCACATGCTTGTGAACCCAGACTTTAGCAATATGCCTCTTGGATTCCCCCTGAAACTGAGTTATGAAATCACCGCTTTGCCAGGAATCCAGTAGCCCTAATTTTCTGAGTTTTCAGAAGGATGGGGATTTTTTACATGGCTGTAAGGAAAGTTAATATGTTTATGCCTACATTGAGTTTTTTCCCTATAAAATGTCCTTCTTTTCAAAGTAGTATAAGCTCCATGCATCCTCCATGGTGGTCCTGAGCCAAGAAAAAACATGGTATTGATCTTCCAGTGTCTTGTGTACCATATCTCTCACTCTCTTCTTCTAAAATCTCTTTACATAGCTCCAGATTCGTTCCCTGACTGAGGATAAAGCCCCGCACCATATCTATATTAAATATAAAACAGCCTCTGGTGAGCTATAGCCCTAATTAGAAAGAAAATTAACAGGTATTAGACTAGCAGAATCCCCACCAGTCAAGTATGCAGGGGATATCACTGAAGAGACAGACTTTTGGTGTGTGTTTTATGTTCCTCTGAAGTTGATCCCCTGTTTAATTACTTCTCCCTTTATGAGAAAGCTAGCTGGATTCTTTCACTGAAAAGACCAGGACAGAGCCACAGAGAAGTGCATAAATCATCATGGGTGACAGAGGGAGAACGGAGGAGTTTTCTACAGACTACTTTCTCTTCTTCTGGAATCGTTCTGCTGAAGCTGTTTGCATCCTCCCCGTGCCATCCCTCACCTCCCACAAGGTCGGTAAATGCAGTGCCATCACTGACAGCGCTGTTGCCAGAGTTTCTGTTACACACGGGCACACAGTTTTCCCTGCTGTTAGAGTTTTAGTGTGAAATGAGCTCACACCCCAACTCAGCCCAACTCTTTGGAGCAGGGTACTTCTTTACTCTTTTCCCTCCCTGGCAAATCCAGTAATGAAAATCACTCTGATCCTCTGTACCAGCTGATGTGTGTAAAACTGTAATGTTTCATGGCATCCAGGCTCCCAAGGTGCTTTCGTCTGCCTTTCCTTCCTTTTCAGCTATTCCTCTTTGTCCACAGTGGTCCTTCTTTTCTCTGCGCAGTCTCTTGTTATTCTTCCTCTTTTTGCTCCCTCTGCATCTTTTTTCCCCTCGTCTTCTTATATCCTTCTCAGTTTGTCTCACTTAAGCCTTTCTGCCCAGAATGCAGATCTCCGTTGCTTGTTCCTCATCTTGCCAAGTAAGAGTGCTGTTCCTTTATGTTGTCTAAGTAAGGGTAATCCTGGACACACAGAGGTTGCACGCAAATCTCCATGCAAGCTTAGATATGACAAATACCCAGTGCAGAACAAACAGTGGTGGCCGTGGGGGCAACCAGAGTTTGTCTCATTTTTTGGTTCATCAGTGACCTCCTTCTAGCCCATCATCCTGAGATTCTCAGTCCATGAAAGAGACACGAGAACTATATTCCCTAAGTCCACAAGGGTGGATTCTGTGGCAAGCCACCCCTCATGCTGCCTGCCAAACCTGTAAGCATACTCTTGGTCTGGGCTCCTGCCAGCTCTATTAGGTAAAATTCCAGATCTAAAGGTAGGAGGGTTCTTGTCTCCCACACGCTTCCTGCAAGCCAGCTGTGCCTGTACAACGCAGATCACCTGTCCCAGATGTAGTGGGCTTGCTGCACTTACAATGTAGAGCTTTTCTGTGTGCATGTGGTGGCCATCTGATCGTGACTTTGACGACATTATGGTCAGGTCTTTGGCTTTCGGAGTCTGCTGTTCTTTCCCATGTCCCTGCCCAGAACAGCAAACTTCTGGTGAAAGATGGACCACATTGGATTAAAAAGCCTCCGAGCAGAGGTCTTCTTCCAGAGCAGTCCTGTTGACGGAACAGATTGTCTGGACATTGGTGTTCAGAAAGGAGGCAGTTTTTACAGTACTTTTGTAAATGTGCTTTGAGAAAATCGGATATGGATTTCGGTTAACTGTCTGAACACCCAGAAACAGTAGTTGGATCCCGGGTTCTCAGGTAAGTGCAGTTCATAGAAAGTGTTTTAAAAAGTCTTATTTCAGGATGCAATTATACATCTCAGCCTGGGTAGTCCCATTCTACCAACACAAAGTGCTCCCCTTCAGGGTCTGAAAACATTCTTTACTTTCCGCTAGGTGTGTTTTGTGCTGATGGCTGCTGTCTGTTTCCTTCCTGGTAGATGTGACTACATTTCATGAGTGATGAAGAGGATTCCAGCTGAAAAGATGGATAGATTTTGGCAACTCTGTTGTCCTTTTAAAGCCATGACCCTACAAGGCACACGTGGTATGAGTTGGCCAACAGTATTCTGGCAGACTCTGTAGATAGCTATTGAAATTAATTTTTGGCAAGGATTTAGCTAGCTGTGTTGTTACCACATGTTTTTTATAGCTACTGTGGTTTACTTTGACATGGAAGGAGTGACGTAGCACACAGATTTTAAAAAAAGCTTAGGTTGTTGCCACTTTAATACTAAGAGTATAGGCATCAAAGGGTGGCAAATGTGTTACTGCAACTTAATGAGTTACTGTTTGTCATTGCAAATCAGTAGAGGAGTGGTAGCTAGTTAAGCTCTGATAAACCCATTGCTTGTAATCTTCTTTTTACAAGATTATGAAATTAGCTTGTCATTGATCAGCTTTGAGCATATCTAGATCTGGGTCAGCCACTCTGAAGCATGAAGTGGAAGCCACGTAACTCTAAAATACCTGTCTTCTTCCCTAGCCCAATCACATTTTCTTTTTCAAACCTGTGCAATGATGACTGTAGTTATGTGTCTGCTGCCATATTCTTTAACTATCTCAGCAAGAAAATGCATTACAGGATTCCTTGTTCTGCATATGCTCCATATATACTTATATGAGGGCTCCAAGAAATAATCTTTAGGCAGAAGGTTTGTATTTTACCGGATTAAAATGCTAGATTAGGTCATAAATGTGCAAATGAATTTGCTGTCATCAGATGCGATTGTTTCTGTTTATCTCTTTGTTCCCTCTTCCCCAGAGTGCACATGCACATGTGTGCATGCACACACACGCACACACACACATACTGTCACAGTTCAGTACAGCTGGTAATTTTCAGTTCACCAGAAGCTCAAAATAGCAGAGAAATTGTTCAGTCAGGCTTGATGTGGAGAAGAAGTGTTTGCACACACTCCTCGCTCTCTTTCTGGGAGGAAACTATCAAAAGAGGTTTGAAAAAGGAATGTCAAAGAGAAAAGAGTCAACACACTGCCTTTTCTTTTTAATATACTTATTGTTGATATACAGGTGCAGGTCTGCCATGGCTTAGCTGAGAAATGAAGCAGGAGTTTAGATGTAGTATTGCTTTAACTGGAAAAGTGGACAGGAGCAAAGGAGGTAGCATTTTGCTATTGTGAATCTTCTGCTGAGTGTGTCACATCAACAGAAAAGGCTTTAGAGATCTTTTTTGAGAAATAACTTATTTGTCTCTTTCTTCTTTCCTATCCTGAAAGACTGGAAAACTTAACATCTCTCACAGCCCTGTGAAGAGGCACAGACACGATCAGAAAAGTGTGCTAGCTCAGGAAATAGAGCAACACAAGATAAACACAAACTGATGATAAACTGGCTCACTTCCACCCTTCCACTTACTGGACTATGTCCCGCAGAACAAAGTCTTTTGATTCCATCACTTCAGTTATCCACTAAGCACCAGAAAAAAGTCTCTTTGGAGCTGTGCATTCAGTGCGAGAAAAGCTACCATCTACCAAGAGTCACAACTAGATTCGGCTATAATGAGAAAATAAGTTGGAGTTATGCAGACACTCAAAACCAAACGCTCCTATTTCCCTTCTTTCTTTCTCTCAAGGCCAAAACATTTCCTCAGATATACATATTCATCTCCATTGAAGATAGTGGGAACTAAGCATGTCTCAGGGCAGCTGCACAGAAACCAACTGTTGTCTTCTGCTGTAAAATACAGTTTTCTACAGAGCAAAATATGTCTCTCTTAAAAAATGTAAACTCCAGATATAAACTCCACTTGACATTTTACTGACGTTTCGAAAGAATCCCTCTCTCTGTTATATTAAATGAGCAAGGAGACAGACCAATTTATTAACTGGTCTTTTATAAATAGGATACAAATTAATCTATTTTGTCTATAACATTAACATCAAGATTTAAAACTGAAATTTATCTGGTCTTCATGAAACAAATTTGAAATTTCATTTTCAGTTACAGATATTACATCTACATCCAGGAGCAGCAGACAATTTACTGAAATCCATCCTTCTCTGACATTGGCAATATCGCAAAAAGAAGGCCTAAATGTAACATGAAATATGAAAGTATTTAACACATTACAAACATAGATAAGTGTATTTTTAATATAGGTACTTTGAAGAGGCACAGTAACCAGTTAAGCTCCTTTGAAAATGCCAAACCTACTCTTTAACTGCTGCACAGAGTTGTAGGCAAATATCTTAGGGAGTTGTTCACAATATATGAGCTTTTGTCTGTATTATACAGTGAAGGCAGGCCAAATCTGCAACCTTCTCAAGTTTGTTTACAATATGATCCAATGAATTCACATCTGATATTGAATAACCAGTTCTACTGTATTCAGTTGCTAACATTTTTTGACACCAAACATTTTCCCTGGTGGTGTTAGTATTCATGGTCAGGGATGGGAAGGATGAAATCTTGACAGGACTAGAAAGGAGCAACAAGATGGGGGAGGTCCAGCCGCACCCGTGTGACTCCCCTATGTTCACCTTATGTGCTCTTTGGTGGTTTTGTTGCGCTACATCCTTCTGCTGCCTCTAGATACCAGGGTACAGAATTTTATACCTCCTGTTCTTATGCATCACTATAATAGACGGTGGAAAGTCAAAAACCCAATAGTGCCTCTCACACCCTCTCACAGGCAGGCAGACTGTCTACACAGAGTTTTAAGCTGGAATTTCCTTTATGCGTTGGAAAATTTGAAAATGTACCGTAAAAAACTATGCAGTGTTTTAACTGCAGGAATGACTTCATGGTTACTTTGCTTTCACTGTAACTTGTGTGTGCTCTTAGATCTTCCAAAACTTTTCTAGAGATTCCACCAGGAGGTAATTGGCATTGCTTCTCTGCGGTATACACACTGGCCAATCCAAGCAGAAGATAATTTTTGCTGAGCAAACCATGTAGCATGATGTGTATTCCATTAAGTACTGTCATTCCAGCTGAATGTGGTTGGTTTAAACTAACTTAGTCTGTACTGAAGATAGCAAGGTTGGTTCAATTATTCATTTGCACAAAATTCACTCCTGTTGTATTATTTGAGAATCAATCACAAACATTCATCTGCAACATGTAAATGAATATTGTCCATGGTATGTTGAACAGTTTGTTTGATGCAGGTTGCTGTCTGATGGGTAGTTGATGTGAACACGTGGGAACTACTCATGATACATTTGCTCTGACTGTTGGGGAATAATTTGTAACCTGCTTTTTTTATGTGACTGTTTTACAAATAATTTAAACCAGGATAAAGATTTTAATGGAGGAAAACATTAAATAATATATGAAAAAGATGCAGGAATTAAGAAACATCCTGTTTGTGAACAAATACCTTTGCCGAGCTAAGAAATTAAGTGTGAACTCTGAGAGTGCCACTTAGCAACCATCAGAAGAACAGATGGCCACAAGTAGTCCTGTAAAGGACCCTCTGGACTACAGCAAGTATAGTTTGATTCTGACTGGAGTAACAGCCTCCCAACACCTGCACAGACACGCATCACTGCTGTTCTGGCTTCATCCTAATACTGCCAATGGGCAATCAAAATCATCAGGGGGCACGCATAACAGTGAACCATTGGGAGCCGTCTTGAGTAGTTCCAGTGCATTCATGGATGGAAACGTGAGTGTGGTGTTAGTCCATTTTGAAGATACAGATCGGAAAATAATAATAGCAGCAAGGACCGTTCAGTTATTATAACAATACGGATGTCTGGGCTGGGTCTGATCAAATTAGACATGCAGCAATAGAGGAACCTCATATTTACATAAATGGTTGACTGGAAAGCGGTAACTCTGAAGGAGACTCAAATGTAAACTGAATAAACAGCTGACTGTCAACTTCTGTGGTCTCTGGCTTAGAGTGCTTGAGCGTGCTCTGTAAAAAACAGGGCTGTCAAGTAGCAATAGAAGGTGGCACTGCCTTGAGGAAACTGCCACTACCCAGTCTCTACACACCAAACAGTCTGTCATTAGAAAAGAGTTCAGAAAAGAGTTACAAGTCTAAAACCTATGTAAGTGTGACTGATGCAATATGCTGTTTAGTTTCTATAAAAAAAAGTCTAAAAGAAGACTCATTTATGCACACAAGAGCTGCAGAACTCTAAAGAGAATGGCAGAAATGAGATTTCTGGGAAGTAAATGTAGATAAATCAAGCTAGAAACAATGTGCCTGTTTCTTGATGTGGTTAGTTGACCCCTGGAAACTACTTACCTAGACATGAACCTTGCTCGTGTCACTTGATATCTGTAAGTCATTACTTACAAAAGCTGTACTCCATCTCAGGCAGGAATTGTGCATTTGTGAATGTTTTCAGCTGTTGGACCAAACAAGTCAACAATCAAGTAAGCTCAAAGACCCAATTACAGAACAGGAAATTGTTTCAAATAACTTACCTGAAAAGCACTTAAGTGAAAATATTAATCATGGACAAGAGCAAACAGATTTATGCAATGCTATGTATAAAGGCAGAATAATTTTATGAACTTAACAGTAAGGAAGTTATCAATACTGAATTTCTGAGCATTTTGCCACAATAACAAACAACAACTGGCAGCCTGCCTCTAACAGAGGAATCTAATTGAAGTTTCTGTGAGGAAGCAAGGGTCTCATAGCACTTGCAGATGAGTTGCACTGCATCTCCAGCATAAGTATTGTTTGATAGCTATTACGCTTTCTAATCACTTTCCAATTAAGCTGCATTATTACAAATATGATGTGCAGCTGTACTTTATTTGTCATATTCTTTCTTGGACTTATTGGCTCCAACCTGTAGCCTAATTCTCATACTGCCGGGCTGCCTGAAAAAGTTAATATTGTCAGTTCTGGCTGTTGAGTTGAAAACTTCATTCCTTCTACAGTCTATTACCTATGCTCATCTCCTATGATATTTCCCTTCTTTCTTTCTTTTCCTTCTTTCCCTCCCTTGCCTTCCTTTCCTTTCCCTTCCCTTCCTCCTTCCCTTCCTGTTTTTGTTCCTTACTCCCTTTCCTCCATGCTTTCTTCCTCTCGTCTCTCTCATCTTCTCTTCTTCCTTCCCCTCTGCCATTTCCTTCTCCCTTTCCTCCCTTTCCTTCTCCCTTTCCTCCTTTTCTTCCCCCCCCTTCCTTCATTCTTCCTTCCTTTATTCCATTCTTCCCTTCTTGTCCCTCTTCTGTCCCTGCTCCTTCCCTTCCTTCCTCTCTGCCTTCCTTCTCCCCTGAGGACTTTTGCCATTAACAGAAATGAAAGCAAGAGTGTAGTTATCTCTACTTTTTTTGTATTACTAAGAAAAAGTATATAATGAAAAACAAAAGACAGAGTTGCTATTTAGTTTAAGAGAAAAGATATGTCAAAAGCACAGTTATATCCTCTCTGTTTTGGAAGTAAAAATGAACGATAGTCTAATTAACAGGGAAGCAGGTATGGGTTTGAGGTGCAGAAAGGTAGAAAAGCTGCATTCAAACCTAGGCGGCCCAGCTAGCTGATGTAATTATGGCATGACTGTTTCTACAGCTGATGGCACCCCAGGCTGACTCCTCCTTCTACTTCAACTTCTGGTACAAGGCCTTGAATTCACATCTCTGGACCTCTGTGTCTGTTCAGCTATTTAAACTGTGTATGTAGAGTTCCCTGGTGTCTGAGGTTCAGTCTGGTGTAGAACTGGTGTAGTCTACTGTAGTGCTCTTTCAGCAGACCACATACTGTGCAGATCTTCAGCTTCACCCTTTCTGCAGACGCCTGGTAAACTTGCTGCCTTCCTTCTCACCAGCGTGACGTTGCAACCTCCAGCTTTCCTCCCTGCAAAGACAGAATCTATTTCAGCTACCAGTAACAGGACCAGGACTAGTTTCACAGCCTCTATACCACAAAGAGAAGAAGGGGGAACTGAACCATAGAGTTCAGAGACATAATTTAGTGTACCAGGGTAAGTACATACTTCCTCAGGTACTCAGATGTATTAATGTATTTTTATAGCATGTAAGCTATAAATATGGCGAACAAACTTTTGGCAATGGGACCTTCTCTAGCTTCCATCTAGACTTCCAACTCCATTGCTGCTGAAATAAAGTAATGTATGTACAGTGAGCCAGTACAAAAGTGACTTAACTGCTGTCTCATGGATCTCATGACTAAGCCATAAAAGGTAGAAGGGGCTTTTGACAAAACCAAATAATGACAGCTTCTGGACAGAATGTTGTATTTGACTGTCTTACATCTGTTTGAATGACAAGCATATTTGATGATGATTTGTTCAGCTTCTCACCTAAAAATACAGTGCATTCACATCATTGCTTCTAATTTCATTCAGAAAACTGTTTGAGATCTTTCATGTTTTACCCTGCTTTCTTGTTCTATTTATTACAAAAAGAAATGCACTGAAATGGACTTCAGCATTATTAAGGCATAGTACTTAGTGATAAGGGGTTTGGATATCATAAAAAGCCTCCAAAAGCCCAAATGTACTGTATCTGTAAGTGAGATGAGGGAAGCACTACTGTGTTGTAAGTGAAGTTAATAAAATTCTACTGACTTCACTACCAATGTCGCAAGACTTCAGTACAAAATCTCCCCCCAAGACATTGGAGATTTAGGAAAATTTTCTCTGTTCAGGTTTCTAAAGAGTAATTGCACATATAATCAGTTTCTGCACCATCCATTAACTTAAGGTAGGAAAAAAAGAGAAAGCCTAGTTAGTTTTACTCAGTATTACTCATGGCTACTACTGTAGTATTTCTGGTTTTATGTAACTAAGGTTACCTAATTTGTGTGACAATTATTGTAATATTTCCATTGTATGTTTCTAAAGGAATGAAGACATTTAAAATGTCTATTGACTACCAATGTAAAGTTTTATCATCCTCTGATTTGGTTATAAATCAAAGAGAGAAAT
>Ga0181612_126596_pt1 | contig 10911 bp, 8 predicted proteins | sample HoacroProtozoa21_FD_119630 | JGI IMG/M metagenome (GOLD analysis project Ga0181612, IMG submission 119630) | Hoatzin crop microbial communities from Cojedes, Venezuel. Combined Assembly of Gp0051906, Gp0051904, Gp0051908 | reverse complement strand
TTTTGACATCCCTTGCCAGCTTCAATTCCAGGTGAGCCTTGGCCTTCCTCGTCGCATCCCTGCATGCTCTCACCATGTTTCTGTACTCTTCCCAAGTGGCCTGTCCCTCTTTCCACATTCCATGGACCTTTCAAGAAAGGACATTGTGTACCAAAATATGCAATGCTTTCAGTTTGCACAAACTGTGATTATAAAAACCAAAACGGTCATTACTAAATGGAATTTTTAATACAGCTTTCTAGGGAATTGGGGCTATTCACCCTATTTTTAAGTAACCCCTCAAAAAAAAGGCATGAGCTTGTGTCAAATTAGATGTTTTCTGAGAACAAAATTGCAACAAAAGAATCTATTTCATGAGTTTCACATTTCATAGCATATTTCATGGCTGTTGTACAAGTTGGGGTAATATCTGCTATGATTTATAGAGGAACAGTGCTGTAAGAAGCCTCCCTTCTAATTATAATTGGTTATGAGGTACATCACTCATATCAGACTGAAATTTACTTCCATCTCAAATATGATCTTTTTTTGCCTGTTTATCGTCATAAACTGGCCACGGAAATGCTGATAAAGAGATTACAGAAAATGTTATTAACTTAATCCCTTCCCAGTTAGAGTTGCTTCTTTTAATACAGACTTATTTTGAGTCTTTGTTTACATGTTGCAATGTGTCAGACAGTAAACGCTATCTCTCTTACAGAAAGCCGTGCAATGAAAGCCTTTCCTATTCTGTGTGCTACATTAGGCAGAAAGGCTGACTTTGACAGAATGTGCAACGGAACCTATAAATCCAACGACTCCCTCCACTTTCACAGGCAGGGCTTCACACATATAGTAAGTGTCTCATTTGAATGCAAAACATGCTAAAATTTGTCCTGAAAAGCACTTAGGCTTTAAAAACATACCATAATTCCAAGAAGAAAAATGTCTGACACATATTTTGGCTGATTTCAAATTCATATATATTTTAAATGATCTATATACCCTAAGCTGTGCATTTTATACAACAGAATGATAACCATTACCATTCCACTCCATCTAATCCACTGATGGTCTTGATTTATTGGCTAGTCATCTATAGTGCACTGCCCCTCCTGAAATTCATGCTGTAATTTTAATTTCTGTTGTTGCTGCTGCTGCTGCTATCCGGATGTAGCGCTTGCCATAAAGATACCATGGTCTTACTCACCCTGTAAACATAATTGATGCTATTGAAGATAATGATTTAGAGTATCATCCATCTCCAGTACAGCTTGCCATTACGTGACTTGTTCTTGCAGGTATCTGATTTGTATCATAGACGAGTTGGCTTGATTGCTGTTTTGCCATAGAGTAATAGTTTCCTGGTTTCCACTGACATACTGAGTCTCCCTTGATCACTCAGGTGATCAGTCAACACACAAGTTAATTATGGGTGAAGGGGTGTCTGAAGCCCAAAGATCAAAAGATACGCACAAGGTCTTCTCCAAGTCATTATTCACCTTCTTAAGCATCAGGCAGTCAGTTCAGATTCCTGTCTCCCGCACTGTCCCTAAACAAAGTGATATAACAGTAGGAAACCTGAATTAGAGCAGCTAAAAGACACAAAATGAAACTTCCAATTTCTCCATAAGCAGGGAAGAAAAAAAAAAATCCACGTGGCCACGACTGCCTGCATGGGGTAAATCAGGCATACTCTCCTTTACTTATTGTTTTAAAAAAAATTTAAATAATCAATAGTAGCTGTTTAGAGGTGGACAACTTGACAGTTTGCAACAAGGCTCTTGCTTGCTTCCCTGGTAAAATTTCTTTGGATCTAACTGGCATTGCAAGGAAATGCTTTCAAATATTGCCATCATCTTTACTTGCATTCACTATGAATAGAATTTATTGCCAGGAACTAGGAGCTACTGGACAAACACATTAAAAGCCCCTCCAAAAATGTAAAGGAAAAGCAGTTCTCCCCAGAACTTTTTTTCCATATTTCAACCACCTTCAAAACTCAGATGCACTAACATTACCAGCAGCTAATTACAATTACTATCCTGAATCACCAGCGCGAGACTCACTCCTTTGGGCCAGGTCCCGCACTCCTCTTGGGAACAGGCATCACAGCACCACAGTCTTCCTCCTGCTCAAGATCCCGTGAGCTAAATACAGCTTGTTGGAGAAGTCCGTTGAACAGATGGGACCTACAACAGTAAAGAGATTGTGGTGTCGTGCTGCAGCCACAGGGTTATGCTTTTTGTGGGTAGAAAGAAAAATCTCCCTGATAACGAACGGGCTGTGCTCACCGGAGGCTTGGGTATCAGCTCCATACCTGCACCGCTGAGCTACAACCTGTATTCATCTGCCAAAACTGGTTTCTCCGTCTCTGTGGTTTTCATGTTTCTAGATTAAAGGAGCCTCAAAAGTTTATTTCCTAAAATAATATCATTATTACTCCACCCAAAGTCACCCTGCCTTTATTTATAAGGCAAAAAGAACCGAATTGCTGAGTTGCAGATTTGAAGAGATACTATGTAAGGTCCATCGTTCAAAGGACTTCGGTGCAAGCATAACTGAGCGCACGTAATTCCACATATGCTTTCTTCCATATGCAAATAAATGCTACGGATGCACAACCCACTTGCACATATCTGCACATGCCAAAGGGATTTACACATGTTAATACTTGGAAAGCAAAGTGAGAATGTATATAAAATGGCATGCACGAAGTACATTCATCCGTGTGCATATCCCTCTGGAGGCATCACTACTTGGATGTATTTCTAAGCGGAAAAGCAGTTAAAAAATTGATATGTCACCCTCTCTCCAAAACCTAATGATTACAGTCTGTTAATTACACCGCATCTATCTCTTTAGCAAATAAATTGTGGACTTGATCTATTATTTATAATACCAATAGAAATTACAAGTAATGTCTTACAGTCACACTTACGCAAAGTGGCGGCAGAAGAAAACCATGCCATGTTACCCCCACCCTGCAACTTCCCCATGCAAGTACTACATATCATGAGAAAGCACCTACAATAATGGTTTTTAAATTTTACTTTCTGCAGATGGAGAGAAAGCAGTGAGAGAATATAAAGACTCACACAGAGGAAGGAAAAGAACATTAAAAAAAAATGTTTAAAATGTCATTTACAATTAGTCCCAGAGTAGCTGTGAAATACTGTAGGCCGCGTGTTGCCATTGCTTTTAGCCAAGTTTCCCACTGCCTGGTATTCACTGATAGCTTTTAAATGCCCACCAAAAAGGTGTATGGCAGGGTCTGCTAGGGAGACGGTCAACTTAGCACAGCTATGCCTTGAATTTAGGCTCTAATTGTGGCATCTCTACCCCTGGTGTGGTATCCATACGGATTGGCCAAATGTGCATGCCTTTCAAGGCACTTTACTGCTAGTGCAAATTCACAGAGCTGCTAATCTGCTCGCGTGTTGGTAAGCAGCTCTCCGTCCTGTCTTGCACAGAGCTCTGAACCACAGCCCCGCTTTTTCCCCACCTCCCATACTCTACAAGCACTACCGAGAGCTATTCTTGCTATGGTTTCTCCAACATAATAATTCAGCTTTCAAGAAAAAACAGATTTTCTTTCTTTCCAACAGCTGGCCCAGCAAACAATGTAAAATTTGAAAGTTGAGATGAATACCTTCTTCCTTGGCCTTCTCAAACCAGTAACAACAGTTCCCCAGAGCAAATGGCAAATGCCTGGTGCAAACTGGAGCAGAATTGCCACCCTTTTCTGTGTAACAGAAATAAGAGCCTTTGCATCTCATTATTATTACTATGGGATCTGAGCACTAGTTAGCTGTTCTTTTTATGCTGCTTTAGCCATCCCACTTCTTCACCAGAAAGAAAATAATCACTCAGGCTGAAGTTTATGAAACTTCTGGGATTCACAAACGTGTTTCATGAATTTCTGGCAGTTGTCTGAATGTTCACAAATAATGTGATGCCAGTAATCAGAACAAGTCAAAACTTGACACTTCTATTCATAAATCAGCAGATGTTTTATTTTTACTGCTTGAACTGTTCTGTTCCCAAGCACGACTGGATTTGAACCACCAATCTGGAAGTGAAAGGACCTTTATTTAATGTATTTGTTTAGGTTTATACGAAATATAAAAAAGTGTCTATCCAGAACTCTAGCCACCCTTACCATATATTAAAAAAACAGGCCAACTCACACAGATAAAAATAAACTCAGCAACTTCCAAAAGCCAAAGGCGGCACAAAAGCTTCTCTGGCCAGAGACCTCAAATCTTTCTATAAAAACCGAAAACTTTTGCACACACTATTTCTCTCTTCTCCAGAGCCTGGGACATGAGGAGATGTGTCCCACAGGTCAGCAGAATTGGACTCTCCCTGTCTGGAGTGGAAAGACAGCATTCAGTCATGTTCCTGCCGAGAAGATCTATCCAGTATTCTCTTGTTTAAACTGAGAGGACTTCAGCCAAAACGCCTCTGTGGCTTGCAGCTGCAGTGGTATCACTAGGGAGACAGAGCAATCTATTAAGTAAAGAGGATCCAAGATCCAAGACTTTATGCCAGGAGTCTATTTTAGCCTCCCCCACAAGCCCGCAGATGCAGCGTAGGTCCTGGAGCACCAGTGGTAAGTGCCGATGGGGAAAACTCCCCCTCATCACTCCATGCCTATGGACAGCATTCTGCAGAGCCACGTCCCACTGATGCCTGATGCCCCCTTCCACCTGCCACACGCGCACCCCGGCCGTCCCCCCGGGCCCAGAGAGGTGTCCCACTCTCGTACATTACAGAGTAGCTGCATTCAACCAGTTCCTCCTTCCATGGTCAGAAAACAGTAAATTCCTAACTCCAAAAATAGAAGGAAGAGAAAACAAACCTGTTGACTTCAAAGTATCAAACCAAACAAATCCATATTAGGATTTGCTTCTGTCAGGTAGAAGGGCCCTACAGACCAAGCTCTGTCCTTCCGCTGCCAACCCAGAGCACTGTTCCCTGTCCCCTCAGCCCTCCTCTTCCCTTCCAATCTCCTTTCGGAGTGGGGACAGGCAGATGTGGGAGGCAAGGGCAGAGAAGGGAGTCATATCTCTATAAAACTGGCTTTTCTCCTCATATAGTCAGAATAGATGATATTTTTAATTACAGCTTGGTCTTTTAGAGACAATCCCAGTTCTGCTACAGAAAAATCCTTTCCAAAGTAAACACGAAAGTAACAGAGGATCAGCTCTTTGCTCTTTTGAATACTCTAGAAAGGAAGTGCCCATAAAAAAGGTTGTAAGAGATTGTCATTCTCTGACACGCTGTCCGTTTTATTTTCCAAACCCTCTATGCAAACACAAAACACCACATTCATTCTTTTTTCACTAGAGGCTGACAGTGCTAGGCAAGGTTTCCACTTAAAACATTGAGCTGAGGTTTCTCTTAGGCAAGAAGTGCCAGCAGGAGACAGGTTGAGCAAAGACCAGCGATCCCTGTCCCATCCATCCGCCCTGGCTCTCAGCCAGGCATGCATCATACCAGCAGCTGCCAGTCGTTCGGGGAGGCTGCGCACAGGAAAATGAACCCTCTCCTTGAGTTTCTGCTCTAGCCAAAGTGGATCTGGATAAGGAGCAGGATCCAACGCAACCAGGCACATAGAGCACAGTCAAACTTCTTCCTCGTCAAGTGTCTCAAGCGCAACCTGACCAGATTTTCTCCTGGACAGCTCAGCATTTAAACAGGCTGATTAATCAAAAGCACCTCCTAATTGAAATTACATCCTGCTTGCCTTCTGACACTTACCACTTCAATACCATCATTTATAGCACCATTGCTGCAGTATGACGCCCTAAGGAGAACTGGCTCCTACAACATGTTGCCATCACATTTTAGCCAAGGCTGAATGTAGCTGCAAATCTCTCTGCAAAATACAGTGGAGATCTATTAAATGCATAACTTCCCTGGCACCAAAGCGGTATTCTTTAAGCAGGTCTGCTTCTTCCCTGGGATTCTGATGAAGCGTGCTCTGCTGTGTTATGAAATACAGCATGTTTGGGTGCGATACACAGAAAACGTCTTTGTTTAACACTGCTTATCTTTTATCATGTCACTTTTCTATCGGATTTCTTTTCTGTGCACTGGAAACTTATTATTGTGACAGATACACTGCTTTACCAGGGGCTTTCTTATGTGACCTGCAGTGTCAGAGTGAGGATCAGATCCTCCTCCAAACACAGGCTGGACAGCTTGATACAACAGAAAGGAATATGGAGCAAATAAAGAACCAGGAAAAGCAATTCAGCAACACTCCCACCCAAGTGGGCTGCAGAGGCATTTTCCAGCCTGAAACACAGGCCTTCTACAAAAAACTGAAAACTAAAACGTTACGTGATGTATGATGTTCATTCTTCCATTTAAACACACTTACCAGAGTTAACATGCGAGCTCAGGAAAGTCAGGGAATACCACCGGCACATCCATTTTGCTACAAAGAGGCAGCGTGGTAACAAAGCACAAACCAATCTCACCGACCTGGAGCACATCCCCTCTCATAACCGTCACACTCTTGTAATTTCTTCCAGAGCCTTCAGAAACTCTAAACAGGAACGCATGGTAAATAAAATTGCTTGGCAGAGAAGGTGCTAGCATAGTAGCCCCGGTGCAAGGATTCAATTTTCTGCTTCACTGTGAACTTCTGCGAACACCTGACAGGACGAAGTCCCACGAGATACTTGCTCTGATAGCTCACCACTGCTGCAGTGTGGGGAACTGGCTCAGCAAAGATCTAACAAGAGCTGGGTGGCAAAGAGAGACTTCCCTCTTTTGGCAGGAGTGAACTGTCAGAGCAGCTCAGCCACCTTGCGCAACTTGCCTCTTGGGCACCTTCATTGAGAGAGATGATGTGCCTAATCCCTCACGCTTTGTGCACCTTTGTTCCCAGCAGCAGCTCTCCCTGCCCAGCTCAGCATCTGCGCATGCCACCGCCGGAGCTGGGCTGTACACCAAGCCCTGCTTGGACTCCACAAAACAGGCTTTCACCTACCCAGATCGTTTGCAGAACCTGCGGGCGAGTGCCAGGCACTCCTAAGCAGGGCGTGCTTCTCCCAAAGCAGGCTGCTCAGCCTTCCTTCAGGCCAAACCATGCCATGTAGATGCCACTGCTGCTTCACTGAATTACTCAGCAGCTCCTGCGTAAGCTCCGCTTCTCAACTCGAGGGCTTCAAATAAACATCTCCCACATCCCAGAATGATGCTGTACTTCCCCGGCTACCCACTATTCTTGCAGGTGCTCTCCACTCCGCTCTTCAAAGCCTAGCTACTGCACAGAGTTCAAGTTTAAGTGAATGGGCAGAGGAAACACCCTGGTTTTATCTTTCATCTCATGACCACGATTGCTCACTCAGAGATTACTGCTGCTGCCCCATGAGTTGTCTTCTGTAAATAATACTTGAAAGATGGGAGCCATTCTTAAGAAAGATGTCACAACTTACTTACCTTCCTGCTTGAACAAAGGCAGCTTACCTTGGATTTCTTTGGCAACATCGCAAACCTCCAAAAGCAAGGATGGATCAAAGGCCTTTTAGGACAACCTAGAGAAGTCTGAACATTTTTTTTTTCGGGAAGAAACAAGATTTGACCTCTAAGTCCCTTGTGCTCAAATCAGGCAACCTGAGTAGCTGATTGAGGTCCCAAACCCTAGATGAAGTTAGGAGTTGCAGTGCCAAAGTGGTCGCTCACCCATGACACATTTGATATCTGCTCATGTTTTCTGAGCACTGTAGCTTGAACCAGTCATGTCTTTTGCCCATAAGGACACTCAGGTGGGAATCAGCATCTGACAAGCATGTTGACCCAGTCCAGAGGCCAAACCAACACTTAGACAGTAAGTAGGTCAGGTTTGAGTCCAAAATCAAGGTTCAAATTCACTCACCAGTGGGTGAATTTGTGACTTCCCCTCTACACCTCACTCCCTCCTCTGCAAAGCGCACAGTAGCACTTACTTCCAGGATTACTTTACAGAAAAGTTGTATTAAAGGTAATTCAGGTGCCTCTAGTAAAGAAGACTAGGCAGGGAGTCAGGTATGTCGCAAGCTTCCTTCTTGCACTCCTCAGCAGAAGGGACTTGCCATACCTGCTTTTCGTCTTCAGATTCATTACAGCCAGGCAGCAAAAGATGGCTCATATGCACACAGTGCTTATCCTGCTGATCAATAAGCTTCCTTCCTGCCTGAGAACCAAACCACTTATAATATTAACAGTGTTATTTAAGATCTGTGGAAATTTTGTCTGATCCAAGCAAACCAGAAATATCTTGACCTAGATACTGAGAACAAAACAATGTTCAGTAAACTTCAGGACTGCCAGTTCTTCTATTATTGCACTTGATGTTTTACTGAAGAATTGGAGCAAAATTATTTTACCCCAAAGGTTCTTACACCAGCATATTTCTTCAGTGGATGACAGAGAAAAATCCTCCTGACACTTTCCCCCTCTCATTTTAGATTCAAAAGGGGTGCATTTTTTAGTCTGTTAATAAGGTACATGAGTTGCTTATGGGTCCCTTTAAATGACTGCAGATAGCAAACACAATTATAACAGAAAGTATCAATGAATATAAGACTCATCTTTACTTCCTTCTGAAGAGAAAAGGAGTGCGATGAAAGAGCAAAAGAACACAATGAGTATTTCCACCTTGTTACAAACGTGCAAGCTTGAGACAGTGACCTGCACTGTAAAAGATGGTCACTGATGCAGAATGGTTCAATAAACGCTTTCAGAAGCACTGTCAAGCTGTTGCTCCTTCTGGCTTTAAGTAATGCTGGGTGTACACAGCACCTCTGAAAAGCAAGGCCTTGTTTTCTTCAAGGTCTGTACCAAAATTCATAACAGTTTCTACAAAAAGGTATGCCTACAGAACTTCTCTAACATATCCAATTGCAAAGCTAAGAGAAAATCCGAGTGTTTAATCTTCTGTTCGGGAGCTGTAGCCCCACCAAATCTCACAGTTTAATCTAGCAGATTTCTGCTTATTCCTCTTATCCATGCAAATTCTGACGCTTACCTGTACATATTGCAGTATTTACCTACCTGGAAGACAGACCACTTAACAAAAGGTAGAAAAGGAAAAGGACTTTCAGAAAAGATCAAATACATCATAAGCTTGGCAGACACTGTAGCCCTGAAACAGCAGTTTGAAACTTGCACCATAACAAATCTTCTCCTATACATTATCTCACAGGAAACAACACATGATAAATTCTTAGCACAATGTGATTCCCCTCCTTCCACCTCCTCCCCACTTCAGAAAGATTTAACATCTAATTCAGCTTTTGACGAGCTGCTTCATCACTGCGGGAACGCTGTTGATCTCTGTCGGAACCCTGCGGCCTTGGACAGAACAAACTGAAAGGGGAAAAAAAAAATTTTGGCCGTCTGTAATGATAAATAAATACATTACAGGATACAACTCTGGGGAATGGAGGCTGACACTGACTGAGCACCATGACCTCCACACAACTGCCAAGTCTCAGCTGCTTAACAAAAGTCAACTTTTGTTTGCCTTCTTCCCCCACAATGACAATTTCTTAAAGTGCAAACGCAGGATGGAAAAGGAAAAAAGAAATTAAAACAGTAAAAGATAGAGGAGAACTCCAAACCCCTTCTCACCTGCTGCCCAGAGGCACTTCGGTTTTGACAGAACAGGATTTTGTTTCTTTGGTCTCCTGGAAATCGGGGGAAACCAGTCCATGCTGCATCAGCAGCAGCGGGACAGGGAAGCTGTGCCACAGGGAATGCTCAGATCCCTTTTTAAAAAAACTTCTGCATTAGTATGTGCCTGCCTTCAGGCTAGTTCTTGACTCCAATTTGATTTTCTGTCTACTTAAGTCCCACTCACAAAATCAAATATGCATCGTAGATGTTGGGCCTTCACATTGACGGCAACAATAACAAAATAAGGGAGGGTGAAATTGGTTACCCCATCAGATAATCCACCTCCTTATCCCTGGAAGCCTTGCCCACTCGTGTCAACTTATCTCCTAGACTCTCCTTTTCAATATCCCATCCCCATTTCTCTCCAATCAGAGAACAGAAAGGTGATGCCTACTGCCACCTCTCCTCATTTTACAGAAGCACAAAACGATAAATAAAGTGTCATGACAAAGTCGATCAAGATGAAAGCCAAGTATGGACTGCAAGCATTAACTCTTCCATCGGCATTGTGCTTACCATAATGTATTATTCTATTAGCTCCATGTGTTTTATGGGAACCACAGAGGATTCAGCTTGATCAGATAAGTTAATGGTGAAGCCCTCAGGGCTCATCAACACTTTACAGCAAAGCGCGGAACAGAAAAACCTGCACTAACACTGACAAAGCTAATTCCAGTGCAGGAAGAGCAGAGTCTCACCAGCACCACTGGCTTGTCGAGCTGTTAATCTCGGGCACAAAGCCAGCTTAGCTGAACCACTCCTCAAGCCCACACCGGTATTCCCTTCCCAATGCTTCACTGTGGAGCACAGATGCTCCAGCTCACTCGGAGCTGTCTCAGGGATACACGACACAGCTTGTTCCAAGCGTTTCTTCTGCTCCCGTTGCTCCCCTAAGGAATGTCTCCTGCCTGCTCACCACCAGCCTCACTGCTGCTGACACCAGGCCCTATCTTCACAGCTCCTGACTTGCAGATCGTTTTAACTCGGCTCTTCACCAAAGCACCTATTTAATTCACTGTGCTCTGAATTACTACTACTAAAACACCTTCTATTTTCAAATGTCCTGTGACTACTTATATATTTATCAATGTTTAATGTATAAATATCAATATATTATCAATGACATGGACAGCGACATTGAGTGTACCCTCAGCAAGTTTGCAGATGACACCAAGCTGAGTGGTATGGTTGAGACACCAGAAGGACGGGATGCCATCCAGAGGGACCTGGACAAGCTGCAGAGGTGGGCCTGTGTGA
>Ga0181612_114038_pt1 | contig 10911 bp, 11 predicted proteins | sample HoacroProtozoa21_FD_119630 | JGI IMG/M metagenome (GOLD analysis project Ga0181612, IMG submission 119630) | Hoatzin crop microbial communities from Cojedes, Venezuel. Combined Assembly of Gp0051906, Gp0051904, Gp0051908 | reverse complement strand
CGGCCCGGGGCTGCTCTCCAGCTCAGGAGAGCTGTGGGGAAGGTGAAGCCTCGCTGAGGCAGGGCTGGCCCCAGCCCACCTTCGTGTGCTGTGGCATATGGGGCAGTTCTGTGCCTCCCACGTCTGCTCAGCCTGGGCACCACCAGGAAGGACTCAGGCAGACGGTGCCCATAGCAGGGCCCCCTGTGTGATGACGAGCCTTGTTGGACAGCGTATCTTGCTCTCCTTCCACATCAGGACAGCCTGTGTGCTGTTCTCCAGGAGTTCTTCAGGGACAAGCCTGGGGTCACCCACTGGGCAGGATTTCCACAGCCTGCCCTGAGACACCAGCTCCATCATCAGGAGCTACTTTCCAGAAGCCAGAAGACCCTGTCCTTTCTCCAGCTCTGCTGGGTCACCCCCATAGCCTTCTGCCTGCTCAAACCAAGTCCCAGTCCCAGGAGCACACGCAGGAAGAGCCCCGGTTTGCCCAGACTCCCGGTGTGCAAGCTCCACTGGGCCAATGACTGGTGCTGGAAGTGTCCTCTGGCCATGGGTCTGCTGAGGTGCACGAGGGATGCTGCGGGGACATCAGTGCACATCTAAGCAGATGAAGTTGCAGCACATGAGCAAAGCCGTGGTCTGGGTGCCAGTGGTACTGGTCTTCTCTGTGGGCTCAGCGGGTACGAGGAGGCTTATCATGTCCATGGCGGTAGGATTGACTGCTCAAAGCCCTTCAGTTCACCATGCACGTGCACCCTCAGCCCTGGCAGAAAGCTGACCAGCCTTGATATATTCCTTCCACCATGGACAGCCGAGCATCCTCAGAGCTGGGCACCAAACCTAGCCCAATGCAAGATGTCTGTTCTGAGAGGGATCCCATGGCACAGGGGAACCCACCACCCGTGGTGCAGCACATCAGGACCAACGCTGGCGGTGCTGGGCAAAAATCTGCCACCTTCTCCAGTTGGCTCTGCTTCTTGTGTGTGTGCCCTGCACCCAGCAGCGCTGGGGACAACCTGTGCCTGTGGGCTGGTGCCAGCTTGTCCTCTGCACCTTATCCAGGGGAAACGGCTTTTCCTGTGGGTCTCCTGCCCATCAGCTGCCGGCCGCCGCGGTGACTCATGCAGCTGGTTTCCTCTCCCAGCCCCTTACACCTCCTGGCCTCTCCTGCCCACTCCCACCCTTCCTTGGCAGGGAAGGGTGTGAAATACCCAGCTTATCGTGCCCTTGCTCGCCAGTGATCGCTGTGCTTCTTGTGTGCAGGCGCCTCCCTGATCCACACCACCCACATCACAGAGCTGGGGGGACCAGAGCAGGCGATGGGTCTCCAGCCCAGCCACAGCCCTCCTGCTGCTCGCTGAGCTGCACCTGAGCACCCTGAACACCCCGGGCTCCCTAAGCACAGGCACCTTCCTCCAGAGAACAGCCTCTTCGGAAACCCTCAAACCTTGGCCGTCTCCTTAGAGAAAGCCCCCCTGGCCAGCCCCACACCTGGAGGTGGCCCATGCCTGTAGGGTGGGGATGGAGACTGACCGCCCCAGCCAACAGCTCGGGCACAAAAGGACAGATCTGGTGGCAACCACACACCTCCCATCTAGCCAACTGTGCTCAGTTGTCCCAGGAGCTACGTCTGGTGTCCCGTGGTGACAGCTCATCCATGCCCAGTGACTGCCTCAGGGAGCCAAGATGGGGAGGGCAGAAGTTTCCAGCAGCAAGATTTGTGCAGTCTCGACACAGCCCGTTAAGAGAAGAAAGAAGGGGTTTGTGGTTAAAAGTTTGGTGTCTAAGATGTTGGTTTCCGTTTCTTCCTCTGCCACGCTTCTGTTCCAGACAAGTCGCACGAAACCCTCGGGGCTGCTCTGGAGCAAACGCCACGCAGCTACCGCTCCCCACCACCTCGGTCTGCACCGGGGCTGGCTGGACCAACGCTGTCCAAGCTGCTCGGCCTTTTGGGGTGACAGAGTCCCCCTGCGCTTGTCCTAGACCATGGAAGGGACTATCGCCTGTGTTTACTCCATTTGACTTCTGAAGCTGACTGATGTCTCCCTGTTCGAGGCCCCCTCAGCTCGGCTCCATTTAAGGGGCTTAGGAAGAATTGAACATTGCTGGAATTCTTCTCTCGCTAACTTTAAACATTCATTACTTTAAATGCTAATCCCCCGGGATTATCCCATTGGAGAAAGCAATGTAAAGCAGGGGAGAGAACAGCGTGTCTTCTCACCCCTTGCACACCAGTCGACGGTCCTTTCGGGGAGGGAAGTGTGAAAATGCCAATACGAGCTTCTCCAAACCTGGCTGGATTTTTACACCTCGGTGTGGACGCTCAAACAAGCCAAGTCTGAAGTCTCATGCTCCAGCTGGTTTTGAGTCGTACATGTCCAAAGTGTCTCCGTGGAGCGCAAGGTGTAAATGTGTATTTTTCCATGTGTGTGACTCAGAAACGACTGAACCCAGTCGGTTCCAATTTCTTGAAAAATCTGCTTTTGGCTTGAGCCCAAGAGTGGAAACTTTCAACCAAAAACCAGTTGATTTGAGCTCTAAATTACATAAAAAAAGGCTTAGAAGGGAAACTGGATTTCAACCATCATTATGGCAATCACTTCTCATGGCCCTCTGACAGCAACAGCAGAGCAAGTAGTGAAAGTAATTCCCAAGGAAAATTCACTTGGATTCCATGGGCAGGTCGGGATTCGGCTGCAGACGCTTTGTACCGGCCGTTCACGAGCCGGAGAGAGATCAGCCCTTGGAACGGCGAAGGAACAGGACTGCTCAGCTCCAAAATGCGTGGAGGACGGAGGTCAGCCTCAGGCCTTGGCATCGACCGAGAGCAGGGCAAGTGCTTTTGGACAAGAAGACGGCCCTGCCTGGGGAGACATTTCTCTCTCCCCCTCTGGGTTGTGCCTTCGCTGCAATACGCCCTGCTCAGTCGAGGAAGATTTATTCCCTGAGAAGTGCCTGAATAATTTCAAGCCACAATTAATTAAAGACTGCTGCAATCTGCTTGCAAACAGGAAGCGAGGCAGAGAAAAAGACACAATCTCTAGCAAACCGTCGTGTTGTGAATTAGCTCTAATCAGGCTAACAATGATGGATGCACTCCCCCAGTGGCTTTCATCTGAGAGCTTATTACGCTGATCGTTGCGAAGGCCCTGCGCTGGATTAGGATGAGATGGACCAGCTGATAGACCGGGTTTCTCTGCATTTCGAGGATGCTGGATCTCGGCACGGAGACGCTGTCCAACTTGGCCGTAGTCTCACCAGTAAATCAATGGCCGGGCTATAACCGGCAATGTGGCTCCCTGGCTCTGAAGAGAGGCCGGCAGATTTTCCTGAAAAGAGCAGACTGTTTATATTTGGGGAAAAAAGCTCCATTAATCGGAATGAAAGCCTAGACCATGCGTTGCTCACCAAAGTACGCAGGACATCATAGTATGGCATGGAGCTGCAGGCTGGGAGGGATCTCTGGTGCCTCCCGTCCAACCTCCTCCTCAGAGCAGGGCTAGCTGCAAGGAGAGACCAGGTGGCTCTGGGCTTTGTCCAGGCCAGTTATGGACATCTCCAAGCAGGATTTTCACCCTCATTGTGAAAATCTTTTTCTTCACATCACGCTGGATTTTCCCTTGCCACAGCTTGTGCCGGTTGCCGCCTGGAGCCTTCACCGCACACCTCTGAGCAGAGTCTGGCTGTGTCAACTCACTAGGCAGTTGAAGACAGCAATTAGACAGTCTCTTAGTTGAAGACACCCACTTCCCTCAGCTTCCCCTCTTGCATCACGTGCTCCAGCCCCTCACAATCTTGGTGAGCCCTGGACTCACTCCAGCATGCCATGTTTTAATAGTCATCCCAACCCAAATATGACAGCAAGTCCCACCAAGAACAAATCCAGGTATAGCAAAAATTAGTGAAGGTACAAATTGCTGTGTCTCTGCCCACTGGTGTCACCACCTGATGCCCACAGGTCTCTGTTCACAACAAGCTTGGTCAACCAAGAGCCCAAGGGGATGAGAGGCTGGGCAGGCACTGGGGTTAAGGGGAGGACAATGCTGGGCTCACCAAGCAATGCGACTGAGGCTGAAACCACACAGAGTGTGTGCTGGCACAGAAGCCCACATAGCTCATCACAGGACACCTGGTGTGGAACATGGCAGTGGTGAAGGGAGATGCCCTACCTGTGAGGGGATCAGTGAGTGGCATGGGATGGCCCCCATGATGGGGAGTGCCATGCAGAAACATCACACGGCAGTGTGGCTATGCCAGAACCCTGCTCAGATGACAAGGCTTTGAGGGTTCATGTGGTTGAGGTTTGACTGACTGGCTTGCAGGCTTTGCTTTGAGAGAAGGAGAAATATCTCCAGGGCTTTGCAGAGAAACAAGCACCTCCAGAGCACTGTGGCTGCCTCCAGATCAGGATCTGCAGCTCGTAAAAAGGAGGCCGTGGACTGAAGCATTGCATGAGCGTGGCAGTGCTCAAGTATTACTGGGTCAACCCAGAGGCTCCCTATGTTGGAGCCACTGCAGCCACCATGGATGAAACGTGATGAGCGGGTTAGGGTCCTTGTCTCTGTCCCCTGGGGATCTGGGGCAGAGAGGCCCAGCGGAGGGATGTGTTGGCTGAGCCATACTTCTCCTAACACGGGTGCATGGAGCAGAAGGCCAGCACGGCCCAGGGGGCTATTCATGTCAGTTGTGCTCAAGTCCTTTTTAGGCACAGGAGCAAGCAGGCTGGACATGTCCCTTGATCATGATTGCTCATAAATCTTGCTGTCACAGCGGGAGCCTTTCACTTCCAGATATAGATTGGAGAGCAAACGCTACCGACTATTCTGGGACATGACAGCTCATAGATGGCTCCAGAATTTACTGTTTTAGACTTGGTCTTTGCTGTTGGGGAGGCAAGATAGAGAAGTCAGTTGCAGAACATGCACATTGACTGCATAGGTTTCACCTAAAGCAGATTGAAGAACAACCTCTGCCAGATTAGCGGTTCAGGTGGGGTATTCCTCTTTCCTGTACTGGGAGAAGTTTAGCGACCCAGCCACCGAAGTCAACTGAACTGAAAGGCTCAGAGGCTGAATATGCCAGAGGACAAGAGGGTTTTCAAGACAGAAGTATAAACCTATTTGGTACCCCTTGTAAGAAGAGTGGCTTGGCCACCAGAAATGACAGTCAGAATGAACAGACTTTAAAGACACTGGGCAGATCTGCAGAGCAAAGTGGGTCTGAGGACCTGGAAGTGCCCAGTGCAGATGTGAATTGCCAGAAGTCAAGCTGAGCTGGACTTTGCAAAGACATTTCAAACGAATAGCTAAAGGCTCTCCAGCTAAGTCAATAAAGAGAAGGGGTCAGTGTGCAGGGAGAAGAGTGGGGATTAAAGGTAATGTCAGGATGGCCCCCATCCTAAACGCATTGTATTTCTTGTGAGGTCAATGGTGCACCCACCATAGGGTGGCTCATGGTGATGCTCCCAGGAGACTAAACCCAGCAGTGGTCTCAGCCCAGCAGAACCCACCTACCCCAATCCTACAAGAAGGATTGGCTCCAGCTCAATGCAGTGCCCATAGGAATAGGTCAGTGTGGGTTGGGGAGGTCCAGGAAGGGTGGGGGTCTCCTCAGCCCTGAGACAGGTCTCCCTGGAGCCCTGGGAGCCTCCTGACTCCAGCCTTGCAAGGGGGCTTTCTCACGACAGTAGCTTCCGGAGGTGGGGTAACACTGCACAGTGTAAAGGATCAAATCCTGCACTGGTGGCAAATGGGGCCACCAGGAAAGAGATTGCTCCTTGCCAGGACTCAGGGGACTGGAGGAGCATGGCCTGTTGCAGAGGCTGGGGGGGGTCTGACTCTGCGTGACAGCAGGCAGGTGGGCTCTGTGGCAGCTGGAGGATGCTGCTGGAAGGGGCGCAGAAGGATTCAAGCTGGTGGAGGACATCTCTCTGCCGCCTCAGGGCTAGGAGAAGGTGAGGGCTGGAACAGACTTTCCAGGAGAGCGGTGGGGATGGGGAGGACCATAAGATGGAGCATTCCTGGTTTATGAGATACTGATGCTGCTGGGCGGTAGCAAAGTCTGGCCCACGAGACTGTGGTCTTTACAGTGTGGATACTAAAGCCATAGATACTGTAGATTTTAGTAGTGTGGAATTTACCCACAGGGCTCATGGAGGACATGGAAACACCGACCTGGAGGAGCCATTCTGAAGGAGCCAGCCGGTAATGAATTTTAACCGTTAAGGCAATAAACAGGGATACTTGCACACTCTTGGGAAGTTCAGGCACTGCCAGTAGTGAGTATTTTGTAGATGTTGGGAGGAGGAAATGTCTTTTCAGTGTGCAGCAGCAGGGTGAATCCTTGCTCTAGTTGTAAAGGAGGAGGACCAGGAGGTGCAATCTGCCCCCTCTCCCCTTGGACCAGGCTCAGCTTAGACCTGTCCCCTACACTCAGCTTTGTCCCTTCCAGCATCCCAGCAGAGATTTTCAGTTTAGCAAGACCCTCACTGCTCTCCCACCACTGCTCTGCTGTGGGACTTGGCCCCGCAGCCACCACCCCATCGCGAAGCAGAGCTTGCACCAGGGTCCCGGTTCGGTCCCACGCGGCCCCTGTGCACACGCACATCGCCTCCAAGGAATGTGCTTTCTGGGTGGAAACTGTGTCATCGGAGAAATATTTCGTATTTTCGTTCGTTCACATTCCCCAAATGAAAAATGAATCGTGAAGTCTCATAAATAAGGGGCCGAGTTTCTCATTTACATATTTCTGTGGTTGTTGGAGCAGGGGCAGCCGCAGCCCTGCCAACCATGTCCTCAGCCTTCCCCTCGTGCACCTTCGCTCCCGCTGGCAGCTGCCTGCGCTCCCTGGAACACGCTGCCCCGAGACCCGCGCGCTCGGACGGGCTCCGCGTCTCTTAGGTCACCCTGCCTCCTGCCAGCATTTCGCATGGCCACGGGCTGCCGGCACGAGCGTGGCGGGGAGAGCATGGGTAGCTGGGAGTCTGGGAGAAATCCCAGTCCCAAGAAGGCTTATTGGGATTCAAACGGGGGTTTGCACAGTCCGGCAGGGTGTGTCGGAGATGGGAAACCCCACAGCGTGGTCCCAGCTTGGCTCTGGTGACAAGGCACTGGGGTGATGACAGGCAGCGGTTGAGGAAGGGACCGTGGAGAAGTGCATGAGAGATGAAGCAAGTGGAGGAGAAGAGGGCAGCGAACCGCAGGGGAGGAGGAGGCGAGAGAAGGGGAGAGGAAAGGAGGGACGGAGCTAGGAACAGCCCAAGGCAGCAGCACTTGTATTCTCTATTAGCTTGATAGATCACATTCTCTTGCTATCTTTTTTTCTTTCTCTCTTTCTCTCTCTCTCTTTTTTTTTTTTCCCAATAATAGCAGTCTTCATCCTTAAACTTGTGCTGAAACAGAAGAGTCGGCTAATACTACTGAAAGTGCAATATTTGAATATCACTGCGAGGTTGGTGTATGTGTTTACATAAAGTTACATATATTTCTAAGCTTGATAGGAAACAAATTGTCAGCAAAAGGGTGTGGGTTTTGTTAGGGTTTTTTAGCAGTTCTTTGCTGTTACGTTTAGTAATAGTATGATGAATTAATAGTACCTGTGTTACGGTTCTATTTGACAATAGTTATAACCATAGAGAGCGGGTTATTAATGTTTCTCCCTTCTATTAACAGTAGTGTTGTGGGTTTGATGCCTTTTTTTTTTTTTCAAATAACCTCTGTTTAGTCTTTTTTCAATCTTAATGCACGTGTGGGTGTTTTTTCTTTAATTCATCTGAGTACTTGTATTGGTGGGGTTCATAGTTCTTATAAACTGATAGGGCAGCAGTGTTAAAAGTCAACCGTTGGGAGTGAACAGGACAGCCAGGTAGTTGTGGTCCAGTATGTAACCATTATATTGTAGATCCAAGCAAATCTTGTTTATACATTGATGGGTTGTAGCCTATTACTAGAAGCTTCATGAAGAATGGTTTTATGACAATAGTACTGGTGATACGTATGGATGGATATAGTCTTTGATTTTTGTTACACTCCATTATAACATTACGTTTGAACAGGTGTAGGAATATGACAAGCATCTGGAAAGACTGCCAATATTATCATGTATCTTTACAGCAAATTTTAGTGCCACCCTGAGGAGTGAATCTTTACTTGAACTTAAGTTGTCAGGCTTTAGATGGTTGATGATGTGTTCTTTGTGCTATACTACTAATACTTCTTTAAACTCAACCTGTTCAAATGGTGTCATGCAATGATAGTCTTTGAGCAAGAGATTACTGAAGTGTGGTTTTCTAATCCTGAGACAGGCTACTCTGAACTTGATTTTTAGGTACATTTTTTGTAATTTTCTGTACCTGAAGTACCTTTAGTAGTAGTCTGTTGCTTCGTGTCTGCATCGGGGGTGTATGTGTGTTTGTGTACTTACCTCGTATCAGAGATTTGAAGTGGCCATTTTGCAAATGACTCACAAAAAACATTTGTTACACTGATTTGAGCTTTCTGAATGGATTAATGGTCTTGCCTATTATTCTGCTGTGAAGAGGTATAGTAATATATCATTTTCCCTTCTCTCAGCCACCCTGCTTGCAGGACCAATTTATTTTTGAAAAATATTTCAAACTCTAGGATGCCTTAAAATCAAACACTTCAGCTTTTGCCTTTCCGCAAGGGCATCTTGTGTGTGATATATCCTAGGGGTTGCCCTCCTCAAAAGATGAGGGTTTGTCTATTGGAGTGATGCTCTTTGATCACTTTCAAACTGGTTTTCAAACAGCATAATAAGACATGCGGTAACTACACCTTTTAATATGTTGAGTAACTTGATGTCTGTATTAGAGTAGGAAGCATGACCATTTTACAAGTTGCTCAGACATGTGCTATCTCGACTAAACGTATTACTGGCTAATTTCGAATCTCTTCTGCTTGATGCAGCAAGAACGCAGAGAACAGATACAGTCTCATTCTGTTTCCTAAATAAGTACTCTGGAAACTGCAGCAAATAAACTCCTCCAATACTGTATTTTAAGATGCATATTGACTCTTTGGGGAGGGTTGCTTCAGTGGTCTTTCTTGAATTCAAGTGGTGAGGTGTAATACATTTCAACTGATTCAGTTGCTAACCTGGAAATGGCTTAGGTTAAAAATGAGACTTGCACATTAAAAAGCCAGTGAGTTAGTAAAGGGACTTGTGTATATTTTAAGATTGAATCTGTGCCTTGAAGAGAAAAGACCCCCACCCCCAAATATTGTCATGGATGTAAGTGAATTAAACAGTCATTTACAGCTTAAACTTTGTTTAATTTAATGCTGTTTTCAAGTTCTCTCAGTGTCTCGAGCACTTGATCTCCTGTGCCACAGAAATATTAGTTTAATTCTGAATATTAATTCCATAACTGTGCAAAAACGTTTAAATCCTTAAAACCATTTTTTTTTTCAGTATGAAAGACTGAACAGACAAACTAGGGGCAAACTTTACAGGGATGTGAATCTAATTCTGTTGATTCGTAACTGCTGTATTTTCCTAATTACCTGCTCAATTTGGAAGAGCAGATACTTCAGATTTTTTCAGGCTCTGATCTGAAATAGTGAATGTGGGAGTACTTTGAGGTGTAATACTTAAAGTCAGAAGTTTGTTTTGGTGTAAGTAAGCTTTATTTTTGTGTTGTAGTTCTGGCCTATTTTATAAATATATTGCCTGTCTAAATTTTAAGGTTTATTGTTTTACAAAAGATTGACTAGTTTGATGTTCTTACTCTGTTTTAAAAATGGTTAGAATTTGCTTGTTACAATAGCTTCCACAAGCTCCTTTGTGTTTGTTATTCTGTTATGTGGGTATGGAGAAAGGAAACATTTCAAGTAGAGTGTGTGTGTTGTTTTTTTTACCCTACGGTTTCTTTTAAACAGATGAGCTTTGATCCAAACCTGCTCCACAACAATGGACACAACGGGTACCCCAATGGTACTTCGGCAGCACTGCGTGAGACTGGGGTTATAGAGAAACTGCTGACCTCTTATGGATTCATTCAGTGTTCAGAACGGCAAGCTAGACTGTTCTTCCACTGTTCACAGTATAATGGCAACTTACAGGAGCTCAAAGTAGGAGGTAATTGGGCAACTTTCAAAGCCTCTTGACTGAGTGAAGACCAGTCTCTTTCACTTGCCATGGAAAATCCTTTTATCTCGTGTCATGAACAGATGCATGCTGTTCCTTCCGATGGGCTAAAGAGATAATTGAGTTAATAATCTACCACTCCCGATAAGAGACCTTTACAGCACTTAAGCTTTGTGCAGCTTGCATTAATGTAATTGTGGCCATTCTGGAAAAGATGTTGTGTTAGGTCAAACTTGTATAACTGAGATGGAAGCAAGTGCTTAGACTGTTGAAGGATATACCTCATGTACTCAGTATTTCTTTGTTTAAAATTAGTTTGAAGATGGCTGGTTCTTTCTCAGAATGGTAAAGCTGCTACTTCATGCTACTATCTAACGTGGCAGTGAAGTTTCTAAACTGTTCAATGGCATTTGCTATGTTGTCTGAACTTCAGTGTGAAGTCTGATATGTAGTGAGTGGGGAAGGGAATTACTGAAGGGCAAGCCATTACAATAGAATAGTTCATTAGCAACAGGAGGGAATAAGCAGAATAAACAGATAAATTTTGCAAATCGTGCCCTTCCTTAGCAACAAAAGCACCTGAGTTTTATTTATTGTGTTTGGCCACAAGCCCTGAATTACCAAATGTAACCATTTAGTGATAAAAAAAAAAAAAAAAAAACCACAAAAAAAAAAACAAACAAAAAAAAAAAAACAAAAAAAAAAAAAAAACAAAAAAACACACAAAAAAAAAACAAAACTAAAATAAATCAATTACAATTAAAATATAATAAATTAATATACTAATATTATTACTATTACTACTACTAACATATACAATAT
>Ga0181612_175927_pt1 | contig 10912 bp, 10 predicted proteins | sample HoacroProtozoa21_FD_119630 | JGI IMG/M metagenome (GOLD analysis project Ga0181612, IMG submission 119630) | Hoatzin crop microbial communities from Cojedes, Venezuel. Combined Assembly of Gp0051906, Gp0051904, Gp0051908 | reverse complement strand
GGGTCTTAGAGCTGGCTGGCACTGGCTTTATCAGACATTGGGGAAGCTTCTCTCAGCTTCTCACAGAAGCCACCCCTATAGCCCCTCCCCCACCAAAACCTTGCCACACAAACCTATAACAGCACCTATTGCTAGTTCCCTGCATTATACAGCACATGTAGACAAAGGCAGCAAAGACTTTCATTTACCTCAAGCTATGAAATAATTAAATGTGCAACAAGTTAAATCCCTCTGTGCTGGAGGGAGAGACAAAGGCAGTGGAAGGGCCAAAGGTGGGCAAGAGCTGGATAAGAGCTAGGCAGTCAAGCTGTCTCTTCTCAGCCTCAAAACTCATTCAGTTGTAAATCAGATGACCATTGTGCTACTTCTCCATTTCCTTTTCTTGGACAGAGTCAGAGAATCCAGGAGCATAAAGCAAAAGCTTAGCAAGCCAGGCTGCAAGCTGAGGTTTGTTTATCATGGCCATTACCATGAAGACTTTCAGCACTTACTGAAATGGTTTTCATGTACCCATGTGGCAGACATTTTTCAACCACAAGAGAAAATGCAAAACTTTTCTCAAACAGCATAAAATTCACAAACAGTACTTGAAAGGACGCAGTTTACAGTAGGCTGCATCTTGGTGACTGAGCTTGGCAGGAAAATTTTCTAATTCCATTGAAATGTAACTTCTACTCCATAAAACACACTTCAACAATATCATTTTCTTTTTAGAAGAAGAGAGTATTCAGAAGAGATTCAAGATGTAGAGGGCAACATAATACAAGATGGGATAGGCATTGTACATGGAAGCCTGCCTCATAAACGCAATCAATGGGACTATGCAAAAAGACATAAAGTAAACAGAGAGATTGCTAGAAAGGTTCTAGAAGAGAAAAGGAAACTTAGATCAATAGGATGAAAAGGGAGGCCAGCTTCAGCTGTGCCAAAGGGAAGACATTTAAGGCTCAAGAAGGTCAAGCTGTAGCAAAGCTACCATAGTCAGGATAAGAGATTATGGGCACCTATAAATAAATGATGATCTAAGAATGGCCTAATAGGATGTGAAGGGTGAAGGGAGGGCTTGATTTCAATTCAGCTGGAAAATTTTAAGATTGCAGTAATAACTCCAAAATCCACTTCAAAACTGAAGTGCAAATGGAGCGATACATTATTCATTTCCCTCTTTTCCTGTGTTTCTCTTTTTTTCCCCACTGTGCTGCCAGTGTCTGTGAGTTCACTTTCGATGCATCCTTCTCTTCCAGCAATGATTCTTCTATTTCTATCCTCTTTCTTCCTCCCTAATTTTCCCAGGTTCTTTCCTTCCTTCTGTTTTTTTTCTAGCTTCCTTCTGCTTTTTTTCTAGCTTCCTGCTATCTACTTTTCCCTATTCTCTTGCTTAGTCCCATGTCCCTTTTTACCATCTCAATTTTAGTGATTTCTTACAGTTAAAAACCGTATGTTAGGTTCACCACTGACTACTCCTGTTTTTAAATGCAACTCCTCTGACTTCAGCAGCCAGCAGCATTTCATTGGCATGATGCTAGAATAGCAGCGCAGGTAGGGAAGGGAATTGGACTCCCTTATTTACAGTGATTAAAATCACAGACTCAGTAAGGCTTAAAAAGAGTTGAAGATCTGCAGTTAGCTCTGCAGTTAGCTCTACATCATGGCCTTACACGTGTAGAGGTGTCTCCCCTCTCAGCTATGCCTGCAGCGCATGGGGTCAAGGTGCAGGAGGAACACTGCAGCTCGCAGCTGGGAGTACGTGTATGGCACCAAGAGACATCTCAAAGAGTGACTGACTTTGTTTCCCATGACACATTGCAAGCTGCGGCATTGCAGTAGAATCAGGGGGTAAATCAGGACACTCTTGACCATGAGCAAGGCTGTGTAATGTCTGGGGTTTGCCCAGACTTGTCTTCTTTTCCAGCCCTCAAAATCTTTCTGGATGTACGTTTGACATATGAAAGCTCTTTGATGACAAAATTGTTGGCTCTACTATACTTTGTTGTCACAGAGTGACATTGGACTGATACTTCTTTTAGCTGTTGTTGCACAGCGAAAAGATCATATGTGTTTTTGCAGCACAGATCCTAATATTGATCCTAACAACTGTCTATCAAAATGTTCCCTTGGCCAAAAGACCAAGAGTTGAATGCAGGGGTTAACAAAGAGGAAAACAAAAACAGTCCAGCTGTAAGCTGGGAATGGGTGTATCGCTGGCCCAAGGATGGCCCCAATCTAGTATTTGGATTATCCAACAGTGTCAGGCAGTGCCATAACCCTGCTTCCAGTTGTATGATGTGGCTTTTATGTGGGAACAACCCTTGAACTCCACTTAAGCTAAATGCAGATCAATAGTCAAAGACTAGCCAACCTGATCTAACACTTTCATGGGTGGTCCAAGTGATAAAAGCATTGAAATGACTGTGTGTGCCCTGCACAGTCACAGCACTCCTATGAACATGAGGAAAGACGAGATGGTTGGCCACCCCAAACACAGAATCTGCCTCTGACACAGTCACTAGCTGTTTGTGGCACAAAGGGTCACACAGTGACAAGGTGCTGCTACATAGCTGGAGAAGATGCCGTGCATCCACATGGAGGGGAAACCCGTGAAAAACCTAAAATACAGACAGCAAAACAGATTAAGTTATGTACATATATATATATTTTTAGCTATCAGAGTATTTTCTCTGGTTGCATTGCAAACTAGTTTCTTGGAATTTTTAGTACCATGACTGTAAGGCAGCACGTGCCAATACACTTGTCCTTACATAGTAAGTATTGCTGATAAACATAATTTCTACGTAAATGCTTCCTCTGGAAAAAGGGGTGATTTCTTCCTCTGCCTTTGTTACAATAATTTGTACCAACTGTTAACAATATTTTTTTAAGACGTCTGTCTTTTGAGCAGCATGTTGTCCTAGATGTGACACTGTCACAAAACGTGCTTAAATTAGGCACCCTATTTTCAAACCCAGCTTCTTAAACTTAATTGTGTAAATAAAACTGTGGTCAGTGAAACTTCTCACTGGTCCCAGTCAATTAGCATCAGTGGTGATGAGAAGTATCAGTTTTCCAGAAAATTAAGGCTCCATCAACATCATTCAGATTAGTCACTAATTAAAAATGTCAACGGTTGTTTTAATGATTTATTTTAATATCTGAATGTTAAAAGCAACATAAATGAGACATTTGCAGAACTAATACTCAATACCTAATGAACACTCAACTGCTGTCCGTCAGTTTATTAATAATTACCACATGCATAATTAGAGTTAAAAATTTATCTCTAGATTTGCAGCTTTATCTTGGGTTTCATAAACTGATTTACAAAAGGCCTGTAGCATATCATCAGTGTAAAAGCCTCCTTTGCCCTGAGCTCTGTAAGATTATTTTTAAATCCCTGAGAGCTTTTGTTGGTTAGCTGTTAGAGCATGTGGGAGGACAGGACCAAGTGTATAATTTTGGCAAATACAGCTGCCATTAGTTAAGCACAGAGCATGAATTAAAGTGACTATACTGCTGAAAATGTTCAGAGACTTTAAAAAAAAGCCTCAATTTTATATCAGTCAATTTAAATACATTAGTTTTGAGGGTTTTTTGCAATTTTTCATCACAGAAATTGAAGATATTTTATGCTCTTTCATATAGAAAAAGCACTCAATTATGTTAAATACATTATATAGACACATTCCATATAAAAGCTATCTTCAGAATACATAGAGACTGCAAAACCAGCCAAAGTTAAATGTGCCTGCACAACCTCTTGCATATTCATTACATGCAGGCTTTTTGAACATAGACTTTCACGCTACTGTCTATAGAATATTTGAAACCTGTTTTCACTAGAAAAACCTTCCTGTGATACAGGAACAACCAGAGCAGCACACCATCCTAAAGCAAGTTTTTGACATTTTTACGCATCAGCTCTGCAGGTTTAGTGTGCTATCACGTTCCCAGCTGTCTGTTGCCTACTCTTTGCTGGGAGCTGTCACCACCCCTGTTTTGCAGGTAGGAAAACCAGGGGACCCTTCCCTGCTCCACTTGCTGCTGGCACGGCTGGTGGGTTCAGTCCACCCAGGGGTCTCGGTTCAGTACACCCAGATGGGTCAGAAGCGGTGGCATGATTATTTTCTTCTGCATGGCTGTGGACGTGGCAGGCAAACAATGAGCACCCTGGGTACAATAATATCTCCAATCAGTACAGCCCAGCTTGGACAAGGATGGATGTCCACAGCCTTGCTTACAGCAGCAAAATAGTATTTTTGCTGACATGGCTGCTACCAGTTCCCAGAACAGAATTAAGGAGTGTAGCACTTGTTAATCTGCTTTCTTTTTTTCCTTTCTTTAGCTTCATGTCTCAGTGGCGTCTTTGCCTGTATAAACCAAAAAATGACAGTGAAATACCAAGTGATTTTAGATCTAGACCCAACATTAGACTTTTGCCTTGAAGAGCCTCCAAAATTTTGAAAGTGATTACCATATGTATCACAAGTCTGCATTTAATAATCAATCTTTCTAAGAAGCAGTGATTAAGCTGTGGATCACGGGTCTGCCTTGTAAATCTTTTTAAAAAACAGAACTCAGCTCCTGAGGCAGAGCTAACGATTTACTTCTTGTACTTGCTTAACTGAATTTCTGGCTTTGATGTGGTGGGTATTCAGTTCCCTCTCGTACTGAGTCCTGGGAGTTCACATGCCTCCCATGATTACCACTGTAGAGATGTGGTCTGCATAGGCCTGCGGTGTAAGCAGCATCCCAGAAACATTGACATTCCCATGTCTGAAGTTCTTTTCTTAGCAAAATTCTCGCACCTTGGTTTATCTTAGAATCAAAGAGCTAGAAATCACAAGCTTGGTATCATTTTTTTGCCCCAGTGACTTGAGAGATTAGCTTTCATAAGAGGTAAGCATACCACAAATCTTTTCATATTTGTAATACTAGTCTTCTTTACAGTAGGTAAGTTCACCTTCCACAATTCTAATTCATTACGTTCACCTCTTCCTAAAGAATGATTCAAATTAGACAGTATGGTTCTGCAGTTTGATACCTATATTGAGAAGGTAGGCAACCCCTGTTCTTCCTTCATAACAGTTTCTTATTCCAGATACACATGAAAAACTTGAAATAAATCTTTAGTTCTTCCCTCCTGACCTTGATTATAGGACAAAAAAAAAAAGAATTCTAACCAGCTAGTCCTGTGTGACCCATTATAATAATTTTCAGCTTGGCTAATGTTGGTTGCTCACCTTTGAATGCACATTTCCACTGCTTTAATAGACATCCTATCATCTGGGAATGAAAGCTTTTCTTTAAAAAAGACAAAAAAAAAATCTTATTCAGATTTTCTACAAATTCTTTGACTACTGTAAGAAGAAATCCTCTTGGAAAGTAAACAATGACAGTGCCAGCTCTCCTGCTCCGTCCTGCCAACCTTTCAGTCATTTCTGTGAGACACAGAGAAATTTGATCTCTACAGTCTCTTCATTTTTTTTCCCTTCTTTAGAGTTGGCCGGCAAATCGGGTCAATTAACATAAATGGCAAAAGAGGCTGGACATCTGGGTAATGACACCAAATTAATTTTCCATAAACTTCCAAGTAACCAGATGGCAAATGATTCAAAGCCCTATCTTCAACAACCAGCTGTATAGTCCAGTTACCAGACTGGTGTTAGAAGTCAGCCTTTACAGCAAGAAATTTCACCTACATCTTTGCCAGTGACCTTTCATAAAATAAAAAGTTAAAATAAGAATTGCCACACTACAGGAAATTTATAAGGAGCATATCTGTAAATGAAGTATGGGCTATCAACAGTTAATTGTACAAAGACAGTACTTAACAAGAAACTGGTTACTACAGTGTACACATCTTACCTATGCAGGCCGTATATTCAAAACAGATTAATGTTAATTAAATGGTCCATCAAGCTGGAGTGTGCAAAATCAATGAGCACTGACAGCAGTATAATAGAGATAAATCTAAGACACTGCCAACTATGGAAGGAAAAGTTTAGACATTGCACATAAGCCATGGCATCCAAATTTTGATTTGGACCTCCTTACAGATTAAGTGTTTACTTTTGATGGGTATTAGGTTCAATTCACAGTATAGGTGGGGACCAACTTTCAATGTTAGTGGCTTTCAGACTGAGATGAGTACAAATCATGTCTACGGATCTCAGATATTTAGGCTGAATTTCTTCCCCCTAGAAGCGAGATGAAGCGTGACTCTTAGAAAGTGATCTAAATCTCATGCAAAAGCTTTCTGCTGAATGTTTACACTGAAATCAAAGTGACATTTGACTGAGCAACACCTATTCCTTAGTAATTCGTTATTTCAGCTCTCTTTGCAGAACATGCAAATTTAATTACCACAATTTTTATAGCATAGCATTGTTCCTACAGAAGGGATTTTGGTCCTTCTGTAACTTCCCCTCCCTGGTCTTTGTGTTAATAAATACACTAAAATGTCTTCCAGTTCCGAAACAAATCAAGGTTTTAAATCAAAATGTCATGGAGTATTAACTCCATACTTTATGGAATGCAAGTATTTTAGTTGTTTCTATTTAATACCAGCCTGACCTAGAAATCCTGTCTAACAGTTTCATCTCTTTTTCCTCAGAACTACTTGATAGCAGCATGTCAAGACAAAAAGGGAACAAAGTAGAGTTCATAAACCTCATCCTATCCAACATCAACTCTTCTTTCTGTAGCAACCCTGCTACAAGCATAGCACTGTGGTATAAACAGAGACCAGTGCATCCCTTGGTCGTGTATTGAGACAGCTAAATGACAGAGTAGGGAGAAATAGACTAGTAGCACTTAACATGTATGTTTCGTTACTTTTTTTCCCTTGACACTTTTCAGTCAGGACTGCTGCAAGGTGACTGGAAGCTTTGGAGAACTGTGAGAACACAAACACCTCACTGAAAGACTTTTCTCTGCCAGCTCCTTAATTCAGGTTCAGAAATTTCCTCTTTGAATGAATGACTACTATGAAAGTATCAGGCAGAGGGGAAGAGAAACCTTCTCTTAAAACATTACAAGCACTAAAATGAATGACGCCTGGTTTCTACAGGTTGTAAATTACTTCTGTCTTACTTGTCTAGAAAGATGCAAGCTCATCTGAAACTTCTTCTGTGGCCAGCTCATCTATGTACCATCCCTCTGCTGTTGATTACCTAGTGTCTAAAAGAGGATGAGCTCACCCAACGTATTTTCCTGAGGGCATGGATGGTATCTCCTTACTCTAACCAATCACCTGTTTTTACAGAGTGTAATTATCCCTGAGGGCTGATTTCCACAAGGACAATGAGCTCAAAAGTGATTAAGAAGGGAACCCACATCTGTATATTCTTGCACAAGGGCAGTAAGGATTCATTTCTGTGATAAGCCAAAACCAGAGCATTTTTTAGATACTGGTCCATCCATGCAGTTTCCCACAGTCAAAATTTATGAGAAACATTAGCCAGCTACTTTCAGTTGACTGGTTTGGTCACCAAAATAAAATAATAAATTTTTTTTGTCAAGAAAGTCAACTAAATAAAATAATAGTGTAGTAAAGGAGCCAAGGGAGGATTTATGGAGGTACATCCACACAGAAGAAACAAGTCATAGCACATCCTAGACAGAAGGCTAAGAAAAGACGATTTGAGTCACTCAGTCTCATCAACTCCACTACACATGACAAGCAGTTCTCTGTAATTCTCATAAAACCCTGATCCAGTTTGTGTACCCAACATTTCTTGGTGCTGTCACTCTCTTGTAGGAATTGCTCTTTCTTTATTTGTCCTGCAGAGCACCTTTTCTTCCTTTGTGGACTGATCAAGACTCCTACGATCATTCATTCAAGTGTTTTCTAAGCTCAAATAAGTTGATGTTACTTGTGTTCCACGAACAGACCAAATACCAAAACATTCTGAGAATTTGTTTGAAATGTTTTGGAAAAAAACAGAAAAGATCTTTCTTTCCCCTAATCAAAAAGAGACATTTCAGTATTTTCATATCAACATATTTAATTTTCTTGTATTGAAACCAACTGAAGAAAAGTTTATTGAAGGCCACGTGAAGTTGCAGCAACCTGTGATGTTGAAGTGCCTTGTGGGACCTGTCGCTCTAGAGCTCTCCCTCCTGCCTAAGGGTTAGGCAGCCTTTCCCACACCACATGATTGCCATGACAGTATGCCATAGTGCATCATGAGAGAGTTGTATAGGCAATAAGAAGCTCAGACCATAGAGGAAAGGAGGACCACAAAATATTTGCACAAATCCATGAATTCATCCATAACACCTAAAGGTTGAACTGACTTCAAATAAAAGGTTTTAGTGCTGTTCAAAAGATTTTAATTTAGATCAGATGTATTCAAGACAAGGCCTTTTTTAGCTTTCTTCTTAAAAAATGTGAAGTAGTGCCATTTGAAAAGCTGTCATCGCAGCTTCATGGTTTTGAGTAGAAACACCATTTTGGTGATTCCTCCACTATGCACTGAAATACGAGCCTGAGAATAAAGCCTTTTGATGGACAGTCCCTACATCTGCATTGCTGGAAGTTTTCTGAGCAGATTTCCCTATAAATCCCACTCTGCCTTTGCTACACAAGCAGCAAGCCCTGCTGGGACAGAATCGGAGAGAAACTTTTCTGCTTACCCTAAAAGCTGACCAAAAGCCAGCACCAAAAGCGTTTTGAATAGAGGTGTCAAAACAATTTGCACGTGAAGCTCATTTTTATGCAGCTGTTCTCAGCTGAGGTTCTCAGGTTCACATAAAAAACAAATCATAGACCTGTCCATAGCGCACAAGTTTGGCAGCTTGTGGTACTTCAAAAGGCCAATAGCAAATGTGCCTATTTATGTTTAAACGTAAATGGCAATGATGGAAATTCTTAGGGCCGTCCAGGGTAAAGTTGCAAGTTCCTGCCTCCTCTGTACCATATGAACTGATGAATGCCATTTCTGACCATTATTCAGGGATATGCTTAGAATATGTGTCTCACACAACCGCAACTTCAACACACCCTGCACTGTCAGTAGACTTGAAAGGCCAGTGCGGAGTTTAGCAGCTGGACACCAGGAATGATTTTATCTCCAAGACAGACGGCGAGCTGTCGGTGTGATAGGGAGGCATGGGGGGAATGGGGAGGGCTGCTCTGAGACAGTACACACGCAGACCCCGCGTGGAGGGGAGACCAGGCAGAAACTTCTCCCTCCGTGCTGAAGTGTGTCCAAAATAGAGCAATGAAGCTGGTGAAGGGTCTAGAGAACGAGCCTAATGAGGAAGGGAACTGGGGTTGTTCAGAGAACAGGAGGCTTAGGGGAGACCTTATTGCTGAACCTGAAAGGAGTTTGTAGCGAGGTGGATGTCAATCTCTTCTCCCAAGTAATAAGTGACAGGACGAGAGGAAACGGCCTCAAGTTGCACCGGGGGGGGGTTACACAGTATATTAGGAAAAATTTATTCATTGAAAGGGTTGTCAGGCACTGGCACAGGCTGCCCAGGGAAGTGGTGGAGTCACCATCCCTGGAGGCATTTGAAAGACATATAGACGTGGTGCTTAGTGACATGGCTTAGTGGTGGACTTGGCAGTGTTAGGTTTACAGTTGGACTGGATGATATTTAGGGTCTTTTCCAACCTAATTGATTATATGATTCTAAGAGAGCAGAAGTGGCTACGAAGAGAGCAAGAATATAGTGTCTCCTTTTTTCTCAGTCACATCTGGAAAATAAAACACATGAACCAAAAAACTGTGAACTTAACCAACAGTGCTTTGCTAAGGCTGCTGAAATTTCCAAGGAAAAGGACTGGGCTGTAAATCCCAGTCAAGTCAGGCTCCCCCTGCAAGCCCGACAGCTCTCATCAGAGCCCACCCATTACCTGGACTAACATGCCAGTTTGCTTTCCTTCCTGCAGTTCTGGAAGGAACCTATTTCTGAGTGATTTACACTCACAAAATACTGAATTAAAGATCCTTTTGGTTTCTAGGAATAACATCAAGATATAATCCTCAGGATACGAAGCTGAAACATGATCATCTATGCAACAGAAAATTATTGGGCAAGTGTAAGCTTGCCTTCTCAAGAAAATGATCTTTTACTAAACTTCCGAACAAAGAGACTGTCACACACAGGCTTGTAAATAGTTCATGTTGCAGTCTGCTGCCAAGCTACAGCATTGGTGGAAATCCAAAGGTTAATCACAAATTTGAAAGAATAATTCTGTTTTATTGATTGCATAGTGTTTGGGGAAATCGATAATTATCTACTAGTATACACATTAAATTATCTACTAGTTTACATATTTTTGTGAGAATTGTCAATGTGTATTAAATTATCTGTTGTTTTAATTAACAAAATATTTATGATGACAGAAGCTTTACTGAAACAACTAATCCTGAATCTAGAGTTGTTTTAGTATGCCAGAGAGATGAAAAGTGCACAGAAGAATTCAGGCTTCTCTATGGCTTGATTAAGTTCTTTCTTTATTGGTATCAGTAGAAGTTTATAAGCAGGAAAGAAATTATCTAAAAAATTAGGCTGTTGACAGTATTTTACAGCAATTTAATGTTTCTTTTTTTTTTTTATGAAACTGCTTTCCGGTGCTTGCATTTTGACTATATTTGACATTCCTGTGAGGTTTTCCAACTTTAAATCTCAGGCTGCTTCAGAGCATTAGTATTAGAATCATATGTGAATCATATATTATTAGAATCATTGTGAGGCTGCAGGTTGAATATTGTGTTCAGTTTTGGGCCCATCACTACAAGAAAGACACTGAGGTACTGGAGCATGTCCAGAGAAGAGCAATGAAGTTGGCGAAGGGTCCAGGGCACAAGTCTTGTGAGGAACGGCTGAGGGAACTGGGGCTGTTTAGGCTGGAGGGGGCTAAGGGGAGACCTTATCGCTCTCTACAACTGCCGGAAAGGAGGTT
>Ga0181612_120998_pt1 | contig 10912 bp, 9 predicted proteins | sample HoacroProtozoa21_FD_119630 | JGI IMG/M metagenome (GOLD analysis project Ga0181612, IMG submission 119630) | Hoatzin crop microbial communities from Cojedes, Venezuel. Combined Assembly of Gp0051906, Gp0051904, Gp0051908 | reverse complement strand
CAGTAAATGCTGGCTGTGAATTGCCATGGTGTCACCAGAGGTAGTGGTTATCTGCAGTTGCCTGAAATTGTCAACCCAGACAGGAGTGTCACCTTCTCAGAGCCTCAGTAAGGAGAGAGGCTGGGGCTGCCTGAGGTCAGCCAGCTCCCTCTGAGGGGTCCTCAGCCAGGCGGTAAGCCCAGCAGGCTGAGGCACAGGGGACTTCCAGGGCGCAGATGTCCGAGTCACGTCGTAAGGTTTGCTGCCTCCCTAGGCAAGTGACATTGAGGTTGGAGGGGAAGTCTGTGAGCTTGCACGACAGTGTGGCAGACTCTCCGAGCCCCTGGTATAGGTGTTAGTCTGGCTGCCATTGTGCAGAGCCAGGTGTTTAAAATATTGTAGCTGGGCTTTTTAATGGTTAAGCCCTTCTGTTGTAAGGGAGGACAAGCTGGTGAGTGTGCTCCGCTCCCAAGACAGAGCTTGTGCAGAGTACTGAGGGTCTGATGAAGTCATGCAGAGCTGCTTGGTTCTGGCCACGGACCCAGGAGTTAACTCTCCCAGGAACTTCAACCTCGAACGTCTAATGAACATCGTACCCTGCTGGCAGGTGCTGGACCAGAGTGCCCCTCGACCTCTGCAGAGCAGGGAGCAAGCACGCCAGGCAGCATTCAGATGCTGGGGGCCCTGATGAGTGCAGGGATGGAGAGGAGGAAGGAAGAGCAGCATATAAATACATGCATGAGGAGATTCCAGGCTACTGTTTTGGGACTGAAATGAAAAAAGTGTGCAAATGTGCCTGACCATCAGATTTTAAAGGTACTGAATATGAATCAGGAGCCAAAGGGAGACGAGTTACCTTGGCTGAGAAGATACAAAGGCATTTGCAAATGGCAAAGGCCGGGGAACAGGACTTCAGTGAAGCAGGCGCTGTATAACAGGGCACATCATTTTAGATGCCGTCTCTCCCCTATTTTCTTCAAACTTGCCCTTAGGTCACTGGATGGTGCAGAAAAATATGAAAAAGCTGTTCTGGGTTCTCAAAGGTAACTACCAGCAGTTTTGCCTGTTTGTTTGTGTCTGTTTTATTCTATTTTCTTTAACATAACTCACCAGATGATTTTTACAAATAGGGTAGCAACCCTGAGACTCAGTGATGAAAAGGCCAAGATTAAGACCACCATGTATGTGAAGTGACTTAATAATGGGGAAGAGATGTAACAAAAGTGCAAATTCAGTGAAACAGGAGATTGAGAACAGGACTTTTTCAGTGAGCAGAAAATCAGCTTAACACTGGGAGATCCAGAAAGGAAGGGAATATGAAAGTTTTGCCATTTAGATTAAAAAGTAAGGGTTTCAACCACTAGCAGCACTAGTAGTATGGCGGTCTGTTAGAAACCTCTCCTTTTCAGTATATCCAGGTACCTGTAATTACTACAGCTGCATTCTCTATAACAAAGTACTGGTCGGATATTGTTCTCAGCCAAGTTAATATACACCTGAAGTAACTGTACTGACATGCACGAGCTAATCTGGGGTTAGCTCCAGCACGGATGATAGCAGCGTGTTGCACTTGGTTGTGTTTTCACCTGTTGGTGGGAATGGCAGGTGCGTCTGCGACGGGCAGCCTTCCGGCTGTGCAAGGTCCCAAACGTGGGTGTTGAGACCATCAGTCCTAGTTTGCCTTCTGCTTAGCAGTGGCTTTAGACAGAGGCAGAAGGCGCTGACGTCATGAGCTCTGCTGGAGGGGAGAATGCTCGGATTCTGGTGTTGTGGGAGACATTATGCACGTTTCCTCTCTCTCTTCTACTCGTTAAGGCTACATTCAGCCTCGCAATATCTCACTTCTGGAATATAGCAGTGGTTTATGTGATGCAGCCAGTAACTGTTTTTTATAGCTCTCTTTCTATCATTGGAGAGTAATGAAATCTGTATTTGGCTTCTTTATTTTGTGTCTATTTGGCTATGTCTTCATACTGTCTGGGTTAAAGAAGTACTCTCCAGAAAGTACCTGGGATGCAGCTTGGTGTGCTTACATCAAGCTTACATGACGTGCTTGACAGAGTTCAGACGTTGCAGGAATTTGTTGCTTGGTTTATGATCCAAAAGCTGTTGAGGTCAGTACAAAGAGCCCCTCTTTCTCTGAATCAGACCCTCACGTTGCCCTTTACACTTGAGTCCTTCAGGATAACTGGACATGAGAATCCAGAAGGGAAGGTTGTTTGTAGAGATCTCAATACAAATTTGAACAAACTAATCCAAGCCAGAGGTAAACACTTGTGTAATAATGCTTTGTCTGATGAAAACAGGTGGGAAGGATGTAATTCATGCAGCACACAGCCTCTCCAGGCTGGACTCCAGGTAGATGAATCCTAGAAAGCCTGTGTGTCATAGTGGCCAGGTCACTGAAAATATCTGCTGAGTAAAAAAACTCAGCCAAAAAGTGAGAACACAAGATTAAAAAAAAAAAAAAAAAAAAAAGCATAAAACCAAAACTGACCACATTAAGAAATCTCAGGAGAATAAACCTGAAAATATTTTACTGATGTTGTAGATATTGGTAGCACACCTTCTCCCTCAGTATTATCTCTGGTTCTGGTGGTCACGTCAGAAATGTTCTGACCAAGTACGTCAGTTCCAGTGTTGCTATAGTAGTGACATGTTTTATCACACCTATTAAAGTTGATTTACGTCAGACTCCAGAAGCCTCAGTTATCCTCTGCTGACGAGGTTTTACACCAGTCAACAGCAAGGCTGTAGCAACAGAAATAGATGGAAATGGGAATTTCTTCTTGATTTTTACAATGTCTGCCCCATGTCCTGAGCTTTAAATCTCATCTTTGCTCAGAATACTGTTTGAATGGTTGTTTGTGCTCCAGGGAATGACTAAGAGCATTTTTATTTTCTCCTCTTTGTGCTACTTTTAAAAAAAAATTTATTTCCTGCAGTCTATCAGCCAAATTCCAAATGTTTCACAAGCTGGAATATTTCAGGTAGCTCTTGTCTATTCAGAGTGTATGTTAGTGTATCTCATTTAGACAGAGGGTCACAGCCTGTCCTTACTTGCAGCCTATGAAGCTGACGTGATCAGTGTTCAGTCTCGATTTTTTTCTCTTCCTCATGAAATGCCTTGGCCTTGACCAGATCTGCTCCCTCTGAGACAAGCTGCGAGGGCCAGGTGTGCTCTGCCTTGCACTGCGTGGGCCGCTTCTGCCCTCTGCCCACACCATCTGACCACATCCCCTTTCCTTCCAGAAGGTGCACCTCTGGGTGCCAGAGCTCAGTGTAGACACAGCCACTTGAGACCTGAACGAAATTTCGCATGGAACCTTGTCAGTTGTTTTCAGCATTAAAATTAATTAGCTAAGGGCTCATAGAATGAATTCTCTGACTTTAAGATTTCTTATGATTCCTCACGTGGAAAAACAATTGGTCTCTAAGGTGTGTCTACATAAGAGTTGTAGCTTAGATGAGGAATGAGTTTTTCAAGCCAATTTCTCGGTTGTCACTCTTACTCTGCTCTGTTTCATATTTGTATTGAAAACATGCTAACTTCTGGATGAAAATAAACCAGAAGATACACTCTGGGTGCACACTGATGTGCTCCAAACACTAACAGGCATTCAGTTCACAGGATCAGACTAGACCTAGTCCAACGTAAGCCCTTCCAAAATGTGCACAGAGTTCTTGTCAAATTCTCTGTATCAGCTGTTTCACTCTCTAGATCCCCTCCTATTATGCAGCACAATTTGCTTATGTAGACCTAGCCTAACAGGAAATTAATGCAAAACTATTCCAGGTCACATTAAACCATCTCAGACGAGTGGCATGTATTCGGCAATCGAAGGGCGTAATAATGTAGTATGATAAATGCTGCAGAGTTATGTAAATTCTGGCATTTAATTTTCTGGTACTTTATATCAAAACAATCTGGATGTGGACAGTATCAACATAGTTGTAGCAATGTTTGTGAATACTAATAATAATATGAAAACCTTGCATCTTGAAACAGAGTAAACACTCTTATTTAGATTCTCCTGTTTCATATTTTTACATAATCTTTAAAGGAGCTGCCCCCAAAAATGTCAACACGAAGCACTTTCCAGAGGGCTTTATCCTGCCCTCAGAAGTGTGCAACAAGACATCTCTATGGCATCCCATCTGACCCCATGGCCTCCATGCGAGCGGAGGTGCCCACCACCTACTCCTTGATGCAGGATTAGACAGGGGCTTCCAGAAGCAGGCAGCTAAATTTCAATGACTTTGATGAAAATCAACTGTAACATCTGCTGGTGTCCTCAGCTCAGTTCTCCTTCATTTTCAGTCCTCTCAGTGCTCAAACTCATGGGGAGTTTCCATGAGAAGAAACACAATGTTCTTCCACAGGTGCCTGGGAACACTTTACCAGTGAAGTGACTCAGTCTTTCATACACCCATACTATCTACTGAACCACATTAAGACCCCACAGACCTTGGTGTTCACTAAACTCTGTGCTAAGAATGGAAGTTCTTGTCCTTTTCATTTTGCATTAGCCTGAAAAGGGTAACTGGTCAAAACATAGAGAAGCCTTCCATTCAGTTGGTAGGCTTTTGAGGCTGTGATGTTTGGGATAAAATAAATTAAAACCATCATAGACAGGAAAGCTGGGGACAGGCAATAGAAGGCTCATACCGTGGAAGAGACGAAGTTCTTAACGAGATAACTGGAAGAAAGGGTGGGAGAAAAACCACAGTAAACCATGGAGATGGGCACTGCACCTGAAGTCACTCACACTCATATATGGACAACTGTTAGACCCATGACCTCCAATACTGGAAGCTATAATTATAGGTGACTTGCTCGCTCCTAGACCTGTGATCCTCAGGATGCCAGGGATAAATGTGCCCTGGAGGATAGTGATCTCTCTGCTCCTGTGTCTTGCTGGGCAGGTGAAAGAACATATGGAGAGCCAGTTCCTCAGCTTCTTTACCCAGAACTTGAAATGAGGAGAAAATTCAGAAATGGAGAAATTCTTTGCTTATTCCCATTCAGAGATTTGAGAACTCAGCAGAACAAGTGTCTTCTCCACATCAATTTCCTTCTGAGTTTCCATTGATGATATTGTGGCAGCCACCATAGCTACAAGCAAAAGCAGAATTGGCTGGGGAACCAAGCTAAACTGAGAGCAAGAGAAAAACCTTTATTCTCCAGTCTTCTTGGCAAAGTGGCTGTTTCCCATGGATAGACTGAACAGCTGGGAGCACTGTTCAGTATAAGATGATCAAGGACAACTCCTCAGTCAAGGATGACAAATTGTCCTCCTAGTGAAACGCATTGCAAACTGTAGATAATAAGAGACCTTAGTTAATTCTTATGATGTTCCTCCTGCCTATTCTTGCAACAAAACAGAAGCCATCAGGGATGTGTTAATTGCAGAAGCCTCAAAGCAAAACTAAATAATATTTCCCAAGGGAGGAGGGTGCCACCAAACCACTCCGTGGGAACTGGGATACAACAAATTACCCTTGCCTTTTGCATATTCATACCAGCACATGAAAAAAAGGCAATGGACTATAGGTAAAGTCACTCTGGGAGTGAGATTCACTGGTCGTTAAGGAAGGTATAATACTACCCCATTTTTCTGCCTCTTGCATGTCCCCTTCTCCTTATGGTTTCTGCAGTCTTGTAAACCCATTTGTTATTTGCAAATAGGGAAATATTCCCTGGTGAGGGTGTTTGGGAAATATCGAGTGGTGCCTGTTAGATTTAAGCAGGAAAAAAAACAACAAACAAAACCAACCTCAATACCAAACAAAATCATTTTGATAAGCTTTTGAAAACTACACTTTTCTTATTTGTGCAAAAGGTAAAAGGATGTTTTGCAATGTCCGTTGAAAATCAGTTCCTACAAATTGGCATCTACTTGCAAATTGATCTCTACAAAAGAATTCTACAGTGTGCTGCTTACTCTTTTAAAGGAAAGGGACCATAACACTTCCTAGGAGTTCTAATTTGCAATAATTTCTGCAAGTGCAGAAGGAAAAAAGCTGATGTATATCCTGGTGTGGTTTATTTTTGTTTGTCATGAAGAAGGGAAAGAAACTTGAAACTTTTCTAGTTCCAAAGTGACAGAAGCTTCTCATTAGAGAGAGTGTGTGTAGCAGCTCAGGTGAAGAAGAAATTCCGTATTGCAGGTATGAAAAAAGTTGGATCTTTCAGTTAGTTTTTTATGAACATCAGGATCATAGATGGTACAATCCACTTGGCCTAGCTGGCTGCTTAGTAAGGCAGGACACCAGGCAGGAAAACAGGATACCAGGCAGGGAAGAAGGAAGGCAGTCAGGCAGGAGTGAGGATAGGCAGGAAGGCAGGCGGGACAGAAGGGAGGCAGAAAGAAGGGGAGGCAGAGAGGGAGATGCTGGTCTCTTCTCCCTAGTATCCAGTGAGAGGACATGTGGGAATGGCTCAAAGCTGCGCCAGGAGAGGTTTAGATTGGACATTAGGAATCATTTCTTCACTGAGAGGGTGGTGAACCACTGGAACAGGCTTCCTAGATGGGTGGTTGACACCCCAAGCCTGTCAGTGTTTGAGAGGCATTTGGACAATGCCTTTAATAACATGCTTTAACTTGGTTAAAAGCCATCCAGTTGGACTGGATGATCGTTGTAGGTCTCTTCCAACTAAAGTAGTCTATTCTGGATGAAGCAAGAAAGGAAGGAGGCAGAAACTCAAAATCTTACATTCACTTTGCTGTATGAAGTCAATTGTTCAGATTTTCTTCACCTTCATCTGTCATCACAGTCATGTGTAATATTTACCTGCCTAGCTGGATTTCATTTGTGGGTTTTAGTATCCTTAATAAACTTTATTATTGCAACAAAACCAACAACTGCCAATGTCAGACTCCTGACAGCCGTGAATTGACAGCTCAGTGAACTGCTGTTGTTCAGGAAAACATTTAAACCTGTTGTTAGGTTATGTTCAGTCCTGAGTAATTTGAGGCATGAAAGAACACACAGAGTGAATAAGCACCCCTATTCCTAAGGAGTGATTCTCACGCATTTGAACTGAAACATGGTGTTGATGTATGTACCAGACCTGTTTGCAGCTGCAGGAGTGTAAATGCGTGAAGGACATTTTTACCTAGGGTATTCAGCCTGGCACCTTTTGTCAAAACAGAACTCGTACACTCCTGTGTCAGCCAAAACAGGTGTCTGGCTGTTAATGGAGCTGAGGTGAAAGTTTGAACATTGTGTAGGATGAAAGATGAGCTTGAGGAAAGTCTAGGAAGTACACTTAAGTGCATAAATACTCCAGGCCCATCTAAGCCTCTCAGTGTTGCCCAATTCTAGGAAAAATGCAAAGACAAAGCCAGTCTTGTGGCAGTCTCCATCCCCATGCCTTCCTCTCTGCTTACCTCCAATAGGGCTAAACATAGGCAAATAGAGAAGGCCAATATACATGAGAGTAGGCATGTCTATTACTAGCCAGTGTGCTGTCATGTTTTGGTTGGAGCTCAGGCAAAAATCTACAGTGCAATTTGCTGAATTTCCTTTTTTTTGGTTCCAAGGACTGCCTGCTCATAGCCTCCTTCCTTTCCCTTCCCCGTCAGCAATGCCTGTCCTGCAGGCTGGCAGGAAAATGTGGTACCAGGAAAGGAACACTGATGTTCCTGGCAGCTGTCTAGTACCCAGCATTTTCTTCAGGAGTGGCTTTATTTTATACAGATTTCAGGTAACTGATCTGGCAGAAAATGAGTGAAAACTGAATAATTTATTCTGATTTGACAAAATTCAAATTATTTCTTGGATGAATTTAAGATAACATAAAAATCTGTGGTCTACTCATGTCGTCTAACAGCCCCAACACTCAGAATAAATGATAGCATATCAGCTAGTACATCCATTTGACAGTCTGAAGTCCTCCATCTTCAGTCCTTACGGTTCTCTGATTGCCGCTTCTCTGATTTGTAATACCTCCTCCTGAGTCCTAGTACCAGGAATTATCTGCAGTAATTCTGTTTCAATTACAGCCAATTGTCCATACTCTGAGTTTCTGATATGCTTCGTATAAAATTATTGTCAGACTGGTACATTAAGTCTGTGTTTGTGTACCTTATCTTAAAAAAAAAGAAAAACAAAAAAGAAAGAAGACTCTTTTTTGCAAATTCACAAATTATGCAAGTTTGCAGATGATCGCCAAGGCAAATTAAAAGAAAACAAACAAACAATACAATGCACACCACTAGTCTGTGAAGGATGCTGCTGAAGTTGTCAAAACGGGATAAAACCTCAGGGCGCTATCTGAATTATCAGCTAAGCTTGGATGGTCAGCCAGTGCCAGTGATTACAAAACAAAATGCTCTGCCACACCCCCCTCCTACCCTCCCAAACTGCATTTCAGCTTCAGATTTCACGGAAATGTAGATCCTTTCTCCTGGATGTGTCTCTTGTTCCTGTGATCCAGACCAGCTACTTGTCAGTCCTAGCTGGGTTAGGAATATTCCCTGTACCTAAAACAATGCAGCAGCTCATGCAGCCACAGAAGTCATCTTTCTGCTGCCTCCAGAGCCTGATCGCTGCCTAGAAATATTCCGAAATCTCTTTGCTGAGTGAATTTTTTCTATTATAGTGACATGATAAGGATTGTATGACATCAGCTGGGACCTTCACTATTGTAGGTTAGTTTACAGGAGTTGTACTGAAAGACCCCCAGTTATCTAAACAGCAGTCCCAAACCCTAAAATCTGTAGTATCTATCTACAGGCTAGCGTAAGGATACATGGATCTTAGAGAAGCTTTGACTCTCCCAAATCTGGAGGTATCAGCATACCAGAGCATCCAGTTCTGTCTCCCTTCCTCCTGTTAAAAAATGCCTTAGGACACGAATGAGCTCACATCCCTTCCTGTGCTACTGAAGGAAAACCGTTGCTTCTACATGGCTTGGGAATAGCGTTGGCTGGAAAATCTGTTTTCAAAAGACTTCAGAACAAGGCTTCTAGGTAAGTGATCAGGTCAGACAGCACAAAAAGATGCCGACACCCTGCTAGATACTTGTGACCTGCGGCAAAAGTCTGAACCCCAGTTGCATTATCCAGACGAGTGTCCCGCTCACTGCAGGGAGGCTGTTGAGTTTGTAGCAGGGAAGGCAGGGAGCACAACGTGCACAGTGCCTCAGCTGTCACAGGTCGCACTCCTGCGTTATTAGCAGAAGTCGAAGGGGAAAGCAGATTTGTATCGACATGCCAGAGTGCGGCATGGAACAGCTGAGACATGGGCACATTTCTGCTGCCCTCTGCAGTCTTCTGTCCCAGGCAGCTGCCTGTGCTGTCTCTTGGGTAGCAATAGCCCTGACAAGAAGTGCAGAAAAAATGCTTTGGAAAAGAAACCATAACAATTCTTAGCTATAAGCCTAGTTGGGTTTTTTCCCGTGAAGGAGGCAAGACTAAGGACTCTGTCCTTCTGCGTTGAAAGAATTTATAAATAGTATTATTTCTTAGAAATACATATGACGTAGAATAAAACAAATTACATTTTACATTGCAGTCTTCTGTATGTATATGCCTACTGTCTCTACTGCTTATTTTCACTGGTTGTCTTCTACACCATGGTTATTACTGATAGCATACAACCTTGCCATTTTTGTAGCGTGTCCAAGATAACCCTACTTCTGTACGTGTCATAGGTATGTGTAGGATGTCTAGCCAAGCTGGGCAATTGCAGAGCTGTTGCACGTGTGAAGATCAATTCTGCACTGCTGGAAAAACACAGCTCCCCCTCAGCCCCTCACCATGTTGTTTTCAGAGCTACACACACTGACAGGGAAATGCGAACATAAATGCTGCGAAAGCAAAAATGAAGGGGCTGTGGGACCTGTGCTGTCTGAACAAATAGAAGAGCCCCCAAGTTTCAAATGAAATGGAGTGACACAGTCTTGTAAAAAACTACCATCAGGGAGAGAGAGAGAGATATTGGGATGCTTGTAGGTCATTGTTAATTAAAAAAGGATCTGATTATCATTAACATAAATTGTCACTGAAGGAAACAGGCCCTTCATTGCAGGAGACAAAACTGTCTGAGTTAGCTTAAATTGTCTGGAGTGCATGTACCATGTGATGGAACAGTGAAGAAATTGAAAGCAAATTATAAATTTGCATGTAGGTAACTAATTCAGAAAACAGTTGTGCTGTTGTTGAACTGCAGTATTTTGTTGAATTGCAAGAGAGCCAGTATAGGTAAGGGTTGAGCTAAAGCTGTAGGAGCAGCAAATTTACTACAGCTGAAGAAAACATCCCTACAGTACCAAAAGCTGACAAATGAAAAAGAGTAAAAAGTCGGAAACTCTTGATATTTAAAGATATATCTCAAAAAAATAAAATCCTAGCACCAAGATGAATTTATATCTCTACACTTGCCAGACAGTTCTGTGCCAAACGCTGTGATAGTTTAATTTAGTAATTCTTTCCTACAGATCATTCCACCTAGTTAGAATTTGACTTGGAGGTATTTGGTCGTCTTCTTGCTCCAGAATTCATTCTGCTTTGCTCTTGGATTGCCAGTGGCTATACCAGGAATAGCCCTGTGACTGGCACAGCCTCCAAAGCACTTCAAAAATTGCATCTGAAACTCCATATTTTGGAGAACTTTAGAAATGAAAACGTCTTTTGTTTCCTTATTGTGCGGAAACAAGAAACTTGAAAAATCATCTGAGAGAAGGAAAAGCGCTAAATCAAGCAAGAAAAGCTGTAAATGCTACTCAAATCTTTCATTTAGTTTCTTTGATACACTCAATGTTTACATTACTGTACAATTGAAGGAGATCTGTTGGAGCAGGTGCAGAGGAGACCACAGAAATGATCAGAGGGATGGAACATCTCTCCTGTGAGGAAAGGCTGAGAGAGTTGGGGCTGTTCAGCCTGGAAAAGAGAAGGCTCCGGGGACGCCTAAAAGAACTCTT
>Ga0181612_104896_pt1 | contig 10912 bp, 7 predicted proteins | sample HoacroProtozoa21_FD_119630 | JGI IMG/M metagenome (GOLD analysis project Ga0181612, IMG submission 119630) | Hoatzin crop microbial communities from Cojedes, Venezuel. Combined Assembly of Gp0051906, Gp0051904, Gp0051908 | reverse complement strand
TCCTTCAACCTGCTGGCCACGTTCTTCTTAGTGCACCCAAGGATGCCATTGGCCTTCTTGTTAACAAGGGCACACTGCTGGCTCATGGTCAACCTGTCATCCACCAGCACACCCAGGTCCCTCTCCACAGAGCTGCTCTCCAGCAGGTCCGCCCCAAGCCTATACTGGTGCATGGGGTTTTTCCTCCCCAGGTGCAGGACTCTGCACTTGTCCCATCCTCAATTTCTCTTCTGGATTCCTCTTGGTGGGTGGTGACAGGATGGGTCTGCTATGCCGTCTGGCAGCCAGCAGTTTCTGTGCTGCCATCTTTTTGCCTCCAAACTTTGCTCACTTGGTGCTCCATGAATCTTCTGCAGGGCTTTTCTCCCGTTACTTTCATTTTCCCCTTTTGGGTGTCTTTTCAGCTGCAGCCTCTCCCTCTTTTGGAACGAGGGGAAGAAGGAAGGTGTGTACAGGCTGGCATGACCTGCTGGCCATCCTCCGCTGTCCAAGCGTCGGTCTTCCAGCCGCAACTCATCTGTGCTGGGCCTTAGCTGAGCGCTGGCCTTCGGGGGGGTGTAAACAGTGCCTTTCCCAGTTTTATGGCTATAAATGATGTTCTTGGTTGTCAGCGTGCGCCTTTGCTCTGTTTCTCCTGGTGCTTTCACACATGGCTCCATTCATTCATTCTTCGTGTCAGCCAGTGTTTCTGTTACAACTTGTATGTCTTTACAGCGCTCAGAAGTGTCACTAACCGTCAATGTTGTCACTGATGACACAGCAGCTCGCTGATAACCCCAGCAGAAAGGCCACTTTTCAGTTCATCACACAATCCCAAGAACAACCTCAGATCCATGACTTGTTTCCCTGACCTTTCATTTTCACCCAGCACAGTTTGGGTACAGCTTTGTAAGATTCAGTTAAGGCATCTTCATTAAAATGATGTCCCCATCCCGGCTGCTCCCCCAGCTCAGAGCAGCACGACATTGGTATGGATCGGTTCAGGTCTGGTTTTTGGTTTCTGGTGAGGACAGCGAAGGATCCCCCTGTGATATACTGAATAGTCAAGGCAGAACGAGGAGTCGGTCTGCTCACCACCCAAGCTCCAAACCTTTCAATTTCCTTCACTGTTGAGAATAGGCTTCCCTGAACTACGAATTGTAGGTGACCGTAACTGTCTCGCTCTGACCGTCTGTCACCACCTGCATAAGCGCGTAGGAGAAGTGGGGTGGTTGGGTGTCCCCAACAGCCTCTGTCAGGCGTGTGTGGCACCCTCCTCCTGAACGCGTTCCCCTGGCTTCACAGGACGGAGTTCGTGATCACACCTGGGCAGCTGCTGAGAAGACCATTACCGGAGGGACAGTGGCAGGTACAGCTTCCAAAAATGGCTCCAAAAAGCATCGAGTGAGATGCATACAAGCTCGTACCAGCTTCCCCAGCAGACTCTTCATTGCACAGTAGCTGTATTTCCAGGTCTTCTACAATACATTGCTGTGACGCACAGCTTGTGGGAGCTGTAACCCTCTGTCTAGCAGTTTTGCTCAAGCAGCAGGTTGGGCATGAGCAAACATGCAACTTTTCAGCCGCCGCTGTTGATTTATCGCTTGAAGTGAGTTTGTTTTTGTGCGCCCTTGTGAAGCACAGAGGGAGCAATCTTCTGGAACAGAAGGGAAAAAAATGCATTGGCACTGAGGCATCGCTGCTTGGTGTAACCTGTCTCTGCTGCGGTTCTCTCTGCTGCTTTTGCCTGGTTCCTCCCAGCACCTCCAGCCCCATTGCCAGCACCCTGACCCGCTGCAGAACTGCGGCTCTGACAGGGTTCGTGGGCTTCAGCTCCGCAGCTCCCGCTTCCAGGCGACAGCGCCTCGTAAACATTTACCTTTGTATCCAACCGCTTCAGGTGATTCTCCTGAACGTGTCGACCGAACAGGACACGCAGCCCGTGGCCTGACAGCTGCTCTCAGCCCCGCGGCCGAGACGCGAAGGCACTACGGGCTGTGGCGGCAGCACAGCCGTCGGCTGGCAGGCTCCCACCAGGGCGAAGTCCTCCGGGCACCTGGAGCTGTTAAAACACAGCAGGCAACTGATAGCGCTGGGCACGTGCTCCAGATCTCATAGTTCTGATTTTCTGCTGAAACAAAAAGCTTTGAAATGCCTCACGAACGCTGTGTGTTAGGAAGAGTGAGCGGAGCACATGGTTGTGTGTGGCGTCGGTAAATGTGTAGTACATTGGAAGTAGCTTGAGAATTTACTGGCTCGGAGGTCTGTCCAGTGTACTGTTCTGTTGCCTTCTAAGCACTGAAAAAGTTCCTTCCAATTTGTTTACTGGGCTCAATATTAGACATTCATTTATTTTCAAATTTTCTGAGGGAAAAACATAACAACCTATGAAATACAGTTATGGATTTTTTTTTAGCACCAGTGATATTACTGGTGGTCATGGAGCCTTCTCCCAGGTACTCCAATGCATCCAGCTAGTTGAAATCCTGAATAATTGTTTTGTTGTCTGTATATGCAGTTAAAATCTGAAACGATCGCTTGGAAACACTGAAGATGCTGTTTAGAAAAAGCGGGACTTTAAAAACTGTGTAAATCATGGAAATTGGGTCTTCAGATGAGTAACGCAGGAGACACTAAAACCACCTGTGTATTCCCTGGGGTGGCTGTTACACTGCTGCCGTGATCAAAGAAAACCACAGTTGTATTTCCAATGGAAAAATTCTCCTTTTCAGTCACAGCAGCTGTCATAAACCCGACCAGGGTGAGACAGCGGATGAGTGCCCACTGGCACCCGTCACGACGCCCCGTCGCTCAGAAGCGTCTTTCCAGGGGCTCTGTCAGTTCCCAGGCCCTGCTGGTGGGTGCATGAGGTTTGCTGCTGCTGTGTCAGAGCTGAAGAGCGGAAGCATCTGAAAGCCTTTCCCCCCACAGCTGTATCAGCCAGTCTCATGAGGTACGGCACCGGGTGTGGAAGCCTGCTTCGCCTTGGGGAAGGGGGAGAAAGGGCTGGGGAGATTCACTGCAAGCAGAGGAACATCCCCCTGTGTCTTCTTATTTTCTTATCCTTTGTATTTTTTCTGAAACAGCAGCAAACATCTCTTAAGCAAGACACGAAGCGTACCGTATTTTGTATCTACTGCAAGACAGGGAGCTGTAACACGGTGCAGTTGAATGTCCTGAGTAGGCAAATTCATAGTGAGCCTTTGGCAGATACTGCTTGTCACAACGCAGTGCTCCGAGTTCAGTGGCTTTTTTAAAACATGCAAACATAGCTCTCATGTAGCCTTTGATCTCACAAAGAGATTTCATTTTTCTTTTCCTCCTTAGTGGGCTTTACACTTTCTGATTTAACGGCAGTTGGTAATTTTCTTTTTACAGTGCTGCTCAAAATTTATTAATTAGTAACACTGGTCACAAGTCCTCCCTTTTTGCATAGCTGGTGTGTATTGTGCTGAAATATAGGCATTTTTACTGCATACAGTGATTAGGAGCCTGATGCCATTATGTGAAACCTTTCTTCTAAGCCAGCTGGTGGTCCTCTGCAGATCGTAGAAGGCTTATTGCTCCAGGAATACGCTAAAGAGGTTTGGGTGCCCTTTGAAATTATAAGGGGCAGAAGAAACTGGGTTTTTGTCAGCTTCTTGGGCAACAGGGAATTACAGAAAATGGTCTTAAATAACTTTAGTGTCCATTTGGTTGTTTTAGAGAGCTAAAAGTTAAACCCAGCAAAATATGCAGAAGGTGAAACCTTCTCTCTCTATATATCTGCATATATATATGTGTGTGTGTATATATATGCGCATATGCAGAAGGTGAAAAGAAATCATCTTTTTCCCACTTCGTGTTTCTTACATTGCCGTTAGTAGGAGTTTGGTGTGAATATAGCAATGTGACAGTAATACATAGTTCTTAGCACTTTTTGGGCCATATTTCTCCTCCTTTGAAGCACAAGTTTTATCTACCTTACTGACCAGTGATATGAGGACAGTAGGCTGAGTTTACAGATAATGGCGTACTGCTTAGATTGCTTAAAGGGCTAATATCAAAGCTCTGATGCAAGCGTGCATATATGTGTTAAAAATCTAGTAAGGCATATGCTAAGAAAAGAATTTAAAAAATTTGTGCTGAGAGAGAACATTTTTAAAGGAAACATTGAGCAAGAAAAAATAATCTTGAGCTCTTGTATTAATATGTACAATTTTATATGCATATTAGTAGTTAAAAGGATGCCATATTTTAGCAGAGTGAGATTCTCAGAGGAGAGACGGCGAAGAGATGGCAAAGGTGGGGTGCTGAATTACAGCGAGAGCTGAACAGATCAGTTTGTCAGCACAAGAGTAACCAGGTAAGCATTAGGTGCTCCTGTGCTTTTCATGGTAAGGATTCTTTGCCTGTGCTCAAAATGAAAGCAAAAACAAATGGACTGTTTGCTAACAGTCTGCGACATGACGTTTGTTAGATCTGTTTGCCCGGTGGTGTGAATAAAGTTTCTCTTTGGAGCCAGAAGCTGGTGCCGTGTAGGTGCTACATGATGCGTCGTGTGGTGGCTGCAGCCCCGTGCTGTGGAGACAGCCCTGGCCGTGGGCAGCCAGCCTCCGCTCTCTGGGGCGGCTGCAGACACGCAATAATATTAATTAATCAGCAGACAGTAGACATTGCAGTGGAGGCAGAACAAAGGCCGAAGCTGACCTGTATTCAGCTAAATGCAGCGTGCAATCCTGGTGTAGAATTGCTGCTAGCAGGCAGATTAGGATAAAACTGGGAAGTAAGTGGTTAGGGTAGAGCTGGAGAGGCCAGGATTAGGCCGTTTCTGTCTGTGTGTCTGTTTTTTTGCTGATAACCCAGAGAGACATTGAGAACTGGTTGTTTCGCAGCTTACGGGGATGGAAGAGAAGGGTTTTTTCAGGGAAGCTGAAATGAGTCCCAGGGACTGGAGACCGTGTGTGGTGTGAGATAGCAGGGCAGCAGCATTCATGTCCGAGAGCCACAAGGTTTCTGGATTGGCCTTACTTTCTTTTGCAGTGACATTTTGGGCCTTGGGGAGACAGAAAGCAGCGAGGTGATGCCGTGGGCTCTGCCTGACTTCTTGCAGAGACTCCCTCCCCTCCCCAAGCACTCTGATGGGAAAAAAATTGACAGTTCAGTCTATGTACACAAATAAGTCTGGATTACACAAAATGGGAACACAGTTTTGCACTGATAATTTTTTTTTCACGCTCTCTAAGGACTGGCAGAGGAATGGTACATAGCTAAGCCACCGCAGAGGCCAGCCCTGTGACCTCCTGGCGCCAGGCAGTGCTGGCGAGGGCAGGCCCCAGCAGGCGACGCGTCTGCCCTCCATGGGCATACCGGGGCCGGGCAAGCAGCGCGGTGGGACGCACAGCGGTGGGGAGGGAAGGGGGATTGCCCTGTGCCGCTGGCCACAGGGAACTGGTTTTATGGATCTGTTGCATTTGGGGCTGCCAGTCCAGGCGATTCAGATTAGTTTATAAAACATACTTAAAAGCTGAAAATAAATAAAAATTAGTCAACCCTACAAGAGGATTAAGTAAAACAGGGACAAATGAAAAGCAGAAGGAACCTTAAATTGCAACAAATAATAGGAAATATTGACTAATGACTCAGATAGTTGTTTGCAAAGTAAAAAAAAGTGCTATGTGCTTTGTAGCCAAAAGAAAGAACAGAACAAAACTGATGGTAATACAGACCATATTTACTAAATGACTCATTATTCCTCCTAGTTATCTTCAGAAATCTCTCTGTAGCAAAATTCCCATGATCAAACTGTCTTTTGAGACTAACTTCCCTGGGATTAGCAGGCTTGTGGGTTTTTGGGGCTTGTTTTTTTTTTTTTTTGTATTTACAGTCATACCTTCTCAGATAACTCAGAAAGAAACCTGAATATATTAATGTGATTCAAGACTCAGGTTGGCAGTCCACTGTAGATTTCTCTGCTGAATTAAAGAAATCAAGGCCATGCCTTTAAGCGCCGTTCCTTTCCTCCTATGTGTCCATCTCCTGATAACATTACTTTCAGCTCCTTGAAGCTGGGATTTTCAAATGAAGCGCTGTGCATATTTGCAGAGCATTCATACGGCTCTTGATTTAATGTTCTCTGTTAAAGGCATGCGTTAGCATATACTAATCCTTCTTTCATCTTTTTTTTTCCAGACAGCTGAAACGTGACCATCCCACTGCTGTAATTCTTAGTACCGATGACTTCTTTATTGAAAATGGTGTATACGTGTTTGAGCCCGAGTTCCTAGAGGATGCGCACAAATGGAACCAAAAGAGAGGTGACTGGAGTTGGTCTGGGGGTTTTGCAGAATAGTTTTACTTTTCAGTCTGTCTTTAAACTTAGCCCCCAAAATAAAATATCTCAAAGCCCTATCATACACTGCAGTGCATGGCATACTGGTTAAAAAAAATACCTGTACCACTTCTGATTTTATTTCTTCTGTCTTACAAGAGAGAAATTTATAAATGAAAAAATGTTAGTGATGGATAGATGTTATTTTAGAAAGTAAACCGGTGACTATTAGGTAGCACTGCTGAAGCTTGGTAATGGCAGGTGGCATGCAAATACCAGCCCAGCAGCTGCTCAGCACAGCTCTGTCCACCGCAGCCTTCAGGCTGCAACAGTTTAGATGTCTGTCCAGACGGACTTCGAAGGGCACATTATGGGGGCGAGCTAGTGATAGCCAGGGGGAAAACTTGCAAACCTAATTATAAGTTTGGGAATGAAACAAGCCAGGTCTCTACTTCAGGGAGCAAAACGTAACATGCTTTTGTGGCTGTGTTCTGAACTCATTTCTAGCAATGGCAAACACCTTGAGCTTATGTAACAGGGATCTCTCTGCAAATAACAGTCATTTTTAGCTGTTGTAAATACCTAGTGCTGTGACACCGCTAAGTATTGTCCTAGGAGAGCTTCAGCTCTTGGCGCTAAGCACAGGCACCGGCTGCGTGCCCTCCTCCAGGAGAGCATCTGCTGGGCACTGCCCTCTGCTCGCGTTCGGGCCGTGGCTGAGAACCCCAGGCTGGTGGGGAACCAAGCGCGCTAGCAGCGGGCAAAGAGAGGACGCTTTGGGGCTAGTAAGACCTGGCTCAGTCTGTTACTGAATACATTTTAGCATTATTTAATGTGTTACATTACAGCACGCAAGGCAATGAAGAATGGGAAAAGCCCGGTTATTATTGATAATACCAACATCCATGCTTGGGAAATGAAGCCGTATGTGATCATGGTAGGGAAAGCTCTGATTTACTGCTTTTTTATGCTCAGCTGTGACATTTAAGAGGTGATCTGACTGAAACAGTGCTTCACATAGCTAATGAGAATTACTTCACTGTCCCCTTAGTCCTCTAATTACAGTTAATGCTTGATACTGCAGAGAAGTAGGGGAAGAGGTGCCAGTGTAGTTGTTTTATCTAGTCAGAGAAATACCTCAGTGAAGGCAAAATTACTTGAAAGGATTAACAGTCTTTGAACTTGCCCTGGAACTTCTTGGTGATCAGGATGCCATCCTCTTCCCCAGTAGTGATGTGAATTGAACAGTTCCCAAACTATTCATCGACAAACACATCGAGATATGACTTAAAATTTTAGTTTATGACTTTTAAAAAATAAACCATAAGGAGTCTTTGAAGACACATTGGTATCTCTTGCAGGAGTTCTGGCAGAGATGGCAATATTTTTAGTACAGTTTCATAATGGGGCCTGTCTGCTCACATGACATTCATGCTTGTGCACAGCTATAACTTCTTGGGTTATGGGCTCGTCAGTTAAGAAATTTGGGTCATATTGCTGGTATGGAAACACAAAAGAGGCAATAATTAATAATTATGCTGGGAATCCTGGACATGCCACTCCAGTAGCAGCAGCTGTGAATGCCTGTGTGTGACTGGGAAGCACGCGAGCGAGCACAGCCAGAGGTTGGCAAGAAGTTAAAAAGATCAACAGATTTCCCTGTCTCCTTTCCCCCCAATCAAAACCCAAAAGCAATCAATAATTGTATTAAATATATATATGCACATGCATGTATATTTGTGCATGTGTGTATATACGTGTGTCTGTGTATACACACAGATAGGTTGCTTTATGTTGGAAAAAACTGAGGCCTGTAGACTCAGTGGCTGGAAATAGCATGGCTGATAGATGTTGCCCTCACACTCCCAGAAGCTCCAGATTGGCATGGCCAACTTGTGGCTCTTGAACCATCTGTGACTCCCAGAGAGTTCAAGCGCCAGGATGCTGTTGTTGTGGGGGATGGGGCCTGGGCCACTGCTGAGCCAGGTTTTGCTGGGAGACCCAAGTTCTTTGGTGTAGAAGGAAATGAACCAGCTGGGACTCAGCCAGTCATGGTTATCTTCCTGTTTCTGGCTCCTGGTACCTGCGATACATCTCCTGGTCAGATAAAATCACAGGGGGTCTGGAAGCTTGGCCATGCCAGAGCTCAGCAGCCACATGTCTAAAACTTCTGTGTACTTCTTCAGGCACGTGAAAATAGATATGAAGTTACATTCCGAGAACCAGATACACCCTGGAAGTTCAATGTCCCAGAACTGACGAGGTACATCTTTTTCTCTTTGGTATAGCAGACAGCTTCTCATTTTATTGACGTGCTCTGAGAAAGGTCAGCACTCTTCATGTATTGTAAAAAGTAACCTAGTAAATGACAACAGAAGGATTGTTGCAGAAAATTTCTATTACTCAGTACCTGGTCTGCAGTGAATTCAGCCCTGAAAGAGCCTGACCGTGCTGAAGCAAGTCAGGCAGTAGAAAAAGCAAGCCCCACCCCCCACCTGAAAGCATGTATGTATACTGCAAGCTTCTTGTAGCAGGAACCCTGATTTTCATTCCATATTTTGAGCAGCGCTTTCTCTATTTGGGCATAAACCACATCTAAGCACTACAGAAAACATTCAGACATCTGTTCTTAAAAAATCGAACCGTAACAAATATTGTCTTGCAATGGTGGGATGCTACATTAAGCGGGGTCAAGAAATGAGGTTCTGCAGGATATTTCTGAAGGTCTTAATGCACGCATAGAGAAGGAATACAATGAGCTTACCAACTGCATCATGTGGTGGGATATAGAGGCAGCCAAATATGGCTTTAAGTACGTTAGTTTGGCTAGTGGCTGCAAGGTTAATGGTTATATCTCTAAAAAAAAATTAATGCAGGCTAATTTCCTAGCCTTTAACCAACCTGATGTAAAGCACGTTGCAGTGAATAGTGCACTCCCCGGTGCAGGTCCAGAAGCTAACGTCTGCCAGCTTACTTGTTATTGCAAGGAAGCAGGGCATGGGTGCTTCATTCCGACTGATTTCTTTGTGTCGTACCAGCTAGGAACTCTAGTCAAAACTCAGCACGGCTCCCTTTCGCGCCTGACACAGACAAGTGGCAGAAGGCCGTGGCCCAGGGTGCGCGCGCTCCAGGGTGCAGCAGGACATGGCAGATGGCAGCCAGTGGCTTGGGGATGGAGGCAGGCGAGGACATCGACAGCAGTAGCAGGCAACTGCAAACTTCATAGTCATAGAATCATGGAAGCTTTGGCTCTTGCTTCACCAGCACCAGCTGGGAGCCATTGGTAGGGCATCACTGCGGAGGCAGCTCTTACTGGTAACCATTCATTATAGGCCGAGCTACTTGGTAACTTGTATTTTGTTTTATTTATCATTTGAAACAAGACAGCTTTTTACAGCAGCCCTGTAAAGCTAATTCAAATACACTCAGTTTGGAGCAGCTCTTTGGCAACCGATTCTGGGACAGCTGAAGGTTGCTTCCAGTCCGGTTCCCCACCGCGTCTTTACTGGCAACACAGTTTGTTCTGGTTGCTGGTCCCAGACATTTTTTTGACCTCCATACTTGTCGTTTATGAGTCAGTGCCTGGGCTATCTACAGCCCTTGTCTGCCATTTCTCCAGGTGCACAAAAGCTCACCCTGAGGCTAACAGCCCATTAGCATTAAAACCCAGCAATACTCATATGAAATAATACCCAGGTCTTCTACACAGCTCTTTCATTTCAAAGGATTTGTCTAACTGCTTATGTCCTGGCTGCCCACAGAAGGACTTGTGTTACATTTTTCAACAGTCTCAATAATATTTTTAAGAAGTAGGTAGAAGTGAACAACAATTTGGCAAGAAAAGGGCTAGAAATAGATCAGCAGGGACACGAACCTTTATCCTGAACATAGCAGGTCCTTTAGCAAGCTTAAGATAAGCTCTAATACATGGGCAGCTAAATACTTGTATTGTCTGAATGTTGACTCTACAGAAGAAATATTCATCATGTCCCTCGACAAAAGATACAACAGATGAAAGATCAATATGAGCACAACGTTACCTTCCACAGCGTTCTTCAGTCTGAGAAACCCAGCAGAGATGAGAGAAGCTCCAGCGGACCAAACACAGCTTATGGCATGGGTGCCCGCTCCAACCGCCCTCCAGCCTTCTCAAACCAGAGACCTCATGTGGCGCATAGAAACCACATGTCATTTCACTAGAGGTGGATTCCTCACTGTGTTTTAATTATCAGGGTATCAAAGTGTCTAGTTTCACCTTTTTTTCCTAAACTGCCTTTTAGTCTTGTATTTTTCTACTACATTTCTAAATAACTTTTCTTACAAATTTTTAAATGTCACTAGATTATGCCCTCACAGTGCTACATGACTAAGTACAAACTGTACCCCTCCTCATCCCTCTTCCTCCACGAAAATCCATTCAAGCTTACAGTGACATTTACTGGCTGTGCCACCTGCTTCAGGGGCTTTTTTCCCTGCATTGCACTCTGTCACTAATAGAGCACAATAAATATTCCTAAATTCTTCCTTTCTTACAGGCCATGTGTCCAATTCCTTCTCCATGCAGTTGTCATTTCTTCCCATTGTAATACTTTCTAGCTGGCTGTACAACCTTTTGTAGAGCGT
>Ga0181612_103732_pt1 | contig 10912 bp, 7 predicted proteins | sample HoacroProtozoa21_FD_119630 | JGI IMG/M metagenome (GOLD analysis project Ga0181612, IMG submission 119630) | Hoatzin crop microbial communities from Cojedes, Venezuel. Combined Assembly of Gp0051906, Gp0051904, Gp0051908 | reverse complement strand
AGTTTTGATTTTTACCTACTGCATGTGGTAAAAATATGACACAAAAGAAAATAAAGGGAAAGTGTTTTTGAGATTTCAGAAATATAATTTTGCACAATCGTTTTTGGCTTCTGAAACAGTGTGTGTGGTAAATGGTTCAAGAGGAAGACCTTTCTATAGAGAATAACTAATAGAAATCTATGGAGAAGAGCAGATAGAGGTTATCCCCCTTGTACCTAGCAGTATGTTGAAAACATTCTAGAGCAGTATGTTGAAAACATTCTAGGATGATGTGGCTGCTCAGTACAGTTTTATCGTCTAAATGTGTACCTCTTTTGTGTGCCTCACTAATTCATAGGAGGTTCATTTAAAACATGTGTATAACCCTACTCTAGCACAAGGAATAAATGAAATGCAAAATTCTTAAATCAGCAAGAATATGTCAAGGTGTCTTGCACAAGGATGATCACACAGGATACTATGAATAATAAATGAATAATTTTATTTCTAAATGAGCTTTTCCCCTCCACCGTATTGAAGCAGGAGAGAAAATCAAGAAAATTAAACCATTGAACCTGTACATCAAATCATTTAATGAAACCTTTAAATTCGGCCTTCAGAAGTGTTTTGGTGTTGTTTTCATCAGTCTGTTTGGAAGGCTCTACTTTTTTCTTCTGTATTTCATAAAGTAGATACAACAGGCACCTAACCCTGAGCAGAGAGTGTTTCTTGCATGAGTGCAAATCAAAAATAAATTATAATAAACAACAGATGAGTTTGAACAAATAATATTGATTTGATAAAATGCTAGAAAAAATGCAATTCTTGTAACTGTTACAAAAGAACAGTGATCAAGCGAGCTTTTATCTGTGTTAGGGAGGAAAAATATTAATGCTTACCAAATGGGAAAAATACTCACATCAGAAAAGAAAAACATTTTCAAATTTGTAAATGGTTTGTAGGAGAAAAAATGTGTTAACCATAAATAAAAATAGTTGGCACTGTGGTTTTAACAAAAAGCAGCAGATCCAGGCAAAGTATGCTTGAAAAGAATAATATTTACTATTGAGATATGAAGATTTGTGCTTTTGTGTTTTTAATGAAGTATGATTTAAATTGCAGAACAGTAGAAATTTCTCCTGAACTATCCATCCTTGCCTCTTGACATCAGCACTTTGGAAATACACTTCAAAGGGATTGTAAAACTGAAACAGAAAAAAGCATTCAATCACAAATGCATTGCTGAGATTGGTTAGCATTAACTTGTTTGTTATTTTCCCTTTGTGCAATATGCATACATTTTGTACTTATGGACTATTTTATTTTTAAATTGTGTTACTCCAGCCAAATGAAATTGTCTGCTGTCCAAGCTCACATACTCAAAAACAAGAATATTCTGCAAACAGGTCTTAAGAGAGAAAAATTAAAAGATGAAAGATCTACAACCATCACTCACTTCTGAGTATAATGAATTTGATTGGCTTCCTTGCTCTTCCAGCATCTTCAGAGCTTCTGTTAAAATACTGGTGAGAAGAACATATCTGACAAGCTCTGGTAGAGGTAAACATAAAATCTATCATATAATATCCTTAGAGCAAAAGTGAAGTATTTCATATTTGCTTCAAGGTAGCAAAGGATGGAAGTTCCTATTTATCATGCACTGATAAAGGCATCAATCACTATTCCACTGAGCCTCCTGAGATGGACTTTGAAGACTAAGAAACACACAAACACAGGTTCAAAAGGACATTTCCCCTCGCTAATAATCTATGTTCAGTATCCAAAGAGCATGCCTGCAAACATACTTGATATTTTTCTAGACACACATGTCCGTTTGTGTTTTCCTTTACTGCAACTAAAGTGAAACGATATCTTTTATTAAATCATGGCTAGGAAAGTCTAGTAATATATTCTGGCAGCTATATACTTTCTAGAAAGGTGCAAAAATTACTCCTATGGATGCTATGGAACATTAAAACAAGACACATGCCAGGATCTCCATGAAATGACAGCAAATTTCATAGACTTCACATCCTTGGTCTCTTTGGGACCAGGTATTGATCCTTGGTGAACACGTACTCTGTATCCTTTTCAAACCATAAAAACTACTATCAACTACCAAAATGCATGTTTTGTCTCTCATACTGTAGCCCATAAACCAGAAGAGCATTCTACCTTATAGATCCTTGCTAATCACATTCTTCTTATTTAAATAACACCAATTAATACCACCTTTTAAACTGGAGATACTTTTAAACTGGAGATACTTTTAAACTGGAGATATGTATAGATACTTAAATAGAAGGGACATATGAACCCAACTTTTACCAAATTTCAGGGGTCTTCTGATGCCCAGATTCAGGTTTCTTCCGCACACTTCCATCCCCAGTGGGAGACCTAGATATACTGCATTATTTCACTCTCTTCATTCCTCCTCCTCCTCCTCCTCCTCCATGTTTTCCAGGCACTTGAGGGTTGACTACTGTGGAGTGTCCTGACAGATCCCCAGTCTCTGTGAGTGGGGGACCACAGCCTCAGGCCATGCCACAAAACCCATGTGAATAAAGTCTCATGGCCTCTGGATTATCTTAGCTCTAGTTCTGGCATTCCCAGCCTAGGTCCACTTCCCTAGTAACACTTAGTGTCAGACCAGCTTCCTCATAGATGTGCGGAAGAGTATAAGTTTTGACACAGCTATCCCATGTACATGCCAAGAACTTATAACAACAAAGCAGTTCAGGAGATCTTGAACTCAATAAACCCACAACCATTTCATGATTCTTCTGTTTAAATTTTGAAAAGTTGCAATACCTACCCAATCAAACAGCAAGTAAGATAAATCATTTTCAAGGACAGATGGGAAATATTGTAAGGTACTGGAGGTATTTGACATCTAGAATCTGTAGATCTTCTGTTGCAAATTCAGGAACCACCATAATTTGGCCTAGAGTTTTATTACTAAATCTTCCACCCAGAGCCCAGATTCATCAGTAGGATTATTGAGGTTTTTCTAATTTTTGAATGAAAGCCAGGTCCAGAACTGAATGCATCTGGGGACAATTTGTGATTCCATTTCAAAATCAGATCAGACTCAACTGTTCGGTCTAGATTTTGCTTTTTAATTTTTGAATTTGACTTATCTTGAAACATAGAAAATGGAGCTAGACAGAGAGATGAACACATCCTTGTGAAATGTTTTTAAGAGAGCTAGCCCAATCTCACAGACTTCTGTTTTCAGCTTAAATCAAGAAAGAGTGCAATCTTCTTTTAAAAAATATTATCAAAATTTCCGGTTAACAATTGTATATCTCTCATGGTTCATTTTAGTTTGCTGCCAATGAAATTCGTTTATCTTATCTTCTCTCATTCCAGCTCTGCTTTGCTTAATTATGCCAAAAATTATTTAGCCCTACAGGCTAAGCTGCAGCTTGTTTACTACCCTGAAGTGATACACTTGGATTGTATAAGTATCAAACCCACATGCCACGTCCAAAGAAAGAAAACAGTTTAAAGGCTTTTTGCGAACCAAACCTTACATGAGCTTGCAGTCAGGGAGCTGGTCTCAGTACTGTGGTTTAGTCAGTAACTTTCTTCTAGTTATGTTTCTATGTTCTACCAACAGAAAATAACCCCTGCACCATGATTTAAGGCACTTTCCTTTTTCAAGTACACTGAATACAAAAGCTCCCGGCCCTTTGTAACTTCCCATGCTCACACAAACTCCTTGACCTCACCCTGCTTGGATAGGATCTTTGGAGCCAAATGCAGCAGCTGGTTAATCCACATTTTAAATGAAGCTCACTGCAAACATTTGCAGCAGTAAACTAGTCAGATTTGATCAATGAGAGCCTTTTCCTGCATAATTTTAAGTATTCTGGACAAGTGCTATGAATATTTCTGGCTCTGGGTATGGTTTCACTTAGGAACTTGGAAGGGGTGGGGTAGGTTTAGATGGGTAAAGTGAAGCGTGATGAAAGGTTTCCATGGAGAAAAGAATTAAAGGTTCAGTAACAGAAAGATAGGGAGCTGAAAACTTTATGTCAGAATTATTTCTTAAGGAGATCTCTTCGGGGAATGGTCTTAATTTATTATTTTAGAAAATTCTCCATCTTCTGAGAGGAATACAAACATGCCCAAAGACAGTTCTGAGGTTTTATGCCTAAGAAATTTCCTCCTTGCCTCCAAGGCATTCAGTCATCTTGTTTACTTTGCAATGTCTGGAAGACAATAACAAACACTTCTCTTGATCAGGGCTTGGTGAAAGTTTCAGGGGCCGTAATTGGTTCACAGCTGTCAAGGCTTTTCTTACCACTGCAGGGAACAGCTGATCTCTCTCTTCAGTGTCTTAGTACATCACTTTACACATATATGTAAGGCTGTAGAGTTTTGTTCTGTCTATTTTATTATTTTTGCTTCAATTTCTTTCTTTCTTTAACTAGCCACAGAATCATGTATAATCTTACCAAAGAGTAAACGTTCACAATCATTCTGATACATCACACCATTAAGAAAGTTATTTCTCAGACTATGAGTCCCAATTTCCGGATTATTATTTCAAATTCTTAAAATTCTTTACCAGCAAATTTAAACTGGACTTTGTAAGAAAACACAACTATCAGAAAATATTATCCAGTAGTTACTAGTTCTAGTTAATGTATATGTACAAAATAACCTGCAGGAAATTTAATTATTTAATCTGCAACTTCTGGAAGAATAAAACCACAACATAAACACAAAAAAAATTTCCCCCTCTCACCCCTCCCCCCCAATAAACATCTCCACTCCCTCTGAATAACGGGATACAGTAAATATTTGAGATACAGATTTTCTGCTGCATGGGGTACATCGATACACCTGATACGACACTATTTCTGATTTCCTGTCCACGTATTTATCTTATTTTAGTGCCACTGGACCAGGCTAGCATCTGTCTTCTCTGTTCATCTGAGACTAGTGTCCGTTTACTCCTTCTTTACTTGCCTCATTGGTGCAAGATTGCCAGCAGAGTTTTGCATAACCTCTCATGTACTTGAAGGAAATCATCAAAAACTTTTCCATTAGGAATTCAGATGGGATTTTCCTCACCTATTTCAGATGCCCACAAAAGAAGCTCATGAGCTTCAGAACAGTGTACTTTAGATGTCTCAGGCATCTTCTTTAGACAAATTTCATCCTACAGATGTCTGTTTTCATTGACATAAATCAACTGCCCACAGGCAGATATCAGAAAAGTCTGTCACTAGCTGCCTATATAGAGACTGTTGAACCAAATGACTAACTCAGAGGTTACACCACAGATGTCAAGTTCTGTTGATCTCTCCTGAAGTGACTAGTAAGAATAGCTTAAAAAGTGGGGAGGTAAAGTATATGACAGCTAAAAAGGATCCTACACATTTCACTGTCTAAGTAACATAAAGTGTTTTGCTTCAGCCTGGTTTTAATTTAGCTTGAAATCATAAGTCAGGAATTGTTTTAACTGACAAAGCTCAATCATGCTTTCTTTTAAAGTGACCTTTAAATATCCAAAGTATGAACAGACTATATGATCGCTCATTCATAATTCAGATTCCAAAACTGATTTAAGAAATAAGTTTGTTCATGTTTTGTTGCTTTTCTTCCTCTCCCCTCAGGTCCAACAACATTATTTAATGGGGAGTTATGCTCATGATGTGACAAGTATTGAAGGTCTACCAATATAAAAATAAAAGACACAGTGTGATGGCTGCGTTTATAATAGGGCCTTGTTTCCATTTTTGCTGTGTGTGGTGATGTTTCTGGCTAAACTCTGGGAAAATCTCAACGAATATTTAAATAACATCTAAAGTTATTAAAATGTGAAGCATGCAGATCTGCTGACATACTTGTCTCTGTATTGCTAAACTTAGACAGGACTTTTTCTTTAAGAACAGTTTAGAAAGCCTGGGCTATACAGCTTTTACTGAGAGTTTTAAATGTTTGATACTTTATTGCGAGGTCAGCAGCTATATATTCACAAAGATGTCTATCCATTTCACTTGAGTAGCAAAAATTCATACACTCAATGTGCATATGTAGAATATTTGAGTAAAAATTCTGTTTTGGAAAATTGACTTATAAATCTGAAATTGAAATAGTTTATTTGCTTGGAACACTCTTTTTCCTCATTCTTAAGGAATAATCAGAAAGTTGGCCTAAATTTATTACTTTTAAATGTAAAGGAATGCATCACAGCCTAAATCCCACGTAAAACTTATGTGGACTGCTGAATTCTTTAAAAGGACTGATACTGAACTATGGGACTCACTTTTAAGTGCTGTATCTTTGTACATACTGCAGAACAGAAACTTGAAAATAGGTAATAAAAGAGTGTCTATACAGTAGAAAGTATCAGTGCTTCCTATATATTTTCTTTATCTGCTAAGATAACAATGATGGAAAGGTATTGTCTTAAAGACATCTTTCTCCACGACTATGGTGGCTTATTTTACATTCAAGGATGGATATATCTCTGACAGAGATTCACAGTGTCGAATGCTTTCTTATATATTTTCATTATTACCTGTGTTGATTATTGTACACTCTCAGTGATTCTTCTTGTTTCCTAGGCTTCATTACAAGAAGATTCCTAACAGCATTACAAATTTTTAGTATTTTTCACTTCAGTCACAAGAACTACACTCAAGGTGAATTTTGTGCAGACTACTGAGATTAAGTGCCTACAGGTCAGTTCCTACATGTGAATGAGGTGACAAATGTGCCACTGCGGTTAAAGAAGAGATAGCCAATATCATCAGTGCAGTCTAACAGACTTTTTGTGCTGACCTTACTGTAGGTGTCTGTTTTAGGATAAGCTGAATGGCTACCTAAGCTGTTTTGACTTTATTCATTAGGTCTTGGTTAATTAGCAGGGCAGCAGAGATTTTAGTTTACATGTAGATACCTATGTGACTTAACCTGGAGCTAAATCACATACTAGCAAGAAATAGGGTCACCAAATTACCTCATTTCCAGACAATATAAGTGTTTTGTTTTCATATCAATGAAAATTACACATGTTTGCTTTTTCAGGTGATATTTTCATGTTTTCATAAAAACATTAAAGGAGTACAGCAATAGTTGCACGGATTCACTGACTGAGCTTCTTTTAATGCATTTACATTCTGTATGCATAACTTAGTGCAAAAGTTGTAAATCCCGTGTGCTATTCATAGTACTGATCAATTATGATTAATTACAGAGTACTTTGGCTTTATTATACCCAGAAGCATGCTTTATGGTTTTTACCAATAAAAAATCACCATAAACACTTAAATTATAGCTTAAATCATCTATAAAATTACAAATTACCATTTTCCTGAAGTCACAGTGAAAATGATTGGCCCAAGTAATGTAGCAGGTCAGATTAGAGGACCATAAGAACTTTTGCCTTCTTCACATTCTCATGGAATTTAGATAGGATTCTAACAAGTGTTACACAGCTCTTTGAGGGAAGAGTGATAAGATATGAATAAAATCTGATTACTGCTCGAGACATATCTCTGCAAAAGTTCTTCACCCACCTACAAATATCAAGTTAATAGGATGTATAACTGAGATGTATCAGATAGTATAAGAGATGAACAGTCTTGAATAATGGAAAAAATGTTAACTCGGTTCCTCAAAGTTGAGAGAGTTGCTGGTGTGAAGTCAACACTACCTAAAAGGAGTTGAAGGAATTGTGGGAAAATTTTAATTAATGGCTTTTCTGTGTGTGTTAAGAGAAATAATTCCCTGAAGCTGCTGAGATAAACTGCTCATAGTCAAGATACTTTTATATACAAGGTATGATTTTTTGAGATTATTGAATGTGAAAGTCATGAAGGGTCTTGAGCTGAAAGCCTTTGAAGTCAATGTCTGTAGCTTTATTTTTTTTTTTTGTGACCACGGTGTAATCAGTATGGACTTCCTCTTCACTCTCTCTCAGAGTATCTCACTCTCAACTCAAAACAAGATTAAAAGTAAATTTTAAATGACACTTATCACTGAAGACAGCACTTACTATCCTAATGCATCAGTAGGCAGCAGGAAAGACATGTTGATGTTAAGGCAATGGGTAGACTTTTTTTCTTGCTAGGACCTATCTGATTATCTTCTTAAAGGTAATAAATTATATCAGCATTTTCTAAGCCATTCCACAAATGAGTAGAGTCAGAAAAACACCACTGTTGTATGTCAGAAGATAAGTTTATCCAAAATAGGGAAAGTGTAGCAGGAAGTCTCCAAGAGGGAGAGGCATGAAACCTGTATGGATTTGTATTTTAAATCAGGGGTGTGAGAAGACCTATTAAAAACTTATGTGGAAACAACAAATCCCTCCACTCCAAATCCACCTGCACTGTTTTAATGTTTATCCCATACTCCACAAGTGGATGTGTTTTAGACAGTTCTGTTATCTTTCATATCACTAATAAGATTATCAATCCTGTATGAAGTGTTGGGTAGCTAAATGCTTGTCTTATAAGGCCTCCAAAGCCCAAATGGCAAAGAGACTAAATGTCTACAGTCTGTTAGTCATGGAAAAGTTACTTTGGTATTTAAACGTGGGAGAATCAAAGGGTTTGGTGGTGTTCAGTTTGCCTTTCTTCATTCTGTCTGTGTCTGATTTCTTGCCTAGCTATTTGCTGGTCATACAACAACTACTTTACAACTGCTGAGAGGAAATAATTAGACCTTTTCAGAGAAAGAACAGAATTAGACAGTTGTGTATAACAAACTGGTCTGGGTGGGAAAAGCATCAATCAATGGATTTCTTGGGCTTTCTTGGAGTATTATTTCTTGGAGAAAAAAGGCTTTCTTGGAGTATCAATGTTTCCCATAGTCTTTTATTAAAATCATTACTTGTCATGACAGAAACTACTGCTGCTATCCAAAAGGTACTGGTTTTCTATGGGTAACACAATAAATAGTGTTTAAAAGTTTGTTATCAAGAACATTGCATGCTATAATAAAAATTATTTATACTCAATAGCCTATTCAGAACACAGAAGAGTGCTGAAATGCCAAGATGTGAGTTTGTCAAATAACGTAAAAGGCAGCTTTTGTTCTGATGAAATATGTGCCTATTGTTGAAACCACTTTTTTCCTTCTCTTGTACAAACATAATCAGTCTCAACTGAATTTATTTGCAATAATATTCAGCTCAATTATATTTTGCATGTAATCAGTTCAACATTCTTTGTAAGTGCACAGAGATCTGGAAATCAGCAACAGATCACAGAGGAAAACAGACTAACTTTACTTAAGACACCTGAATAAAATATGGGAAGAATACAAAGTTGGGAATGATGTCAGTGCCACACAGACAAGATCTAAATAGAAAAGAAATGTCCATAAAAACAAAGGCTGCAAAGATCTCAGTGAACCATCAAGTTTACAGCTGTCTCCATTTCTTTTGAAACTAGTGCTTAGCAGCACTAGCAGAAATAATGGTAACCAAGACATATAGGGAAAAAAAGATAAAAACACAGAGATATGAAATTTCCAGTGTCCAGCCTGTGGGTCTGGAACTTTCCCTACTGGATGAAGAAAAATCTGTGTTTACACTCTTTAGGGCACATTTTAAGATACATTGGTTTATATCACAATCAGTTCTATCACTTTCACCCTGCGTGAAAGTTTAGAATATCAAGAATCATTGAAATTCAAGAAGAAAGGGTTCACTTCTTTTGACATTTCTGCTGATAAACCAGGTGGATTTAAGCAGTAAACTTAAGTGTATTCAATCAGAGATTAGGTGGAAAAAGAGTCTCCTGCATCCTGTAGAAACTGTAGATATGTCTAGCCTATCTAAGTGTCATAAGAATGGAAGGACCTGTACAGGCAAAAAACAATGAGGTAAAAATTGCGAAGTAGTGTATTACCTTCTGTTACTTTACAGAACAGAAGAGAACCGAGTAAAAATCACCACAATAATAAAACATAAAGATAACCTAAGATCCCAAACTCTGGGGAAGCTCTGAACTTACTGTAAGTGCTTGGGTCTATCTCTGAGTCTGTAATGAAATGGGAGATATTAAGGAACAGGTCTGATTGATTGAACAGGCTTACCCTCATCCCTACTGAAATCATAACCTTAGTTTCTGTCTCAGAAGAGTGTGTCCTTGTCACATCTACAAAAAGAAATGGACTAAAAAAAGGTATTGAGACAGAAAGCAAAATCCAATGTGATTTATGTATAATCTTACCAAAGTGGGACAGGTGACAGTTCAGTCAGCTACTGTTTCTAGAAACCAAGATTGCTGAGCTTCCTGCACACCGTAGGAACTCCTTGGATAGTTCTCTAGATTGTACAGTAATTGCAAATTGTACAAGATGCATTCAGAAGCAACTAGATGCAATTGCCAGCATTAGTGACTACAGAGATTACATCTATTGTGATTCAGATTTTGAAAATTTTGTGATAAACAGAATTTCAGCATAGTTGAGGCATTTTTAGATCAGTGTCATCATGTGTGGGGGCTTTTTTGCTTATGAATGCTTTGATGCTCAACTGAGCTTTTCCCACTATGCTGACTCTCCTGGAGAAAAGAACTTAATTTAATTAAATTGATTCAATGTTCTCCTGATGAATACTTCTAAAATGCTTATCACTTTATTTAATATGCACCTTTGTTCCAGAATACTATTTAGATTTGTTTTCTTGAACTGTAAGGTTGCTGAAATAAGTATCTGAATATTTATTTCTACTGCAGCTGAATCTTACTTGGGTATAGGTAAGACCAGTCAATTAGAAGTCAGATCTGCTGCTTTCATTTTCTACAGTGCGATTGCACATAATCTGTCATTGATACTTGTCTTTTGGGCAGAGAGGAACCTGATGAAATTCAACAAGGGCAAGTGCAAGGTCCTGCACTTGGGGAGTAACAACTCCATGCACCAGTACAGGCTTGGGGCTGACCTGCTGGAGCGCAGCTCT
>Ga0181612_172215_pt1 | contig 10913 bp, 4 predicted proteins | sample HoacroProtozoa21_FD_119630 | JGI IMG/M metagenome (GOLD analysis project Ga0181612, IMG submission 119630) | Hoatzin crop microbial communities from Cojedes, Venezuel. Combined Assembly of Gp0051906, Gp0051904, Gp0051908 | reverse complement strand
TATTGTTAATCCCATTCGACAGGGAAGAGGATATGAGGCAGGTGAAGCTGAACCTTCTTTTCCCAAGGTCACACAAGAAGTGGGAGAACCAGGGGAAGTGCATGGATTTTGTGGCTCCCAGTCCTGTGTTTTAGCCACACAGACAACTCTTTGCCTTCTCCTGCCCCCTCAGCTTGCCACAACCCAGTGCTGGAGGACAAAAGAGCCCAAATGACATAAACTTCTCAACAAAATATTTTATGTGTGAATCTCAAGCCACAGACACATTCATTTGTTTTATGCAAGCAACTCTTTTAGCCCAAGCCCAACATGCTGTGCTTCTGACCGAACTTATTTACGGTAATAAAAGTAAGGCTATGTCATATTGGTGTGGTATACAGGCAACATCGGGCTAATGTCTTTGGGGCAAGACATACTCATGCCCCAGAGAGACATACTCATCAAGTCTTCAACAACTGCAGTGAATTTCCACTCACATCAGTGAATCCAGGACTTTGTATACAGGCTCTAAACCAAATCCTCCATCCACGCAGGCTCTGATATGCCGCGGGGTTTCTCTTTTCCTTCCCTCTGCTTTCCAGCTACTTAGAGGAATTTTAAAGGGAAACCTTCTCAAGGCTGCACCAAAGGTACTAACGATCTTACCATCTAGCTCAGCGTACGGAAACTTCAACTCTTTCTGTCAGCATCTCTGTACCTGCACTGCTTCAGAAACATTCACTTGCCCAACACAATGCCACGTGATTGCAAGGAGCTTTACAGGTTCTGAAGTGACATCAACTCCCCTCTTGCATCGTGTGAAGCTGGTGAACAACCCATCTACACAGATCTACTCCTGTCTTTTTTGTGCCTTGCTATATTTACTCATGCACCCACAGATCTTTCTAAAAGAAACTTGATTCTCAATTTCACAACACCAAAACCTGCTCCTCTGACCATTTGTGGAGGGATAAGTATGTCATGCTGACACATCCAGGGCTTGACCTGACAGCAAACAAGGATTTCAAAAAAAAACAAAACTAAAACACCACCAAACAAAACACCAACCTCTGGTTTGAATGGGCTCAGCTGGGAGGAGCAAACTTTCCTGCTTTGAAGCACATGAACCCTCATGTGTTCAAGACCTGGGGTTGGGGACACACATCGTTATCTGACAGGGGTAGGAAGAGGTTTTTTATGTTTTGTATCATCAGAAGACTTTGCCTTGCACCTCTTTCTTTCCCCACAGCCTCTGAACTCTAAGTCACGTCTAACCTTTTCAGATGTAAGCAGCACTGGTTTATGCTGTCTCAAACCAGACATTTTGAAACACAGGGCTGACTATTGCCCTCTGTTACCTTCCCCTAATCCACCTGCCACTAGTCCCAGGCACAGGATACAGAGGGGTTTGTCTCCTTTTGTCACCCTATGCATGCTTTTAGGGCACGCAATGACAATCAGGACAAAAATACTGCTGGGATTTCACTGTATTGTGCCGATGCAATGTAATTTGGCAGCACACAGAGAATGCAGCAGAAAAACAGCAGGGAAGATGGTGATGGAAAGCCACATGCTCAGGCTGCAGGAGTCAGGAATCAGTTTATGTACAGTCCTGGAAGTCAAACGTAAGTGGGACACATACACGTGTACCTGCATGCACATGCACACAGTCGGACATGCAAACTGATGGGAATAAGTCAGGAGGTGCAGGAAGCATTTGAACACAACCACAAATGCAGAGATCAGTAGCTTACCTCCCAGGCCCCTCAGAAAGAAGGGACACTTCGATAGGAGCTGCCATAACCACTCCTTCGCTAACCTGAACTCGGGGGTCCTGGCAGAAACATGGTGCTGGCAGAGCACGTGCAGACACCAGAAAAGCTAAAAAGAGTTCAAACCCAGTTCTCCTGCGAGAAAATGCGGCTGCAGTTCTTGATTACTGCATGGGTTGCAATTATTTCTCATTTCCAAGAAAAAGGAAACATCTCTGGGGAGCCAAAAGCAAGGGAAAGGGAGACAAGGAACATAGGCATCACTGCAGGGAGGTCTATAGGTAAGGCATCCAAAGGGAGTATCACATGGTGAGACTAGGGAGACGAACACCAGAATGGGTGAAATTTGCACCAGTAACGAACAGATTGATGGGTTTTACTTCTCATACCAGACACCGTCTTTGTCATGAGGAAGGGGAAATTTCAATTGCCTGCACTGAGTTTGGGAGACAGCTCTGCAAGACAAACACTTTTCCAGAGTACTTTTACCTTGTGTCACCATGTTTTCCCCCAAACACACGTTGAGGCTGTGTATACGGATGCCGTACCCTGTGCCCCCAGTGAAGAAAACAAAAGTGCTCACTCCTTTGTTAAATAAAGGAAAAAAAAAAAAGGAAACAATATTTTCATTTTCATACTAGCAGCAAGCAGCAGGCGAGAATCAAGAGGTGCTAAGAGAAGCAAGCACGTCCTTTCCAACAGATACCTTCTTCTTCGCCAGCAATAAGTCCTGGTAAGCATTCGAACGGAGGAAGCGTGCGTAGCTGTCACTCTTCATCAGCTTGTAAATGTGCTCCTGTGGGATGGGAGGAAATGAGAGACAGAGAATTGCTATCAAGCCTCATTTAGACATCACAGGGATTTAAAACACAGTGAATTAGAAGGAAGAGAGACTGATCAAAGTTCTAATTAAGTCTGTTATTATTGATTATCTGTGTTGTGGTAGTGGACAGGAGGTCCATCGTGGGGCAGGACCCTGCTGTGCCTGCGGCTGCATGAACACAAACCAAAGAGACGGCCCTCACCTCAAAGGCTGGCACACATTATTTAGTAATCAGAGTTATTCTGCGAAGACTGCAACTCTCTGAAGTCCCCAGACCACAAGCAGGTGTCTAGCCAGGCTGAAACTACCAGGATATCTCAAGAAGGAAGAAATAAAATTGTCCCATAGGTTAGGTTTCATTTTACCACTCATAGATACTTGAACCATCATCCAGCACTCCCCTCCTGTTCATGGAGGCGAGCTGGTACTTGGACACATTTCATCTCCACTTAAGACACGTACTTAAAGCAAGCCAACCTGTTAACATCCTGAAAAAGCCTGTATCTCTGGTGACTACGCAGGGAGGTTATATGACTAGCTCAGAGGTGGATGGCTGCACCGTATGTATAAAGTTATGTCAGACCAGTCCCTCCCACGGGGTTTTTTCCCTCCTAGCAAGTCAAACTACTGTTACCAGTTTGCCCTCAGAGCACTTACTATGTGTATCTTCAAACTTCCAAAGTGGTGTTTCATTGCAGCAGAACTTCATGCCTACCCTCTTCCAAATTCCTTGCTTAGTTTTACTTTCCTGCTGAGAACCCCTTAACACAGTCAGCTCGTCTTCTCCTAATTATCCCTGGCTTTGTAATAGATATTATCGTAAACACCAATAAAATCAAATCAAAACACTTTGACCAAATAAAGACTGAGAACACACTAAAGGAACTCAAGCCAAAAATGGGCACCCAGGAAATTTCTCTTAGACTTTGCCCAAGGAAGCACTTTTATAGAGTTAATGAGCAATTTTATCTACACTGATTTATACGTGAAGTATTCTTTCCTGCCCTAAAGCCATTGTACTTGAAACTTTAGAAGAGCCAAACCAGACTGAAGTCGCACAGCTTATTTCACAGTGTTGACGAGCCAAGCAGAATTCCCTTATCTTCACCATCATGGGTAATTAGTGATGACCTGTCTATACACAGAAGAACTGCTTAACTCAGCTTTCTTCCACTATTCGGTGTAGTCCTAAGAGGGGCATAACTGCCACTGGTTTTCCTACGACACAGCATAAACGTATCCTTTGAGCTACAACCTGGTGTGCAACAATTTTCACTGGTTCATTTCCATACTTGCTTTTAGACCTGGCAAACCCTCATTTGTGTAGTGCTATCTGTCTGAGGGATAGCACAAGATTTTGCAACAGAAATGCTCGTATAAAGCCATTTAGCAACTGTCACTTTTACTTGCTGCAGAAAAACACACGGTAAGGCACAGCTTCGTACTTCTCACAATGAGATTTCACATCCAGCTGTGGGGACATTTGTTCTATTTATTCAGGACAGAATGGGCCAAGTATGCACTGAGACAAGACAAGGCAAAATAATGCATGCCATGGATATGGTCATCAAAAGGTTTAGACTTCTCTGGTGTGAATAAGGATTTACAACATCATCTCTCTCTCAAATACTTCAACTGGCAGAAACTTGGGATTCAGCTGATTTAAACCCAACCATCTTGCAACCAGTTCGTCTGTACTGTTACCTCTTAAGGACCCTCAAGGAGACTCCATGTTTTTCATAATGATCTGGGGAAAAAAACCCATGTAACCATATACTTCAAAGTGTTTTTCCATCCTTCTCCAGGACCACGTGGAGAACGGTGAGTAAGTGGGGCAGCCACCCTGTAGCCCATCAACAGCAAAGGGCCTAAGGGGTCTCCAGAGCCTCCTTCCTCTTAGTGGTCCTCCCTCACAGCACTCAGTACACACAGACTACTGGTGGGACAGGGTGCTGAGGTGGGCAGGAAGGTGCTGTGGGGCTGAGGTGAGGCTCTGCATGACAGGGGTATTTTGATTATCATTTTGATAAGCACACGATTACATTTTTTTACTACCTTTTGACTCTAAATGATTTCTTTACCTGTGGTCAGATAACCGGGTCTGCTCTGAAAGGCAATAATAATATTTTTGGCAAATAACATTCAGTTTTCTTTGCCATGCAGACAGATCACATAAGCTGTTTGCAGACAAAGGAGAACACAGCAGAGCAGAGCCTGGCTGGCCACACAACCCGCTGGCAAGCCAGCAACAACTATCAGTCTTGCTCGTGTCAAGACGACTTCATGTATTTGACCTTAAAACAGTACAAACTCAATATCTGGCTGTGGGAAGGGAAAAAAACTACTTTGATCCTGAGATGAATTAAACCACAAGCTGACTTCTTAACTGAAGCCCTTCCCTGAAAAACAGGACTATTGCATACCCACAGCCCAACTGCCACCGCAGTTAGCTAATTGGTATGAAGCATTTTCTCTGCTATTCACATCTTGGAATTACTGAACAGCAACACCACTACCTTTCAGCTGTTCACCAAAGATACAATCAAACAGGGAATAACTATTCCTAGGCTTTGAATGCTAATGAAGAAAGCAAGCTGGGCGTAGGGAAATGGAGGGACATGCATAGCTTCAGAAGCAAACTTTGCTGCTTAATTGCAAGAATTCAAAGGGCTTGCTTTGAAGAAGCTCTGGACTGGAGGCACAAATGATACACTGATCATTTATTTTACAGCACTGCATTTCTGAAGCACCTACTGGAAGTCTCAGCCAGTTGCTCAGGTCAGCAAAGACTGCCTTCCAATTTGCAACAGTACAGGACAGCTTACATTGCTGCGGCCAAAATCTCTGCTGAGACGGCACCATGAAGGTTCCTGCTAAAATTGTCACTGTGGTGTGGGTTCAGCCCAGTTACAGAGCAAAGCTAGCTGCAGGACAGGGAGCGCCAGTGGCTGGGACATTTGTTTGGATCTTTAGCCTGCGCTGCTCTTCGCCACCAAGCTATTTTCTGCTATATGTCCTGAAATCCATGACTTGCTAACGAGAATTTACAGCTAACGTTTAGCAGCTCCTCATTTCTTGGCCACATTGAAAGCACCTGGAGGTCTAGAAACTGAGCATATCCTTCTGAGGAAGCCTGAGCAACGGGCCTATTAACAGAGGCATCTGCACGGATTTAGCTACTCTGTGCAACTTGTACAAATTGGCTTGTTCCCTTCTATCATGGATTTTTAACCCACTTTAGATAATTGCAACCCACTGGTCTCTCACTTCTTATTTTACTGAGCAGCTGCTTTTGTTCTTCCTCTTTAGCACACAGTGGAGAGAGAGCATAACCTCACCAAAGACTGAAATCTCCAACTGTAGCCAGCTTCTCTAGTGATGTACTTTATACACATGCATGCTCCCTGACATACCTGACACTGCTGGCAAGAAATTTGAGCCTTCCCATCCTTATGCTAAGAGAATTCTGCATTTTGTAAGGTTGTTTATTGTAGGGTAACAAGCTCATTATTACTGGCTCCCTGAAAACACAAAGCAAATCCACTATTTGTGTAATTTTCACAACACAGCTGCAGCTCTGGCCATTACAGTCTGCTGCGCTGCAAGCAGTCTCCCCAGAATTATCACTGCGACATTTCTTTGCAAGTGCCATGGGAAGTTCCTGTGTCACACGTGCAGAAGAGCAGAAGCAGCACTTCATCTAGGCAATGTGGCATCTCCCAGCTATTGCTGGGTACCACACCCCAGGTAGGGCTCACAATCCCAGCTCCCTGCTCTAGACTGAAGACAGCAATCCTTTAGGGAGATACATTGCAAAAACAAAAATCCAAAACAATCGTCTAACAAATATTGCCCAGCGGATCTATTAGACCATCAAACAAGGTAGCACCCTGCTTTTAGAAACAGACAGAAAGCAGAATAAAAAGCCTTTCAAGATCTGGCTAGGAGCTGACAGGCATCACACGTCCCACTGGTCTCCCCTGCAGCCTTGCCAGCTATCTCTGAGCACCAAATCGCTGTCTCAGGCTACTGCAGTGGCAGCTGCGAGTGGAGACAGGGACTGACTTGACACGTGTGAGCAAGCCCTGGCGAGCTGGCTTCTTTAGCTGACTGGTCACTTAGTCCCTCACATGGCGTGCCGTTCATGAGCGCTGGCTGTACTGACGCTCCCCTGTGAAGATGGATGCACATTTGGAAAAGTCAGTCTAACATGGAGGTGACAGGATAACCTGCTTTTGTAACTACGGTGGATTTTGTCTCCAGGAAGCAAACAATTCCCTAACGAGAATCCTGCAAGAAAAGCGGGTTTGCTGTCAAACATTCCCAGAACTGTTGTTCCCCAGATCCTGAACCAAGGCAACAGAGGCAATGGGCTCTGCACACATTTCTTCTTGAGAAAAAGGCAGACCCCTCTTAGTGTTTTGGGCACCTGAATCACCCCTCCTCTGTGATGGGAAGAACTGCGCAGTGGGCTTGAGGGCTATGCAGCTCCACTGAACATCTTCTCTCTACCTAGGCTTCCATCACGAGACTTACACTTCAGACAGCATAACCATTCCACTTGCCATTGCATGATATAAAGGAGAACAAACAGTAAATTTTAAAGGGGGAAACGTTGTCACTTCTGTGAATTAGAAAATGAAGGACCCAGCCAGGTAAATAACAAAAAAAATTCTTTTCTACAGTTACATGAAACCAAGAGGAAATCCTGCCCCAGCTACAGCTGACAGCTTACGTGCAGGAAAATAAACCCTGGTAAGATTCAGCATCGCTCTGCTGTTTTCCTTCCACAAGCTCTATCTTTGGAAGGCGATGAAGGACAAGTTCTGTAAATTTTCTTGACAAGAGGGGAAAGGGGGAGGGAAAAAAAAAGAAAGTTTGCAATCCAGACGGGAACGTGGGAGGTGGCTGAGATAGCAGAAACTGTCTCAAAGCTGCACCTGCTTCAAATCAGTGTGCTGCAATGTGATCCCAGGTCTCTCTCCCCCTTCACAGTCAAAGCACAGTGACCCGGAGGAGGGCACGGGTGGCAGCCAAGCAGGACCTTGGGAACACCTGAGAAATATGTGGGAATAAACCTGAATGATGAAAAAATAATAACACCACCTGACATGCACAAAGCACCTGGCAGACCTCAGGAATTGTGTTCTCTGTTAAGAACATTTCTTTTCAGCAGAAAATCTTGGTTTTTTCCTCTGAAATGTGTGTACAAGACAAGAGCAGTGTTGGTGATGAAGCACATCCATTTCTAATCCCACCTGAGTCTTGCCTACTGTGACATTTTGTGACAGGCTGGAGACTTTTTGGGGGTTGTGAAGGCCAAGCACAATGTTCTCATGACCTTTGAACACCAGCTGGATTCCAGAAAGCCCTTAAATTTTAACTTGCTGATAGAAATTTTTCCCTGTTTGTGCCTGAACACAGCTGTAAGCTGTAGATGACGAGGGGGAATAGGGGGAAATTGCAAATTCTTTTCTCCTTTCAAGCACAGGTTTCCCATTTAGCACAATTTTAGCCCATTCCAGGGGGTGGGGGGGTTACACTAAGGCTAGATAGCTGTTGAGATTCACTTGAGCCACAAGGGCCCACTTCATCCTGTGTAAACTGCTCAGAAACCTCCTTGCTTTAGCCATCCTGCTCACATCTTTTGGAATGTTTTGGAGCACCCCTTCCCCATGCCACCAAGACCTGGCATTAAACTAGTGAGAAGTAATTTGGAAACCCCTTCGTATTGCAAGCATGGGAACACCGGCAACCACCCCTCTGGCCAGCTGCAAGGGGGATCTGCAGAACATCAGACAAATCCATTGGAAAAAAAACCCCACAAGCAACGTAAAGCAGTAGATTAAATAACGAAAAAAATAACAGCAAACTGCAGTGAACGCTAATGTTTGTTCTACCTGTACGCTGCGCACTGGGGAGGAATTTATTGCAGATTTGCACATGAGAGAGCAGCACCTCAGTGAACGCCTTGTGGCCTCGGCTGGAAGGACGATAACAGATTCCAGCTGAGGACCTGGGGTTTGCTTTCCAAAGAGCTGTCTCCGTAACACAAAGAGGACGTGGCAAGGAGAAAGCAGGGAGATGCATTTCTGAGCACACGGTGTGCAACTGCTGCACCTTCCAATTAGGCTTGGCAGCAGCCTAATGCCTTTCTGTCAGCACCTCTACTCTGCATGGACATGTGTGGCAGAGGGGCTGAGGTTAACCCCTGTGCCAGCACGCACACGGTCTGCAGTCAGCAGAACCTGCCATCCAGGGGCTGCTGGAGACCTTTCCTGTTCACTCTGTGGTACTGTTCCCAGCCCATCCTCAGGAATCCTGCCTGACTGGCAGGACCCCCTGCCACACCACCACCAGGATCTTCCAAAAGCCAAAGAAAGTAAAGGAGATCTACTCTTTAGTAGTTACTTGTGCCTCTACTGAATGCAACAGTTTCTAGGAGCAATTATGCTCGTTTGCCGTTCAGCCTAACTGACAGTGCTGAAATGCATTTTAAAGAAAGCAGGGAAAAAAGCTGCATCAGCTCTGGGAGCTGAAGTAGTTGGTAGCAGGCACAGCTGAGATGAAGAAAGCAGTGAAGAAGCTACAGAAGAAAAGCTGTTCACACTTGCCCTGACTGAACCTGATGGGAAAACACCAGTAGCGGGGAGAAGGCAGGGAAAGGCAGGGGTTTTTTATTCCAGTTCCCCCTAATCTCTCCAAATCCCCACTAAGAACAACTATGGATCTGCTTATTCTGGTCTGTGCATTTAGAATTTCACTCTTCTCAAAAGTGCTGTAGTGCCTGTTTTGTGCTGTCTGCATGCGTTAACCAGAGAGAGCCCCCTTCCCAAAGTCCCACCGGTACCTGGCAGCATTTCCCTCTAGCAGGGCGAGGGCTAAATGGGTGCTCTGACTGCTGCCGGAGTGCTAGGACTTCCTTGATTTATAGTTTAGAAAATAAATGCTTCAGGTTGGTAAATGGCACATAAGGGTCTTGGCCTGAGCGTGAATTGCTCTGGAAAATCTGAGCAATATCTTTCTGGCCACTCTCAAGTTATTTAAGTGACATAATAATTTACACCCACAGTTTTAGCTGGTGCATTTTCTTCACACTCAACCAAGTTGTTTTTGTTACAAAAAAAAAAGATGAATAATTATTCTGTAATATAGACTAACCTCCCTGCTAAACTAAAAAGCATAAAGCCTCTTTTCAGGCCACAAATGAAATTACATTGGGCTGAAGGCATAGGAACGTAAGACAGAGCTTTAGCAGGAGGGATAACTGTAAGCAATGAGAGCTCATTTTGAGTAATACACAGAAATCCTTTGTTTAGCCCTGTAGATACATAGTTGGAAACACAATGTAAATCTTTCAGGGGTAAGCACGTTGATAAAAGTCACACATAAATTTAGTTTTGGCTCCTTTGTAAATTGATGAGACAACTGGTTTGCTTCATACCTTCAAACACACAAATGGGAAAGCAGAGCTGCCGGGGGGTCCGTGGCAGATGCAGTGCGGAGGACCACAGAGGCGAAGCGTTGCCAAGCGCTGCGCAGTTAAGGGGTCAGCCTGGTACTGCAGGAGGATTTGGTCCTAAATATAGCAAGGGCTATCCTGGGAGACAAGAGCGGGCTGCCGGGAGTCTAATGCCGTATGAGCAGCTTTAGGTTTTGAGAACAATGATCGTGGCTAACAGGCTGATTCTCTCAATATGGGCCAAATCCCGGCTACTGGCAAAAAGCCCAAGTGAACAGGTTTTGCCTGGGAGGAGGGGACAACCTCGTGTAGCATTTGGAAGACTGGCATCTCTTTTCCAAACCATGCAATATCTAGGAGGTGCAGCACTCCTGTACATGCTGTAGTACAGCCGTAAGATGGAACTACTCTACTTTTTGGCCAACACCCTGACACTTGCAGGGCTGTCTGCAGCTCCCTCTTTCTGTCTTCTCTGGCAAAAATGCTGCCAAAATGCCAAGTTGTGCCATGGAGAGGAGCACGCAGACTCCCTCACACAGCAGAAATTAAATTCTGTTGCACTGAGGCAGTCCATGACCCATAGAAGATGGTGACGGAGCAGCATGCAGCTTCTGAGTAAAGATGGCTATGCTGAGAGCGGGACCACCAGCCCTGCTTGCATGCCTACCTAGAGAATATGTGCCGGATGCATAAACCGCCTTCCACATCTTATCAACATTTTGGCTGTAGGATATCTACTGCTATATCACCTTGGACCCAGCTCTGAGTGATCGAGCTCAAGCTCTTGGAGCCTGTGCTATAAATGGGTATCTTGCATCTGTTTGCTGATGAACCCCATCCCGACAGCACACGACACTCATACCTGCTGTGGGCTGAG
>Ga0181612_169159_pt1 | contig 10914 bp, 4 predicted proteins | sample HoacroProtozoa21_FD_119630 | JGI IMG/M metagenome (GOLD analysis project Ga0181612, IMG submission 119630) | Hoatzin crop microbial communities from Cojedes, Venezuel. Combined Assembly of Gp0051906, Gp0051904, Gp0051908 | reverse complement strand
GAATGTGAAGCAGTTGAATTGCATTGGCCCAGGCTGCCCAGGGAGGTTGTGGAGTCTCCTTCTCTGGAGATATTCAAGACCCGCCTGGACAAGGTCCTCTACAACCTACTGTAGGTGACTCTGCTTCGGGAGGAGGGTTGGACTAGATGACCCACAGAGGTCCCTTCCAACCCCTACTATTCTGTGATTCTGTGATTCTGTAAAAAAAAAAAAAAAAAACCAAAACAAATTAAGTCTGTTGTTCTGAACATTTCTAAGGTTGTAGCTTTTGGAAGTAGAAAAGTAACTGCCTATGGACCATTCTTGAAGGAGAATGAATGGAACTATAATATAATCTTTCCTTCTGTACCAAAACTTTCAAAATCACAGGAACAGCAGTTTGTGGCTGGGAGAGTTGATATTAATGAAAAATATCTTTCAGCTCTAAAAAGGATATTTCTAAATGGAGGCAGGGAGGAGAAGTGTATTTTAATCTACGTGAAATATTTAGCTTAATCCAAGACGTAACATTTTGTTGCAATTTTTGTTTTGATTAATTTAATTTTTTTTTCCCTTTTCTTCCTTTATTTTTTAACTTCAGTTGACTTCTAAAGTGGAAACAGTCATTCCAGAATGAAATACTAATGTTTTATTCCAATAATAAATTAAATGAAACATTTACATTTTGTATTTTTCTCCCCATCTTTAAAACAGCTGACAAATTTTCTTCAAATTCTCCTTACAAAATGTTTAAAAGCAGCTGTCTTTAGATAGTACTACATGCTACAGAGCCTAGTTACCCATCCGATACCATAAGGAAACAGGAAACTGACCACTACAAATAAAATCCCATTTCAGATTTAAATACATTTAATTCTGTTCTAAAGATTTAATTCTTTTTTCAGTTACATAAAGTCTAGTTATTAAGTAATACCTGATATCTATCAGTAATTGACTAGACGTATTTAAGGAAGTTTGCTTTTTAATTTTCCCCTCAAGAAACCATTTATAAACTTGATGGAAAGTGGTTCCAGCTATCTTCATCATTTGTCATCAGCCACGTAAGGGATGGAGCTGATTAGTATTTGGTAACACCCACTTTTACAAAAAGGATCTAGAATATTCAATAATCGAGGAAGGTTTTAGCTGTTTCCTTCTACCCTGATAAACTATCACAGGTTTCATTTCAGATGATACCCACATAACTTGTCTGTCAAGTAGACTGAGACATGCTGAAAGAGAAAGCAGAAATACATCTTTGATTTATACTCATATTGTGGAAAAAGTAGAAAGAATACTTCTGAAAGTCTTGCAGATCACTTTTCATTAGTTCTAATCCCACAAAATCAATGGATCAAATGTTTTCCACAAACTTCTGTTTCTTGCTGAATACTACTATTCTGCAAGCTCAGACTTGCATTCGTATGTGTATCTGATATTTCAGCTACAACGAGAAAAGGTATGCTGTCAATCTAGACAAGTTTTCCTAAGTCAATACATGCTTTTTAAATACTTTCTGCAACTCAGAAGGAAGTAACACGCTGGGAAAAAAAAAAAAAAACAAACACACCACAACTTTGTCTTTGAATAGGTTTTTGTTTTTACACTATAAAAATATGAAAAGTTTCACCCTGGCATTGATCACCAGAAAGACAATTTCAATATCTCCTCGTTTCAACAGATTAAGAAAAAAATCCCATTACTAGATATATTTTTCCATGACATATTTTCTCACTTTTAGGCTTAGATGTACCCCTACTTCTGATCTGTGCCTAACCACACAGTTTCTCCCTGCCTGCCTTGCCTTTTTACCTCCTGAGCCATTATTTGCTTCCTCTCTCCTCTTCAGATGAGTTTCAGCAACAGACTCCCCAACAAGCCAGAGTAAGTCTCTCCATTTCACATAGAGATACCAACAACATTGACATTCCATGACCGAGTTGGGTAGAATGTCTTCATTGATGTAATAAGCATCAATAATGGAAAGCATCACTTTGCACCAAGTAACCCTTTAGTTTCTTGATTTGTGTACTCTTCCAAAATGTAAATGTCTGGTCCTGGGTGTGCTGTGAAAAGGTTAACAGAAGTTCACCTCTTTCTACTTCTGTTACACACAGAATTTTATGAGGGACTCTCCCAAATGTTATTACCACTGATACACATCTATTTATGTAGAGGGCACATTACACCTTAGAAGATCATTATCTTAGCGGAAAATTTCCAGTCAAGCATTAAGTATTTAGCATTTCCCCATAACTATACTCAGCCAGTCGATCCATTACAAAAGTCCAAGTGCATAAAAGTCTCCCAACTTGGGCTTGGAATTGATCAAGGAACAACACACCCTTCCCTTTTCTTATTTATTTATTTTTGAAGCACTAAACACCCCACCCTCTAATTCCCAGAAAAACGATTTGACAATAGACTTTCAAACACTGCAGAAGCTTTACAGATATATAGAGCCAACTGTGTGCATTTATAATTACCTATAATTTCTCAATTTGTTTATGGATAAAGTTAGTTAACACCCTAGTGGGGACTGAGCTGCTTAATTCAAGCATCACAATAGCCAGAGAAAGCTGCCAAGTTCCAGTATAATATTCCAGAGCCAAGATTATTTTAAAATTATTTTCTACTACAGTGAAAGTTAGATATTATACTAACTATATCCAATTTCAATGTCAAAACTGATACAGCATTTTCTGAAACCAAAGTTTTAAAATTATGTGATGGTTTGAATCAAGTCAATATATACAGAAGTATCCTTTTTTTGCCATTATCATTCAATAGCCTCTTTAATTAATGGCAGGTTTTGCCTATTAAATAATTTCTGGATCTTAAATAGTCACCTGTGTTTACAAAATTTTCTGAAACAACACACCAAACCTCAGCATTACATTATTATCAAGGAGAAAAATCTAGCAGAATAGAATAGGTAGTGCTCAATTTACTTTTCTTACTTAGCCATTAGGACGTGCATAAGAATAGCAAGGAGAAATTTTTCAATAACAAAGTATTCTAAGGCAGTAGCTTTCTTGCTTTTGTTACTCAGAATTACTTTTATTGCCTCTGATTAGATGTTTCATAAACAATAAGAGAACATTATTAGTACTTTTTCATCAAGTCTTAAGAAAGGACAAGAAACTCTAAACACAAAAGTGTATAAAAAACAAGCTTGTATTTCTGACTTTTGGAGTTTTGCATTCACACTGTTGATACTGAGATGTGTACGTGTGTGTGTGTGTGTTTAAGATACGGCGAGGAAGAAAACCAACCCTTCAGCTTTGGTCTGACAGGCCATCAAACCCTGAGAGACATCCAAGCAAAAACTCTTTTATCAGTAGATCTGGAAGTGAGCAGGAAGTACCAGCCCATTGGACCTCCACCTATTACTTGTTTGACAGCTGTGAGTTAATGTAGGAGCAAGCAGACAATGGGCAAACATGATCGGGTCATCCTTAATGCAGACAAATGAAATCTGATAAAACACAGGATTTTACCAGGCTGCTAATGAAGGCACTCGGGAATTAATGGAAGGAAGACACGCACTACACAGGGTTTCTTCCCATTTTCAAATGTCTTGCAACCAGACTTAATATTTTAGACCACACAATTTGCAGATGAACTGCCTTCAAGTCTTGAGGACAAGAGGATGCAACATCCAGTTTCCTCACACAAGTCAAACCCACAGCTCAGTTCCTGAGGGTAGAGGTCTACAGGAATACAAAGGAAATGAAATAAGATCTCCGCCAATTTAGTTGCTAAGCCTTATTTTTCCTAATAATTACACTTAGTACAGTCAGTTAACCAGTGCTGTATCCTTTGGAACTGTCTCATTCAGAAACAGAGACTTTAAAAAGCCAACCAACCAAAAAAAAAACCCCTACAAAACTCTTATTGTTTCACTCTTTCAGGTGCCATAAAGCGACCAGAGTAGCTTGTCCATCTGCAGTGAAAGTGACTGACTTTGAGAAGCTTCTCCAATACTGCCCAGTGGGAAAAAGGACAAAAATCTTCTGGAGAAATTTTTATCCTTCAATAAATAGCTTATCAAAGCCCAAGAAATCAATGAAGGGCATTCAGTTATCTGCACACATACTAATCAAAGAATGTTTTCTAAGGCTGGCGTGGGAGTTAGACTGCTATGTACTTCAAGAAAAGGCCCTAAGCCAGTGAAGTGTAATTGATGGTTTCCAATGATACAAAAATATTCTACAGAAACAGTGATTATTAAAATATTTTGGGTTTTTTCCAGTGATGAGAAGAGTCTATAAAACATAAACCAAAATAACAAAACAAGACTAAGAATTTTTATATCCAACAAGTTGCATACATCAGCATAGAGTTTATCTATATCTGAGATGAGACAAAACAAATATTGTAGAATATATAGAATACATATATATTTATTAAATTACATATATTAGTATATACTATACACACTTTTATTCTATGTTTGTATTTAAAATAATCAACATTCATTGAGTATGTATAATAGAATATCTGTCTTGCTTTTCACTTTTGTAAAACCAGAGAAACTGGAGAAATCACACATTATCATCAGCTACTTTAGTCCATTGATGCTGTTAAGGTGAAAGATCCTAATGAAATAAAAATCACCTAGGTGAAGCTGAACTGAAATTAAAATTAGTTACTGTAGTTTACTTCTGTTTATTAGTCACTATATATCCCATGAAAATCTACAAGATATGGAAATACTAACAGAAAAAGTAGAAATTTATTGGTTGTAAGATTATATAGAATATGCATTCAAGTATACAAAATTATATGTATTGTATATATAATATATTGTATATAGCGTATATATAATAACAATTTCAGAAAGCGTGCACAAAATAGAGAGAAAGCATGGATAAGGGCACACTAAGTAGTAAAAAGCCCTACTTTTTTAGAGTTTCTAATAATACTGTTATGAAGACTTTCAGAATACATCCAAATACAACAATCTGAATTCATTCACTTGTTCAACAGAAATGAAGTTGTAAGTGAATTCTAAATAAACACTAAATCAACGTTGCATATTGGTATTTCTGTCATATGTAATTTCCAGCTGATTTATTTTTTAATTCATCTCCTTCCCCGTGATCTGCCATTTCAGAACTGTTTTATTGATATGCTTTGCTTTCCATTTAATTTATATACAATTCACCACTGTTCTTTATTCACCTGGAAAGCAACTAACTATGTGCCATTTTGGAGCTGTAACTAATTAAATGCTATTTTTCTCTGGAATAATCTTGAAATCTGAGGTTTCTTGTAATCTGACATTTACTTGCAAACAGGCATGCATTCTAAAATACTTCAATTTTTCTATACATTCATATTTGATCATAGTCAAGTTTTAGCTTTTATCTATTAGTCTCTGGCTGATCAGGCGTTAGAAGACACATCTGTTTTTGATTAAATATTTTAAAAATAAACCTGATTTATACTGAATCTCTATAGAAACTTATTGTTTTTGTATTTTTATGTAATAAATTCAGCCTTGATAAATGCCAACTCACAGCTGGTTGTAAAACAGGATCATCCAGTCAGAAAATATTTATGTTTTACAGGGGGAGTGGGAGGGTGAAGGAGGATGTTTTTCTTTTAAATAAATGTGTAAAGTATCTGTGAATGTGATTAGTTTTTGTTAACAAATATTGTTCTGGAAAAAAAAATAAATCTCAATTTCTATAAATATAAGCCTGAATGAAAAAAGTTATAAAGTTTAAATTATTTTTATATGGTTAATATATGAAAACATATGCAACGATATGACATTCAAACATAATTTTTTTCTGCTGAGCCAGCCCGATGTTTCTGCTGCTTCTTGACCAAAAGGAAGTGACCAAACGAGAAAGGCGCTCTCCTACAGAAATCTACAAGATCAGCTCACAGTTACTGGCCCTGCCAGCTGAGAAGTACTTGTGTTCTGCTCAAATAAAGTGAGGTTTCTATATTAAAAAGATAAGTCACAAAATTATTCAAGCCATTGCTGTAACCTTTCTAGAACAGTGTTATGGACATTGCCTGTTCTTCATCCCAGCTGCTCCACCCATTACTTTGCTGCCAATGGCATGACAGCTACTAAAACTCTGGGCACTTTTAAGAGATAATTCTTTAGTGATTTCCACTTTACTCATAACTTCAGCAACCATACTAGAGGTGAGCTGGAGAAAGAAACAACATGGAAAAATGTAACCAAAATAAATGAATAGTAGAAAAAAAATGATTCCATGAAGAAGGACTGCAGTCTGCAAAGGGGAACGTGAAGGGACACCACTGGCAATGCATCAAGATAAAACATTTCCAGAAAATAACTCTAAGGCCAGGTCCTTTCACAAATTCAGTTACGTGTCTTTTATCAGTTTCATACTATTCTTCTTAAGCACAGGTAAGGTTCTCAGTACTGAGGCCAAATAAAATAAAAGCTAGATATCTAAATAGATAGCTAAGGTACCAAATAAGCATAATTTGATTGCTGTTATAGATGACAATTATTTGTCAGATACATATGAAGAATTTGCATGCAAATTTTGAGTTTAAAATTGTCTTCACAATTTTGCCCTAAAAGGTGCACCTGACAAATGTTTTTACTTCAATGCTTTTGTAAAGACAATTTTTTTCTGCATTCTGAGAATGCATTGTATTAACAGTGCACCTTTTCAGGGCTACTCAGACTTTCCCTGAGTTTAGCTAAGCTAATTTAGCTGATTAGCTCAGCTAATTTATCTTCTTACTTTGAAAGGCCACCAAGCCAAGTGAGTAAATTGTATTTTTACTGTTCATTCATTCTGCTATCACCACCATTATTTTTTTTGTCCAGTTTTGAAACTTCCACCTCATCTCCCCAAAATTTATTGGTTCTGGGGCTCCTGCATTCAATTCAGCCCCATCTTTGTACGTGAGAAATTCTCTGCTCTGGCCCACTCATGATTTAGGCTGGTGTCTCCAAATGTGTGTGCTAGATTCAGCTGGGCAACAGAAGACACCACCAATCAATGCAATACCATCTCTCAGATATTACTAATCTCTGCATAAAGTATAGCTGGAGCGGCAAATAATTAAAGTACTCGTGCAGGCCGGCATCAGCCTCTATTGGGGCAGGTCTCTGCTTTATGGCTGAGGCACTGCCCAAGCATGTGTTCTCCATGAAACAGGGCAAAGACCCTCAGAGTGATGCTCTGTGCTAATCTAGAGAGGCGAGATCTTAATAAACTACATAGCTATTTCTGAGCATTTTGCCATTCTATGCGCTTTACAAGTGAGAGGAAGATCCAGTTAATTTCAGACAGCTTTGTCTTCTGTGACCACAGAAATGTAGGAGGACTTCAAGAGCTTGTATCCCACAAATAAGAGTTTAATGTCATGGGCAGTCAGCAAGCATGCTGGAAGTCTACTGGAGTCGAGGTCAGAAAAGCAGTAGTATAACTGTAACGTATGTTTCAGAACAGATAACCAAGCCTTCCAGATTTCTGTATGCAGATAAGACTAATTAGATCAGGACTTGGAGAAAAACAGAAAAAGCCTTTTTCATTTCATCATAGCTCAAATGAATAAATTTAGGAAAGCTGTCTGTACACACAAATTCTGATACTCCCCTTCAAGCTAGCTCAGCCTTTGCAACACATGCAAAGATAACAGTGTTAGCAGTAATCACTACGGGATTTTAGACTGCTTAAAGAGTCCTATCAATTTAGCAGGGTGTGTGCACAAGGGAAAAGTGCAGACAAAATGCTGATTAGGGCTTATAATTATAGGGGAAAAATTTATGATGTCTAGGATATCCTGCCTCCACCCTACCACGTAAGTCTGCCTGCCTACCTAAACAAATAAAGTGTTGTGTGATTTACAGTCCTTAATGTTAATTAACCTTCTTTTCATGTTTCCTTTCAAACTCAAATAAGTGTTTTAAAACATTTAAAAATGTTCATTTTTGGTTTGCTTTTTTAGAAACGCAAAGTGAAACGTCTCCTTGTAAAGTAAATCATGACATTAGGAAAATACATCAAGGAATTTAAATGCTATAGCAGCCAGAGAATTGTCGAATATTCAAATAGTGTTTCAAGGGTATGGACTAATCCTTTATATAAACTATGCTGCAATATCCACAACTGACATCTTGTCCAATAAATACAATGAAAAGCATGTGTATGGGTGTGTGTGAGAAAGAGATAGAGAGTTAGTTATAAAAAATGCCGTTCTTAAATAAAATACATTTTAATTGATGGGAATTTGGCAATACTTAACATGCTTATGTCACTCTAAAAATTATTAAGTGGTCTGATTTAAGATCAGAGATTCCCATACTGCCTGGGTTGTGAAGAGTCCACTTAGAGAAGGAAAATGATTACTTTCAGATGAAACTTTGGGTATGAGTGCTGATAAAGGCGTTTCCTTGCATTATATTAGTTGTGTTTCTGGCTTCATTAGCAACTGCCTCAAAAGCCAGAAAATACATGGCAATTTTAAGAATCAGTCTGAAAAGCCTGGTTCTTTGCAACATGACATTATGCTTCAGAAGTTTCCCAAAATTGTTTCCTTGGTAACTATTGACAACATGGGCGTGGGACATGTGTCCATCAAAATATCACACACCTTCTTAATGATGAGTTGGTAGTCACTTCTTTGTAAAATAGTGGTTAGTTGCTCCCCAGCATGAAGATACCACCTATTACTATAAAATAGAGAAACTCCTCAGAAATCTCGTGAAATTTCCATTTTAACAAACAGATTTGTGTCTCTTATAAAAAGTAATAATTGGAAAAGGTCAGGAGAAAAATAAATGAATTGAAACAATCTAACCCTGGTTAGAGATTTTACTGTTCTTTTCACACTTATTTTGGTGATGTTACACCAGCTGTCAGGGGGTAGAGAAGACTTAGCTGGTTCAACCCTCCCCACCATCAAATTTAGGCTTTACATTATCATGGTTTCCCAACTACTGTTTGGATGTAAAAGAAAGGAAGGTATTTTCAGCACCTACTCAAGTGCAACATATTAACACATTTTACTACTAGGCAGGTGATTACATGATACTCATCAAGAGTATCCTGCTGTCCTGACAAAAAGATTGTCTTTCATCCGGCACTTCTTAGCCTGAACAACAGCTTATTTTATTAAGCATTTCAAATAGAAGTGATGGTAGTTCTTAGTTACAGCAGATAAAGATTTATATCTAGTTCAATTTCAGGCTGTCAAAAACCACCCAGCTGTAACCGTTGTAATGATTTCACATTACATTATTCTTGAATTTCAGTAAGAAACTCTAACTAGCCTACAAATTGTTGTTTCAGGAACAGAGAAAGCTCCGCTGAACCCAAACATTTTTAATCCAGCAACAGGGTGGCTTCATTTTTATACTGTGAGCCAGTTTAAGTTGCTGTTCAGAGGCACCTAAATTTAGATCCAGTTTCTGAAGTTAAAATTTCAAATTAAAATTTTATCACCTAATAGAAGCTGTACTTTGGACATTCCAGTCTTTGTTCTCATTTGAAAAAAATCAAGTTGTTCTACAAATCCATTCAGCATCATCAGTGCAAAGTGAGAGAAGATGAATCGTTCTATGTCTCACTTGTCTTTGTTATATTTCAGAACAAGACAGCAGTGACTTTTTGGGCATGATGTAAGAATCAATCTTCTTATACGTCCCATGCAGTATCTCTAACATTGTTACATATTTTTGTGAAATGGCCAAAGAGAAATATAGCATCACATAAAGTATTTTTTACTGTTACACTAATAAGTTTTTGGTTTGCTATCTAACTGAGAAAGAGATAACTAGCTGAATATCAAAACATAGCTACTACGTACCCTGCAAAGATGGTTGATTACAATCATCTTATGCACATACCAAAGCTAATTACTGGATTGAACGTTTAAGGAAACAACTACTGTACTGTGTTCAAATAGAAATAAGCCTTAGCTGTTCCTGTGTTTTGATCTTTATTGGTATCCAAGTCGTTATTTAATCAGAACACTGCCAAACCATTACTACTGCCAGTACAGCCTAACCAAAGGTATAGTGTGAAGAAAACATTAGAAGAGATTGAAATTAATTAATCAGTGAAATTAAAGCTTCTTTCCAATAGAGGAATGTAGTTGTTTAAGGTCTGGTGATGTGATTATCTTGATTGTTTTTCTGGCCTCATTTCAACAATTTATTATCTCAGTTTCAGATAAAATAAATCTGAAGGGGAATAGGCATCCGCTTTAACTTAGTTTGTTTTGGCACAGCATTCAGTAAAAGACTTTCATTTATGTACCATATGATTTGATAAACCAGGTTGCAATTACTGCACAAAATATGCCATCATTCTCACTCATTACATCCAGACAATTTTTGCTTTTCATAAATCCACAGATTCTTTTCCTCCCCTGTGAATTTGCTTCCTAATCATTCATTCATTAATGAAAATACAATTACTACAGAAATCACAGTTTCTGAAAACCTCTAACAGCACATATTAGGCGTTTTATTTTACAAAAAGTAGGAAGAGGATTTTAACTCAGACTGTTTTTAAAGGTTAAAAAGAAAATTACTTACAGCACAACTGCATTTTACAGGACTATAATATAGTCAGTTGATCATTCAAAAAAAATACTGGTATCAAATAACAGTGAAAAAACCATTTAATTTAGACATAATCTCAGAGATCTAGTCGAGTAAATGTTGTTTTAAGATCAAGGTGCTGAACATTCACAAAAGCAAGTACCTGAGTGGCATTGTTTTCTGAAACTTTACTCATAAGACAACTGCAAAATGAAATTGTGGAAAGTCTTAGTCGAGAGTACACAAGAAATACCTTTTCATCTACTTGTCTGTTGATGCAAGAGGAGAAGCCAGGGAAAAGAATGCTTTGTTTCTATTATTCTATCCAAACAATGAATTTTCACCATTTTCCATCTGTGGAAACCAGATTCTTAGCTAAG